>Ga0315912_10000135_pt1 | contig 171955 bp, 111 predicted proteins | sample VfabasoilMG_FD_204469 | JGI IMG/M metagenome (GOLD analysis project Ga0315912, IMG submission 204469) | Garden soil microbial communities collected in Santa Monica, California, United States - V. faba soil | ecosystem: Environmental > Terrestrial > Soil > Garden | place: USA: California...
CAATCCCAAGGTCTGGGACGCGGTGAACGACCTCTCGAAAATGATTCATCAGGTGGACCCCAATCATCTCACGCTGACCGCGCTCGCCGGCATCAATCGTGACCTGATCACGCAAATCAAGACCCGCGCCCCGGACCTGGATCTGATCGGCATCCAGATGTACGCGGACATCATCAACCTGCCGCGGCACCTCAAGGAATCAGGATGGGACAAGCCGTATCTTGTTACGGAGTGGGGCGCGACGGGGCACTGGGAAGTGGGCAAGACCGCGTGGGGCGCGCCGATCGAGAATGACAGCACCACCAAAGCGGACTTCTATCGCCAGCGGTTCGACGCCGCGATCCGTCCGGATCAGAAGCAGTGCCTGGGCTCCTTTGTGTTCCTTTGGGGACAAAAGCAGGAACGGACGCCGACCTGGTACGGCATGTTCCTGGAATCTGGGGAAACCACCACCACCGTGGATACGATGCACTACATCTGGAACGGGAAGTGGCCGACGAATCGCAGCCCCCGGCTCGACGGCGCGTGGCTGAACGACCGCCGGGCGGACGATAGCATCCGCGTGACCGTGGGAGGCAAGTGCACGGCCCGAATGCTGGCGAGTGATCCCAATGGTGACCCACTTGCCTACCGCTGGGAAATTGCCCCGGAGAGTACCGATTTGAAGGACGGCGGAGACGCGGAAACCAAACCGGCCAGCCTGCCTGGCTTGCTGGCCACGCCCGAACGTGCCCAGTCGGAATTCAACGCTCCCGGCCGGCCCGGGGCCTATCGTCTGTTCGGCTACGCCTTTGATGGCAAGGGTGGCGCCGCGCATGTGAACATTCCGTTCTTCGTCGAAGCGCAACGGGAAAATGTTATGGTGCGCTGACACTCCGGCGTCAAGCAACCCGCCCGTGAATTTGAAATCCCGGTTTCATCTTGGCCGCAATCCATTGTCGGTTCGACAACTCCCGGTCAGCGGAAATTGGGTGACACTGGCGGGCGAACGCTTCTACCAGATCGCAAACTTCGATGGCCTGCGACCCTTCTTCCTTTCAGTGGTCAGCGATTCGGATCATTGGCTGTTCATCTATAGCAATGGCGGACTCACTGCGGGTCGGCGGGATGCCAACCTGGCGTTGTTTCCGTACTACACGGAGGACAAACTGCGCGACACCGCCGAGGCCACCGGCAGCAAGACGATCCTGCGCGTGGCGCTCGGCCGCAAAACTTTCGTCTGGGAGCCGTTGAGTGAACGCGGACGTGGCATCTATCGTGTCCGCCGTAATCTCTACAAGAACGTTTGGGGCAACCAACTCATCTTCGAAGAGATCAACGACGACCTCGGCCTGACTTATCGCTACGGTTGGACGAACAGCCGGCGCTTTGGTTTTGTGCGCCGCGTCTGGCTGGCTAATTCTTCCCGTGTCCCGGCGCGGGTCGAGTGGCTCGACGGCGTGCAGAATCTCATGCCCTGCGGGGTGGGCAGCCAGTTCAACCTTGAATACAGCACGCTGCTCGATGCCTACAAACGCAGCGAGCTGCTGCCCGGCAGCGGACTTGGGCTGTTCCGGCTCAGCGCGATTCCCGTGGATCGCCCCGAGCCGGCGGAAGCCCTGCGCACCAATGTCGCGTGGAGCGTTGGTTCGCCGCGACGGCTCACGCTCCTTTCTTCGGTTCAGCTGGATTCATTCCGCAACGGTGACGCTTTGAAACCGGAGACCGACGTGCGCGCCGAGCGAGGCGCTTATTTCATCACCGGCGAAATGACACTGCGGCCTGGCGCGACTCGGGACTGGCTGCTGGTTGCCGATGTGAACCAGGGCCCGTCGGAAATTGCCGGGCTTGACCGGTTGCTGCGCCAACCTGCGCGCTTGCGTCAAGCCGTACTGCAGGATGTCCAGCGTGGCACGGAAGAGCTCAAACGCATCGTCGCCAGCGCGGATGGGCTTCAGCAGACCGCGCAGCCACTGCGCGATGCGCGACATTACGCCAACACACTTTTCAACATCATGCGTGGTGGCGTGTTTGCGCACGGATATGAAGTTGAGTCGAGCGACTTGCGCGCCTTTGTCGGCAAGGCCAATCGCCAAGTTGCCCGCCGGCGCTCGAGTTTCCTCAGCCGCTTGCCGCCCAAGATTTACTACCCGGAATTGGTCGCCGCCGCCCAGGATACCGGCGACGCGCACCTGGAGCGGATTTGTCGCGAGTATTTGCCGCTGACTTTCAGTCGCCGTCACGGCGACCCCAGCCGCCCGTGGAATCGTTTTTCCATCGCCACGGCCAACGCCGACGGCTCACGCAGCCTGAACTACGAAGGCAACTGGCGGGACATTTTCCAAAACTGGGAGGCGCTGGCCTTTTCTTTCCCGGCCTTCACTTCGGGAATGATTTGCCGTTTCCTCAATGCCTCCACGGCCGATGGCTACAATCCTTATCGCATTACGCGGGACGGTATCGAATGGGAAATCGCCGATCCCCATGACCCGTGGTCGCACATCGGGTACTGGGGCGACCACCAGATCATTTATCTGCTGAAACTGCTCGAGAATCTCCAGCGCCACGCGCCGGAGGAACTGCGCGAGCTGCTCACGCGGCGGATTTTCGCCTACGCGAACGTGCCGTATCGAATCAAACCGTATCGAGAACTGCTGGCGAATCCGAAGGACACGGTGGTTTTTGACCAGGCGCAGGAACAACTGCTCCGCGAACGCGTTCAGGCTGGCGGCGGGGATGGCAAACTCCTTTGGGACGAGCGCGGACAGGTTTGCCAGGTCAACCTTGTCGAGAAACTGGTGGTGCCGTTGCTGGCGAAACTCTCGAACTTCATCCCCGGTGCCGGCATCTGGCTCAATACGCAGCGGCCGGAGTGGAACGACGCCAACAATGCGCTGGTCGGCAACGGTTGCTCGATGGTGACGCTTTACTATCTGCGCCGGTACCTGACTTTTTTCCGGAACTTGCAGGCGCCCGCAGCGGCGCCTGAGTTTGAGTTGTCCGCCGAGGTCATGACTTTCTTTGCCGCCATCCACGCCGCGCTGGCGAAGCATCGGCCCCCGCTCGCGGGAGGGATCTCCGATCAACAACGCCGGCGGGTGCTGGATGACTTGGGCGCCGCGGGCTCCCGCTATCGTGAGTTGCTGTATGCGCGCGGCCTCTCGGGTCGCCGCACGAAGCTTCCCGCGCCGCGGCTTCAGGCCTTTCTCGCGACGGCAATGGAGTGGGTGAATCACACCATCGCCTCCAACCGCCGGACCGACGGCCTTTACCACGCGTACAATCTGGTTCGGTTCGATGCGCCGCTCGGGTTGCCGATCCGGCGGCTGTACGAAATGCTCGAGGGCCAGGTGGCGGTGTTGAGTTCGGGCGCGCTGTCGGCGAAGGAATCGCTGCGGCTGCTCCACGCCCTCAAGCGCAGCGCCATGTATCGCGCCGATCAGCATAGTTATCTACTCTACCCGGATCGCGCCCTGCCGCGCTTTGTGGAGAAGAACGTCATTCCGCCGGCGGAACTCCGGCGGTCGAGGCTGCTGCAGAAGCTCCTCGTGGACGGCAACTGCCAACTCGTGGAACGCGATGTCAATGGGCGGGTTCATTTCCACGCGTCGATCACAAACGCGCGGGATGTCCGCAGGATTCTGGTGCGCTTCACCGGCACGAATTACGCCGCGGTAGCCCGCCGTGACGCCTCGCGGGTGCTGGAGATTTTTGAACGCGTCTTCGACCACGAGTCTTTCACGGGCCGTTCCGGGACCTTTTTCGGCTATGAGGGCCTGGGTTGCATTTACTGGCACATGGTTTCCAAACTTCTGCTCGCAGTGCAGGAAACTTATTTCCGGGCGCAGACGGCGGCCGAGTCGCCGGCAGTTCTGCGAGGCCTGGCGGCGGCGTACCATGACATCCGCGCGGGACTCGGCGATGCCAAGACACCGGACTGCTACGGCGCGTTCCCGATGGATCCCTACTCGCACACACCTGGACATGCCGGCGCGCGCCAGCCGGGGCTCACCGGTCAGGTGAAGGAGGATTTCATCTGTCGCCTGGGCGAATTGGGCGTCGAGGTGACGCAGGGACTGGTGCGCTTTCGCCCAGACTTATTGGCGCCGTCGGAATTTGTTGAATCCGCTCAGGACTTTTCCTTCTGCGACCTGTCGGGAACCTGGCGGCGCTGGAAGCTCCGGCCCGGCCAACTGGCATTCACGTATTGCCAGACCCTGATCGTGATGCAAATGGCTCCGCGCGCCGAAGTGGCAGTATTTCACCGTGCCAGGGTTACCCGCCGCGCGGGGCTGGGGCTCGACCGCGCGGAAAGCGAAGCACTCCTGCGAAGATCCGGGGAATTAACACGCATCGAAGTATCCTTTCCCCCAGGGGCGTTGAGGCGGACCGGGTTCCCGCTTCCGAGTATCGTGGGTTCAACCAACTCGCAAACCGCCAGAAAGGCGGCGGTTCGGCAATGATCCACCGTTGCGGTAGTCGCTGACCGACTCTCGGGGGGCAATCAGCGCAGTTGAACTCTGTCCTTCGACTGTTTGTTTGTCGTCCTGCGCGAGCCGTTGGATCAGTTCCTTCCCCGCCTGCACGGTGACAGCCAGACCAGCGTCAAGTGGAGGACAACTGCCCTTGCGCAAACCCAGCCGGTGTAATTCCAGGTGGTGAACGTTCGCGAACCCGGCTTGCGCGAGCGTGTGCCGCGTGCAGTTGAGCGGGCAGCCGTCAATCGCCACGATATGTTCCGCTTGGGCCGCCCTTAGCATCAGCGGTTTCACGCGGCCGCCGATGCCCGCGAGGCACGACATTTCGCCGAGCTGCTGTTGCGCCAGCACCCGCGCCGTGCGGTCGGCCAGTTCCCCGGCGTCCGAGCAGCCGGAACACGCATAGATCACGATGCGCGGCTTCGGGTTTGTATCGACGGAAGCGTCGCTCATGACTCGTTTTCGTAGGTTGACGCGGAGCCGGACCACATCCGGCCCCGCTTTTTCGTTGCGATCAAGATTCCGATGCCGTCTTGCTACTGGCGGCGGTGCCGAGAGCCTGCTCCTCCTCGACTTGATCAGCAAACGACCAGCCGGTTCTCAATCCCAGCACGAACCAACCGATGCCGATCGCACCCAGCGCGAAGATCGTGTCGCCAATGGCGCGCAGCCACCGCAGGTTTTGCATCAACGGCTGCTGGAGAAACTCCGCCGAACGCGCATACCACATGCCGTGTTCGATGCTGGCCCAGGTTTGCAGCAGGCCGACCGGCAGCAGGCTGATGAGCACCATCAACGCGAGCCCGACATTCAGCGACCAGAAGCTGAACGCCAGGGTGCGCGTTTTCCATTGCTCCTGCCGCGTCAGGCCGCGCAGACAGAACAGCATCAAGCCAATTCCGAGCATCCCGTAGACGCCGAACAGGGCCGCATGTCCGTGCACTGGCGTCGTGTTCAGCCCTTGCATGTAGTAGAGCGCGATGGGCGGATTGATGAGGAAACCGAACACACCGGCGCCCACCAAATTCCAGAACGCCACCGCCACAAAGAAAAGTATCGGCCAGCGATAGGCACTCACCCAGGCGCGCGCCCGCGAGAGTGTGAGGTTTTCGTAGGCTTCGAATCCGATCAACACCAGCGGCACAATTTCCAGCGCACTGAACGTGGCCCCCAGCGCCAGGACTCCAGTCGGCGTGCCACTGAAATACAAATGATGCATCGTTCCCAGGATGCCTCCGCCCAGGAATATGATGGTGGAGAAAATCACGGCTGAGGTGGCGCTCGCGATTTTGAGCAGGCCCATGCGCGTGAACAGGAACGCGATGACCACGGTGGCGAAGACTTCGAAGAAGCCTTCCACCCAGAGATGCACCACCCACCACCGCCAGTATTCTGCCATGGCGAGATGCGTTTGCCGGCCCCACATCAGTCCCGCGCCGTAGAACAATCCGATGGCAGCGGAAGCGATGACGAACAGCGTCAGCAGGTGACGATTGGGACTGGGGTTGTTGATCGCCGGCCAGAGCGCGCGACCCATCAGGAACAGCCAGAGGAACAAGCCGATGAACAGGAAGATCTGCCAGAACCGGCCGAGGTCCACGTATTCATAACCTTGGTGACCAAACCAGAAGTTGGAGACGAACCCGAGTTTTTGTTGCACGCCCAGCCATTCGCCGGCGAGCGATCCCACCACGATGACGAGAAGACATACGAACAGGAAATTGATGCCGAAACGTTGTCCCTTTGGTTCGTAACCGGACACCGCGGGCGCGACAAACAGTCCAGTGGCCAACCACGCGGTGGCGATCCAGAAGATGCCCAATTGGGTGTGCCACGTACGCGCGACGGAGTAGGGCAACCACTTGTCGAGTGGAATGCCGAAGAAACCATCACCCTCCACTCCGTAATGGGCGGTGATCGCACCCAGTCCGACCTGCCCCACAACTAGCGCCGCCACCACCCAGAAATACTTCAGCGTGGCTTTCATCGAAGGGCTTGCTCTGAGCGCCAGCAACGGATCACGTTCTGGCAGTTCATCGCTTTCCTCCTCTTCCTGGTGGCGTTGCACGGCAAAATACCAGACGAGACCACCAACGCCGGCCAGCAAGATGACGAAACTCAGCACGGACCACAGGACGATGGAACTCGTGGGTCGGTTGTCGATGAGCGGCTCCGGCGGCCAGTTTTGCGTGTAGCTGATTTCCGAGCCGGGGCGATTGGCGCCGCAGGACCACGCCGCCCAGAAGAAGAAGGCATTCATCAGTTCCCGTCGTTCCGGAGTCTTGACGGAGTTTGCCGGGATCGCGTAGCTCCGGCGCAAGTCCTGCAAGGCCGGATCGTTGCCAAACAGCGCGGTGTAATGTTGGGCCACTGCCGTGATGGCAGCCGCCCGTATTGGTGAAACCACGAGATCGCCGGTGTCAGGGTTGTAGGTGTTCACGCGGATTTCGCGTTTCACGCGTTCGCGCAAGGCGGCTTGGGTCTCGGCCGGCAATTGGTCGTACTTTTTGCCATCCGTCTGCGCCGCCCAATTGTCCAGCAGCCAGACGATTTCGCGATGAAGCCAGTCAGCCGACCAATCCGGTGCCACGTACGCGCCGTGTCCCCAGATGCTGCCCACTTGCTGGCCGCCAATGGATTGCCAGACGTTCTGGCCGTCCTTGATTTGTTGCGCGGTGAACAGCACCCGGCCATCTGCGGTCACGACGCGCTTGGGAATGGGCGGCGCCTTCCGATAGATTTCACCGCCGTAGTAGCCGAGAGTGAGGAAGGACAATCCCAGAACGATGATGAGACTGATCCAGAGTTTGCGATAGGAACGCGGTTTCGGTTTTGTGACCGATTGGTTTTTGCAGTTTTCAGTTTTCATGGTTGATCAGTTCGGAAAGCGCGATGTGAGTTCGCTCTGCATGAACTCACCTTCAGCATTTCGGGCCGGCACGGAGTGCAAGCTCCCTAATTTTAGGCGGCCAGTTGGGAAGAGCATTGACTGAGGTCAAGAGGGGGCAGTGATCCGAGTCAGGTCGGCGAGGGGGTTGTCGCGATTTGGCTGGCATCTTTTTGGACTCCCTGACACGCTTCAGTCTGGGCAAACTCGCTGAGCGTCAACCACCAACAACGCAACCGCACGGCGGCAGGAGGTTGGCATCGGTGGCGTCCCAGACCGTCAATCAATTGATTTCTCTTGGCCGATTCATTGGAAAATCTCGCTTTGATATTTGAACCCCGCTGGGTCTGCGGGCGGTTCTTTGCCGTCGCGCGTCCGGCCATTCTCGACGACCTGATGAAACTCCCCCGGAGCCAGCCGTAATTACATGAGTGAGCAAACGCGAGGAGCAGTGGAGATTTTTTCGGCGGCGCTGGCTTTGCCGGCGGCGGCGCGTCCGGCATTTCTGAAGACGGCCTGTGGCGGCAACGAGGCGGTGCGGCTGCAGGTGGAAAATCTGTTACGCGCGCATGACGAGGCCGGTGATTTCCTGAAACAAGCAGCCGCCGAAACCTTGGGGCGCGGCGATTTGGGGCGGGTCGGCGAAAAGCCCGGAGATCGTGTGGATCGCTACAAGTTGCTGCAACCGATTGGTGAGGGCGGTTGCGGCGTGGTGTTCATGGCAGAACAGGAAGAGCCCGTGCGGCGGCGGGTAGCCTTGAAGATCATCAAACCGGGCATGGACACGAAGTCGGTCATTGCCCGCTTCGAGGCTGAGCGTCAGGCCTTGGCGTTGATGGAACACCCGAACATCGCCCAAGTGCTCGACGCCGGTGCGACGGCAGCCGGTCGGCCGTACTTCGTGATGGAACTGGTCCGCGGCGTCAAGATCACGGACTACTGCGACCAGAATTCGCTGACCACCAGCGCCCGGCTGGAACTGTTCGTGGAGGTGTGCCATGCCATCCAGCACGCGCATCAGAAGGGAATCATTCACCGCGACATCAAGCCATCCAACATCCTCGTGACCACCACCGCCGAAGGCAAACCGTTGCCCAAGGTGATTGATTTCGGTATCGCGAAAGCCACCACCGGCCAGCGGCTGACGGACAAAACGTTGTTCACCGCGTTCGAGATGTTGATCGGTACGCCAGCTTACATGAGTCCAGAACAGGCGGCGTTGACCAGCGCGGAGGTGGACACACGTACGGACATCTACAGCCTGGGCGTGCTGCTCTACGAATTGTTAACGAGCACAACTCCATTTGACGTGCGCGAACTGCTCAAGTCGGGGCTCGATGAAATCCGCCGGGTGATCATCAGTCAGGACCCGATTCGGCCGTCTACACGGTTGAACACGATGCAAATCACCGACCTGACCACGGTGGCGCAACACCGGCAGATGGAAGGGCTCAAACTTATTCGGACCGTGCGTGGGGATCTCGACTGGATCGTGCTGAAGGCTTTGGAAAAGGATCGCACGCGCCGCTATCCCACCGCCAACGACCTGGCGATGGACGTGCAGCATTATCTGGTCGACGAACCGGTTTCGGCGCGGCCGCCCAGCGCGGCCTACAAACTGAGGAAGCTGATCCAGCGCAACAAGCTCCTGGCTGCCGGGCTTGTTGTCATTGGCACATTGCTGATTGCGGGCTTGGGAATTGTGTCGGTCTTGCTCGCGCGGGAGCAGGTCGCGCACCGTGACGCCGATGTTGCGCGCAGGCAGGCGGAGGTGGACAAGCAAATGGCCCAAGCCGAGGCTGCCAAGAGTCAACAGGTCACGAGCTTTCTGCGCAGCATGCTGGAAGGCGTGGGACCGTCAGTGGCAATCGGTCGGGACACAGAGATGTTGCGGGAGATATTGGATCAGACCGTTGCGCGCATTGCCACGGAGTTGACCAACCAGCCGGATGTCGAGGCCGAGTTGCGCTTTACGCTGGGGCTGGTTTACGACGATCTGGGGCAACCTGGGACAGCGGAACGCATGTTTCGTCGCGCTGTGGAGTTGAATCGACGGCATTTGCCTGAGGCCCATCTCCAAACGGGAATCGCTTTGAACCGGCTGGGGCTTGCCCTGCTGCATCAAGAAAAACTTGAAGAGGCCGAACGGGAGATTCAGTCGGCTATGGCGGTGTGGCAAGAACTGGATGCCGAGGAAAGCGCCCAAGGTGTGCTGGCCATGGAAAACCTGGCCATGTTGCGCTGGAAGCAGGGGCAACTGGCCGAAGCCGAAGCCATGCAGCGGCGCGTGTTCGCACTACGTCAGAAGCTCCTGCCGCCTGATTATCCGGATGTTGCCAATGCACTGAACAACCTGGGCAACGTGATCTTTACTGCCAGGCGATTTGCTGAGGCAGAGCGGGTTTTTCGCGAGGTGATCGAGCTGAAACAGCGTTACCGAGGAAGCGATGATCCGCGCCTTGCCGTAACGCTGCAAAACCTGGGCGTGGCGCTTTTGGAACAAGGGAAGGCTGCTGAGGCGCAGGAATATTTCACCCGCGCCGTTCAGATGCGGCGCAAGGTGCTTGGCGAGAATCACCCAAACTTCGCGGCCTCACTTGCCAGTCTGGCCGACGTCTACCGGTTGAGTGGCAATTTCGCCGATGCTGAGACGTTGTATCGTGGCACCCTCAAGCTGCAACGCCAGCAGTTGCGTCCCGATGATCCCATGCTCGTCCGCACCCTCGGCCATCTGGTGTTCGTGCTGGCCGCGCAAAAGAAATCCGCAGAGATGGAAGCGACGCTGGCCGAGTTCCTGACTCCGGAGTTCATGCGCACGCCGGAAAGCGTTCCGATCTTGAGCACGCGGATGGAATTTTATGCGCGGTCGGGCCGATGGCAGGCAGCCGCGGCCGATGTGAGGCGCATTCTTGAATTTCAACCCGCCGAGCACTTGAATTATCACAGCCTCGCGCCATTGCTGGTGGCCAGTGAAGACCTTGACGCCTATCGAAAGCTCGCTGGCGAAATCATCGCCCGCTTTGGCGAGACCAAGGATGTGTTCGTCGCGGACCGGATGGCGAAAGATTGTCTGATTCATCCGGCTGCCGGCGTGGACTTGGCCCGCGTTGCCGCCCTGGCCGAATTCGCGGTTACGGCAGGTAAAGCTGAGGCAGCGCTTCCGTTCTTTCAACTCTGCAAGGCCCTGGCGGAGTTTCGGCAAGGGCGTCATGCCAGCGCAACCGAATGGGCGCGGAAGGCCGGTGAAACCTCGTTTCCGCACGCCGCGGCCGAGGCTTATGCGGTACTGGCGATGGCCCAGTTTCGATTGGACCAGCCGGAGGCCGCCCGAGCCGCCCTGGCCAAAGGCGCGGCCATTTTTGAAACCCAACTTCCGAAACTCGAAAGTGGCGACCTCGGCGGTGACTGGCGGGATTGGATCATCGCGCGCGCGCTGTTGGCGGAAGCGCGAACATTGATCAATGGCGAGGCGAAGGGGAAGAGCGACCAGGCAAAACCATGAATCCTGTTTCCCCAATACCCAAGGTGAAGCGATTCGGTTCATGCGCGACCGCTGATCAACATTCGTCGCCCCACCCATTGCAGTTGCAACCGGAAGCAGGGTTCGAGATGTTTCGTAATCCGGCGTTGGAACAGCGCGCCGCACGAATGAGCGAAGCCACCGTCATGTTAGCCGCAATCGAGCACGGCGATTCCCAGGCAGCGGAATCGTTGCTCAATCTCGTGTACGACGAATTGCGGCGGCTCGCGGCTTACAAGCTTTCGCAGGAAGCGCCGGGACAAACGCTCCAACCCACGGCGCTGGTGCATGAGGCCTGGCTGAAGCTGGTCGGTGATACCGAGCGCAGGTTTGAGAACCGCACGCACTTCTTCGCCGCCGCGGCCGAGGCAATGCGGCGCATTCTGGTCGATCGCGCGCGCCGGCGGCTGACGCAACGCCACGGGGGCAGCTACCAACGCGTCGAGTTGGAGGAGAGCAATCTGATCGCGCCGGATGAAGATGATCAATTGCTGGCCGTGAACGACGCGCTGGAAAAGCTCGCGCGCGAATATCCGGCGCAGGCGCAAGTCGTCAAACTGCGTTACTTTGCCGGGATGACAAACGAAGAAGCGGCTGAGCTGCTCGGCTTGTCAGTTTCCACGATCAAGAATTATTGGGCCTTTGCCCGGGCGTGGCTCTTCAACGAAATCAAAGGCGAATAGGGGGCGGATTTTTTTCTGGGGGCTCCGTTGTCCTTTTGGCCAGCGAATCTCGCTTCTCTCTACGGCGGCCGGACTAGGGTAATGTGGAATGAGCCCAACCGCTCGGCACGCCCGCAAGAATGCATTATTCAACCCGCAACTGAAGAGTCGCATATGAACACAATCACGACGAGAGACGGCACGACGATTTATTTTAAAGACTGGGGGCCGAAGACCGGCCCGGTCGTTAGCTTCAGCCACGGCTGGCCGTTGTCAGCCGACGCGTGGGAATCGCAGATGTTCCACCTCGCATCGCATGGCTACCGGTGCATCGCACACGACCGGCGCGGGCATGGGCGTTCCAGCCAGCCGTGGGACGGTAATCACATGGATCAATATGCGGATGACCTCGCGGAGTTGTTTGATAAGCTCGATCTGAAGAAAGTCATGATGGTCGGACACTCAACTGGCGGCGGTGAGGTCGCCCGATACATCGGTCGTCACGGGACAAAGCGGGTTTCCAAAGCAGTGCTGATGGGGGCAGTGCCGCCAATCATGCTCAAAACGTCCAGCAATCCCGGCGGCTTGCCAAAGGAAGTGTTCGACGGTTTCCGCAACGCTTATCTCGGAGATCGATCGCATTTTTTCCTCAACGTCGCGAGCGGTCCGTTCTTCGGTTTCAACCGCCCGGGCGCAAAAGTTTCGCAAGGCTTGATTCAATCCTGGTGGACGCAGGGCATGATGTGCGGGCACAAGAACGGATATGATTGCATCGAGGCCTTCTCGGAAACCGACTTCACCGAAGACCTCAAGAAGTTCGATGTGCCGACGCTTATCATCCACGGCGACGACGATCAGATCGTGCCGATTGATGCCTCGGCGAAGTTGTCGGCCCGGCTCGTGAGGAATTCCGTGCTTAAAATTTATCCCGGCGGCTCGCACAGTCTCGGTGACACGAGCAAGGAACAGCTCAACCAGGATCTGCTCGATTTTGCCAGGTTGTAACCTGGTGGCCCATGCTCAAAAGGCATCATGACCCAAACAACTTGGTATTGGGCGGGCCGGGCGAATCCGCGTAGAACAGAAGTGCAAACAATAACCCGATTGAAATCAAAAATATGAGCACCCAAACTTCGAACAAACTCTCCAACAAAGTCGCCGTGGTTACCGGCGCGTCCAAAGGCATCGGCGCGGAAATTGCCAAACAACTGGCGGCCAACGGTGCAGCGGTAGTCGTCAATTATTCTTCCAGCAAGGGCGGGGCGGACAAAATCGTGGCCGAGATCACCGGCGCCGGCGGCAAGGCCATTGCGGTTCAGGCGGACATGGCTAGGAAGGCGGATATCGAGCGGCTGTTTGCTGAAGCCAAAAAGGCGTTCGGTCGGCTGGATATTCTCGTGAATAACGCCGGCATTTACGAGTTTGCCCCGCTCGAAAACGTCAGTGAGGAACTGTTCCATAAACAATTCAACATAAACGTGCTTGGCCTCATCTTTGCCACCCAGGCGGCGGTAAAGGTGTTCGATTCGGCCGGTGGGAGCGTCGTCAACATCAGTTCGGTCGTGAGCACGCTGGGATTTCCGAACGCTTCAGTATACAGCGGCACGAAGGGCGCGGTGGATTCGATTACCCGATCGTTGGCCAAGGAACTCGGCCCGCGCGGCATCCGCGTCAATGCCATCAATCCCGGCATGGTGGAGACCGAAGGCACGCACTCCGCTGGCATCGCCGAAAGCGAGATGCGCAAGCAGGTCGAAGCACAGACACCGCTGGGGCGCATCGGCAAGCCGCAGGACATCGCGGGCGCGGCGGTGTTTCTCGCGTCGGCGGATTCGGCCTGGATCACCGGCGAAACGCTCGTGATTTCGGGCGGCAATCGGTGATTGAAATCCAATGCGATGCCTGGAGGGGCTTATGAATCCCAAACCTTGCGACACGCAAAACGATCTGCCCGAGCGCACGCGCGCGATCTCGATCGGGCTGCTCAACGAGCACCTGGCGGGCGCACTGGATTTGCGGCTTCAAGCCAAGCAGGCGCATTGGAATGTGAAAGGGCCGCAGTTCGCTGCGTTGCATGAGTTGTTCGATGAAGTCGCAGCGGGACTCGACGAATCTGCAGATGACCTTGCCGAACGCGTGGCGAGCCTGGGCGGTGTAGCACAGGGGACGCTTCAAGCCGTGGCGCAGGCATCGCGGCTGCCTGAATATCCAGTTGACCAACAATGGGGCTGTGATCATGTGCAAACTCTTTCGCGGGCGTTGGCGGAATTTGGCAAGTTGGTGCGCAAGGCGATCGGTGACGCCGACGAGGCAGGCGATGCTGGAACAGCGGATTTGTTCACGCAGGTTTCCCGGGCCGCGGACAAGTTGCTTTGGAAAGTCGAATCTCACGGTTGGCGGGCGTGAATTCTCACGGCATGAACTTGTAAAAGCAAAGATTTCACTATGACAAACCTTGGAATCATTCACACAGCCATCAGCCTCGTTGCCCTCGGCGCGGGAATCGTTGCTCTGATACGTGACAAGGAAATCACTTCGCGCAACGCCGTGGGCAAGCTCTACATCTGGGCGACCGTGCTTACCTGTCTGACCGGCTTTCCGATCATGCAGCACGGCGGTTTCGGCAAGCCGCACGCGCTCGGCGTCATTACGCTGTTGACTCTCATTGTCGCCGCGCAGGCTGGCAAGGGCAGGTTCTTCGGCCAGGCCGCGCGTTATGTCGAAGTGGTCAGCTACACCGCGACGGTTTTGTTCCATCTGATTCCGGGCTTTGTCGAGACGACCACGCGCCTACCAGTGGGTGCGCCGTTGATCAAGGACCGGGAAGGTCCGGAGCTACAAGCAATAACTGGAGTGTTGTTTGTGCTCTTCTTGATCGGTGCGACATTGCAGATGCTTCGACTACGCGCTCGCAACCGGCCGGCCGCGGGAGTCATGCCTGCCAACAATCCAGTTTCATCGTAAACGCTTAACAACCATAGAAAGGAAATATCATGTCCCAATACCACAAGCTCTACACCGCGCAGGACAGCGCCGTCGTCTTCATCGATCACCAGCCGCAGATGACCTTCGGCGTGTCAAACATTGACCGCGCGTCGCTGATGAACAACGTCACGCTGCTCGCCAAGGTCGCCAAGGAATTCAAAGTGCCGGTGATCTTGAGTTCCGTGGAAACCGAGTCCTTCAGCGGTTATCTCTGGCCGCAATTGCTGGATGTGTTCCCGGGACAGGAAGTCGTTGAACGCAGTTCGATGAACGCGTGGGACGATGCCGGCTTCCGCAAAGCCATTGAAGCGACCGGCCGCAAAAACATCCTGCTGACCGGGCTGTGGACGGAAGTCTGCGTCGCCTGGCCAACCATTGAAATGATCGGTGCCGGTTACAACATCTACGTCGTTGAAGATTGCTGCGGCGCCACGTCACAGGTTGCGCACGAGGCAGCGTTGTCGCGCATGGTTCAGGCCGGCGCCATTCGGCTGACGACCATCGCCGCTTTGCTCGAATGGCAGCGCGACTGGGCGCGGCGCGAGCATTATGACGCATTGATGGGCTTGATCAAACAACAGGGCGGGGCTTACGGTGCAGGTGTCGAGTACGCTTATACGATGGTTCACAAAGCGCCGCAATCGGCGAAGAAGCCGCAGGTCGTGCCGAAGAAGGGCGGGCACTGACGCGCGGCTAAGGACGGAGTGCGGCAGGGTTGAAGACCCGTCGCACTCCCTGTCACACTGAGCCATGCCCATTCACGTTGCCATCACTCGTCGGGTGAAGCCCGGTTGTGAAGCCGAGTTTCAAACGGCGCTGCGGGAATTTTTCCAGGCGTCATTTGCACATGGTGGCGTGCTGGGGGCAACGATGATCATGCCTCCACCCGGCTCGGACTCGCGCGAGTTCGGTATCCTGCGCACGTTTGCCAGCGAAAAGGAGCGTGACGATTTTTATGCCGCTCCCATCTTCAAGGCGTGGGAGAAAAAGTGTGAACCGTTGACCGAATCGAACTCCTGGACGCATCGGCCTCTGCACGGATTGGAGGCATGGTTTCGTTCGCCATCTGCGCCTCCGCCCCGTTGGAAGATGGCGGTCGCAACCTTCCTGGGAGTTTTTCCCGTGGCAACCGTTCTGGGGCTGGTGCTGGGACCAACCATCAAGTCCTGGCATTTCCTGTTGAGCAATGCCGTGTTCAACCTTTGTGTGGTGGCGTTGCTCACCTGGGTCGTGATGCCGCTGGTGACCCGGGCACTGCACCGCTGGTTGCATTCAGAAACCGATAACAAGTGAAATGAAACCTGATCCATCGCGACGCGACTTCATCAAGGCCGGCGCAGTTGCGCTGGCCGGAACCCTGGGAGGATGCACCATGACACCAAAACACACTTCAGCCGCCGATTTGATCCTGCACAACGGCCGCATCACCACGCTCGATCCAACTCATCCTGAAGCGAAGAACGTCGCCATTAAAGGCGGGCGCATCGTGGGCGTCGATGAAGCTGAGGAGTATGAACACGGCCCGCATACCAAGGTCATTGATCTCAAGGGACGTCGCGTCATCCCGGGCCTGAACGACTCGCACCTGCACGTCATTCGCGGCGGACTGAATTACAACATGGAGCTGCGTTGGGATGGCGTGCCGTCACTGGCAGACGGCCTGCGCATGTTGAAAGAACAGGCACAGCGCACGCCGCCTGGCCAATGGGTCCGCGTGGTCGGTGGCTGGAGCGAGTTTCAGTTTGCCGAGCGGCGCATGCCGACGCTCGATGAAATCAACGCCGCCGCGCCCGACACGCCGGTGTTCATTCTGCATCTGTATTGCCGGGCGTTGCTGAACAAAGCGGCATTGCGGGCATGCGGTTACACCAAGGACACGCCGAATCCGCCCGGCGGTGAAATCCAAAAGGATGCGAGCGGCAATCCCACCGGCCTCCTCATTGCCCGACCGAACGCGACGATTCTGTATTCCACGTTGGCCAAAGGACCAAAGCTGCCACCGGAGCATCAGTTGAATTCCACGCGCCATTTCATGCGCGAACTGAACCGCCTCGGCCTGACGAGTATCATCGACGCCGGCGGTGGGTTTCAGAATTACCCGGAGGATTACGCGATCATTGAAGAGCTGCACCAGCGAGGCGAACTCACGCTGCGCATTGCCTACAATCTTTTCACCCAAAAGCCGAAGCAGGAGAAGGAGGATTTCGCGCGTTGGATTAGGATGACCGGACCGGGCAAAGGCGACGATTTCCTTCGCTGCAATGGAGCAGGGGAGATGCTCGTGTTCAGTGCGGCCGACTTTGAGGATTTTCTCGAACCGCGTCCCGACCTGGCCGGCTCGCTCGAGGGCGAACTCAAAGAAGTCGTGGCGCTGCTGGCGTCGATCAAGTGGCCATTCCGCTTGCACGCCACCTATGACGAAAGCATCACGCGCTTCCTGAATGTGTTTGAAGAAGTGAATCGCGATGTGCCGTTCAAGGGCTTGAACTGGTTCTTCGATCATTGCGAAACAATCTCCGATCGCAACCTTGAGCGCGTCAAAGCGCTGGGCGGCGGCATCGCCGTGCAACATCGCATGGCCTATCAGGGCGAGTACTTCATGGATCGCTACGGCAAGCAGGCCGCGGAACGCACTCCCCCCGTTCGCAAGATGCTGGAACTGGGCGTGCCTGTCGGGGCGGGCACCGACGCCACGCGCGTCGCCAGTTACAACCCGTGGGTCTCGCTCTATTGGCTCACGACTGGCAAGACGGTTGGTGGCGCGGCGATGTATCCCGATAAGAACTGCCTGAGCCGCGAGGAGGCATTGCGACTCTACACACAAGGCAGCAGTTGGTTTAGTGCCGAGACTGGCAAGAAGGGGGCAATCGCTGTCGGCCAACTTGCGGACCTGGTCGCGCTCACTGCTGACTATTTCGCCGTGGCTGATGAACACATCAAAAGCATTGAATCCGTGCTCACTATTGTCGGCGGCCAGGTGGTGCATGCCAGGGATGAATTTTCGCCGCTTGCGTCGGCATCAATTCCTGTCTTACCCGAGTGGTCGCCGGTGAAAGTATTCGGTGGGTATGGCGCTCCCTTGGACATTCGCAAAGCCGCGCGCGCTGGTGTGCCAGTGCCACAGCACAAGCACAGCACCATGTGTCATGAGCACGGTTGCTCACATTCGCTGCAGCAACTATTCACCGCCGCCGAGGCGGCGCGGAATCGGTATGCCGGATTTTTTGGGTCTGGCTGCGACTGCTTCGCGTTCTGAGCTGTTCGGATATTCATCAAGCTGCTCAGTGTATCTTGGAGGTGTGCCCGATGACCGGGCGCTTGGCTTCGGACATTTTTTTGCAGTGAGTACGGGTCGGCCAAAGATTTTCCATGCCTACTTAAGGTCAAGGCCAGCTATGGCCCCAACCATCGTCCGCAGGCCAGACCCAACTTCAGTCAGTTCCTGGCCCAGATGCAGTCACAAGGTGTCAAAGGTTCGGTTGCAGAGTAATGTGCCCTCGCTGCTTTTTTAGAGATTAGTCCATGCCTTTTGCCGTTCTGTCAGGGAGCGACGAGGTTAGGTTGAGGGCTGACACAATGAATTTTCAACGCCGCAAAGTCCGGTTAAGTCGGAATCCACTACCGTGGTCGGGGACGGTGAATCTTGGCGGGTGGTGGTTGAGGGACAACGCTGGAAATTATGGACCTGTGGAACCGAGCGTTCGTGAAATCTAGGCTGAATAGGCTGGTCATAATCTTGATGCTGGCAGCCTTGCCGGGTTTGCTTCCGGCATCGTCAGTAACCGTTGAAGCAGAGTCCGGCTTACTCGGCCCAGATTGGACGGTGAACAACAGCGGCAGTCCGGCTTTCATCACCATCACGGGCACGGGGGCAGGCGGAGATCCCGGCAGCGCAACGCGGGTGGCCGCGTACACCGTCACGTTCCCAGCAGCGGGCACTTACAATTTGTACGCGCGAATGCGGGTTGGCGCCGGCGGGTTTAACGACGACAGCCTGTTTTATGGAAATGGATTTGGAACGAAATCCCCGGCCACGGATAACGACTGGCAGTTGGTCAACGGCCTGGCCACCGGAGGATTCACGGCAACCAATGACGTGGTTGCCGGAAACGGAGGAGCGGGCAGTCAGGTTTGGAAGTGGGTGAATCTGTCGCAGTTCAACCCGAGCGGGAGTGCTACCGAGACGCCGATCACTTTCACAGTTCCGAGCGGCAGTTTGTCGCAGACATTTCAGGTCGGGGCGCGCGAGGATGGGTTGGAATTGGATCGATTCGTGTTCGGCATCGTCAGCAATGTTTTCACGGTGGCTGATCTGGATAACGGCACGGGCGGGACGCCGCCACCGTCAAGTTCGCTCACGAATACTTTTGTGGGTCCGGCTGGCAACGCCCTGCACCGCTTCAATCCATTGAGTGCCGGCTTGAATCTGGACGGCGCGAATCCGGTGGCGGGGTTGACGCCATTCGGGGGCGGGCTGGTCGGTACCACGCTGAGCGGCGGGCCGCAGGGTGGCGGCACGGCGTTCTGGGTATCGCCGGACGGGACAAACTTCACCGTGTTTCGTGCGTTCACGAACGCGCCGGATGCGGGGCATCCTCGAGGTGAACTGACATTTGCCGGCGCGACTTTCTTTGCCGCGACCGCCAGTGGCGGGGCTGCAGGTGTCGGCGCCGTCATCGCGGGTCAGACGAATGGCAATGTTTCCTTGTTGCGCAGCTTTGCCGGCCCCAACGCCAACAACGCGACCAATTCCGGCGGTGCGAGTCCGAATGCCGCCGTGCTCAATTCCGGCGCGATTCTCTTTGGAACCACCTCCGCCGGTGGGACAGCCGGAAACGGAAGTATTTATTCGGTCACCACGAACGGCGTTGCGTTTACGGTGCTGCACAACTTCAGCGGGCTGGATTTGCAATCTGGAACGAACTTGGATGGCGCGCAGCCCCAAGCTGGCTTGCTTCTCTGGCGTGACAGACTTTACGGCACGGCGTCCGCAGGCGGGGCCGGCGGTAGTGGCTTGGTCTTTTCCATCCGCACCAACGGAGCAGATTTCACTACGCTCCACAGTTTCACTTCACTGGATCCGTTCACGGCGACAAACGCCGATGGGGCGGTGCCGCTGGCGGAGCTTGTGATCAGCAACGGCACGCTTTACGGCACCACTTTCTCAGGTGGTGTCGGCGGGGCGGGAACGGTGTTTGCGCTTCAGACCAATGGAACGGGCTTCAGGGTATTGCACCATTTTGGATCTGTGGATTCAGGAACGCGCACTAATGCCGGGGGAGCGGCTCCGGCCGCGCCACTGTTGCTTTCGGGTTACGTCCTTTACGGAACCACTTCTGCCGGAGGCGCGGGTGCGGCGGGCACGGTGTTCTCGCTGCTGCCCGACGGCACGCAATTTCGCACGATCCACAGCTTCGCACCACTTGCCACCACGGGCACGAATACTGACGGCGCATTTCCCGTCGCGCCGCTGGTGTGCTTGGGCAAATCGCTTTATGGCACTGCGTCTGGCGGTGGGCCGGGTGGCGTTGGAACAGTATTTGCCGTCACCATTCCATCCGCCCGAGCCATTATCACCAACGTCACCAGGAATGCCAACAACACGGTGACGCTTCAGTTTGTCGGCGGGCCCTTTTCTACCAACATCATCCAGTTTGCCCCGACGCTGCTGCCGCCGGTTGCGTGGCAGAATCTTTCCACCAACGTCGCCGATGCAAATGGTGCATGGCAGTTTACCGACGGAATCAACCTCTCGACACGTTTCTATCGTTCTTATGCGCGCTAAATCCTATTTTGCAATTGCTGCGATCCTTGGCGTGATTGTTCAAAACCTGCCGGCCGCAGATGCTCACTGGGTTACCACCTGGGGTTGTGGACCACAGTTGACGGAGCCGGGCAATCTGCCGCCGGTGCCACTGGCCCACAGCACGCTGCGTCAGTTCGTGCGCAACTCGATCGGGGGAAAACAAGTGCGGGTGCGGTTTTCTAATGCCTACGGGACGAATCCGGTGACGATCAATCAGGCGCACTTGGCGTTGGCCTCGGCTACTGCCAGTGCGGGCAATGGCGACATCCATCCGACCACGGATCAGACGCTGACATTTTCCGGCGCGCCGACGACTGTGATTCCGCCCGGCTTGGTGGTGTATTCCGACCCGGTGGCATTTGATTTGCCTGCCGTCACGAATGTTGCCATCACCATTTATTTTGGAAGCGTCTCCGCCACGACCGTCAATGGTCATCCCGGTTCGCGCACCACTTCATTCATCGTGCCGAGCAATGCGGTCTCCGTCGCGAGCCTGCCCACCGCCAGTAAGACTAAGCATTGGTATGTCATCACCGGACTGGAAGTGTTGGGCGAAAGCACCAGCAAGAGCATCGTGGTGTTGGGTGATTCGCTTACCGACGGACGCGGTTCGACCGACGACGGCAACAATCGCTGGCCGGATGTGTTGGCCCAGCGGCTCATCACCAACCCTCCCACTGCGAACGTCGGCGTGGTGAATATGGGGATCGGCGGCAACGCCATTTTTGGCGGACTGGGACCCGCGGCCGTGAACCGCTTTGATCGGGACGTGCTTGGTCAGGCTGGGGTGCGTTACTTCATCCTGTTCGAGGGCGTCAACGACATCGGCAGCGGAAGCAGCAGCATGACCACCGCGACAAACCTGGTGAATGCTTATACGCAGTTCGCGCAGAAAGCCCAAGCGCGCAATGTCCGGGTGTACGGCGCGACGATCACGCCGTTTGGCGGCAGCGGTTACTACAGCACGCTGCACGAACAGGAGCGGCAATTCGTCAACGCGTGGATTCGCACCAACACAATCTTCGATGGGGTGATTGATTTCGATGCGACCGTGCGCGATCCGGCGGACCTCACGAAGTTTAAAGCGGAGTACTATCCCGGCGTGAACGCGAATGATTGGTTGCATCTGAATCCCGCGGGCTACAAGGCCATGGCTGACGCAATTGATTTGAATTTGTTTGTGCCTTGAGTCGGGCGCAAGGCGGCAGATATGAGAACGATTTTGATCAAAACACTTGTCCTCTTCATCTTGGCGGGGATTCCTAACTCGATGCAGGCAGCCTCGGTGACGCTCCAAGCCGAGTCCGCCGCGCTCGGCACAAACTTCGTCACCGGCAACAGCAGCGGCACGATTTACATCAGTAATACCAACAACAACACCGGCAACAACCCGGGCATTCTAGGTCGCGTTGCGGCCTTCAATATCACTTTTCCTGAAGCAGGTAACTATCACCTGTATGCCCGTATTCGCGTTGGCGCCGGGGCGTTCAACGACGACAGTTTATTTTACGCGAACGGATTCGGCGTGAAGTCCGTCGCCGTCAATGGCGATTGGATACTCGCCAACGGGCTGGCAGCCGGGGGATTTACCGGCCCCATGGATGTAGTGACCGGCGGCGGCACCGCTGGCGGTAATGTTTGGAAATGGATCAATCTTTCGCTCTTCGCGCCGGGACCAGTGCTCACCGTCAGTGCGGGAAACTTGAGCCAGACATTTCAGATTGGCGGACGCGAAGATGGCCTGGATGTGGATAGACTTCTGTTTGGCACCTCTACGAATACGTTTACCGTGGCTGAGTTGGATGCAGGCGGACCCGGGACTCCACCGGCGTCGCCAACCAATCCGCCGCCGATTCTCACGCCGCGCGATCTGGTCGCGGGAAATCTGATTCAGTTCAACGACAACGGCGCGTGGAGTTGGTACATGGACGAGCGCGCCGTCGTGGATCAGATCAACGGGCGATTGATCGTGGGTGGCGATGCCAGCGGGGCGGGGGTGGGCGGTGCCCCGCGCAATGGAGCAGTGGATGCGGCGGTATTCGATCTGCAAACCGGTTTTGTGCAGCGAACGGAACTGTTATCGAGCGGAACCTTAGGCGCCGATGATCATAACGCCCCCGCATTCATGATGCGGCCTGACGGCAAGTGCCTGGCCCAATACGCTGGCCACAATCAGAATTTCCTGACCTACTTTCGCATCCTCGACCGCGACACCTGGCTGCCGCAAACGACGTTCGATTGGACCAGCGTGGGAGCGGTTTCCGGCGAACAAACGAGTTATTCCAACCCGCATTATCTTCCGGCGGAGAATCGGGCCTACACGTTTGTGCGCTGCATAGAGAATCGCAGCCAACACTTTTTGATTTCGTCAAACCTGGGCGACTCCTGGACTTATGGCGGCCAGCTTATCGAGCCCGATGGCGTGGTCGGTTACAACGCTGGTTACTACCGTTACATGGATAACGGAGCGGACCGGATCGATTTTATCTGCACTGAGGCGCATCCCCGCGACATCCAGACCAGCATGTATCACGGTTACATCAGCAATGGCATGAGTTTCAAATCCGACGGCTCGGTCGTGGATGCCAATATCTTCGATACGATTTGTCCGGTGTCGCGCAACTTCACGCTCATCTTCAGCAACGGCACCGTGATGCCTCCGGGCATGACAAATTACCGCTGCTGGAATTCCGACGTGCAATGGTATCCGGACGGCACGGTGCAGGCCATCATCCACACGCGTATCAATCAGGTCGCTTCCGGCGGGTATCCGGATACCGTTGATCCCAATCACGCGCTTTTCTTCTGCCGCTTTGACGGAACCAACTGGGCGACTACTTATCTTTGTCAGGCCGGCCACAAGATGTATTCCGCGGAGGCGGACTACGTCGGCCTGGGCGCGCTGAGTCCGAATGATCCGAACACGATCTTCGTTTCCACGCGCTACGACCCGCGGGCGGTGCAGCCCGGGATTTTTGACACGAACCAGCCGTATTCCAGTGCGCGCGAAATCTGGAAGGGCACTACCACGAATCGTGGTGCGAGTTTTACCTGGACGCAAATCACGCGTGATTCCCTGCGCGATAATTACCGGCCCATCGTCCCGGTGTGGGACGCGAATCACGTGGCGCTGCTGTGGTTTCGCGGCCGCTACATCACGGCGCAAAGTTTTGATGCCGCCATCGTCGGACTCGTCGAGCGGCGATCCGAGATTGCTGGCGGGAAAACTTTCGTGGACGCGACGACGAACAACACCACGCTGGCCACGGGCGCTGCGCTCGTTGTCAGCGATAATCCAAACCAATGGCATGAACGCAGTGGCTCGTTTAACGGCGGCTCTGTGTTGGCTTCTGCTGATGTCATCGAGGAAAACGCGCCCACTCTCAGGACGACCATCACGCTGCCGCAACCCGGCACGTATGACGTGTGGGTGAACTTCTGGGGCAACCCCGCCGCCGACTGGCGGATCCGAGCCGGACTGGCCACAAACCAGATGCGGATTCTGCGTCAGGTGGCGGGTCAACAAGTACAGCCAGGCGACTACTCCACCGCACTGGTAGGGACAAACAGCAGCACGAATTTTTTATATCAAGCGTTCGTGGGCCGCGTCACCGGAAGTGCACTAAACGTATTTGTGGACGATGAACCGATTCAAACCGGCACGGCGAGCACGAGCCTCGGCGACACGGTGCGCACCTGGTTTGAAGGCGTGAGTTACGCGAGAGTGGAGGGGCTTCGCATTACCAACGTCGCCAAAAACTCAAACGGCTCGGTCGCCTTGACGTGGAACTCCGTTCCCGCAGATTTATCGCTCTTGTCGCCGACCTATACTGTGTTGCGAAAAAGCGCCTTGAGCGAGCCTACTTGGACCACAGTGGCGACCGGCATCCTTTCTTCAGGGAACTCGACGAGCTACCCGGACAATGCGCCTGGAAGTGAATCGGCGTATTATCGGATCGCCGCACCTTGATCGAGGGTGACAATTAGGAGCGTTGGTTGCCAAGGCGTCTCGGGTGTCAGTAGATAATCCGACGGACTGTTAGCGGGAATCGGGTGTGCCGATATTCATTGAGCCGGAACGTACAGCCTCCATCTGCTACATCTGCTTGAAGGAAACGGCTTTGCGGATAGCTCTTTCGGCTAAGTTCAGGCATTCTCGAAATGGCGAGAAATTATTAACGAGACGAGCAACCCTACCCAAATGGCTAGCTATGCGGACTTGAAGGCTAGGTGATAGGATGGCGCGAATAACGTTTTCCGCAGCCAATGCAGACATGCGAGGGCTTTGATCTTCGTGTGCCATGTCGTAACGGATCAGAAAAAGCAACATCAACAACTGTCTATGCGAACTCATTTTAAAATCCTTGCGCGAGTCCTGTGTGTGGCGTCTTGCGTGTCGTCTGCTTATGCGCAGCTCATTGCTTACGAGCCGTTCAATTATGCGGCTGGGGGTTTTGCCAACGGCACGGCCAGCACCGCCAGCGGGTTCACAGGTAATTGGCTAGTGCAAGGGAGCGCTGCGACGAGTGTTTCCGGTCTGAGCTACCCCAGCCTGTCGGTGTCTGGTAACGCATTCCGGCAGAACCCCAACGGACGAGATCAAATAGGCTTAGCCAGCGCGCTCTCCAGTGGAACGGTCTATATTAGCTGGCTGTTCAATCAGGGCGGCAACAACGGCGCGGATTACAATGGACTCTTCCTCGCCGGAGACGGTGCGACCAGCCTTTTCGCTGGCTTCACCGGTGCCTGGAGTGGCACCGCCGGCAACATCGGACTGGCGTCAATCCTCACCACGAGCCTTACCGGCGTCGGCGGAACTAGCCTGGCGCAAATGCCAGGGCCAGCCCAGATTGTAAACTACAACGCCACGCATCTCATGGTGTTGCAAATTGATTTCAACACCTCGGGGGACAACGACACCATCAAACTTTGGGTTGACCCCACAGCCGGGGTGGCTTCGCCCGCGGGTAATATCAATGCTCCCAATCCTGATCTGACCGTCAATTCGTTCAACGTCGGATCCATTTCCGGGATTGGCTTCAACCTTCAAGGGGGCGCTAACAATGATCAATTTGATGAGATTCGAATTGGCAACACCTATGGCGACGTGGTCAGTGCTGCAGTAGTACCCGAGCCGGGTTCGCTGGCTCTGTTTGGAATCGGTGCGTGCGGCTTGCTGATGGCGCGCCGCCGGAAATGTCAAAGTTGAGAAAGTTTGGGTTGAGTCGTAGCTTAAGGACATTCGGTTTGAGGATGCCTGCCTTGCAGCTATTGGCGAATCAGCTACTTTCGCTTTCCCTCCAGCTGGAATGGCAATAATGAAACGAACGATCCCTGCCTGTTTGGTGGCGACCGCCCTCTTGGTAACCTTGGGGCCGAGTGTGCGCGGCAACCAGGCACTCTTGAGCATTCAATCCGGCGTTCAGCTGAACTGGCTCACGGCCACCAATAAGACCTACCAGCCACAATGGTCGCCCAACCCCGGCGGTCCTTGGACTGCACTTGGCGGACCGGTTCCCGGCAATGGTTTAACGAACACCCTTTACGATCCGTTCGCCAATGGCACCCGTTCGTATCAGGTTTTGGAAATAATTCCGGCCTCCGCTCCGGTCGCCCTGATTCTTACGAATGGTGGGTTTGAAACTGGCATCGGCGCCGTTGCCAGCAATTGGGCAGTGACTACGGCGGCCGGTGGTCCTGTATATGCCGTCCGCACGAACAACAGTCCCCGGAGCGGCTTGCACCACTTCGAAGTCCGCCTCGCCAGCACGGGCGCTGGCCCAGTGGTGGAGTTCACGCAATCGGGCGTGCCAGTGACGGGATCAACGACCTACCCATTCACCTTCCACGCCAAGGCATTGACGGGCAGCGCGGGACACAACGCGCAGTGGCGAATTCTGTGGAACCCCGGAGGCGACACGGGTTATTTAGGCTTCGTTCCGGGAAACAACACGTACGCATTCATTAGTAACTCGGTTACCGCTCCGGCGAGTGCGACTTCGGCAACAATCATCCTGCGCCTGGCCGGGGCGGCGATTCCGAGCCAGTCAGCTACGATTCAATTTGATGACGTCGCCTTTGGATCAAGCGGCGATTCCAGTCCCGGCAATCCTGGCCAGACAAACATCCTACAGGTTGCCAGCCAGCCGGTCGCCAGCATCAGTTGGATCACCACGGTGGGCACCCAATATCAACCGCAATCAAGCACGAACCTTGCGGAGGGAACATGGACCAACTTCCTCCCCGCAATCCTGGGTGATGGCAGCACCAAGACGATCAGGCTGCCAATGACCGGCAGCGGAGAGTTCGTCCGCGTGCAAAGCCCGGTGGAGGCCGTTCAGCCGCCGACAAACTTACGCACCGTGGCCTCCGGGGACACGAACGCGATTGCGCTCGCCTGGAATCATAGTCCGACGATCGGCGTGCTTGGCTACCGCGTCCTTTACGGCGTTGCCAGTGCGAGTCTGACCAATTCAACGGACGTCGGGAACGTAACCAGCGCCACGATCTCTGGTTTGACACCCGGCCAAACGTATTTTCTTGCGGTCATCACGCTCACCGCCAACGGCCAAAGTGAGGCGGCCGACGCCACCATCGCGGCGCAGACCGATGTAAGCACCGGCATCGTTGCCCTCTTTAACGGCGCCACGATTCTGGAACCGCCGACGACTTTGGATACGCCTACTGCGCTTATTACCTACATCGCCGACCGCGTCCGCGATCGGCACGCGCGCGAAGGTAACTTCCATATCTACGATCACTACCTGAGTTGGTATTGGGAGCAACGGGTGGCGAACATCGAGATTGTGGATCGGGTCGGCAAGGCCGGTCAGCAGACGAACATTACTTTCAACTACACGACCCAGGATCAGTTGAACCCGGCCGAATTCCGCACATTCTTCCGCGGCATTGGCACGGTGGCCGAGTATCATAACAATCAGATCGCAACCCTGGTTTCCACCAATGCGTCGGCCACTCCGGGTGAGATTGACTATCATTACACCGCCACCATCAACGCCAATCCCCAATTTGGTAATCGGGCATTGATCGTTGGCGATCGCGTGGAGATCGAGATCAGCCAGTTTCTAAACGCGCCGCGGCATGGCCGCAACAACTACTACGGCACCGCGCTGCTCTACATTGTCGGGCAGGGGATCGTGCCCTGGGCCGAGGGCCGGGACATGGGGTTGGATGGCGGTATTGTTGATGGCAGCAACCAGAGTCTTGATTCTTTCCCGCTGCCGACGAATGCCTGGCTCGGCGGCCAGACTACGCTACCGTACCAGTATTCCAACGAGCCGCAACATCGCTTCAAGCAGACGGCCGGAAACATTTCGCCCACCAATGGCCTGCCGTTCATGCTCGGGCGGCGTTTGCATCACACGGACTTTGGCAATGGCGTGCACTCGGAGCCGGACAATCCGATTTTCACCGAACACGTCGGTCAACTCGGGCCGAAGTTCATCGCGCGAAGTTGCGTCGAGTGTCATGTGAACAATGGTCGCGCGCTGCCGCCGGCGGTGGGGACGCCAATGTTTCGAACCGTTATGAAGGTGGGTAGCGATGCCAGCGGGTCGCCGCATCCGACCCTCGGCTCCGTCCTGCAACCTCAGTCCACCAGCGGGCCCGTCGAAGGTAGCGCAACGATCGCCAGCTACTCGATCATCAATGCGCAATACAGTGACGGTACCCCCTATTCGTTGCGCAAGCCGAACTATGTCTTCCAAGGCACGACTCCGGCGTTTTTCTCCGCGCGACTGGCGCCGCCGCTTGTCGGCCTAGGACTTCTCGAAGCGGTGAGCGAAACCACCATCGCGGCTTTGGCAGATCCGGATGATGCGAATGCAGATGGCATCTCAGGGCGCATGCAAACCGTAATTGATCCGGAAACCGGCCATCAACGGCTGGGTCGCTTTACGGGCAAAGGCGGCAAGGCGCGGCTCAGTCACCAGATTGCCGCCGCCCTCAACACGGATATGGGCGTCACCACTGCGGTCTCTCCGATTCTCGATGGGGAAACGACCGGGAGCGCACCTGAATTCGCCGCCGCTGATCTCGATAAATTGACGCGTTACGTTGCGCTTCTCGGAGTGGGAGCGCGCCGAGAGCTGAGCAATGCGCAGGCGTTGCAAGGCGAGCAATTGTTCAACACCGCGCAATGCGTCAAGTGTCACACGCCCACCTTGACTACCAGCCCGTATCATCCCATGACCGAACTGCGCAATCAGACCATACGTCCGTTTACCGACCTGCTCTTGCACGACCTGGGGCCGGGGCTGGCGGACAACATGGGCGAAGGCGTCGCCGCCGGTTCTGAATGGCGTACGGCACCGCTCTGGAACATCGGCCTGACAGCCGGGGTCAGCGGGGGCGAGGCCTATCTGCACGATGGCCGGGCGCAGACTCTCGAAGAAGCCATACTCTGGCATGGCGGAGAAGCCGAAGCCTCCAAGGAAGCTTTCCGCACCATGCCAGCGGCGGACCGCGCAGCGCTCATCAAGTTCTTGAAATCGTTATAACTGCCCAAAAGCAGGATAGCGCATATTGATCGGTGCATGACCCTGACCTGAAACAACTCGCGACTGATTGTAATTCCGGGAGTCCACCATCCTAGGCGTAAGGTGCCGGCACTTGACGCGCTTCCTCGACTGACTTCAGTTCTGACCCTCGTCCGATTTTCGGCTTGCGAGCGGGTGAAAAACTGGTGAAAATCTTTGCTCGCAGAAATTGCGAAAGACCTATGAAAACAAATAGTTTTCGAGAGTCTTCCGATCTCGGTCGCGCGGTTAGCTCAGTGGTAGAGCATTACCTTGACACGGTAGGGGTCGCAGGTTCGAACCCTGCATCGCGCACCATTTCGCCAAATTCGCGAATCGTAATGCAAAAGGTTGGTTAGAACATTTCCTGTGACAACTATGCGAACGGCAATACTCCTGACGTTCCTATCCGTGCTGGTCTGTATTGGAGAGGACATCCGCGTCGTTAACAGTAAGCGCATTGATCTAGATGCCCTCGGCACTAACAGCCCGTGGCGCACTCGCCAAATTCAAGCCATTAACACCGCCGGCGCTTTTCCAAAAGTCACCGTCAGCATCGGAGGCGAAATTCGGACTATTCACCTCAAGAATATCCCGGCCAGCATCACCAAATCGTTTGCCGAGGCCATTAAGATGGCAGACGAGGTAGGGAAATTGGAAACGTACGTGACCAACGAAGCTGCCCGCCTGCGGCGGTTGCAGGCAAACATTCCTTCAGAGGCGGCATCTGATTCAACTGGTGGGCAGGCTATCAGGGCATTCAACAACGCACAGGTGAATCTGGAGGAAACCGTCGAGCGACTTGAGAAACTGCGCCGGCAGCTACACGCAGCCAACACCAAAGCATCCGAAAGCAGCTCAGAGCGCGCCTACTTCACCGGCCAAAAATACGGAGGTCTGGAGGTGTGGGATTGTGGAGTAAAGGCTGCCAAATGAATCAGGAACGGCTAGACCGTGCGTGCGCAGATCACGGGGCCTCATATTCCGCTCATCTATGGAGCCAATACGGTTGGTTCCGCACACGCCGGTACACGCGCAGCATTTTCTCGCTTCTGGTTGTCGCCCTCACGCTGAGCCTCTCCGTGGCGGCGGCGCCCCCGGAATTACCACCCACCCCAGCCGGCAAGGTCCTGGCCGGTTATCTCGAGGCTCTGAATTCTGGTAACAAGGACAAGCTCGAGGCTTTCATCAAGGCGCATCGGCCGGACCGGCCTGATGCTCTCGATCGCATGCTCGATCTCCGGTGGAATATCGGGGCGCTCGATCTGTATTCGATCGAATCCTCGCAGGCGTTGAACATTCAAGCGGTGCTGCATGAACGCGAAGGCCATGGTACCTATCATCGCATGTCGGTGACTGTGCGCGATGGAAATCCGGCGGTGATCACCAACATCACTCTGATAAGAATTCCGCCACCCGCCGGCGCGCCAGTTCCCGAGCGACTCACCCAATCAGCGGCGATCGCCGCGTGGGAAACCGAAATTTCCAAAGCTGCTGCCAACGGGAAGTTCTCCGGTGTGTGGTTGTGGGCCAAAAACGGGAAGGTGATCACGTCAGGCGCCCGGGGCAAGGCGGATCGCGAGAAGGGAATCGACAACACGCTCAACACGCGATTCCGGATCGGTTCGATGAACAAAATGTTCACAGCGGTTGCGACACTTCAGTTGGTCGAACGTGGCAAACTGTCGCTGGACGATACGATCGGCAAGATCCTGCCCGATTATCCAAACACCAATGTGGCGTCGAAGGTAAAAGTCCGTCACCTGTTGTCGCACACGGGCGGGACGGGTGACATTTTTGGTCCGGAATTCGAGGCGCATCGGCCCGAGCTGAAGACGCTTCAGGATTACGTGAAGCTGTACGGTGCGCGCGACCTCCAGTTCGAGCCCGGCGCCACGTGGGAATACTCCAACTACGGATTCCTGCTGCTCGGCGTGCTGATCGAGAAGGTTTCGGGCAGGTCGTACTACAACTTCGTCGCCGAGAACATCTATGAAGTCGCGGGTATGACCAACTCGGGGTCCGCGCCGGAAAGCGTGGTGGTTGCCAACCGGAGCAAAGGCTACCTGCGGGATCAGTTCGAAATGGTTTCCAACGAACCGACGCTGCCCTGGCGCGGAACGTCGGCGGGCGGCGGTTACACGACGGCGGCCGATCTGATGAAATTTGCCGACGCGCTGATGGCGAACAAACTCTTGAAGGCCGAGACGCTCGCCGAAGCCACGCGTTCCCAATTCACGACGGGCGACTACGGCTTCGGATTCCAGATTGGACGGCCGGCCGAAACGCGGACCTACGGTCATGGCGGCGGCGCTTCGGGAATGAACGGGATTCTTCGCGTGTATCCGGAGTCTGGCCAGTCAGTGATCGTGCTGAGCAACCTGGACCCTCCTTCGGCTTCGCGCTTGGGAGATTGGCTCCACGCTCGCATGCCGCTCAAGTAGTTCCCTTGGCTGGCTCGGGAAACGCAAGATTCTTGCTAGTTCGAACCCCGCATTGCGCATCGCCTCCACGAACTAGATTCCAGTTCATTGAATTTCCCTTCACATTCGCTGCTTAACGCGTCAAGCTCAGCCAAGCCCGGCGTGAAGAAACCCATGGTCCCTTGCTAGGTTGAAATAGTTGCTCAGCCATCGTTATGAAAAACAACCCCTTGCCTTTGCGTAATGTAATCGCAGCAATCACCTGTGCGCTCTTCGTTGTCATCGCCGGTGAAGCCGAGGCGGCCAAACCTAACATCCTCATAATCTTTGGCGACGATATGGGTTATGCGGACGTTGGTTTCCATGGCTGCAAAGACATTCCCACGCCGAACCTTGACGCGCTCGCAGCCTCGGGCGTGCGGTTCACCAGTGGCTATGTTTCCGGGCCGTATTGTTCGCCCACTCGCGCGGGCATGCTGACCGGACGTTACCAGACGCGGTTCGGACACGAATTCAATCCCGATGGCCCGGGCAACGGCCTGCCGCTCACGGAGAAGACGCTGGCGGACCGGCTCAAACCCGCCGGCTACGCTACGGGACTCGTTGGCAAATGGCATCTCGGGGCGCAACTGGATTACCATCCGCTCAAACGCGGCTTCGACGAGTTCTTTGGATTCATGGGCGGGGCGCACAGTTACGTGCAATCCGCCGGCATCTGGCGCGGCACAAATCGGGTCCCGGACATTGATTACACCACCGACGAATTCGGGCGCGAAGCCGTCGCGTTCATCGAACGTCATAAGCGTGAGCCGTGGTTCCTTTACCTCGCCTTCAACGCCGTGCACACGCCCATGGAGGCCACGGATGATCGCCTGGCCAAGTTCAGCAGTGTCACCGATGAAAAACGCCGCACCTACAATGCGATGATGCTCGCGATGGATGAAGCGATCGGGCGCGTGCGCAAAAAACTCGCCGAGTCCGGCCTCGAAACCAACACGCTCGTCTGCTTCATTGCGGACAACGGCGGGCCAGTGATGGCCAGCACGGCGCAAAACGCTTCGCGCAACACGCCGCTCCGCGGCGGCAAACGCACCACGCTCGAAGGCGGCGTGCGCGTACCTTTCCTGATGTCCTGGGCCGGGCGGTTGAAACCCAGCGTGTATTCACAACCGGTGATCCAGTTGGATCTCAATGCCACGGCGCTGGCCATCGCCGGCGTGAAGCCGCAGGCAGATTGGAAACTCGAAGGCGTGGATCTGATGCCGTACCTGGCAGGCGAGAAGGCTGGCGCCCCACACGACGCGCTCTATTGGCGCTTTGGCGAGCAATGGGCGGTTCGCGCCGGTGACTTCAAGCTGGTGCAATACGATGGCAACGCGGACACAATGAGTGGCAAACGCAATCAGCCGGTGAGCACCGTGAAACTCTACAATCTGGCCAAAGACATCGGCGAAACCACTGACCTGGCCGCGACGATGCCTGAAAAAGTGAAGGAACTTCAGGCAAAGTGGAATGCTTGGAATGCGGCGAATGAAAAAGCCCGGTGGGGCGCGGCGCACACCGACAACGACGGTTTTGAGCCGAACACCAAACCGAAGAAACCCAAAAAAGCCGCCGCGACTGCGGGTGGGTCGAAGCTCTGATTGCTTGGCTGGTTTTGGTTCAAGCGCGCGACGCGGTAGTTTCGGGTGCGTCGCTTGAAGCGTGGTTGCATTCGCGATTTCTCCCGCTATCCTCCCGCGACCATGAATAGACCAGAAAAGTCCACAGGGGACTTGGAGTTGCAGAAACAGATCCAGGCGCTCATCAAGTTCAAAGGCGGCGGTTACAACGAAGATTCCGTTGCCGACATCATTGAAAACGCGCTCAAGCTGCTCAAAGACGTCCAGGATACTGGCGATGTGCGCGTCATCCAGACGGCGGTGCGCGAGTTGCGTTATGCTTACCGGCTGTTCGCTCCCTATGCGGATAAGCGCAAGGTGACCATCTTTGGTTCGGCGCGGACGCAGCCGAGCAAGCAGGAATATCAGCAGGCCGTGGATTTCGGCCACAAGATCGTGCAGGCCGGCTTCATGGTGATCACGGGCGCCGGCCCGGGCATCATGCAGGCCGGACACGAGGGGGCGGGGCCTGAGAATAGTTTCGGCGCCAACATCCGGCTGCCGTGGGAACAGGGCGCGAATCCGGTCATTGCGCAGGACAAGAAGCTCGTCACCTTCAAATACTTTTTCACCCGCAAGCTCACGTTCATCCGGCACTCGGACGCCATTGTGCTTTTCCCGGGTGGCTTCGGCACGCTGGACGAAGGCTACGAAGCCATCACGCTCATGCAAACGGGCAAGAGCCAGCTCATGCCGTTGGTGCTGGTGGACAAACCGGGCGGAACGTATTGGAAGACCTGGGACAAGAACATCCGCGAGCATTTGCTGCGTGACGGCTTGATTTCACCGGACGACCTCAATCTCTACCGGATCACGGACAGCGCGGATGAGGCAGTGAAGATCGTCACGCGGTTCTATCGCAACTTCCACTCCACGCGTTTTGTAAAGGATCTGTTCATCATCCGACTCAATCACGCCCCGACCGATACGGCGTTGGAGGCGTTGAACGAGGATTTCGGCGACATCGCGCTCGAAGGAAAGATCCAGCGCATCGAAGCCACACCGGACGAACGCGAGGACAACGACTGTCTGAACTTGCAGCGCATCGCGTTTGCCTTCAACCGCCGTGATTACGGCCGCTTGCGGCAGTTGGTGGATGTGTTGAACGGACTGTGAAAAGAGCGGGCGGTCCTCGCCCGCAACATCCTTGTCCGCGAGCCAAGCTTCAGATACCTCGGTGTTTGCTTTTGTGACGCACGGCACGGGGAGACCAGTCGCGTGCCGCGCGATGGCTACCGTTTCCGCTCCGCCTTGGCATCGAGGTTCTGCTTTAGCTGTTCCGGCGTAACCGTCGAAGCTACGCCGTCTTTAGGCACTTCGACCTTGGCCGTCCACAAAATTGCATTCAAAACCGTCTTGCGGAAATCATCGTTCGCCCAGTTGCGATGGAAGTGCGCACCGGTGAAGCCAAAGCCGCGCCCGCCGTTTGCGCGCTCGGCAGCCCAGGCCACGATCTGCGGTTCGCCGCGTTTCACCGCTTCGCGCATGGCGGGATTTCCGGAATGCGCGCCGTCGTTGCGATTCGTCGTGCTGCTGTCTGGCACGGCGCTCAGGATGGCGGTCACGCCTTTCATGCCGTCGCGGAAACGCATGTGAAAATACCATTCGTCCAGGATCTTGAACGGCTTCACGCCTTGGGTGATGGGATGCGTGGGCAGCGATTTGAAATCCGCCGTCCAATGCGGATTCACCGACCAGTTAATTTCAAACGCGCCGCCGATCCAGTCGAGAAACTCCTTTTGGCCCTTCTCAATCGTTGGCTCGACGCCGTAATGAATGCACACCAGCCCAACGCCCTTGTTCATCAATTCGCTGAATGTCTTGAGCCGGTCCTGCTGCAACAGCGGGTGGCCGCCGCCGCCATCGGCGTAGATGACCACCGTGTCTGCACCGTCGAACGCGTCCGGCTTGTCCGGCCAGCCGTTGCTGTAAACCACTGACGTCACGCCCGGGGTGTTTTGCAGGCACGATTGCAGCAGCAGACAACCGGCGCGGTGTTCGTGATCGCCCGGGCCGTGACTGACTTTGCCAGCGATGAAGACGATCTTTTTGTCCGCGGCGAAGGCGGTGGCGGCGAGCGTTATAAGACTGAGCGAGAAGAGGAGGGTTTTCATGTTGCTATTCTTTTTACGAAACTGGCGGCTGGTTGCTTCAAAATCTTTCCGCAAATCCCACCTGCTGGGCAAACCAATTCTGCCGGACGTTTGTTCAATGCCGCACCCAGCGGCGCGCCTTCATTTCAAAACGGGGCAGGGAGGCGGGCGGCACCCTTTCCACGGGCACGCGCAAATTCAGGGCGTTTTCCAACGCGGCTTGCACTTCGGCTTGCAGCCGGACCGGGTCGGGACAGGAATCCGCAGGCTCAATCTCCAACCGCAATTCCGTGAGCGCCCGTTGCTGCTCAATGTGCACGCGGTATTCCGCGACGTCCCGAAAGGGGCGCAGGATTTCCTCGATGGCGCTGGGATAAACATTCACGCCGCGCACGATTACCATGTCGTCAACGCGCCCGAGAACGCCGCCTTCAAGGGCCAGATCGTGGCGGCCGCAGGCGCAGGGTTGAGCTTCAGCTGCGCCGGCGTTGGATCCGAGTTTGACGAGATCGCCGGTGCGATACCGCAACAACGGTGACCCAATGCGGCCAAGGGGGGTCAAAATCAGTTCGCCGTGAGTTGCGGCTTTGCCTGTCGCTGGATCGATTACTTCCGCAAAGTAAGCCGACTCGATGACATGCAGCACGCCTGCGCGCGCCGGACATTCATAAGTCACCGGGCCGGTTTCGGTCATGCCATGGTGATCAAACACGCGTGCGCCGGGCCAGAGCTCTCCGATACGTTGGCGCATCGCCTGGATGCTCCCGCCGGGTTCACCCGCGACGATGATTTTTTTTACGGACGAACCGCCGGCGACAGCGATGGCCGGACCTGCAACTTCACCGAGGCGGAGCGCATAAGTAGGCGTGCAGCAAAGCACGGTCACACCGTTATCGAGGATTGCCTTCACGCGCGCTTCACTGCTCATGCCGCCACCGGGAAGGCAGAGGCAACCGAGGCGCGTGGCGGACTCGAACGCCAGCCAGAAGCCGATGAACGGGCCGAAGGAAAATGCAAAGAACACCCGATCTCGCGTGCTGACTTCAGCCGCACGGAAGATTTCCGTCCAGTTCCCTATCATCCATTCCCAGCTCTCGGTTGTGTCCAGCCAGCGCAACGGCGCGCCACTGGTGCCGCTGGTCTGATGAAAACGCGGATAGCGATTGAGGGGGTAGGTGAGATTCGTGCCGAACGGCGGGTGCGTGCGTTGGTCAGCGACGAGTTCGGGTTTGGTCGTGAACGGAAAACGCGCGGAAAAATCAGCCAGTGAATCGACATCAAAACCCACGCCCGCAGCTTGCAGCTTGCGCGTGTAAAACTGGTTGGCGGGAATCAATTCCGCCAGCAACGTGCGGAGTTGCTCGAGTTGTCCCGCGGCGATGGCCGCGCGACCGGGATGCACGCTGGCGGCCATGCAGCGCGTCAATGGACCGCGGGTTTCGTCGCTGCGGCAGCAGCCACCGGTTTGGCTGGCGTGCCGGTATTTGATGGCGCGTATTTGGCCACCAGGAACGCGCCTGTGGCCGCAAGCACGCAGCCGGCGATGAAGGGCAGGGGGAGTGACTTCCAGCCCCCGTCCGGTGGATGCAGCAACATGGCGGTGATGGTGTTGATGATCGGGGCGCCGGCGAACACGATCGGCATCACGGCCGCCGCGGCTGCACCCTTGTAGATTGGCGCCGCCGCACCCAACGCGAGCACCAACGTGAACGCACCGACCGCGCCCGCGCCGCCCGCGATCAGACTCCACTTGATGCCGCCGCCCGTGAAACTCCAATTTGATCCGCGCCACTTCAGCATCGCGGCGCTGGCGAGGCCGATCAACGCGTAGGCGATGCAGACAAACAGGAAGGCTTTGAGGCTGGCATGCGGGGTTTCCGCGCCCATCGGCATGTTGCCGCGGCCTTTGTGGAGTAACACCCCGTAAACACCCCAGGACAGTACGGTCATCAACGCAAAGACGAGCCAGTTCATGGTGCGCGAATCTAGCCGTCGTCCTGCTTTACAGCAAATGCATTGTGGGCAAACTTTTGTCCGCGCCGAATAGAATGAACCGGACGGCGTCTCAATCTTGTGAAAATCAGTTTCCTCGTCCTCCTTGCCGGTCTGCTCCTTGCCGGTTGCGCCACGCGCAGTACGATTCAATCGCGCAAACAGGAACGCGCAAACAGTTACGCCGCGTTGGGTACGGAGTTTCAACACCTCGTGGATTCAGGCCAGATCCGCCGCGGCATGAGCGAGGATGCGGTCTACATCGCGTGGGGCAAGCCCTCGCAGGTGCTCCGGCAGGAAGACGCACGCGGTGCGTTGACAATCTGGCTGTATGAGGGCGGTTGGATGGAGGAGACCCGCTGGTGGCCGCGCTACAGTTCCGTGCCGGTCAATGAGTATCAACCCCGCACCTATGTGAGTGCCGAATTGGTGTTCGTGAAAGGCGTGCTGGATTCCTGGCGCACGTTGCCGCAGCCCGTTTACTGACTCACACGGCGAGCAAATCCGCCGGCGCCACTTCGATCTGGTCTGCGATCGCTTTGGGAATGGTGGTTGCGCTCATCTGGCCGTGGGCATCGCGGGTGACACACACAACGGTTAGCTTGCCGCGCGCGATTTCTGGATGCGGCGCTGCATTTAGCCTGCGGAAACGAAACTCGTAGCTCAGCGACTTGGATTTCTTTTCCGTTACCAGCATGTGGACTTCGACTTCGTCCTCGAACTTCAGCGGCTGCTTGAAATCGCACGAAGCATGCACGCGCGGCCATCCGACGGGCGGGTCCACCTGTTTGGTCACCACGGAGAATCCCAGCGATCGGAAGAACGCGTGTTCCGCCGCCTCCATGTAACGGAAGAAATTCGAGTAGTGGACGATGCCCGCCATGTCCGTCTCGCTGAATTCCACCCGTCGCGTGATCTTGAACTCGTAGGCCATGGGCGGATTTTAGATTCCCGGTGTCGGATTTACTACGGGAAAAATCGTCGCGCGCCGGCAATGGCCACAAATATAGCGGGAATTTGCCCCGCGCGGTGTAAGCTGCAACGACCGGTTGCGACCAACGGAGGGCACTCAAGCGTCTGCTTCCCATCGCGCGGCTGGTCATGAGGGCAGATCAACTTGTGAAAATAGATTTCAAACATTTTTCCCAATCTGGCATCTTTAGCCGGGTGAGAATGCTCATCCAGTTTGTCATGGCGGTGCTGCTGCCGCTGCTAGCCCAAGCCCAGGGGGCGACCACGAAGCCAACGCTCCTGCTTGCAGCCAGCGAGGCGAAGCCCGGCGAAACCGTGCTGGCGGGAGTTCGGCTGCAAATGGCCGAGGACTGGCACATTTACTGGCGCAATCCCGGCGGGCCGGGCCTTCCCACTGTCATCAAATGGGAACTGCCCGCGGGCATTACCGCTGGCGCGATCCAATGGCCCACGCCCGAAAAATTCGTGATGGCAGATGAATCCGACCCGACGGCAGAAAAAATCATCAATTACGGTTATGGCCACGAAGTGATCTTGCTGGTGCCGCTCAAGCTTGCGGCCGATGTGAAGCCGGGGCCGCTGGAATTGCGCGCCACTGTTGACTGGCTGGAGTGCAAGGGCACTTGCATTCCGGGTACCAAAGATCTTCGCGCCACCCTTGTTGTCGCCAGTGACACCAAACGCAGCGCGGATGCCGAAACGCTGGAAAGGGTGCAAGCCGGTCTGCCAAAACCAGGCGACGGCCTGGCACCGCGCGCGTCTTGGGAAAAGCAGGTGGGCGGGGATACGCGTCCGCTGCTCATCGAATGGAACTCGGCGCTCGCCGCCACGGCGCCGGATTTTTTTGCCGACGCCAACGATAAGTTTGAAGTGCTAACGGGCACCGATGTGCTCAGCGGCACCGGTAACCAGTTCAAGCTCCGCAAACTGGTAAAAAAAACCGAGGGCGACTGGCCGTCGGAAATTACGGGCTTGATCCTTCAAAAAGTCGGCGACCAGATCCAGGGCTACGAAGTGAAGCTCAACATTGGCGGGGATGCCGGCGCGGCCAGCGCCACAGTGGCCGCACAAAATCTCTGGGCCATGCTGCTCTACGCGTTCCTCGGCGGGATGATTCTCAACATCATGCCTTGTGTGTTGCCGGTGATCGCGCTGAAAATTCTCGGCTTTGTTCAACAGGCAAAAGACTCACCCGGCCGCGTGCGCCAGCTTGGATTGATCTACGCGCTGGGTGTGCTGGTTTCATTTCTTGGGCTCGCCGCACTTGTCATCGGCATCAAAGCCGCCGGCCACAAAGCTGGGTGGGGCATGCAATTCAGCAATCCCCAATTCATCATCGGCTTCACCGTGCTCGTTACCCTCGTGGCGTTGAATTTGTTTGGCGTCTTCGAAGTGGTGCTCGGCGGCAACGTCATGGGCGCAGCGGGTGAACTTGCTTCGCGTCATGGCGCGAGCGGTGCGTTCTTCAACGGCGTGCTCGCCACGTTGCTCGCCACGCCCTGCACCGCGCCGTTCCTGAGCATCGCGCTGGGTTTTGCATTCGCGCAGAGCGCGGCCGTGATCGTGCTCGTTTTTCTGACGGTGGGCGTTGGACTCGCATTCCCGTACGTGGTGCTGAGCTGGTATCCCGCATGGCTGAAGTTTCTGCCCAAGCCCGGCGCGTGGATGGAGAGATTCAAAGTGGCGATGGGTTTTCCCATGCTGGCGACCGCCCTCTGGCTCGGCAGCCTAGTGAGTGAACAGTATGGCGAGCGGGCGTGGTGGTTGGGAATCTTCCTGGTGTTCGTAGCGCTGGCAGCGTGGGTGTTCGGTGAGTTCATCCAACGCGGCAACCGACGCAAAGGTATCGCCGCCGTGATCGCCCTGCTGCTTCTCTTCACTGGCTATGCGTGGGCGCTGGAGGGAAATCTTCGCTGGCGCGCCCCGTTGGATTCCAGCGCGACCACCGGTGGGACGTTGAAGAACTCCCCTCAAGGTTACGAGTGGCACCGGTGGAACAATGCGGCTGTGCAATCCGCACGGGCGGCGGGCCGCGTGGTGATCGTGGATTTTACCGCCAAGTGGTGTATTACCTGCAACTCCATCGTGAAGCCGGCCTTGGAGCGGGAGGCGGTGATTGCCCAACTCAAGGCCGACCAGGTCACCGCCCTCCTGGCGGATTACACAAGTTATCCGCCGGAAATTACCGAGGAACTCGCGCGCTTCAATCGCGCGGGCGTGCCGCTGGTGTTGGTTTATCCCAAGGACGCGACCAAGCCGCCGCTGGTGTTGTCGGATCCCAATCCGCTGCTGGGCCCGGGTTATTACGCCGGTTTGATTCTCGACGCGCTGAAGCAAGCTGCCAATTGACCCGGGGCGGCGCTCGGGCACAATCCGCGCATGGTGAACGCGCCGAACGCTCTGAGCTTCCTTCGATTATTGCTCGCTCCGGTACTGCTGGCGCTCGCCTGGAATGGCCAGGCAAAATTTTTCTTTTATCTCCTGCTTGGCTCCCTATTGACTGACGCGCTCGATGGTTGGATCGCACGCAAACTCAATCAAACCTCCGAACTGGGCGCGCGGCTCGATAGCTGGGCGGACATGCTCACGTTTCTGTCGTTACCATTTGCTGGCTGGTGGTTGCGGCCGGACATCGTCCGCCAGGAGAGTGTGTACCTGAGCGTGGGTATTGGTTTCTACCTGCTGGCGCCAGCCTGTGGGTGGTTGAAGTTCCGGCGCCTGCCCAGTTACCACACCTGGCTGGCGAAGGCGGCCGCCGTGGTGTTCGCGCTTGTGGTCATTGTGATTTTTGCGGGTGGTCCGGGCTGGCCATTGCGCATCGCCATGCCGCTGGTGGTGTTGGCGTGCGTGGAGGAGATTTTGATGACTTGCGTGCTCCGAGAATGGCGCGCGAACATTCCGACCCTCAGGCATGCCCTGCAACTGGGCGCCGCTAGCCGCGCGGATGCGCCTGGCGAACGCGGTCGAAGTATTCCTCCGCCACCATGAAGCCCACGCAGTCCGGCGTGCCGCAGCGGCAGGGATGTTCGCGATAGTCCACGAGATCGTAGCCGTAATTGAAGCTCAATTCCTCGCCCGCCTTGATGTCGCGCAGGGCGATGATCCAGACGCGGTGGCCATCCACCTCTGCTTCACAACTGGGAGTGCAACTGTGGTTGATGAACCGGGCGGGATTCCACGGCACTTTGCCATCCAGATCATGTTCGTCGTCGAGCGTGAAGATGAATTCATTGTCCGCATCAATGCGCTGGGCCGATTCGCCTTTGGAGATAATTTCCCCGACATATTCAATCACCTGACTGCCCTTCGCCAGATTCCGTCGGGCGAACGCGCCGGTGCCATGAATGCCGGATTGTCTGACCACAACATTGTCAGTCGTCTCGATATTTTGTGCCGCTGGTGAATCTGCCACGCTCGAATCCATGAGCGCGGGAGTGTGCCTTAGATTTGTGGAATGTCGAATCCGTATTCGCGACAGAAGCCCTCGATCGGCGCGCGCACCTCCACCCGCCGCCGCGTGAACGGATCTTGATAGGCCAGGCGCACGGCCCGCAGACCGAGGTTTGACTTGTCCGGCTTGCCGTAAAGCTCATCACCCACACACGGGCAGCCAGCCGCGGCGAGGTGAACGCGAATCTGGTGCGTGCGCCCGGTGAAGGGTCGGGCCTCAACCAACGTACGCTCTTCCTTCGCGGCAAGAACCCGGAAGCTTGTTTCTGCTTCCTTTCCCTCCTTGGCGTCCACCCGGATGCGCCCGATCTGTTTCGCGTCCGGCCCGATTTTGAGCCGGCAATCCCACTCCTTTTGCTTGGGTAATCCGGTGACAACGGCCAGATACATTTTCTCCATCCGCCGGCTTTCGAAGAGTTCGGAATACGAGTCCACGGCGCCCTGGCTTTTGGCGAAGAGCATCACGCCCGAGGTGTCGGCATCGAGCCGATGCACGAAGCGCAGGAATTTCAACCCGCGCGACCGCGCCCAGAAATCTCCGCCTTGGATTGAGGAGACAATCGCCGCCTGCAGGTTGCGCTGGGTTTTCTGCCAGGAGAATGGCACGAGCATCCAGCCGCGCGGCTTGTCAATCGCCAGCACCGATCGATCCTCATAAAGAATCGGAATCGGGTCGACACCGGGAAGCTGGATGGAGTTGGGCCTGGCCATGTCGGAGCATATTTATCGAATCAAAGCAGATAATCAAAGCGACTTCCGCAAAAGCGGTGAGAGGACAAAATCTATCATTCGGCATCTAACCTTGATCTAGCGAGCAATTCTTGGTTGTATGCGCTGGCCATGAGTGGATTGTTACCGTGCGCCAAAATGCCCTGCCGAGGATCGATTATAGCCGCTATCCTCGTATACTCTTATTTGTTCGTTGAACCCATCAACTGCACCGGCCAAACAAACATCATATTGAACGGGAGCTTTGAAGACCCTCTCGCATTGGCCAGTTGGGAATTTTCAGGCCCAAGTCTAATCAAGTCAGATATTGGGTCATTTTCTGGAACAAATTATTGCGATTGTACAGGAACGATTTCGCAAGTTATTCCTACGGTGCCGGGACGCAATTATCTTATCAGATTTTCCCCAAAGAATTTTTGTTCCGGGCGAATTCGGTGGAGCGAATCTGGTTACATTGATATGAGTTTTGGAAGCTACGAGAGAACCTACTGGTTGACTGCGACCGTGAATTTCGTTGCTTCCTCAAACTTTACCCGTATTTCGTTTGAAGACATCGGCGATCATTTTGCACTCGATGCAGTCGAAGTGGGCTGGTCAGAAGAACCCCCGTCAATAGTAGTTCCGCTTCCTGGAAGAAGCACTTTCGAAGGAGGGGATGCCAGCTTTGAAGTGAACGCAACCGGTGGTCCCCCATTACAGTATCAATGGTACAAGAATGGCGCATTGATACTTAACGCGACTAACCGGTTTCTCTATTTTACGAATGCCCAACAAGCGGACTCTGCGGAATACCAAGTCCGCGTGATTAACAATTACGGCGCCGTCGACAGCTTGAAAGCCGCATTGCTTGTTAATCCTATGCCCGCTACTCCGTTGATAGTCGTTCAGCCAAAGGCAGTGGATGTAGTCGCTGGCTATGCTGCCAACTTTTATGTTGTGGCCTTTGCGGAATCCCAGATTGCATACCAATGGAAGCAGAACGGTACAAACATACCCGGTGCGACGAACTCTGGCTTATTATTCGACCCAGTAACCTCAACAAACGCTGGCACTTATTCGGTTTTGGTAAGCAACAATTTTGGAACCGTAATTAGTCTGGCTGCTGACTTACACGTTTCGGAAACGAACCTAGCGGCTGGATGGGTTTTGATGGCAAACCGGGTTGCGAATCTACTCTGGGCACCGGTATCCGACGTAAATGGTGTTACGCTACTAATTGGAACAAATTATCTCGCGCAGTTGTATGCCGGCTCAACGCCCAGTTCGGTGAATGCAGTCGGAGGCGCCGTGAAATTCTCATCAATTCCATCGAAAGCCGGTATTTTCACAGGCGCTAACCGACAAATTGCAGATGTGGGTGTTGGACAGACTGCTTATGTTCAAATTCGCGCTTGGGATTCTAAGACGGGCAGTAGTTACGAGGAGGCTCTGGCACGCGGAGGCAGAGTCGGCAAGTCCAACATTTCACCTGTGGCAGCTGGTGATGCCTTTGCCCCCACCCCGGTAATTCATTTGCAGGACTTCTCGCTTCGTGCCGGCATGTCGCTGTTGGCGACAGCAAAGTTCGAGCGGGGCAAGAATCTTCCAAGCGGATTGAAGGAGTGGATTCTAATTGGCGATCCTGGTTATGAATATGTAGTTGAATCGCGATCACCGCCGAACGATTGGTCACCGATTCTGGTTCTAAGCAACACCACCGGTTCGGTCAGCTTCGTGGACACAAACGGGCAAAATGCTTCGCTAAAATTTTACCGCGCGAGAATTGTCGAGCCGTAGTCACGGTAAATTTACGGAAGATTCAAACACCTGCCACTTTTCGATGGGCAACTTGCGGAATGCTTCCGCGTATCGTGGTGCGTCACCGGACTCGCTGGTAACATTGCGAATGTAAATTCTCGTGATTTGTTTCGGATGTCGCCGCGCCAGTTCCCCATAGATTTCCGGATCGCGCTCGCCGGAGTCGCCGATGAGGATGAATTGCCGCTTCGGGAATTGCTTCAAGATTGGCTCGATGACGCTGAGTTTGTATTTCACGGGATCACCGAACAGGCTCAAGAAGCTTCGATCCTTCCAGCGAAACGGCTTCAGGTGAAACGTGCCAGCAGGAAAGCTGTTCGAGCGCCCGAATTTGCTCAACGGTTCGTATAGCTGCCAGGGGCTGGCGGATACATAGTGAAAGGCAGCGTGATTCGAACGGGCGAGCGTCTGGTAGAATTGAGCCATGCCGGGCGCGGGTTGAAACTCACGCAAAAATGTATTCCGCAAAGTCGCCTGCCGGTCGCGCACTTCGGTGATCTTGATGGTGTCATCAATGTCGGAAATCACACTCAGACCCTCGGCGTCCAGTGGAAAAATCTGCCCCTTGAATTGACGTTGGTCCCCTGGCGGCAGGATCGCGCTAAACGTGGTCGCTGATTCAGTGGGGAATTCAATCCGGCCCGAGAACGTGCCATCCTTCGCGGATTTGCCGACGTAGAATTCATTCGTGCCCAGCCGGATGAAAATCTTTTTGCCGCGCTCATGGTCGACGAGAAACAACCGCGCCCGCTCTGTGAAAATTTTTGACTCCGCCGGAGTCAAATCGCCGGTCTTCAGTTCCAATGCCTCGCGTAACACCGCGACCGATACGGGTGCCTTCTCCGGTTCGAAGATGAACCCCCGCACCTCTGCGCGCCAGATTTCGCGGCCGAGCACGCGTTGCGCAAAGGTCGGATGGAAAACCACCTGTTCGTCAGCTTTGAGCTTCGAAACTTCGCTGGCGCCAGCGCAATGCTGCGCCAGCAATGCGATCAGGATGACGAATCGGTTCATGGCTTATTGGCTGAAATACGCTCTGCGCGTTGTAGTGTGTGGTGGACGGCCTCCACCCGGCTCACTAGGTCTGCGCGCATCCCCACCAAGCGCCGGATCGCAAATGGCGCCCGGCAAAGAATCCATAAGGTGCGCAGGCCGCGCGCGATCCGGCGGAATTCCCGCGCGTAATAAAACGCCACCAAGCTAGCTACCGGCAGGGAAAGGCCGTACCACAAACTCGTTGGCCAGCCCCAGATGCTGTGAACCGCCAAGATACATGCGCCATAGAATCCGCCAAACGCCACGACGCCAGCCACGATTGCCGCGGTGGAGACTTGCGCCTTGTGCTTTTGCGGCGCGGCAAATCGATTCACCGTCCACCGGACGATGGCAAATGGAATCAGCCGGTGCAGCCAGCCGTAAAGCGCCACCGGTAAACCCAACAGGGCCAGCAGCGAGAGCCCGATGCCGTTCCAAACGAGATTGCGCCGGCGGCCACCCTGTTCCACCACCGCGTCGGGAATGCGTAAGCGCGTGAGCAGCTTCTCATAGCGAGCCAAGCGCGTCTTGAACGCTTCCGCGCATTCCGGTTGGTCGCGATGCACAGCGTCCACGACCTCCGCGATTTGCCGGGTCAGCGTGATTTCGTCGGCCTTGGCATGTCCGGGTGTCTTTATCTCCGTCTGACCGACTCTTAACCGCGCGAGATACAGCCGCTTGATGGCCGCGATCAGGCTCGCGTGCTCCAGTTGCGGCAGATGCACAATCAGCGCTCTAATGCGCGCCTCGATTTCAGCGGTCAACCGGGCAATGCAGTCCTTGCGGTGCATATCGTAGCCGGGCAGGAAATCATTCGCGCAGATCGGTTCGCCAAAATTCACGAACACGTCGCTGCGGTAATGTTCCTTGGCGGCGAAGTTCAATCCGACCGGCACGATGCGCAGACCGAGTTTGCCGGCGTGACGATTTTCCAATTCCAAGGCCATGCGCGCGGCGCCGGTTTTGACTTCTTTGAGTTGCAGATCGTCATGCGTGATGCCCTCGGGAAAGAGCGCCACCGCGCCGCCGCGTTCCATCACCGCATAACAGCGCTCAAAAGTTTCGAGCACCGACTTCATGCCCTTGGGATCGTCTTTCAGCCGGTTCACCGGAATGACGCCGCATTGCGTCAGCAGCCAGCGGAGCGGGGCGAAGCGAAACAACTGCACGGTGGCCATAAAGCTGACCGGGCGCTCGACCGAATAACCAACCACGAACGAATCCGTGAGCGAGCAGGGATGATTGGCAACGATAAGCACCGGGCCATTTGCCGGTACGCGCTCGGCGTGAAAGCGCTCGATGCGACGGAAATAAAACCCCAGCGCTAGCCCGATGGACGAGCGCATGATCCAGTAGAAGACTGAGCCGTCGAGTTTCAAGTCTTGACTCCAAATGAACGCAAAGGGCGCAAGCGAAGGATTTTCGTCAGCTTACTTCGCCATCCGCTCCAGTACGATTTCACAAATGCTGCGCGCCGCTTGGGCGCGTCCCAGCGCCTTGGCCGCCTTGGCCATCTCGCCAAGTTTCTTCGAGCCAAGCAACTGATTCACGCGGAACGGCAGATCCTCCACCCGATTTGCCTACGCGGCCGCGCCGCGTTCGAGCAGAAAATCGCTATTGGCTGCTTCCTGGCCGGGAATCGGATCGATGATGAGCAACGGCCGGCTGGCGGCGAGGGCTTCGGACGAGGTCAAGCCGCCGGGTTTGGTGATGATGAAATCCGCCACCGCCATCAGCTCGTGCATATTCGCGGCAAAGCCCAGCACGTGCGTGGGATGTTTGCGATCCTGCGCCGCGAGTTCCCGGCGCAGCTCTTCGTTGCGACCGCAGACCACCAACGTCTGAAACTCACGGTCGACCTTGTCCAGTTCACCCAGGATTTTCCCGACCGGGCCCATGCCGAATCCGCCGCTCAACACCAAGACGGTTGGCAAATCATCCCGCAGCCCGAGCGTTCTTCGCACCGCCCGCGCATCGGGCGGGGTCGTGAATCTCGCCGCGATGGGAATGCCAGTGGCCACGATCCGATCCGCCGGCGTGCCGCGCGCAACCAATCGAGCTTTCGTTTCTTCGGCCGCCACGCAATACAGGTCCACGCCCTCGGCCATCCACAAGGCGTGCGCTTCGAAGTCGGTCACCACGCTCACCACCATCGGCGATGCCGCATCGGCCTGCGAGCGCAAGTGGGCGGTTGCTTCCACGGGCGTGTAATGCGTGCACAGGACGACGTCAGGTTTGAATTCCGCCAGGAAACGCGCGAATCGGCTGCGCGAGCGACTGGGAAAGAGTTGCTGCACGCGATTCAGCCGCCGGGCAACTTTGGGGCTGTCGGTCTTGGCGAAGATCATGCCCCAAAGCTCCGGCGCGCGTTCCACCAGTTTGGCATAACCATCCGCATGGATCTTCCGGTGCAGCGGCGAGAAAAATTTCACCAGGTCCACCCGTTCGACCACGTCGCGGGGTCGCAGCGCCCGCCACGCCTCATCCAGCGCCGCAGCGGCCGCCAGATGCCCGCCGCCTGCCGTGACCGTGGCTATGAGAATGCGCATGGCCGTGTTGTGCCAATTTCGTTCCGCGCACTCAATCCTTTTGCGTTGAAGAACGCCGGCACGCCCGGCACTTTGAAGCCGTGAACCAGACCGGGCTGCCTCGCCGTACCTTCATCAAACACCTGGCCTTGTCTACGCCCGTGTTGTTTGGCGCCGGTTGCGCCGCGGCCGCGAATTCACCTTCCCAAGCCGCAGCTCGTCCGTCCAGCAGACGTGTTCCCGCCAAGGAACTCAGGGCAGACGTTGTCATCATCGGCGGTGGCTTGGGGGGATGCGCCGCAGCGTTGGCGGCGGCCCGGAATGGTTTGCGCGTCATCCTGACGGAGGAAACGGACTGGATTGGCGGCCAACTCACGGCGCAGGCGGTGCCACCGGATGAGAATCAGTGGATTGAAACGCACGGCGGCACGCAAAGTTACCGGGAGCTGCGCACGCGCGTTCGCGATTACTATCGCCGCAACTTTGCGCTCACGGAAACGGCGCGCAGCAATCCGCGGTTGAATCCTGGCAACGGTGGGGTCTCCAAGTTATGCCACGAACCGCGGGTCGCATTGGCGGTTTTGAACGAAATGCTGGCGCCATTTGTGGCCGGAAATCGGGTGGAGATTTTGCTGGAGCACCGCGCGCGCGCGGCGACGGTAAATGGTGATCGCGTGGAAACGGTGGAAGTGCGCAGCCTGCGCTCTGGCAACAGCATCACCCTGCACGCGCCGTGGTTTGTGGATGCAACGGAAACGGGCGACTTGCTGCCGCTTACGAAGACCGAGTATGTCACGGGCGCGGAAGCACAAAAGGAAACCGGCGAACCGCACGCCAAGCCGGTCGCGCAGCCCCGCAACATGCAGGCGTTCACTTGCTGTTTTGCGATGGAATACGTCCCCGGCGAGGATTACACCATCGAGCCACCGCGGGATTGGAAGTTTTGGCGTGATTACCTTCCCAAACTCACGCCCGCCTGGCCGGGGCGGCTGCTCGATCTGGTTTACTCGAATCCCGTCACCCTTGAACCGCGCAATTATGGCTTCAATCCGGAGAAGGCTACCGGCCTGTTTCATTACCGTCGGATCGTGGACCGCAGCAACTTTGTGCCGGGCACTTACGCGGGCGACGTCTCACTTGTGAACTGGCCGCAGAATGATTATTTGCTGGGCAATCCATTCGAATGTTCGGCCAAGCTAGCGGCGAAGCACATCGCCAGTGCGAAACAACTTAGTCTCTCACTGCTCTACTGGCTGCAAACCGGGGCCCCGCGCCCGGATGGTGGCACGGGCTGGAAAGGATTGCGCTTGCGATCAGATATCGTTGGTACGGAGGACGGGCTCGCGAAGTATCCTTACATCCGCGAGAGCCGGCGGATTCGCGCGGAGTTCACCGTGTGCGAGCAACACGTCGGCACCGACGCGCGCGCGAAATTGCTGGGAGTCCCATCGAAGGAAGTGCGCGCGGAAGAGTTTGCCGACTCGGTGGGAATTGGCAGCTACCGGATTGATCTGCATCCGAGCACCGGCGGCGATAACTACATTGATGTCGCGTCCGTGCCGTTCCAGATTCCGCTGGGTGCATTGTTGCCGCGCCGCGTGGAGAATCTTCTGCCGGCCTGCAAGAACATCGGCACGACGCACATCACCAATGGCTGTTACCGGTTGCATCCGGTCGAATGGAACATTGGCGAGTCCGTGGGCGCACTGCTGGCATTCTGCTCGGCGAACAAAAGTGAACCGCGGGAAGTGCGATCGAAGGCCGGATTGCTGAAAGATTTTCAGAACCAACTTACCAATCAGGGCGTGCCGTTGGCATGGCCGTCGGAGAGTACGAAATGAAATCTGCGAATCGGTTTGCGTTGGCGCTGGTCACCGCGCCGGATCTGAAGACTGCGCGCAAGCTGGCCCGTGCGGCGTTGTCGGCCCGGCTCCTTGCCTGCGCGAATCTTGTCCCCGGGATCGAATCGCATTACAGGTGGCAGGGAAAGGTGGAATCCGGTGCGGAAGTGCTGTTGGTTTTGAAGACGCGGCGCCGGCAGCTTGAGGCTTTGGAACGAATGATATTGAAGCTTCATCCCTACGACACTCCGGAGTTTTTGGTTCTGCCATTGGCCAAGGGTAATGTCCGTTACCTCGCCTGGCTGGCGGCGAGCACCGGTGGAGATCGAAAGTCGTTACGCAGAAGTCCGGACAAAAAAATCCGTGGCGCGCGGGCCGGGCGAAAGTAAGTTGGTGCTGTGAACCAGGCCGATGCCACGCCGTTTATCCTGCTGGTGCTTTTTGCCGCCACGTTTCTTGCAGGGGTGGTCTTGATGGCCTTCGCGGCGCGCTGGCATCGCCAGGCGATGGAACGCACGCGGGCGGCAGGCGAAAAATTCATCGCCGTAATCAATTCGCAAAACGCGCTCCCCATCGATTCCATTGGACGACGGCCGACGCTCTGGATCGCCATTCACACGCCCGATGCCGCGGGAGTTTTCAACGCGCTCGGCCTTGACCATCCGCAGCCCGGTCATTGGACGCAATGCGCGCCCGGTAGCGGGCGGATGTTTGTGAGCGTGCCGGTGAACGGCTGGACGCTGGTCTGCGGCGATGGCATTCCCGATCCGGTTGAGGATGTGGATCGTTGTTTCCGTTTTCTCAGCAACCTCAGCACCGCGCTCGGTCATGTGCAGTTGTTCAGTGCGAGCGCCATTCTTGACGACCATGCTTGGGCGCGGCTGGAATCGGGGCGGGTCATCCGGGCTTACGTTTGGGCGGCGGGGCAAACGCTGTGGAATCAGGGCGAAGTGACGGCGGACGAACGGCAGTTGGGCTTCAAATGTTTCAACTACGGCGAATGTACTGATCCCCGGGATTGGCGGTTGCGCGAACGGGTTACCGAGAATCTCGCCAAAGTGCCATTGCTGGCGGCGCGCTGGAGTCTCGACCCGGCAGAACTGGAGTCGGTACCCTCCACCCGTGCTTCCGGGGTGGCAGGATTTGCGGGCTCGATTCACACTTGATGCCGGCCCCGGTCTGGTGCAAGACTGGCGCGTCGCGAGGCGACGCCTATGTCACTGGAACTTCAACTCCAAAAATTCCCCCGCACGCTCCCCCTCAAAGACGGATCGAAGATTACACTCCGACCGTTGCGCAAGGACGATGAAAAGGACTTCCACCAGCTGTTCCTGACGATTCCGGAGCCGGAGCGCATGTTCATCAAGCATCGCGTGACCGACACCGCCGTGATCCGCGACTGGTGTCAGAACATTGACCTCGGCCGCAATCTGCCGCTGCTGGCCGTGGCCGATAAGAAGATTGTAGGGGTGGCGACATTGCACCAGCAACTCGGCGGTTGGAAACGTCACATCGGTCGCGTCAGCGTGCTCGTGCAACCCGCGGTGCGCGGCCGGGGCATTGCCCGGGCGCTGGTAAATGAGATTGTGGACATCGCCCGCAACACGGGGCTGGAGCACGTGGAGGCGGAATTCATTGGCGGCCAAGAAACGGCAATTCACATGTTCGCGATGCTGGGCTTCAGCCAGCTGCTCAAGCTGGAGGATTACGTGAAGGACATGCAGGCCCTCCGCCACGATTACGTGCTAATGGGGCTGAGCCTTTTGACCGACGAGGAATACGCCGGCGTCGGTGGCTAAGACGTCTTGGTGTATGATTGGCGATTCTCGAGTTGGGCAGAGCAGGATTTGTCAGCCATCCCTTTGGCCAGCGAAAATCATCAATCGTGAGTCGTAGTTCCGATGCCGCGCCCTCCTGAAGTCTGCCCCAATTGTGGCGCCGGAGTTCCCCGCGACGCCAAAGCCTGTCCGCAGTGCGGTTCAGATGAGGAAACCGGTTGGTCCGAACAAGCGCGCTATGACAGCTTGGATTTGCCGGATCAAGAATTTGATTATGACGAGTTCGTGAAGGAAGAATTTGGGGAAAAACGGGCGTCTTCAGTTCCCCGTGGCCTGCACTGGTTCTGGTGGGTCGTGGCGGTGGGCATTCTCGGTGGAATCGTCATTGTCCTCCTGCGTTAGGCGGCGTCAGTTTCGTTTTCGGCCTTGAACCGTACGGGCCACTCGCCTAGACCTAACGTCGTCCATGACCACGACCTCTCCCGCTGCCGCCGGGGCGCCGGCGCCGCAACGCCTCATGTCGCTCGATGCCCTGCGCGGCTTCGACATGTTCTGGATCCTCGGCGCGGATTCGCTCGTGTATGCGCTCAACCGGATGAGTCAGACTGGGCCGACGAAGTTCCTTGCCTATCAGTTGGAGCACGCGGAATGGCAGGGCTTCCGGTTTTATGATCTGATCTTCCCGTTGTTTGTGTTCATGGTGGGTGCGTCCATTGTCTTCTCCCTGACGAAGACGATTGCCGGATCCAGCCGGCGCGAAGCGGTGAAACGGGTCGTTATCCGCGGCGCACTGCTGTTTTTGATCGGGATATTTTATTCCGGAGGCTTTACCAATCCGTGGCCGGACATGCGATTGATGGGCGTTCTGAACCGGATCGCGCTGGCCTATCTTGGAGCGGGGCTGTTGTTCATCTATTTCAAACCGCGCGCACTGGTCGGCATCTGCGCGGGTTTGCTGGTCGGGTATTGGGCGCTGATGACATTCGTGCCGATTCGCGACATTCAGCTGGAGAAGAACAACCTCGCGACGTTGGCGGAGCAGGCGGGCGATTCCCAGTTGGCGAAGCAATTCCGGGAGGCTGGTAATGTTTCTGCCATCAATCCGTCAGCGATCAAGGATAGCCCCGTGTGGGCGGCGAGCGAACGGATGTATCTGGCCACCACCAACCGCACGACGGGCAAGTTCGACATGGGCTACAACGTCGCCTGCCACCTGGACTTCAATTATCTGCCGGGCAAGAAGTGGGATTTGTTTTGGGATCCGGAAGGGATTCTCAGTACGCTGCCCGCAATAGCGACCTGTTTGATGGGCGTGTTTACCGGGCTTTTGCTCATGAAGCAGAAGATCGACGATCGCCGCAAAGTCACATTGCTGATCGGACTCGGCGTAGCGGCCGTCGTTCTAGGCTGGGTGTGGGGGCTGCAATTCCCCGTCATCAAAAAGATCTGGACCTCCTCGTATGTGCTCGTGGCCGGCGGCTACAGCGCGATCCTTATGGGCGTGTTCTATCTGGTGGTCGATGTCTGGAAGATGCGCGCGTGGTGTCAGCCGTTCGTCTGGATCGGAATGAACTCGATCACGATTTATCTCACAAAGAATTTCCTCGGCGGCTCATTCAACCGGCTTTCAGCGCGGCTGGTTGGCGGCGACATTTCGAGCTGGCTCAACGCGCATGTCGCCAAAGGTTGCGGCGATCTCGCGGTCGCCATCGTCGGCCTGTTGTTGGCGTTCTGGTTCGTCCGCTTTCTCTACAAACGGCAGATCTTCCTGCGATTGTAGACCGGATTACTTCAAGCGGGCGCACTGCCGGTGCCGATAGCAATCCACTGTGTGGTCATTTACCATCCCCACGGCCTGCATCATGGCGTAACAGATCGTCGAGCCGACGAACTTGAACCCGCGCTTCAGCAAATCCTTGCTCAAAGCATCGGACTCCGCGCTACGCGCCGGAATTTCGTTGTGCGATTTGCGCGCGCTCTGCATCGGTTTTCCGTCCACAAACCGCCAAAGGTAGGCATCGAAACTCCCGAATTCCTTTTGCACGTCGAGAAATGCCTTGGCGTTCTGGATGGTCGCCGCGATCTTCAAGCGATTGCGCACAATGCCTTCATCAGCGAGCAAAGACTTCACCTTGCCCGCTTCGTATTTCGCGATCTTGCGTGCGTCAAAGCCATCGAATGCGCGGCGGTAGTTTTCGCGTTTCTTAAGAATGGTGGACCAACTGAGGCCGGCTTGCGCGCCCTCGAGGATCAGGAACTCAAACAACACCCCGTCGTCATGAACCGGCACCCCCCACTCCTTGTCGTGGTAGGCAATGTCGAGTTCGGCCTTGGGCCAGGCGCAGCGGTTGATGTCAGATTGCTTGGACATGGGTTGTCTTTCGGTGACCTCGGGCGGTCGTGATTACGGCTGCACCCACAAGTCAGTGCGCGCTGACTACACGCAAACCAAGCGCGCGCCAAGCCGCAATTTGCCTGGCGCTGCCGGGCAGGTAAATGCGCGCGGGCGCTATTTCCGACGGGAAGATTTGGTGCGCGGTTTTGATTTGGCCGATGCGTTTGCCTTTTTTGAGGGGTTCGCGCGCGGCCTCTTTCCTCCAGCCCTCGGATCCCCCGGCGGCTTGGGCGCGGTGGCCTTGTGAATGGACTGGCGCAGGTGGTCCAGCGTTTCGTCAGCCTTGGCTTTCGCGCGGCGCACGGTCTTTTGTGTGGTATTCACTACGTCCGCCAACAGGTTGCAACCTTGCTGGACGCGATGCGTGTAACTGCCGTCCTTCAGCTCGATGCCTTTTGCTTTCAGGAAGCCGCTCAAGTTTTGAAAGAGTTCGTCTTTGTCTACGGTTTTCATGTTCGTGCCTTCAAGGCGATACGAGCTTAGCGCGTCGCAGCGCGAGCACAAATACAGTTTCGGCTGTATTCACAAAATAAAAATAGCAACTGAAACTGGGCTTAACTAGTTCATTTCCAGACGGCGTCATGTTGTCTCAGAACAAATAAAGTCGGAAACTCGCGAGCCGTTTTGCGTACGTGCGCCGGCGTGGCCAGATAATAAAGATGGAAACCAATCATGTTCTATCAACTGAATTCGCGTGATCGGCCGAGAGTTCGATTCCATTGCTTGAGGATTATTAAAATCACGATGGCCGCAAAATTCTAGACCTTTTCGTGATGGTTACTTTTTTCGGTTAGGTAGTAGCCGTGCCGGTGGAAATCGCATTGGGTATGCCATCGCGATCGACCATGAACTTGATGTCTCTCTGGGTGGCAGCAGCGCTGCCGCGGCTGGTGGACCAACCGGTTATCTCTCCGCCGAAAAGCCTGAGTTACGAAGTGGATCCAGAGTCCAAATCGCTAGCCGTGAATTCAGCAATCGTCTGAATTCCAATTGGAATGTTCCCCGCGGGTGCGGATCGATGCGCAACGCCAGTGTGGCACGAAGGTGCCAAGTCGTCGGTTGCAGTATACCGACGTCAAACATCCATGAACAAATCGGATATCATTTCGATCTGAGCCCCCCGGCAGGAGGGCATCGCCGTCTCCATCGCGTTTTAGATTCGAGCCGGCTTGACGCCGCCTCCAATCCGTGAAAGCAAGCTGAGCTTGAACGAGCCTTACCCCTAAACGATCACTCACTTCCCTCTGTCGCCAACGCGCTCGATCATCCAGATCAAATCGGCTTTGTAGTTCGGGTCTACCGGGGTGTTGACGTCCTTTGCGTTGATGACATTCGCGTCCCGCCACTTTTTGATTTCCGCGTGGCCATCCGCAAAGCCAAAACCACACGCCTTGTTGTGATAGCTTGCCGGCACATCGGTCCAGGTTGTCGGGCTGGTCGTTCCCTGGCCTGGATTAATTACAAAGTAGCCGTCATTGATGGTGGCGGGATTCTCATCCACCGTGACGAAGAGCTTCACCGGGCCACCGGCGTGCATGGAAGTGTCACCTTGCTTGCGAAAGATTCTTCCATTGCCGCCGCCTACGCTGTTCCAATCGTGCCCTGCGAGGGGGTTCAGCCAGCAGTTCATAGCCATGCTCCGCGTGGTGGGCATCCAGCGCGGCGGGCCCGAATAAGCCAGGCCTTGCTTTCGGTCTGCGCTACACCTGTACACTGTGACGTTCCTGCAGTAGGTGAACAGCGATCCGCGTTCGACGAGCCGCGGGTCGGTGGCCCCTTGGTAAGCGGCGTTGGGCGTACCGTCCATGTTTCCATGAACCCAGATGGGGTTGTTGATTGCCCCGCTGGTAATGGAATCCGCCGTGGCACCCCAGTCGCCGACTTGGGGGAGGTAGTCATTGAAATCGCCGCCATACATGACCCAAGCGAGTTGCAGTTGCTTGAGGTTGTTCATGCACTGGATGCCTTGCGCCTTGGTTTTGGCCTTGGAAAGCGCGGGCAACAGCATGGCAGCCAGGATGGCGATGATGGCGATGACGACAAGGAGTTCGATCAGAGTGAATCCGTTCTTCGCACGTTTAGGTGTGCAGGTAGTCTTCATAGTTGTGCCTGTTTCGATTCTCCAAGGTCAGAACGCGGGTGCCGGTGTTGTGTCCGACACCCGCGCAGTGAATCCCCATCTGTGTTGCAATTGAATCACGGACCAACTGGCTTGACGCGATAGTATTTGGATCCGGTCGTCAAGATCGGCACGGAATACGGCGGCGTCGCAGCGCCGATGTCGGTGTAGGGGCCGGTGACGTCGTCGCTGGCTTCCTGCAAGGTGAAACCCGGGACCCAATTCAGGATCAAGTTGCCGCCGCCGTCCGGGGTGCCTTCAATCCAGAGACCCGCGCCAGCTACGAACAGTCCCTTGACTTGTGCCGGCGTCAGCACTTGGTACATCACCGAAATGTCGCTCCAAGTTCCACCGGTGGATGTCCAAGGTTGACCATTTCCATCGTCAGCCCAAGGAATCGGATTACGGCCCACGCCAAGGCGAAGGTTGGATTCACCGATCGTGGTGGAACTGACGATCGTCATATACCCACCATTCTCCGGGTCGGGAATGCCGCCGATATCGGCAATGCTCGCTGAAGAGAAGGCGGTCTTGCTACCGACGTAAACGGTTGCATTCGTCCCATCCACAACCAATGCCACAAATGTCCATTCGTTTTGTGGCGCGCTCAGGCCAGTATCCCATTGGGCCGTGCGAACCCCATTCGTGGAGTTGTAAGCACCCCAGTAGAAACGCAACGCATTGCCGCCCTGGTTTTCCAATCCGTAGCCCTGGCCATAGCCGTTGCGGGCCATCAACCGGACGCCACCTCTCACCCACATGGTAAAGGTCATGTTGGTTTGGGCGCTCGGCAGGTTTTTCAGGTCCAAGCGGTAGGGCACTTCCCACGGATTATTATACGGCCCATTCGGCGCTTGCCAATTGGTGCCGCTGGGGCCGGTGCCCAATAAGGTGGCCAGGTGGGGAGCAGGAAACGCGGGATATGATGCACCATCGGCTCCAAACGTAAATCTGCCGTAACTCAAGTCGTTCAAATTGACCTGACCGTTGTTGCCGTTCCAGTATTCGCGAATTGCGGGATCATTCGTGGTCGCGTTGTCATCCAGGCGCCAATAGCCGAACAGATTGGTCGGATTGGCCGGGAGGCTCAGAAGCGCGGCCACATAGGAGTTGGTTGCGGGCACGAGCACATTCAGAGTTGCCACAGCCGAATTGGTCAGGCCGTACGCATTCGTGACCGTTACCGTGTAATTACCCGCGTCCGCCGCCGTGATGGGACCAACCGTCAGCGTGTTGGTCACGTCCGCCGTGGTCGTGGCTGACCCGATATTGGTACCCGCATGTTGCCATTGATAGGTGAACGGCGGGGTGCCGTCCACAACGACTGAGAACTGCGCGGATGGAGCCCCGGCATAGCGAGCAAGCGCGGCAGGTTGCGGTTGCAATACGTAGATCGGCTTGATGCCTGGATTAATCGTAATCAGGGTTTCGGGGCTCGTCACTGGGCCACCGTAGAAATTGCTAACGGTTACACTATAATTGGCCGTGTAAGCGGTGGTCGGGTTCACCAGCACCAACGTGGCGTTGGTGGCATCCACGATATCCACACCGTTGCTGCGCCATTGGAACGACATCGGAATCGAACCACTGTTCAGGCCGGCATTTTGCGAGATCGTCACGGTGACGCCTTCGAAGACTGTATTGGCGGGACTGCCTTGGGGCGCACCAATGAGTTCGAAACCAATCGCGTCACCCCAAGTCGTGCCCACTCGGATGGCGTCGTACTCCGATGCGCCGGTTCCGTACATCCAGACCAGCAGGTGGGTCATCACGTTGGTTTCCGTGAAATTGTAGATCGCATCCCAAGTGATCAAATTGGGATCCGTATCAATCGCAGAACCGTTGCGAAGATAGCTTTTCACCTCCAGGGTAGAGTTGCCGCTGGTCGTGGTGGTGAGCCGCCCTACCAGCAGCCCCGCGTGCGTGCCATCTCCGACGGCCCACAAACCGGCGGGGCCATTCGTATTAGGATAATACGGCCCTCCCGAATCATACTCGTGGCCTGCGATTCCAGCCTGTCCCAGCGTACCAACCGAGATGTAAGAGGTATTGGTCAATTCGGTCAGTCCATCCGCTGCCAAGAAAGTACTGGTCCGGGTAACGCCAATGCCGACGAAGTGGTCGTTGGTGGCGCCACCGGTGGAAAAACCTACTCCCGCCGAGTTATCCCCCGCCCACCAGGGGTAGCTCTTCACGATACGCACGCTGAAGTAGTAGGTGCCGTTGGCTTGAAAATCGATCTGCGCGCCCGGGGACAACGGACGCGTGGCATAGGACTTGGACGTGTAATTGCCGAAGGGCAGACCAGTCTCAGGATCAATGAGAGTAGTATTTAGATTGCCGCCCGAGTTAAAATTCAACAGCCCGTTTTGGCCGCCGTTATGGCCCAGCAAGGTGCCGTCGTATTGGTAAGGCGAAACGGGCCAGTCCAAACTCCACGTGTCCTTGTAAACAATGCTCGTGCTGGTGGCATTCGTCCCATCAATCAGACCTTGCGGGCTGACCGCCCAGCTTCCCTGCAGGCCCACGCTCGTGCCGCCGCCGCCCAGACCGTTAATCGTTATGTAGTCGCTGTTGCCGATCTTGTCGAACAGCTCGCGGACGGTTTGAGTGGCGTGCGTCTGGTTGATTCCAATCAGCAACGACGCAGCTAAAGCGCCGAGGAGTTTTCGTTTGGGTTTGGAGGCGACGTAACTTGTGTTCATACGGTCATGGTTGGGGTTGGGGTTGGGGTCGTAGAAATCACCGGCAGGCCGGCACAGATGCCGAAAGACTCCCGCTCACATAGTGAGAGGTGCATTCAATAAGGAACATGATGACACGCTACATGAACCCGGTCGGGCGCGTCATGTCGGAGAAACCTATGATTGGGGGGCAGGCAGGCGGGGGAACACCGCTGGGAACTCAACGGCGGCTGGGCATCTCCGCGAGTTTGGCCACCGCTTGGGCCCGGGAGTGCACGTGGAGCTTTTCGTAAATGCGGCGGACGTGGGTGTTCACGGTGGACATGCTGATGCCCAAGGCCTCGGTGATTTCCTTGTAGAAGAAACCGCGCGCGAGCAGTTCAAGCACTTCGCTTTCGCGGGGGGAAAGTCCGTCGGCTTCGACTCGTTTGGCGGGCGACTGGTAAAATGATTGCACCACTTTGCGCGCGATGTAGCTGGTCATTGGCGACCCGCCTTCACGCACCTGTTTGAGCGAGGAGATTAGCTCTTCGCAGGGGGTGCGCTTCAGCAAATAACCGGACGCACCGGCCTTCAACGCATCGAAGATGTGCGCGGTGTCTTCATAGACCGTGAGCATTACAAATTGCGTGTCGGGCATCGTGGCTTTGAGCCGACGGACGCATTCGATGCCGGTCTGGCCCGGAAGATTGATGTCCACGAGAACGATTTGCGGCTTTTCCTCCGGCAGTTTGGCGAGCGCACTCTCGGCGCTGCCATGCACCGTATGGCAACGAAATCCCTCCGCGCGATTGATCCACCCGGTCAAGATCTGCCGGATGGATGCATCATCCTCCACGATGGAAACGAGGACATTCACTGGAGCTTTGGTAACATGGCTCAATGGTTCGGGCAATCGACAATTCCTATGACAGCGGCGGTGATTGACCACGTTCACTTTGATCCGGGTGGCAGGTTCACCACGAACGTCAACTTCGTCCCCCGGCCCGGTACACTTTCGATGTCGCATTGACCTCCGATGGTTGTCAGCCGGCGGCGCATATTGGATAGTCCGTTGCCGAAACCAGTGCGCCCACCCTCGGCAGCGCTACCTCGTTGGGCTTCCCGCAACGAAAATCCGCGGCCATTGTCTTCCAGTGTCAAAAGGAACGTCGTCGCTGTCACTCCCGCTCCAATCCTCACCTCCGTGGCCCCGGAATGTTTTACCACGTTGTGCAGGGCCTCCTTGAAGGCAAGGAACAGGTTATGCCGAGCCTCTGCCGTCAGTGGCAGAACCGGAAGTTGCAGGGGGACATCGAGACGGCAGCGCACCCCGGCGGTGCCGAGAAAATCCTGCGCAAAGGTTTCGAGATACGCAATCAGGCTGTCGAGCGTGTCATGCTGCGGGTTGATGGCCCAGACGATTTCGTCCATGGACCGCGTCAACTCGCGCGCGGTGGTGTGGATTTGATTGAGATTGCCGGCAAACGATGGGGTTTCCTCCGCCGCGCCACGCACGGGATCACTCAACATCGTGATGCGCGTCAGGGTCGAACCAAGATCGTCGTGGATATCTTTGGCGATTCGGGCGCGTTCGCTTTCAACGGCGCGTTGACGTTCAAGATTCTCCAGCTTGCGGTGCATCCGCCGGCGCGTCTCAAACCAGACGATGCCTGCCGCCCCGACGACCAACACTGCTGCGGAAGCGACGCGGAACGCCAGTGTCTGCCAGAAGAAGGGCAGTACGGTGAAGGCAACCACGGCGTTTTGATCGCTCCAAACGCCGTCATTGTTGCAGGCAGCGACTTCAAACAGATAATCGCCCGGCGGCAGGTAGTTGTAGTTGACCGCGCGTTTGACTCCGAAATTCACCCAGTCGGTATCCCAGTTCTGAAGCCGGTGCTTGAATTGAATGCTCTCCGAACCGTTAAAACTCAGCCCGCTGTACTGAAACTCAATCCGATGCCGGCCGGGTGGAATGCGCAAGGGCCGTGGGGAATGGCGGTCGAACGGCACGGCTTTTTCGTCCACCAACAGGTACTCTACGACGACCGGGGGCGGCAACTGGTTGGTTCGTACGTTGGCGGGAGTTACCGCTACAAGTCCACGACTGGTGGAAAACCAGAGGCGGCCATCGGGGGTCTTACAGCCAGCATCCTGTAACCCGCTGGAGCAAATCAGCGTGGGCATTCCGTCGCTGATGCCGTAGGTGCGAAAATGCACATCCCTGACCACTCCATCGGCGCGCGCATTCAAGCTCGCCTTGGCGACGCGGAAAATTCCGTGGTTGGAACTCATCCAGAAAAAACCCAGCCCATCGTCTTCGATGTGACTGATGAACCCGTTGGGCAAGCCTTGCTCGTGACTGATGGTGGTGAAGCGACCGTCCCTGAACCGGTTCAAACCGCCGCCCAGGGTTCCAATCCAAAGCGTGTCGTCACTCTCGAAGTGCAAACAGCCAATATATTCTGAAGCCAGACCGTCGGCCTTGTGATACCATTGGAGCTGTTCGCCTTTGAGCCGGCCCAGTCCGCCACCCGCCGTGCCAAACCACACCGTGCCATCGCGTGCATTTGCGATGGCGCGCACGTCCCGCTTCGCCGGGTCTCCCGCGAGCGCGGGCCAGGAACTTTTGCCCGCTTGGTAATGCAACAAACCCGTTCCGGTACCCAGCCACAGCCCCCCAGCTTCAGCAGGCATCAACGCGGTGACATGCTCGCTCATTGCCTCCAGACCCGGCGGAGGGCCAAAACGATTACCTTGGCGAAGGAGTAATCCATTCCAAGTGCCGACCCATAATTGGCTCTGCGCATCTTCCATCACTGACCAGACATAGGGCACGTTTATGCCGGCGCTTATCGCAAAATTGTTCCATCCGCCGTTTCGGAATTGATACAACCCCGCGCCCTCGGTTCCGATCCACAACGTGTTGTCGCGACCGGGGGACACGGACAACACCGCGCGACCCTGCCACTCGTCCGGCGGCGTCACCGTTTGGAGTACTCCCGGACGCAACACCGCCAGTCCTGCCCCCCCCGTTCCCACCCAGATATTCCCTTCGCGATCTTCGCAGAGCGAAAGGATCCAGTCCGTCTGAAAACCACTGGCCCGATTGAACAGCACCGGACTTCCCTGACCGGGGCGAACCAATGCAAACCCACGAGTTGACGCAGTGATCACCAGTTCGCCGGATTTGGTTTCGACCAGTTTGTGAGTGGTTTGCCAACCCCACGGCGCCGGCCGGAACTCATCGGTCCAGGCGTTGCCCTTCCACTTGCGGATCTGTTCCCCCACTCCGAGCCACAAGCCCTCGTCCCGGCTTGCTCCCATGGCCGAGACGTAATCGTTGGTGTAAGCCTCGGTAAAAGGCAGTGGCATCAGCCGCCCTTCCAGCAACTCCGAGATGCGGCCATTGCGGCTGACCCATATTCTTCCACCGCGAGAACGGGTCAGTTCAAAGACTCTGGAGGCGGCGCCAGACTCGGGCGTAAGCACCAAGCCATCCCGCAATCGCGCCAGCAAGCCATCGGCATTCAACAACCAGAGATCGCCGGCTGCGTCCGTGGCCAGATCATGGATTTTTCCGCCGCTCCACTTGGCCGTCACTTTCGCCGTTTGAAATAGCCCCGCTCGATAGCTCGACACCTCCCCCGTTTCGTGCCCGATCCACAATGTGCCATCATCCGCTTCAAACAAACTGGTCACGCGACTGCTCGCCAGGCCGGGTGAGTTGTTGTCATCGAAAACCGTAAAACGTAATCCGTCAAAACGCGCCAACCCGGTGTAAGTTCCGATCCACAAATAGCCATCCCGCGTCTGCACGATGGCCGGCACCGTGTTCTGAGGCAGGCCGTCTTCCGCCGCTCCTGCATCCCAACGTTGCACGGTGTAATGCGGCGACGTGGAAACTTGCTGGGCGCGAGCCAGTCCGAGCGGCAGACACAGAACAGCAGCCAGACCGCTTTGCCATCGAAAAAAGCGGATCACCGGGAAATCTTGTTGCGCGACTCAAACAAAGCGCAAGGGGAATGTTCCGGTGTCCAGGGGAAAATTGTCCTTTTGAATCGTAGGAACCCACGACTGGTCGGATGGCTGGCTTGCGGTAGTTTGCCGTGGTGTCCTGTATAAAGATCAGAAGCAACTTCGGAGAACTTCGCCTCCTCCAAGTTTTGGTTTTCTCCTTTGTCTTGGCTGTGTCCGGCAGTGCGGTTTGGGCGCAGACTTACAACTGGAAGCCCGTCAAAATCCATGGCGGCGGATTTGTCACCGGCATCTTGTTTCATCCCGACCAGCCGGGATTGATGTATTGCCGTACGGACATCGGCGGTTCCTATCGGTGGAATCCGACCAATGACACCTGGGTCTCGTTGCTGGATTTCGTCGGCTACCCGAACAACGAATGGAGTCTGATCGGCACTGAAAGCATCGGCCTGGATGCGCAGGACCCCAACCGGCTTTATTTCTCCTGCGGCTGGCTGGGAAATCCCAGCCAGATTATGATCTCCACCAATCTGGGCGCGACCTTCACGCGGATCAATTCCCCGTTTGTGATCCGGGCCAACAATGATGGGCGCGGCACAGGCGAACGGTTCGGCGTGGACCCCAACCTCGGCAGCACAATCTTTTATGGCACGCGGGAGAATGGCCTGTGGAAGAGTGTCAACTACGCGGCGAACTGGGCCAAGGTGAACAGCTTTCCGGTCAACACCACGCCCAATGGCGTCGGGTTGGCGTTTGTGGAATTCATCCGGAGCAGCGGCACGCCCGGCAGCGCCACGCCCGTGATCTGGGTGGGCGTTGCGCAAACGGGAACGAATCTCTTCCGTAGCACGGATGCCGGGTTGACGTGGACCGGCATCGCCACCAATGGCGTGCCAACCAATTGTATGCCGTTGCGCGCGTCACAGGATGGTTTGGGCAACATGTATGTCACGTTTAACGATGGTGCGGGCCCCAATGGCATCAGCACTGGTGTGGTGCGGAAGTTCAATCTCAGCACGCTGACCTCAATCAACGTGACGCCGCCCACTGGCCAGGGTGGTTATGGCGGCGTGTCTGTGGATCGACAAAACCCCAACCGTGTCGTCGTCACAACGGCGAACCGCTGGTGGCCGTTGAGCGACATTTACCGGAGCACGAATGGCGGGACGAACTGGACGGCAGTTTACAATGGCACGGTGGATACTTCGAGCGCGCCGTGGAACGGGGCGGGCGGCGGCGCGCACATCCAGGGTTGGATGTTCGACGTCAAAATTGATCCCTACAATTCCAACCGCGTTTACTACGTCAGCGGCGGCGGCGTTTATTCCAGCTTCAATTTTACCGCCGCGACGCCGAGTTGGCAGTTCCGTTCCACGGGGCTTGAGGAATGCGCGTTTACCGGCATCGGCGCCAATCTGGCCAGTCCACTCAGCGGGCCGCAGCTTTGGAGCGTGTTGGGGGATAACGGCGGCTTTGCCCATTACAATGTGGATGTTTCGCCACCTACGACGAACATTTTCACTCCGCTTTGGGGCAACCGCTACGGCATTGATTTCGCGGAACAGAATCCAAACCTCGTCGTGTGCACCTTCTATCGTGATGGAAATCGCGGGGGACTCATCTCGACCAACTACGGAAGCACCTGGTCGTCCTTCCCCACGACTCCGCCGCCCGCGCAGACGGGTAGTGGCCCCGGCATGGTGGCCATATCCGCCGATGGCAACCGGCTCGTGTGGACCATTTCCGGCTCCGCGCCTTACTATTCGACCAACCGTGGCGTTACCTGGACTCCTTGCGCCGGCAGCAACCTGACGCCAACGGAAACGTGGGTTGAGCCGTATTTGTTTTCGGACCGCGTGAACTCAAACAAGTTCTACCTCTACTACCGGAACACGGGCGGGGTGTTCGTCAGCACGGACGGCGGCGCAAGTTTCGTCCTCGCGACCACGATCACCGCGTGGGGCGAGAGCATGCGCCCCGCTTACGGTCAGGAAGGAAGTTTGTGGGTGGCGGTTTCCGATGGCCTCTGGCGGACCACGAATTCAGGCGCGAGCTTTTTCAAAGTGCCGGGCGTGCAGGCCGCGCAAACCGTAGGGTTCGGCCGTACCGCGACCGGCACCGGGCATCCGGTCGTTTATCTGCATGGCCAGATCGCCGGCGTCTGGGGCATCTATCGTTCGGAAAATCAGGGCACGAACTGGACGCGGATCAATGACAACCAGCATCGCTTCGGCCTCATTCAAAACGTCATCGGCGACCCGAGAATCTACGGGCGCTGTTACGTCGCCGCCGGCGGACGCGGCATTCTTTACGGCGACCTTCCCAATCAGCCGCCCTTCACGCCGGCCAACCTGGTGGCCGCACCTTCCAGCTCAGCGGTGCAATTGAGTTGGGATGATGCCGTCGGAGCCGCCAGCTACCTCGTCAAGCGCTCGGCCACCAGCGGCAGCGGCTACACGATCATCACGAATGGACTCACTGCGACAAGTTACCTGGACACCGGCCTTGCAACCGGCACGACGTATTATTACGTGGTCGCCGCCACCAACAACTTCGGCGTCAGTTCGGATTCAGCCGAAGTCAGCGCCACACCGCTGGGACCAATCCCTCCACCATGGCAGACGCAAGACATCGGGGCGGTGGGGATTGCCGGCAGCGCACTGTACGGCAACGCAGTCTTTTCCGTGAATGGGGCAGGGGGTGACATCCAAGGCACGGCCGACGCGTTTCGCTTTACGTATGTGAGCGCATCTGGAGATGTCACCATCATCGCTCGCGTTGTCTCGGTGCAGAACATTGATCCGTGGTCGAAAGCCGGGGTGATGATTCGCGCCAGCCTCGCCGCCAACGCGGCCAACGCCTTTATCGCCCTGACCCCGGGCAACGGCGTGACCTGGCAATACCGCGCCAGCGCGGGCGGCGGCACCAGTTGGAATCAAACCACCAGCCTCAGCGCACCCTACTGGGTTAAGCTGGTGCGCAACGGCAACATCTTCACTGGATACCGTTCTCCCGATGGCACCAACTGGACCGAGCAAGGGAGCCTCACCAATGTCATGCCGTCGAGCATGTATGTGGGGTTGGCTCTGACCAGTCATAACAGTTCGAGTCTGTGCACGGCCACATTTGATAATGTGACCGTGCCCGGTTGGCCGCTCCCAAATGCGCCCGCCGCCCCCACCGGCGTGGCAGCAATCGCCGGCGATGGCAGCGTCGCTCTGAGTTGGTCCGCTGCGCCCACTGCCACGAATTACTACGTCAAGCGTTCCACGACGAGTGGCGCGGGTTACCTCAACATCGCGACCAATGCGAGCCTGACCTTCACCAACACCGGTCTGGCCAACGGCACGTTGTATTACTTCGTGGTCAGCGGAATGAATGGGGCAGGAGAGGGAGCCAACTCTTTGGAAGTCAGCGCGCGGCCTACTTCGTTCGCGCCGCCGCAACTCGGTTTCACCAGCGTGGGCAACCAACTTCAACTCAACTGGCCAGCAGATCACACCGGCTGGCAATTACAGTCGCAAACCAACAACCTCGCCACCGGCCTCGGCAGCAACTGGGTCAACCTTTCCAGTTCCGCGCAGACGAATCAGATCACCGTGCCAGTGGACTCGGCGAACGGCGCTGTTTTTTTCCGCTTGGTGCGCCCGTAGCGATTCATCGAAACGGAACGTCAGCAGCGTTCAGCTCCCTTCAGTTCGACCAAGGTAGGCGCGTGGGGTCATTAGTTTCCGCGACAAGACGCTGCGCTCCAAATGCGGTTCAATAACCCTTCGAGCATGAAACCAAATCTCTATTGCCCACAACTGTCCACCCTCGCCCTCGCGATCATCGTAACGCTGGCCGGCAGGTTTCAATCACTTGCTGCCGCGCCTGCCCCTTTGCTCAACGATCCGGTGGACATCAGCCTGGACTTCCAAAATTTTGCCAACACGCTATTCCTCGCGGACAAGCTGGTGTCGTTCGATTCAGCCACCGCTTCGGGCAAACTCAGTTACAAACGCTCGGTGCTGGTGACCAAGCACGCCTTCGACAACACTCTGTACGGGCCGAAGGCCGTCGAGCAGAATGAATTCCCCGCCATCGAATACGCCGCCAATCCCGAGCTGCCGTTCTCGGTCGAATTCGTCACCCCGCGAACCGTTCGCCTCCGCATCAGCAGTGGCCCGCATTTCCACAAACAAACCGAATCACTCATGCTCGCCGGGCCGGTGGCCAAAGATTCGTCATGGAAATACAGCGCCGTGCAAGGTGGCCATCGCTACACCAGCGCCGCCGGTTCGGTGACGATTCTGGAAAATCCCTGGCACGTCGAAATCCGCGACGCCAGCGGCACGCTGCTCACCAAGACCGATCACAGCGAGGACAACAAGACCAGCTTCACGCCCATCCTGCCGTTCTCGTATGTTCGTCGCGCCGCGGATTACTCACGCAGTTTCAACGCGGTCTTCACGCTGTCGCCCAACGAACAGATCTTCGGTTGCGGCGAAACGTTCATGGGCTTCGACAAACGCGGCCAAAAAGTTGTGCTGTTCACCGACGACGCCAACGGCGTGCAGAACGAGACGATGTACAAACCGATTCCGTTTTTCCTGAGCAGTCGCGGTTACGGCATGTTCATCCACACTACCACCCCCATCACCTGCGATTTCGGCAAGACCTTCAGCGCGATCAACTCGCTGATGATCGGCGATGACGAACTCGACCTCTTCGTCTTCCTCGGCGAGCCGAAACAGGTGCTCGACGAATACACGAAGCTCACCGGCAAATCCCCGATGCCGCCCGCGTGGTCGTTCGGTTTGTGGATGAGCCGTTGCACCTACGACAACGAAAAGCAGGTGCGCGAAATCGCCGCCAAGTTGCGCGCGAACAAGATTCCTTGCGACGTGCTGCACCTCGATACCGGCTGGTTCGAGACCGACTGGCGCTGCGACTATGAGTTTTCCAAGAATCGTTTCCAAGACCCGGCGAGAATGATCGCCGATTTGAAGAACGACGGCTTCCACGTCTCGCTCTGGCAACTGCCGTATTTCGTTCCGAAGAACACGCTGTTCAAAGAGATCATCGAAAAGAATCTCGCCGTGCGCGACGCCAAGGGAAACATTCCCTACGAAGACGCGGTGCTGGACTTCTCAAATCCCGCCACGGTCGCGTGGTATCAAGGCAAGATCGCCGCGTTGCTCAAACTCGGCGTCGGCGCGCTCAAGGTGGACTTCGGCGAAGCTGCGCCCGTGAATGGCCTTTACGCCTCGGGCCGCACCGGCTTCTACGAACACAATTACTATCCGCTCCGCTACAACAAAACCGTCGCCGACATCACCAAGCAGACCACGGGCGACAACATCATCTGGGCGCGCAGCACCTGGGCGGGCAGCCAGCGTTATCCGTTGCACTGGGGCGGTGACGCGGAGAACACCGATCAAGGCATGGCGTCCGAATTGCGCGGTGGCCTTTCCTTCGGTCTGAGCGGATTCACCTTCTGGAGTCACGACGCGGGCGGCTTCGTCGCCGCGCCGTCGGCGGACTTGTATAAGCGCTGGCTCGCATTCAGCGTGTTGAGTTCGCACAGCCGTTGTCACGGCATCGGCCCGCGCGAGCCGTGGGAATACGACCCGGCCTTCATGGACGACTTCCGCCGCATGGTCGAAATGCGCTATCGCCTCATGCCCTACATCTACGCGCAGGCCAAGGACTCGTCAGAACGCGGCCTGCCGATGGTGCGCGCGTTGTTCGTCGAATATCCGAACGACCCCGGTTCATGGCGCGTGGACGACGAATACCTGTTCGGCAGCGACCTGCTCGTCGCGCCGCTGATGCACGAAGGCTCAACCGGTCGCAATGTCTATCTGCCACCCGGCAACTGGATTGATTACCAGAGCGGCCAAAGCTACGCCGGTGGCTGGCACAAGATTGAAGCCGAGAAAATTCCTGTCGTGCTGCTCGTGCGCGACGGTGCGGTCATCCCGCACATCGGCCTCGCGCAATCGGTGTTGCAACTGAATTGGTCGAAACTCGAACTCGTTTGCTTCGCCGACAAAGCCGCCAGCGCGAAGGGTTTTGTCTGCCTGCCATCCGACAACAAGCTGCACGAAGTCGCATTGAACAAGTCCGGCACCGCCCTTAAGCTCGCTAGCGACCCGCTCGCCGGCAAAGTGACGTGGAAGCTCGGCGCCTTTGAACCAAACCGGTGATGCACCAAAGCGCACGAATTTCTGCGGTATTGCTGGTGGGCTTGGTGTTGAACCAGATCGCCGGCGCGGCGAATCCGATTCGCCTGAACTCGCTCGGTTTCCTGCCAACGCAACCCAAACACGCTTCCATCGCGGTGGCGGCGACAAACTTCAATCTGATCCGCGCCGACAATCAGCAGGTTGTGTTCACCGGCGTGCTCGGTGTCCCCGTCACCCATGCTGACACCGGTGAACGCTTGTTCACGGCGGATTTCTCCAGTTACATCAAAGCGGACACGTACCAACTCGATGTGCCGGGCGCGGGGCGATCCGCTCCGTTTCGCATCGGCGCGGACATTTATCGCGAGCCGTTCGTCACGGTAACGCGGGCGATGTATTTGTGGCGCTGCGGCACGGCGGTTTCCGGAACCCACCAGGGCAAGCACTACGCGCAAGGCATCTGCCATACGAACGACGCGTGGCTGGATTACGTCGGCAGCCCTGGCGTCCGCAGCAACTCCACTGGCGGCTGGCACGACGCGGGCGATTACAACAAATACGTCGGCAACGCGGGCGTCACGGTTGGCTGCATGTTCCGCGCGTGGGAGGATTTCCGCTCCGCGATTCAAAAAGTGCCGCTCGATCTGCCCGAGCGCGGCGGGCGGTTGCCGGAGTTACTCGCAGAAATTAAATGGGAACTCGACTGGCTGTTCACCATGCAAGCGCCGGACGGTTCGGTTTATCACAAGGTCAGCACGCCCGATTTCGGCGGCTTCATCATGCCGGAGCAGGAAATCGCCAAGCGTTACTTCACCCCATGGAGCAGCGCGGCGACGGCGGATTTCGTGGCAATGCTCGCGGCGGGCGCGCGGCACTTCCGCGAGTTCGACGCGGCTTACGCAGAACGCTGTCTCGCGGCGGCGCGCAGGAGTTACGCCTTCTTAGTCGCGCACCCGGAAAATCATCGCGCCGACCAGACGGGTTTCAGCACCGGCGCTTACCCGACGCACGACGCCGACGACCGGCTGTGGGCGGCGGCGGAATTGTGGGCGGCGACCGGCGAGACGAATTTCCTGAATGACTTTGAGAGCCGCGCGCGCGGTCGGGACCATGGCTTTGAAGTCGCTTGGGACTGGGGCAATGTGCGGAATCTGGGTCTGCTCACCTATCTGTTCTCCCCGCGTGAAGGTCGTGATCCCGCCTTGGTCGAATCGCTGCGGGCGAGTCTGTTGGCGACAGCGGACGACGTCGTCAAACCCCGCGCCGCGCATGGCTACGCGCGACCGTTGGGCGAGCGCTATAGCTGGGGCAGCAATGGTACGGTGGCGCGGCAGACGTTGGTGCTGCACGCGGCATTCCGGCTCACGCAGAAGCCGGAGTATCGCAACACCGCGCTGGACGCGCTGGGCTATTTGTTCGGACGCAATCCGTTTGGGCGCTCGTTCGTCACGGGGGTTGGACATCAGCCGCCGATGCATCCGCATGATCGTCGTTCCGGCGCGGATGGCATAGCCGAGCCGTGGCCCGGTTATCTCGTCGGCGGGCCGAATCCCAAGGCCACTGATTGGCACGACGTGGAAAAAGATTACCGCACAAACGAAATCGCCATCAACTGGAACGGCGCGTTGATTTATGCGCTCGCCATGTTTTTGGAACAACCGCCACAATAATGAAGGTGAACCCCATGTCTTTAAACGCTTCCCGTGAACCGTTCAACCCGCCGAATGGTCTTGGAGTGCGGCAGTCCTCTGCCGCTGTCGAACGTCGAACCACACTCCAAGGCGGCCGAGGGCTGCCGCAGTCCAAGACGCTATCGCGCCCTTCGGAGCATGGTCTCAATCTGCGCCTCAGCATCACCATGTTGCTGCTGCTGGCGATGTTCACCAGTCGCGCGGCCGAAATTACCGCACCCCGCGAGCGGCTTTCTTTTGATAACGACTGGCGCTTCGCCCTCGGCCACGCGACGGATGTGAGCAAGGATTTCAATCACGCCACCGGCGGGTTCTCCTATTTTGCCAAGGCCGGGTTCGGCTCGGGCGCGTCCGATCCGAAATTCGATGATCGCGGCTGGCGCAAGCTGAACGTACCGCACGATTGGGCCGTGGAATTGCCGTTCAGCGAACGCGGCAGCGCCAGTCATGGCTTCAAAGCCATCGGGCGCAACTTTCCCGAGAACAGCGTCGGCTGGTATCGCAAGACGTTGCACCTTCCCAAGTCCGATCTCGGCAAGCGCATCAGTCTCGAATTTGACGGCGTGTTCCGCGATTCCATCGTCTGGGTCAACGGCCATTACCTCGGCACGGACCCAAGCGGCTACAGCAGCTTCGCGCGAAACATCTCCGAAATCCTGAACTACGGCGGCGACAACGTGATTGTCGTGCGCGTGGATGCGTCGCTCGAAGAAGGTTGGTTCTACGAGGGCGCAGGGATTTATCGTCACGTCTGGCTCGTGAAAACCGCGCCGCTCCATGTCGAGCGCCACGGCACGTTCGTCACATCGGAATTGAAGCAGAAGTCGGCGGACGTCACCGCGCGCGTCGCGGTTTACAACGAAGGCACAAACGCCGCCACGTTTGAAATCGAGCAAGCTCTTCTCGCTCCGGAGGGCAAAGCCATCGCGACCGCGCGGCAGAAGAAACTCAAACTCGCTTCCGCCGCACGCGGGGATTTCACCAACATCCTCGCCGTCTCGAAGCCGCAGCTTTGGTCGATCGAAACGCCGCACCTGCACAAGCTCGTCACCACGATTCGTTCCGGTGACACGGTGGTTGATCAATACGAAACCACGTTCGGCATCCGCTCCATCCACTTCGACCCGAAGGCAGGTTTTTTCCTCAACGGCAAGCGCGTGAAACTCAAAGGCACGAACAATCACCAGGATCACGCCGGCGTCGGCGCGGCCATTCCCGACGCGTTGCAGGAATTTCGCATCGCGGCGCTGAAGAAGTTTGGCTGCAACGCCTATCGCGCCTCGCACAATCCGCCGACGCCCGAGTTGCTCGACGCCTGCGACCGCCTCGGCATGCTGGTCATTGACGAGAATCGTCTGATGGGCACGACGGATTATCACTACGACCATCTGCGCCGCATGATCCTCCGCGACCGCAATCATCCGAGCGTCGTGGTTTGGTCGGTGGGTAACGAGGAATGGCGTATTGAAGGCAGCGAGCAAGGCGCGCGCCTCACGGCGGCCATGCAGGCGTTCGTCAAACAACTCGATGCCACACGACCCGTCACCGTCGCCATCAGCGGCGGTTGGGGCCACGGCAATTCCGTTTCCATTGAAGCCGCCGGATTGAATTATCTGGGCAACATGGGCAAAGGCGGCCTCACCACCGATCAATGGCATGCCAAGCGACCGGAACAAATCATCGTTGGCACGGAGGAATGCGCGTTCAACCAGACGCGTGGCATCTATTTCGACGACCGCCAGGAATGTCATCTGCGCGCGTACGACTGGGATCCGTCCGACTGGGGCGCGAGCGCGGAGCAGGCGTGGTCGCATTATGCGGAGCGCGATTACCTGGCGGGTATGTTCGTGTGGACGGGTTTTGATTATCGCGGCGAACCGACGCCGTTCGGCTGGCCGGCCATCGCCTCGCAATTCGGCATTCTCGACCTGTGCGGTTTCCCCAAGGACGCGGCGTATTACTTTCAATCCTGGTGGCGCGACGAACCGCTCCTGCACATTTTCCCGCACTGGAACTGGCCGGGCAAGGAAGGCGAGGTGATCAGCGTCTGGGCGTACAGCAATTGCGAGGAAGTCGAACTCTTCCTCAACGGCCAGAGCCTCGGGCGCAAGACCATGAAGCGCAACTCGCACCTCGAATGGCCGGTGAAACACGCGCCCGGCACGTTGCTCGCGCGCGGCTACAAAGGCGGCAAGGAAGTCCTTACCGCCAAAGTGGAAACTACGGGAACGCCCTCCACTCTGAAACTGACGCAGGAATTTCCTGGCGCGTCTTGGACTGCGGGGGCAAGCAAAGCGCGACCCCGCTTTTCGAACGATGCCAAAGCGCCGTCGTCGCTGCGCTCTGCCGGCGCAGTCGAAAATCTCAAAGCCGACGGCCTGGATGTGGTCGTGTTCAGCGTTTCCGCTGTGGACGCTAGCGGCCGCATGGTCCCGACGGCGGCGAACGAAATTGCTTTCGCGATTCAAGGCCCCGGCAAAATCATCGGCGTCGGCAACGGTGATCCTTCGTCGCACGAGCCTGATCAATTTCTGGAGAAGGACGGTTCGCCCGCGCCGATTTGGCGGCGCAGCCTGTTCAACGGGTTAGCGCAAATCATAGTGCAATCCAAGGGCGAGGGCGGAGCGATCAAACTGACGGCCACCGCCGAGGGCCTTGCTTCGGCTACAACCACCCTGCAAGTGCCGTCCGTCGCCCCGCCCCCGGCCGTGCCATAAGTCCGCATCGTGGAAATTAGCGACTACTGTAATTGCTCCCTAACGGCTATCGTTCTTTGAATGACCATCCGTACCGCCATCTTTGTTCTTGTCGCGAGTCTGGCAGGCAGCCTATCCGCGCAAACGCTCACAAATCTCGGGCTGACCGCGCCAATTCCCGGGCCGAACGACATCTCCCAACTCTCCACCAGCGGCAACACGACCTGGCCCGACGGGATCAATTATTTCACCGACAACAATCCGCCAGGCGGTCAGAAATTCACCACCGGGACAAACGCGACGAGGTTGGTGTCGGTCGCCATCAAGACGGCGGGATTGAACTCCGGCGGCGGCTACGGCACGCCCGCGACCACGCCGACGTATTACCTACGCATCTACTCGATCAGCGGCAACACGGCGACTTTTCTGATTGCCTTCAGCGCGGCGAATCCCGGATTCACGGACGGCGACTGGCTTAAGTGGAGCGGGCTGAACGTGCCGCTCGCCACCAACCGCACCTACGCGTTCACGTTTGGTCGCCAGACATCCGGCGGCGGTTATGCAGCGCTGGCAGTGGCGACGAACAAATACGCCGGCGGTGAAATTGTGACCGTTCCCATCAATGGCGGCGCCGTTGTCACCGGCGGCAGCCACAGTTTTGACGCGGTATTTAATCTTGGGTTGCAACCGGCGCCCACGAATCCGCCCGCCTCCATGCCACTCCCGTTGCCCACCTATGGATGGAATATGGGAAATACGTTGGAAGCCACCTGGGGCGTGCCGAACCGAAGTGCGGCGCTGTTCTATACCGCCGCCAACGCCGGATTCAACGCCGTGCGCATTCCGGTGGCCTGGAACTTCAATGCCACCACCAACGTCAGCGGCGGGGTCACCAACTACCCGATCAATCCCGCGTTCATCGCGCAGGTCAAACAGGCGGTGGACTGGGCGCTCGACGCCGGCATGTATGCCGTGATCAACATTCACTGGGACGGCGGCTGGTTGGAGAACAACATCACCACCACCGTTGATCCCGTCATCAATGCGAAGATGCAGTCTTACGCGGCGCAGATCGGGACGGCCTTTGCCGGTTACGACAACCGCTTGCTTTTTGCCGCGGCCAACGAACCCAACGTGGACAATCCCGACGAGATGAAGACGCTGATGTATTACTACCAGACTTACGTCAACGCGGTGCGCGCAGTGGGCGGCTACAACACCAATCGTTGGCTGGTGATGCCCAGCGTATCGGACCCGACCTGGATGAACGCCCTGCCGACGGATACGGTGTCCAACCGGATCATGGTGGAATACCATCAATACACGCCGTCGCTGTTCACGATCATTCATGACGATCCCGATTGGGGCGGGATCCACTATTCGTTCTACTTTTGGGGGCCGGCTTACCATTACGCTGGCAACCCAATTCGGAACGCGACCTTTGGCGAAGAAGGAGAGATCGACGCGTACCATCAACAGTTGGCCGACTTGTATGTGAACAAAGGGATTCCGGTCTTGATCGGCGAATTCGGGGCCTTTCGGACGGATTTCCTTTCGGCAACCAACGCCACGCAGGCAAATTGGAATCGTGCTTCCACGCTCTATTGGAACAAATATGCGGCCGAATCCGCGCGGGCTCACGGACTCAGTCCCTTTTATTGGAGCACGCCGAACCAGCCGTTCCATTGGACTTCCGGCGCGGTCACGGATGCGGAACTGGTGACCGCGTTGACCGGTGGCGCCGCGCCGCCGCCGCCGAACGGCGCTCCCTACGCGCCGTCCGGACTCACCGCGACGGGAGGCGTGGGCCAGGTCACATTGTCTTGGACTGCTGGCAGTGGCGCGACCAGCTATAATCTTTACCGCGCGTCGCAGAGCGGGGGCGCGAGTGGGATCGCGCCCGTCGTCACCGGCATCACCGGCACCTCCTACACCAACGCCGGTCTCAGCAGCGGCATCACTTATTACTATCAGGTCGTCGCCGTCAACGGCTCCGGTTCATCCGGTTTTTCGCCGGAAGCCAAAGCGACGACTTCCGGCACGGCCATCGTCGACCCGGCGCAATTCAACTTTGAAGCCAGCGCGCAAGGTTGGACGGGTGGCGGCGGCATTGTTTCCAGTGTCGCCACTTCAACGGCGCAGCACTTCGGCGGCAATCAATCGCTGGCCGTGAACTTCAATGGCGCCGCCGCGGGCACCGCGTCGCCATCCGTGGGCAATGTCGCCGTATCGACGGGAATGACTATTACCTTCCGGGTTTGGATTCCAAGCGGCAGTACGGTCACGACGCTCCAGCCTTACCTGATGGACCAGAACTGGGCGTGGACCAGCGCCTGGTATCCCAGCCTGACTCCGAATGCCTGGAACACGATTACCCTGACCGTGCCGGCCAATGCCGTCACGCCCTTGAATGCGCTCGGCGTTCAATTTATCACCAGCGGTGCCTGGACCGGCACTTGTTACATTGATTCCATATCTTGGCCCGCGTCGGGACCGGACTTCAACGTGACCGTGAGTCCCGCCAGCCTGTCCGTCAATGCCGGCACGAACGGCGCGAGCACGATCACCGTGACGCCGATGAACGGTCTGAACGCCGTGTACACGCTGAGCGTCAGCAATCTTCCGAACGGCGTCTCAGCTACGTTCACCAACAACCCCACGATTGGCGGCACAAGTCTGGTGACGCTCACGGCTTCCAACAACGTCGTCTCCGGCACCAGAAATGTGACCGTCATCGCTACCGCGGGATTGATCAGCCTCACGAAGACCATCGCCCTGACCCTAACTGGGCCGACCAACACGCCGCCCGTGCTGGCCGCGATCACGAGCCAGACCGTCAACGTCGGCCAGACCGTCGCGTTCACCGCCAACGCCACGGACACGAACCAGCCGCCGCAGGCGCTGACTTTCGCGCTGTTGGCTGGCGCGACGAATGCCACACTGAACACCAACAACGGCGCGTTTTCCTTCCGCCCGCTCGTCACGCAGGCGAATTCGACGAACGGGTTCACGCTGAAAGTTTCCGACAACGGCACGCCCAGCCTGAGCGCCACGCAAAGTTTCACGGTGACGGTGAACCCGCTCACGCCGCCGGGCCTCAGCAACATTTCCGCCGCGGGCGGGCAGTTCAGCTTCAGCGTCAGCGGCCAGAGCGGGCCGGATTACGCGATTGAGTCCTCAACCAACCTGACACAATGGAGCAACGTGTTCCTCACCAATTCACCCGCGCTGCCGTTCAACTGGGCCGACGCCACGACGAATTCGCCGCAGCGTTTCTATCGCATCAAACTCGGCCCGCTGCTGCCGTGAGATTGACAGTGCATAATGACGTGACTGTTGCTGATGGGGCGCGTCACGCCGTGCGCAGCCTACCTCAGAATCTCATTCTGCCGCGGCGCTAAACGAGAATTTAATTCGCTCATGAAAAACCCCTCTGCCCGCAAAGCTGCGTTCACCAAATCCGTAACAACGAGTTTGCTCATGTTGCTCGCTGTCTCGCCATTCGCGCAGGAAAAGCCGGAACAAGCTTCCCCCGAACGCGCCCGGGCCAACTTTGGTCGCCAGATCGTGCTCGCGCCGGATGACGTGCGCGCGTTTCCCGATGCTCCCGCCGGTTTCGACAAGTCTCCGACGAACGGTATCGCGGGTCGCACCGAAGTATTCGAATACAATTCCACCGTCACGGGCAAGCGGCGCAAAGCCGTTGTTTATCTGCCGCCGAATTATTCGTCCGCCAAAAAATATCCCGTGCTTTACCTGCTGCACGGCATCGGCGGCAACGAGTGGGAATGGAAAGGCTACGTCCACGCGGATGTGGTCGTTGACAATCTGATCACGTCCGGCAAGGCCGTGCCAATGATCATCGTCATGCCCAATGGCCGTGCGCTTCCCGACGACAGCGTGCCGCCGCCGGACAAAACCTTCTCGCCGGAGAACGCCGCCGGCTTCGGGAAGTTCGAGCGCGACCTGCTGGACTGTTTGATTCCCGCAGTTCAGGCGAAGTACTCCGCCAGCACGAATCGCGAGCAACGCGCGATTGCCGGTCTTTCGATGGGCGGCGGGCAGTCGTTGAACTTCGGGCTTGGTCGTCTCGACACGTTCGCATGGGTTGGCGGATTTTCCTCCGCGCCCAACACCAAACCTTCCGTCGAACTCGTGCCCGATCCCGCTGCTGCGCGGAAACAGTTGAAGCTGCTCTACATTTCCTGTGGCAACAAGGATGGCCTCATCAACATCTCGCAGCGCGTTCACCGGACTTTGAAAGGGCAAGACGTTCCGCACATCTGGAACGTGGACGATCACGGTCACGACGGCGCGACCTGGGGCAGCAATCTCCATCACTTCACGCAGCGGATTTTCCGATGATCAACTAAGTTTCTGCTGCTTGCCTGCACCAATTGATTGTTTAACGAACCAATCCCAAATCACCAAACGTATGATTCAAACCGAGTTAATCGTGTTACTGCTCGGCGGTTCGCTCGCGACGGGCGCGGCACAAACCAATGCGCTGAAACTGCCGCCGATTGCCGACGGTCCGTTCAAGCCGGATTGGAACTCGCTCACCAATTACCAGGCCGCGCCGGAATGGTATCGCGACGCGAAATTCGGCATCTGGGCGCATTGGGGGCCGCAATGTCAGCCGGAGCATGGCGACTGGTATGCGCGCGGCATGTATGAGGAGGGCGGCTGGCAATACAAATTGCACGTGGCTGAATATGGCCACCCCTCAACCAATGGCTTCAAGGACGTAATCCACGTGTGGAAGGCGGAACGCTTCAATCCTGTCACGCTCTTGAAATTCTACAAAGAGAACGGCGCGAAATATTTCATGGCGCTGGCCAATCACCACGACAATCTCGATCTCTACGCGTCAAAATATCAGCCTTGGAATTCCGTCGCGCTCGGTCCGCAAAAGGATTTGATCGGAGGCTGGGCCAAAGCCGCGCGCAAGAATGGCCTGCGCTTCGGCGTGAGCGTCCACGCTTCGCGGGCGTGGTCATGGTATGAAGTCGCCCAGCGCGCGGACAAATCCGGTCCGCTTGCCGGCGTGCCCTACGACGGCAAACTGACCACGGCCGACGGGAAAGGCCAATGGTGGGACGGCCTCGACCCGCAAGACCTCTACGAGCAAAACCACACGCCGGGCACCACTCTGCAATGGGAATGGAATGGCATGAAGGGCAGCAGCATTCCCGACGCAGCTTACATGGAGAGATTTTTCAAGCGCACCCAGCAACTCTGGGACGACTACCGGCCCGACCAGATTTATTTCGATGACACCGTGCTGCCGTTCCACGGTGTAACGGATGAAATTGGCCTGAAACTCGCCGCGCATTGTTACAACACGCGTCTGGATCGGAAAGGCCGAACCGAGGCCGTGATGAACGGAAAATGGCTGAGCGAAATGCAACGCCGCGCGCTGGTCTATGACATCGAACGCGGCAAGGCGCACGACATCCTGCCGCAACCGTGGCAGACCGACACCTGCATCGGCTCGTGGCATTACGACCGCGGGATCTACGAGCGGAAACAGTATAAGTCCGCCGCCTCAGTCGTGCGGATGCTGGCCGACATCGTCAGTAAGAATGGCAATCTCATGTTGAGCGTGCCGCTGCGGCGCGACGGCCAGCCCGACGAGCAGGAAATCGAAATCGTCAAGGACATCGGCGCGTGGCTGAAGGTGAACGGCGAAGCCATTTACAAAACGCGCCCATGGAAAATTTACGGTGAAGGCCCCTCCACGAAGGCGGCGGAGAAAGGGCAGTTCGACGGCCAGAAGGACATGTCCGACAAACCGTTCACGCCGGAAGACATCCGGTTCACGCAATCCAAGGATGGCAAGACGCTTTACGCCATCGTACTGGAAATTCCCAAGGACGGCAAAGTGACGGTCAAATCTCTGGCGTCCGGTTCGCAGCACTGGCCGGGCAAGATCGGCAGCGTCCGCTTGGTTGGCGGCGGCAAGTTGAAGTTCACGCGCGACGCGGACGGCTTGCACGTTTCGTTGCCGGAGAAGTTCGACGACAAGACCGCCTTCGCACTGAAGGTTCGTTCCTAACTTTGCGATTCCAAATCTCATCCCCAAAAGATATGACCAGAAACCTGCTCGCCACTCTGCTGCTTTCCTTGCTCTCGCTCGGCGTTTGCGGCGCGCAAGTCAAAGCGCCCGCGCTGTTCGGTCCCGTCCCGTCGGAAAATCAGATGCGCTGGCACGAGATGGAGTATTACGCCTTCATCCATTTCGGGCTGAACACCTACACCGATCAATCATGGGGCTTTGGCAACGAGGACATCAACCTCTTCAATCCGACCAACCTCGACGCCCGCGAATGGGTTCGCGTCTGCAAGGAGTCGGGGATGACCGGCGTCATCATCACGGCCAAACATCACAGCGGGTTCTGTCTCTGGCCTACCAAATATACCGACTATTCCGTGAAAAACGCCCCTTGGAAAAATGGCAAAGGCGACATCGTTCGCGACGTAGCCAAAGCCTGCAAGGAATACGGCCTGAAGTTCGGCGTCTATCTCTCCCCGTGGGATCGCAACCGCGCGGACTACGGGAAGCCAGAATACATCACTTACTTCCGCGATCAGTTGACGGAGCTGCTCACCGAATACGGCCCCGTGTTTGAAGTGTGGTTCGACGGCGCGAACGGCGGCACCGGCTATTACGGCGGCGCGAATGAAAATCGCAAGATTGATCCGAAGACCTATTACGACTGGCCGAACACCTACGCGCTCGTGCGGAAGCTCCAGCCCAAGATCGTCATCTGGAACGACGGCGGGGACCGGGGCGACCTGCGCTGGGTCGGCACGGAATCCGGCTATGTCGGCGAAATGAATTGGAGCACGTTGAACGCGAAGGGCGAAGTGACGTGGCCGATGCTGCATTTCGGATTGGAAGGCGGCGACTCCTGGGTGCCAGCGGAAGTGAACACCTCCATCCGGCCCGAGTGGTTTTACCATCCAATTGAGGATGACAAGGTGAAGACCGTGCCGCAGTTGTTGGATTCTTATTACGCCTCCATTGGCCGCAACGCGACGTTCCTGCTCAATTTCCCGATCATGCCCGATGGCATGATTCATCCGACCGACGTAAGGCATGCCATCGAAATGGGCAAAGTGGTCAAGCAGACCTTCGCCGTGAATCTCGCCAAGAAAGCGAAAGCGGAAGCGTCCAACACGCGCGGCGACTCCAAGAAATTCGGCCCGCAAAACGCCGTGGACGAAAAGAAGGACACGTATTGGGCCACGGACGACAACGTCACCAAGGCGTCGCTCACCATCGAACTCAAGAAGCCGACGTTGTTCAATCGCTTTCTGGCGCAGGAATACATCCAGCTCGGGCAGCGCGTGAAAGGTTTCACGGTGGAAGCGTTTGTTGACGGCAACTGGAAGGAAGTAACCCGGGGCAGCACCATTGGTTACAAGCGCATCCTCCGTTTCCCGGTGGTCGAGACGACCAAGGTTCGTTTCAACATCACCGACGCGAAGGCTGCTCCGGTCATTTCCGCCATCGGACTCTACAATGCGCCGTTGATTCTCGACGCGCCACTCATCACCCGCAATCGTCAGGGCGAAATCTCGATTGCTTCCGGCGATGTCGGGCCGCAGTTCTATTACACGCTCGACGGCTCCACGCCGACGACCAAGTCCGCGCGCTTTACCGGCCCCGTGCCGACGAGCGATGGAAAAGTGGAAGCCAAGGCGATTGCCTTCGATCCGGCCACGGGCAAATCCAGCCCGGTGGCGCAGGAGAATTTCGATGTGTGCCGCAAAGATTGGAAGATTGTCGGAGTCACCGGCGACCAGCCTTACGCCCTCCTGGACGGAAACCCGGGCAGCTCGTGGAAGCAGCCCAGGAACACGAGACTCCCCGTTGATCTGGTCATTGACCTCGGCAGCGAGAAAACGCTGACGGGTTTCAAATACTTCCCCGATCAAGGCATGTGGGGGCCGGGCGTCATCGCGGATTACGAGTTTTATGTCTCGCCCGAGAACGCCGAGTGGACGCAGGTGAGCAAGGGCGAATTCTCGAACATCAAAAACAACCGCGTGTGGCAGACCAAGAAATTCGCTCCGGCGAAAGGCCGCTACATCAAGTTGCGCGCCTTGCGAAACACCGACGGCAACACCGAGATCGGGTATGCCGAAGTGGATGTCATCACGAATTGACCCGGATTTTATCATGGAGCGCGACTGTGTCCGCAAGACCAGTCGCAGCAACTGCCGCTGACCCGCAAACTTGGCAGCCTGCTGCGGCTGGTCGGTGACACAGCCGTATAGCTTTTCCGGTGTTGTTTCACCGGCTGGAGGCGGGGCGTTTGTTCCCCTCACTCTTCCGGCCGGTGAACAACACCGCCGCGGCGAGTATCTTGGGTACGGCTCCGATACGAATCACACAGCCCACTCGCTGGACGAGCCGCTGGAAATGTGACGAATGTCATATTGTGTGGGCGCAATCTCCATTGAACACTCTGCGCTGTGCCACCAGAGCCCCGTGCAACCGTGGCAACACACGTACTTGAGAAAACCTATGGTAACGATGAAGATCCCTACACTTCATATTGGAGGATTAGTGCCCAAAGTTGCCTTCACCTTGATCGAATTGCTGGTCGTCATTGCCATCATCGCGATCCTGGCGGCGATGTTGCTGCCCGCGCTGGCCAAGGCGAAAGAAAGGGCCATGCGCATCATCTGCATGAACAATGAAAAGCAGCTTTACCTGAGCCTCCGCATGTATAGCGACGACAACAATGACAAATTGCCCTACCTGACGGGCGGCGCCTCCTGGTGCTGGGATATCCCAACCGTCGCCACCGAGGCCATGCTGAACAGTGGCTGCAAAAAGAAAACCTTCTATTGCCCCAGCACCGCGCCGAAATATGGCGACAACGAGAATTTCCAAGTCGCCAACTCCCTGTGGAACTTCGGGCCCAACGTTGGAGTTCCTTTCAACATCACGGGCTACACTTTCGCCTTCAACGGGCCGGCCTCCAAACTGGAGCCGCAGTATCAAAACAGAAAAATCGGAGTGGAAACGCGGGTGATCGGGCTGCAGACCGTCGTGGACAATCTGGCCACGCGCGAACTCATCACCGATGTGTTCCTGAGCACCGGCAACGGTCTTCCGGCGGGTCCCGGCAACAACTATGACAATGTGAACGGCGGGTTCAGGCTGCCCCATGTCAGCGCGCATTTGAAAAACCGGGTGCCCACGGGCGGTAACTTTGGCTACAAGGACGGGCACGTGCAGTGGAAGAAATTCAAGGCCGCCAGCGCCAACGCGAACAACAACGAGTGGAAGGTCCGCACTGGCAGCAACACACCGTATTTCTGGTGGTAAATGAGAAGAAACCCATGAAACGCACATCTGCCAGATCAAACCGGAGCGGCTGCCGAGGGTTCACCTTGATCGAACTGCTGGTAGTCATTGCCATCATCGCGATTCTGGCGGCCATGCTCCTGCCAGCACTGGCCAAGGCCAAGGAGAAGACCAAAGGGATCTACTGCATGAACAACACCAAGCAGCTCATGCTCGCTTGGTACATGTACAACAACGACAACAATGATACCATCGTGCAGAATTACCACTCGGGTGGTGCGCCGCCGGCGAACGCCTACCCGTGGGTGCGCGGATGGATAGACTGGGACGTCGGCACGGACAACACCAATGTGCTGTTTTTGGTGGATGATCGCTATGCGAAGCTCGCGAAGTACTTCGCCCAGGCCAAAAACATTTACAAATGCCCTTCGGACCGTTATCTGAGCGCCGCTCAACGAACCCGCGGCTGGACGGAGCGCGTGCGGAGTGTCGCGGCAAACATTTATGTCGGCGGCGTGCCGAGCAATATTCAATCCGGGCCCACCGATCCGCTGTATAAGGTCATGCGGAAGACCAGTGACATGATCTATCCCGGTCCGGCGGAAACCTGGGTCTTTATTGACGAACATCCTGACAGCATCAACGACGGTGCGTTCTTCAATCCTCGCCGGACAGAGTGGATTGATGTTCCGGCGACGTACCACAAAGGTGGATCGGGGCTGTCCTTCGCCGACGGCCACTCTGAGATTCACGCGTGGAAGGCGTCCTTGAAGACCCACCCACGCTCCAGAGCTGTCACGACGACCACCTACAACAACTTCGTCATTACAGCGCCCGTCGGCGACGCTGACATCCGCTGGCTGGCCTATCGCGGTGGAAGGGTTTCACCCACAAGCTTCTGACGCGCGGCAATGACCATCACACCACACTCGTTCGTCAATACCAAGAGCCCACCGCAGTGAAGCGTTTCGATCAATCAAATGATGATAGCGCGCACGCCGGCGGCCTTTCCTTCGCCGACGGCCACGCGGAGATCAAGAAGTGGAGAGATCGCACAGTGCTCCGGCCGCCGCCCGGCAATGCCCGCTCCGCGTCAAGCCGCGGTGATCTTACGTGGTTATCGCAACGAACCTCCGCCGCGAGATAACGAACACACAGACGACGTAGTCAGGGTCGAGGCGCTAGGTTGATTGGACTTTGCACAGGTTGGAGAAGGGTGTTTGAGTTACCGGGCTTCTTGACCGGCGGATTGGTGATTAGCATAGCAGCTAATCTGACGACCCCAGCGATACGTCAACAGTTCTGTGCTGGCTAAACGCAGAACCGACTGAGGCAGAATTCGTTTGAAACAATGAAGTCAGGGTTCGGCCGCTCCGGAGTTTCCTCCATTCGATGTGGGACATTATTTCTTGTGACTACTTGCCTCGCTCGCCATGCTCCGCACCAATTCATCGCACCCCCTTGTGAGCAAGCCCGAGTCAGCATCAATTCCAGCGTCTAACGAGAGCCTCAAAACTCGGGAATACGTCGGCTACGCCTTGGGTGACACCGCATCAAATTTCTTTTTCCAGACCTTCAATATTTTTCTCACGTACTATTACGTGGACGTTTGGGGTATCCCGGCGACGGTGTTGTTGTGGATGATGCCGATCGTGCGGCTCATCGGCGCGTTCGACGATCCCATCATGGGTTTGATTGCCGACCGCACGAACTCACGCTGGGGCAAGTTTCGTCCTTATCTCCTCTGGGGCGCAATTCCGTATGGCATCTGCGGCTACCTGATGTTTGCCGGGCCCGATTTGAGTCCAACCGGGAAAGTCGTTTACGCCTACATCACTTACGCGCTGATGTTGACGAGCTACACGGTCATCAACGTGCCATACTCATCACTGCTCGGGGTGATCAGTCCTTCGTCGCGCACGCGCACGGTCGCATCGAGTTTCCGATTCGTCGGCGCCTTCGGCGGCGCGTTGCTTATCTCGCTGCTGGTGCGGCCGCTCGTGAAACATCTCGGGGACGGCAACGAGATGGCAGGATTCCAATGGACGATGGCGATCTTTGCCGTGGCATCGGTCATCATGTTTTGGATTACGTTCGCGACCACTAGGGAACGGGTAACGCCGCCGCCCGGTCAGAAGACGAATGTCCGCGACGAATTGCGCGAACTCTTCCGCAACTGGCCGTGGGTGATGCTGCTGATTACCTCGATCTTTTCCACGACCTTTGTCGCGCTGCGCTCGGGCAGCACGCTGTTTTATTACAAGTATGTCGTGGGCGATGACGGCACGCCGATTTTATTGGGTCTGGATCGCAGCACCGTGTTTCTCACCACCGGTGCCCTCGGATTGGTGCTCGGTACGGCGTGCCTTGGGCCGATTGCGCGGAAGATTGACAAGAAGTATTACGCCGCCACTTTGAGCGCGATCACGGGATGTTGCTTTGTCGCGTTCTACTTTCTGCCTCCGGATAATTTCCCGCTCCAACTCGCGTTCAATGCCATTGCGCAGTTCGCCGCCGGCCCGACTTCTGCCCTAACGTGGGCGCTGTACGGCGATGTGGCGGACTACGGCGAGTGGAAATATGGACGCCGTTCCACCGGCCTGGTTTACTCTGCGTCGCTCTTTGCGATCAAAACGGGCCTGCTCGTTGGCGGCTTCCTCCTGCCGCTCTTTCTCGATCAATTCGGCTTTGTGCGCAACGCCGTGCAAACCGCCACGGCCATGCTCGGCATCACGCTCGCCTTTTCGCTCGCGCCCGGATTGTTCGCCCTGCTCAAAGCCATCGCCCTCCTGGTTTATCCACTCGACCAAAAGCGCGTGGACGAAATCGAGCGGGAACTGGCGGCGCGCCGCGCGGCGGCGGGCACTGAAACCAGACCTGCATGACAATTCACAACCCCATTCTCCGCGGCTTCAACCCCGACCCCTCCATCGTCCGTGTGGGTGACGATTATTACATCGCCACCTCGACCTTCGAGTGGTTTCCTGGTGTGCAGATTCATCACTCGCGCGACCTGGTCCACTGGCGTTTGCTCACGCGACCGCTTAATCGCGCGAGCCAGCTCAACATGTTGGGCGATCCCGATTCCTGCGGCATCTGGGCGCCCTGCCTCACGCACGCCGATGGTTTGTTCTGGTTGATTTACACCGACGTGAAACGCTACGGTCGCACGACTGTCGGCGGCGCAAGCGGCGCTTCGTTGCGCGATTTCCACAATTACCTGGTCAGCAGCTCGAGCATTGACGGCGAGTGGTCCGATCCTGTTTATCTCAATAGCAGCGGCTTCGATCCCTCCCTCTTTCACGATGACGACGGGCGAAAGTATCTGCTGAACATGCTCTGGGATCATCGTCCCGGAAACAACCGGTTTGCGGGAATCGTATTGCAGGAATATTCGACCAAGGAACGCAGACTGATCGGCGAGCGCGTAAATATCTTCAAAGGCACGGCGCTTGGATTCACCGAAGCGCCGCATCTCTACAAACGCAACGGCTGGTATTACCTTCTCACGGCCGAAGGCGGCACTGCTTGGGGACATGCCGTGACGATGGCGCGCTCGCGCTCATTGACCGGGCCGTACGAGCTGCACCCAGACACCTACATCCTGAGCGCGCGGAATCGTCCGGACGTCGAACTGCAACGCGCCGGCCACGCGGACCTGGTCGAAACGCAGAACGGCGAAACCTACATGGTTTACCTTTGTGGCCGACCGCTGCGCAATCGGGGTCGCTGCATTTTGGGCCGCGAGACGGCGATTCAGAAGATGGTTTGGGACAAGGACGACTGGCTGCGCACCTTGGATGGAGCAGGAACACCAACGGTTGAAACTCCCGCGCCTGAACTGGAGCGCGGCTGTGTGCGGGCGTGGGGGCATCAGCCGCAGCAGACTGGTGAATCCACAGCGCTGCGGCTGGTCGAGGACGACACAGCCGCGCTCCAAGCCAATTGCCGGTATGATTTCACCGAGCCGCGACTCCCGATTGATTTCCAATGGCTGCGCACGCCACGACCCGAGGAAATCTTTAGCCTCACACAGCGACCAGGTTTCCTGCGGTTGTTTGGCCGTGAAACCATGGGAAGTTTGTTTCGCCAATCACTCGTGGCGCGCCGGCAGCAAGCGCATTGTTTCAGCGCCGCCACGGTCGTTGAGTTTGAGCCGGAGAACTTCCAGCAAAGCGCCGGACTCGTTTGCTACTACAACAGTGCCAAGTTCCATTACCTATACCTCTCGCACGACGAAGCGGTCGGCAAGCATTTACGCGTGATGACCTGCACTCCCGACTCGCCGCAGTCTGATGCGTTCACTGCGCCCATCTCCATTCCTGCCGGTAATCCAGTGCATCTGCGCGTCGAGATTGATTACGAACGACTCCACTTTGCGTATCGCGTCGAGGGCGTGGACAAAGGCTGGCACTGGCTGCCCCAACAATTCGACGCCAGCATCCTCTCCGACGAAGCTTGCGTGCCCGGCACGGCAAATTTCACCGGCACATTCGTAGGCGTGGCCTGCCAGGATATGGCCGGCACTGCCCGCTCAGCGGACTTTGTTTTTTTTGAATATAGGGAACGAACCTATCGCGTAAATCCCATGAGCGAAGCGGTAGAATAAGTTCGTTGCGCTACTTGCCCGCCTCGGTCTTGTAGTTCAGCAGCGAAAGCATCTTCAGTCCATACCGAGTTCCAAGCTCGCGGTAGCCTGCCGGCGTGAAATGCAGATGGTCAGGCCGGCCGGCGCATCCGTCCGAAGAAACGAAGTGTGCGGTTGGGATCGCTTTGGGCAGCTCCTCGATAATCTTGTTCATGCTCGCACACGCCCCTTTTTGGTCGGCAGGCACAAGCCCGCCGGCGAGCAGCGGCACTTCTTCAGCTTTAAGACTCAGCGCGTTGAGCAGGCTTTCGTAAATGCCTTTCACTTTGTTCGGCCAATCCCTGTCGTGGTTATTGGATTCGCCCTGATGGAGGAGAATGCCTTTAATGACGCCGTCCTTCTGCGCGAGCCTAGCCATGTCCGCAAGGTGCTGATACGGGTTACCGGCATAGCTCTTGATAATGTTCTTAATCCACGGAGCGGCGTTTGACGCGTAAGACTGGTAGTTCGTTTGTTCGAATAGCTCGATTTTGCAGCCAGCCACCGAAACGTTCACTACGCCGACTTTGATATGCGGTGGAAGATTGGAAACCATCGTGCGCCCAAAATAGTCGGCGGGACCAAGACCCGTCGAAGGTCGGCAGAGTGGCGGCACGGCCGGATACCAATTGCCATTTGTTCGTTCCAACTTGGGAAAATCCACTGTTGCGAGAACCTGAAAGCGAGCATCCACGCCGTTCTTGTCCTGTTCTTCAATGCCGGGGAAGCCCTCCATGTTGGACTGCCCGAAACAAAGGAAGATCCAGAAATTTGTGTGCTGCGAGAACGCGCTTGCCTTCAGCAACAGCACGGCAGTCAGCGCGAGCAGTCGCGTTGTGATTTTCATGATGGTTCGACGTGGTTTGTCAATTGTTCGAGGCTCACTTCGCAATTCCATCCAGGCTGACCGTGAACCCTTTCAGCGGGTTTTCCTCCGCGTTGAGCAATCGCGCACAAAAGTCCGTAGCTCCTCCTCCATTTATCACCGCGCAGCGGATGATGTTCGGCCCCTTCTTGAGCGTGAGACGTTTCGAGACGCCATCGTCGATAACTGTCTGCCGATCGCCGTAGATGCCGATGACTTCTTGGCCATTGACCCACCAGACTGAAGCCGCGTTCGAACCGATGGCGAGGCGCACGTTTCGCACTTCTTCGGGGCTATTGACAATGGTGACCGCCCAGAACATCACGAAGGATGTCGGTTTGTTCAGCGCGAAAGCGAAATGGTACAGGTTTACATTGTATTTCCTTGTATCCATGGCGTGCCACGCAAGTTGGGTATCGCCGACGGTCACTTTGTCCCCATCTCGTGGAATAGCGCTGAGTTGGCCGGGAAACCATTCCTTCTTCACCGCTTCCTTCACGGCGTTGTCGGTCAATGGCGTGTTGGACTGGATCGGTTCGAGGATGAGCCAACGTTGAATGAACCCTTCGGCATCGGGATTTTTTTCGGCGGAGGCTGGACGCATTAGAGATGGTGCAGCGGGACGAGTTGGCGCATCCGCGGCGATCGCAACGAGTGCCGTGCCGATAATCGCCAGAGTTGATACGACGGCTTTTCGAGGGCGTTTCATTTGAAAGTCGGATTTCACAGGGCCTTTAACATCCAGCGCTGTTTGCCGCCCGCAGAGTTGAATTTCGAAAGCGTCGCGGTGCTGCTGCCAATGGCCGACAACGCAAGCGGCACTTCAGAATTTGGAACGGACTTGGGCATGATGCGCCACGTGCCGTCTGTCAGTTGGTCGACCCGCCAGAGCTGTGAGGGTTCAGCAGTGAATTGAGCGCGGGCCACGAGTTCGCCTTCCTCAGTCGCGGTCAGTGCACGATCCGTCCCCGCAATCGTGATCTTGAAATAAGGCGAGCCGGGATAGCCGCCCGCATTCGTGATCGCCGTGAAGGTCCACTTCTGCTGGGCTTGATCCAGAAAGTTGGCGAGGCGCACATCGACATTGCCCGTCGGCCAGTTTGTCGAAACTTCACTGACATCCTGCGGCGGAATTCGGTGGCCTGTCCCAGCAAAAATTCCTCCGCCCGCCGAACCGCCTGCAGTGTTGGTCGCACCGGCCCCGGCAAAACCTCCAGCGCCTGCAGGACCAGCACGGCGAACACGGGCACCACCGACCGGCACACCTTGCACGGCCAATTCCAGCGCCGTGCCGGTGCGAACCGATTCAACTGTGTATGTGCCGTCCTTCAAGTTGTCGCCGGCGACCGGCCAACCGTCCTTCCAAAGCAGAGGTCGGATATCGAGCACGCTCGCGCCTCCACGATCGAGATCAGCTTCATAGTGACAGGAAAACTTTTGCCCACCGTCGCTGCAATCGAGCAAACCAAAGTGACCCGGACCAATATGGCGGCTGCTCGAGGTGACGAAAAGTTTTCCGCCGCCTTTGATCATATCTATGCCCTCGTGATCGAGAAATGGTCCAGTGACTTTTTTCGATCGGCCCATGCGAATGTTGTAGCCGGACTCAGCCCCGCGACAGCAACTGCCATGCGTCGCCAGCAGGTAATACCACCCATCTTGGAAAATAAGAATCGGCGCCTCGCAATTGATCGCGAGGTTTACCGGCGCGTCGTTCGGATTGATTCGTTTGCCAGTCTTCGGATCCAATTCGACCAACCGGATGTAACCAAAATAGGACCCGTATACGAGCCACAGCCTGCCGTCGTTTGGATCGAGCATGAGGCCGGGGTCAATCGCATTGCAGTCTTCGACGCCATCCGACGACGCCACCACGCCGCCTTCCTCCCACTTGTAGTCGGGAGAATTTGGGTCGAGGCTCTTGCTCCAAATCATGTTGATGTCTGCCCTTGGCTGCGCGCCGACGTTCCGGGCGACATACATGTAATAAAGATCGCCGACCTGAATGATGTCCGGTGCCATGCCGCGCCTTGCGGGAGTCGCGCCGCGACTCCACGTCCAACCGTCTTCGGAAACCAGACACGTTCCGCCAGTGCCGAATGTGTACCACTTGCCATTGCAACGCACGAGGGTGGACGGGTCGTGAATCTGAACTTGTCCATCGAGTGCTAGCGCAGGCGATCCCACTAATAGCAAGGCTGCTGTCAGGAGAGTTGGTTTCATTTCATTTCGCTATTGGGGATTGCTGGACGCCTTTTTTGCCTCAGTGATCACGGTGTCGAACGCAGGCTTGGGCTGGTTGTTGCGATCGAATAACAACGGCCGGCCTTGTGCACGCCAGGAAACGCCATCATTCGCACCCCAGAACGTGACCATTTGCACGACATCACGGTGCTTGATGAATGCTCGGAAAATTCCCGCATACGCCTCTGCCTGCCGCCGGTTGGCATCATCCACCAAACCACCCTGCGTAGTCGAAGCATTGGCGGCTACATCGGCGCTGGTGTTGCGCTGTCCCCCAGCCGCGCTGTTCACATCAAGTTCGGTGATGTGAATGGGCAGCCCGAGTGTCTTCATTTCTGTGAGCGCTTGATCCATGGTTTCAAAACTTGTCGAAACGTTGACATGGGCTTGAGAGCCGATGGCATGAACCGGCACTTTCTGCGCCTGAAGTTCCTTGATCAAAGTGATCAGCTTGCGGCGTTTGGACGGGTTCTCCAGCCCGTAGTCGTTGTAGCGGAGGACGGCATCCGGGTCGGCTTCATGCGCGTACTGAAATGCCTTGGCGATAAAGTCCGGCCCGATGATTTCGAGCCAGAGCGAGTTCCGCAACACGTTCGTGCCGCCGTCGGCCAGCGCCTCGTTCACGACGTCCCACGATTTAATTTTGCCCTTGTAGCGGCCAACGACGGTGTGAATGTGTTCGCGCATTCTGGCCAACAACTCTTCTCGGGAGGCGCGCGGTCCGGTGAACCGTCCGAAGCCACCGCCGGGTCCGCCACCAAATCTCCGACCGCCGGGCGCGTTCGTCCCAGCTGCGTTTGTGTTGCCCGCCAAGTCTGGCACTGGCGTGTTGGTAACGCCGATCGGCGCATTTGTTCCTCGGAACACCCAACTCGGTGTCTGGCCATGCCATACGAGTGTGTGCCCGACGATATACATTTTATTGCTGAGGCCAAAATTCACGAACGCGTCGGCCGGGCCAAAATCGTAACCCTCTGCGCCTTCCCGCGGATGAATTAACTGCCACTTCAGGTCGTTCTCGGGGCTAATTTGGTTGTATTGTTGAAGAACGACGGCTGTGTCCTTCCGGACCTGATCCATGTCTCGATTGACGTTGTCCGCGCGAACCGCGGAATCGGTCGCAATGGTCCGGTTGATCGCAACGCCAACCATGAAGTAATCCTTGTAAGCATCCTTCAGCGTCGGTTGGTCTGCCGCACGTGCCGTCAGGCCTACACCGAGCAGAAGGGTGAAGAAGAGTTTGAGCGGATAGAGGGAGTTCATGGTTTTAGTTTTCATTGTGAAAGTCGGAACATTTGTAAATCGTGGCAACTCACTTCGGCTTGGTCGTGCGTTTCAAGTCCGCGCTCAACCAGGCCTCGTCACCGGATTTGAGCTCGATTTCCGTTACGCGGTCACCGGAACGAACCATCACCGTCTTCCGGCCTTTCTGAACGGCTTCGATCCGGGCGTCCGACAGCTTTCCATCTTTCCACTTGATGTCCACCTGGAAGCCGCCTCTCGCGCGTAGCCCTTGCACGCTTCCGATTGGCCACGCCGACGGGAGCGCGGGAAGCAATTCGATCTCGGGCTTCATTACTGAATCCATCGCATTGGTCACTGTGCCGAGACGGCTTTGCATCAACATATCGGCAATGCCCGCTGCACCGCCGAAGTTACCGTCAATCTGAAACGGCGGATGTGCGTCAAACATGTTTGGATACGTCAGTTCTGGCGTAATGAGATGCTTCACGATCTGATAAGCGCGATTGCCATCCCCAACATGTGTCCACAGACAGATGCGCCACGCCGTCGCCCAACCCGTAGCCTTGTCGCCGCGCACGTCGAGCGATTTCGCCACCGCTCTGGCAAACTCAGGAGTGTCGCTCCGATGAATGTCCCGGCCCGGGAATAAACCGTAGAGATGCGAGACGTGGCGATGCCGCATCTCGGGCGCTTTCATATCCCAGTCTTCCAGCCATTCCTGCAACTGCCCGGCTACACCGATCTGATTTGGCGCAAGCCGCGCCCGCGTGGCCGCGAGTTGCCTGGCAAACTCCTTGTCGACGTCCAGAATGTCCGCAGCTTTGATCGTGTTCGCGAAGAGGTCACGGAGAATCTGCTGGTCCATGGTCGGTCCAGCGCAAACGGCTGATCCAAACGGATGCCCGTTCTCCGGCGAAATCGAAGGATTCGTGACGAGCCATTTGTGCTTAGGTTCTTCCTGCAGCGTGTCCACGAAAAACTCCGCGGCGCCCTTGAGCACTGGATAAATCCTTTTCAGATAGGCCTTGTCCCCGCCGAATTCGTAGCGATCCCACAAATGCAGACAAAGCCACGCGCCACCACTTGGCCACATGCCCCAGTTCGGCCCATCAATGGGCGCACTTGCGCGCCAAAGATCAGTGTTGTGATGCACCACCCAGCCACGAGCGCCATACATCTTCTCCGCTGTGCGTCCGCCGGTAACGGTGAGGTCATTCACCATTGCGATGAGCGGTTCGACGCACTCGGCAAGGTTGCCGGACTCCGCGGGCCAGTAATTCATCTCGGTGTTGATGTTGATGGTGTATTTACTTTGCCACGGCGGATTGAGACTTTCGTTCCAGAGACCTTGCAAAGTCGCGGCCTGCCCGTCCGGTCGCGAACAACTGATGAGCAGATAACGGGCGAATTGATAATAAAGCGCGGCGAGCTGGGGATCATTGCCGTCAGCAAAACGCTTGATGCGCTCGTCCGTCGTCAGCTTCATGGCGTCGCCATGGCCGAGGTCGAGGCTGACTCGGCGAAATAGCGGCTGATAATCTTTCAAATGCGTATCGCGCAACTTGGCGAAGGATTTTTTTCCAGCAGTGGCCAGCGTCTTCTTTGCAATGGCTTCAGGATCACCGCTGACGTCGTCGAAGCGTTTGTGACTGGTTGCGGCGGTCACCAAGAGCGTGACCTCATTTGCTTCCGTCACGGTAACTTTTCCCGATTCGCCGCTGACCTTGCCGCCCTTGGCGATGACTTTGACCCGGGCCTGATACGTGAGTTGCCCCTTGATTCCGCCAGCGCCCCCACCCTTGCCATTCATCACCAGGGTGTCGCTGCCGTCATTGGTTACCGCCGCGCCGCGCATCGGAGTTCGCATTCCGGCGGCAAACGAAATCTTTCCCGGTTTGTCTGCTGCGAGGCGCAGCGCGATCACATTCGCGGGAGCACTGGCAAAGACTTCGCGAGTGTAACGCACACCATCCGAGGTAAAGCTCGTCGTGGCGGTTGCCGTGTCGAGATCAAGTTCCCGCCGGTAATCAGTGGCATTCGTTGCGCTTGCGAAGCTGAGGAACAGACTGCCAACCGTTTGATACGGCATCTGCCCGAGGGGTTTGGCCAGAACTCGCGCACTGATGAGTTGCGCCGCCTCGCGATATTTACCTTCGTTTACCAATTCCCGAACCTTGGGCAACGCTTCCTTCGCCTGCGGATTGACTGGATCATACGGCCCGCCGGCCCAAAGCGTGCCTTCGTTGAGTTGCAGCCGCTCCTCACTGATACCACCAAAGACCATCGCGCCGATTCGGCCATTGCCAACTGGCAAAGCTTCCACCCATTTCGTCGCCGGCTCGTCATACCAAAGCAGGTTTGCGTTCTCCGTCGCCTGAGCCGCCGTGGAAATCATGGCACAGACGACGGCCATCGAAGTGATGCAGCGTGCCGCGTTGAGAAGTCGGTTCATGGTTTGCTGAAGTTTGCGAAGTTTCCTCTGCTGTGTATGGCTATTCTTCTCTCGTTCCGATCTTGTCGCTGATGCGGAAGTGATCAAACTCCGCGTACCCGCCGGTTTCCTTGGTCGCGTAGTTGAACAAGCCAAAACGATAACCCATGAAGTGCGGGAGCGTGTAGTTCATCTTCAATTCATTGCCAATTGGGGTCCACGACTTGCCGTCCAGGCTGTAGAAGAAACGAGCCTTATCTGTCTTGTTCTTGAAATCGCACTCGACCCTGAGAAACACCAGTTTCTCGGTCACTGGCACGCGCTCCACTTCCCGCGCCAAACTGGTCCGCTCGCGCGGCGCCCTGGGTTGCGCGCTCACCATTACCACGAAATTTGTGCCGCCTTCGGACTTCACGCCCACGAGTCCGAAATCGCGTTGCAACAAGGCGAGGCCGGCAAAATCGCCATCCTTGAGGTGGCTGATGTCCACGGCGGTGACGCCGGAACACTCCGGCCCAATGGTTCGCTGCGTCAGCGTGTTTCGCGCGGCGAGGAAATTGGTGTCGATGCGGCCCGTGGTTAACCGCAGGAAACCGGGTCGGTCCTTGAGTGACCAAAGTTTGTTGTCAGGATTGTGATTCCATTGCCAGGCCAGCGGTAACGGCCGGTCGCTTTCTTTGCGTTCGAATTCGTCCGACGCAACGATTCCCGGAATCAGGCTTTTGCTCGGCGGCAGATCGAGCGTCGTTGGAACTTTTCCGTCCACACCAATCACCGGCCAGTCATCCACCCATTTCATCGGCACGAGATACGGGATGCGTCCCACCGCACCAGAATCCTGAAACAAATACGCGAACCATTCGCCGCCCGGCGTGTCAATGATGCTGCCTTGCGCGACGCCCTTGTCTTGCAAACCGAGGCGGCCTTCCCACGGACCGGTGAGTTTTTCCGCGCGATGCATTACCACCGTACGCATGCCGCCGCGTGGCCAGCAGATGTTGAAGAGGTAATATTTCCCATTTACCTTAAGAAGTTGTGAACCTTCGGCCACCAACCCCACATTGGTGGCAACAACGGCGTGGGCATTCGTAATCACAACCTGGTTGAAGCCGCCCTCCTTCAAACCGGACAAATCATCGTTCAACTCAACCAATCGCAGATTGCCCCCGCCGTAGAGCATATAGACGCGGCCATCGTCATCAAAGAACAGCGAGTGGTCGTGCAGGGAAGGACGAAACGAGTTCTCCGTCCACGGTCCTTTCTCGATGTCCTGGGTGCGGTAGATGTGCGTACGACCGGACGTGCTTGAGAACGTCGAGACGTAAAACGTGCCCTTGTGGTAACGCAAACTGCTCGCCCAGGAACCCGCGCCATAGGCATTCCTTCCGTTTCGCAGCGTAAGCGCGTCGTTGTCGGCCAGCGTGTCGTAGGCGTAGCTGACGAGTTCCCAGTTCACCAGGTCCTTGGACTTCATGATCGGCAACCCCGGGCTCATATGCATCGTGGTGCTGCTCATGTAATAGGTGTCGCCAACGCGGATCATTGCGATGTCAGGAACGTCGGCATGGATGATTGGATTTTGCGCCTGCGACGCAGCATCCGCGCGATTCACAAGCACGGCGGCCAAAAGGGCGACCGCCGCACGGAATTTGATCAAAGTAGAAACACACCTAAACTCGGCGAGCCACCGTTTGGTGTTTGTCTTCATATTAAAACAAAATGTGACCTCGCACTCGGGAGACGTACCATCAATCGATGAGCGAGCAGTGTACATGATTCGGGCTTGGGTTAGCCGATGTTCTTCTTTTCCACTTTCCAGCCTTCCATCTTCGCCACACCACAAGGCTCGCCTTCGAACATTCGGGCCGCTTGTTTGTCGCCCTTAAGCTGCCACTGAAACCACGCCGTGGCGACGATTGCGAAATCACCGCCGTGTCGCCGCGCGTAAGTGCCGCCATGTCCGACGTTCAGATTCGCCGCAAACACTGGCACGTGACTGATCCGTCGGAAATCGTCCATGCCGTTGTTGTAGGCGATATCCCGCTCGCCGCCCAAAAGATAAATCGTCGGGGTGTGCAACTTGGAGAGATGATCCTTCTTAAGGCTTGGCATCCCACCTTTCCCGCTGCCGGGATCACCAAGAATTCCACTGTTGCAGACCATCACCGTGGTTAAGCGCGGGTCAGGCGCAACCTCCAACGTTTGCAATCCACCGCAAGACATACCGCTAGCGGCAATCTTCGTTGTATCAAGTTTGCCGAAGTACTGGCTCGTGCGGTTGGTGTTTTGAGCGATCGCCCAATTGATCGCGTCCGTCAACAGCGGCGACTTGGTTGGACCTCCTGCACCGCCCCGCTGGCCTTCCGCTGGCATTGGCCCGATCGCGATCACGAGAAATCCATGCGAAGCCACTTCGGACAGAAAATTCACATGTTCCCACGGTGAATTAGCACAAGCGCCATTGCCCCAGACAATGACGGGAAGTTTCGCCTTTCGGCCAAACGCACTCAGGTCCTTTGGTCGGAAAACGGTGTGGGTCGCGAGAGTGTTGTCCGAGGTCATGACCGCTTTGAACGGCCCGGTCCCGCCGTCTTCAACCGTGCGATTGGCGGTTTCGGTAACGACCACTTGAACCGGCGCCCGCCGGGCGGATTCGCACCCGCTTGCACCGATCATCAATACCGCGGCAGTCAGTCCCAAGAGGCAATTCTTCACGTTGGTCATTTAGTAGGTTTTGTTGATGGTCGAGGTTTACTTTGAAATACAACTGCAACGTTTCGGTGAGATAATGCCGAGCATTCCGAGTGGTGGTTCTCGCATCAATCTTCAACGGCACGCAGCAGACCGAGCTTGTAGGCGAGCCGACCGTAGTCGCCGCGATTGTCCGCGTTGGAAATTCCCTGATAAAGGAACATGAGGTTGTTGGGGTCGAGAATCATGCGCTCGTCGTTCCCGTCACGGACCATTTCGCCGTGGCTGACCTGGCCCGTCCACGGTGCGACCCCGTCCTCAAAGGTCGTGTTCTTGCTGCCGGCAAATGGCTGCTCGAAGGTGTCGAGTCCTGCCACCGGATACCACTGGCCATCCAGTTTGTCCGCGACGTAGGCGCGATAGTAACGCGTCGGGGACAACGCCTCGACACAGGTGAGATATTTGTCCGTGCCCTTGATCTTGTAAGTGTAACTCCCTTCGAACACCGTGGCGCGCGTGCCGCGCATGGCGATCACCGGATTGCCGAAGCCTTTGGGGAACTCGGCGTAAGTGGTCCGGCTGCGATAGAAGTTCCCGTCGTCGCCGGTGAAGAACAGATACATGTGTTCGCCGTCGCCGATGCAATGGTAATCGATCGGCAGTCGCGGCATGGGCGTGCCCTGCGCAAAGAACGGTTGCGGCGTGCTCCAGGACTTCGGGTCGTCCGGCGTTTCGCTGGGGCAATACGCGGGAGGCTGGGTCTGGAAAATGAAATACCACTTTTTCTGCGGAGCAAAATAAAAGACCTCCGGCGCGCACTTGTAGCCACCGAAGCCCGGCACTGTGTCCATGTAAAACAGCTTGGCGTTCGGCGCGTCCTTCCAATCCGCAAAACTCAAGTGAACCATGCTCCACCCGCCACGACCGCCGGTGCCGGACGCAGGCTGGTTGGTGCCAGCGTTCAAAAGTTCCGCCGCCGCGGGGCCGCTCACCATGAAGGCCGTCGCATACACCTGCCACTTATCCTTATAGCGGAAGATGGTGGGGTCCTTGACCGAGTAAAGGAAATGGGTCGGATCATTCTGGGGCGACACGAGCGCGCCGGTGGATTTCCACTTGAGCGGCTTGCCCAGCAAACCCGGCAACGTATTTGGCACGGGCGCGTGGATGTCCGGTAGCGGGCCGAGATCCGGATTGGCACGCCGTCCGCGCCCGGCTTCCGCAGGAGCGGCATTGGAAACGACCGCTGGGGTTGCACCACTCACCGGCGGAACCTGAATAGCCGTTTCAGCAGCGGGTAGCGTCAGTGGACTGCCAGCCAGCAGGGCTGAAACAGTGATGCGAGTGAGAATGAGTTTCGTCATAAAGGAACTCCACGTGTTCTTCGGCTTACGGTTGTCCGCGCTTGGCGACGTCCAGAATCGCTTGCAGCGCCGGCTTGGGTTGCAATTGCGCGTCGAACAGCAGAGGCCTCTGACGGGAACGCCACGACCGTCGGTCGCTGATGCCCCAGAACGTCACGCGCTCAACGGACTTCTGGTGCTTCAGGAGAATCTGGAACAGTTTGCGGTAAACCTCCGCCTGTTTCTGGAAGGCTTCAGCCGTGACCGAGTTCGTGCCGGCATCCGTTTGAAACGCGCCGGTGTTGCTGCCCGTTGCCGTCACGTCCAGTTCTGTGATGCTGACCTTGAGTCCCAATGAAGCATAATTCTCGATCGCTTTCTCGACGTCCTCAAGGTTCGTGGTGAGATGCCAGTGCCCCTGGATGCCGACGCCATCGATAGGCGCGCCCTCTTTGATTAACCGTTTGAGCAGCAACATCGAGCTGGCATGTTTGCCCCGGTTCGCCACCGCGCCCTGCTCGATGTTGTAGTCGTTGTAGTAAAGCTTGGCTTCCGGATCGGCTTCATGCGCCCACTTGAAGGCCAGGGTTAGCACGTCCGGCCCAACGGTGCGATACCAGCTGGACTTTCGCAGGTTTTCCGTCTCCCCACTGCCGCCGTCCGCGATAGATTCGTTCACGACATCCCAGCCGAGGAGCTTGCCTTTGTAGCGCCCGGCAACAGTCATGATGTGCTTCTTCAACCTCTCCAACGCCAACTCACGAGAAGCGGGCTCGCCATTCGTTCCCTGAAAAAACCAGTTCCCGGTCTGCGCGTGCCAGACCAGAGTGTGTCCCCAGACCTTGAGGTTGTTTTCGGCAGCCCATGCCACCAGTGTATCGGGAGTCGCGAAGTTGTAGGTCTCTTCGGACGGATGCGTCGGCTGCGGCTTCATCGAGTTTTCCGGCGTGATGATGTTGTAATGCAGCTTGATGTTCGCCAACTCGGCTTCCGAGTACCGGCCAGGTACATCGCCCGCACAGCCGATGAGGAATTTTCCGGCAAATGCATCCTTCAGCGACACCAAGTTCGCGGGCGCAGACGTGTCTTGAGCGCTCGCTTGGAGGATTGAGGCAATGCTGAAGATGACATAGGAGACGATGGTGAGTGAGATTGGCTTTGTCATAGACTAGTTTTCATTGTCGGTCCGTCGTAGTTTTTCCACTGGTACGACCAGACTGGGCGTTTAGTCCCGGAACAACAACGGGGCAAATTGATATAAGCTGCGGCGCCAAGTCTGGAACTCATGGGCTGTATCCGGCGATACGTACGCGGTATTCTTGAGGCCGATACGGTTGAGGGCTTCGTGATTGGCGTTGATGTTGCCGGGATTTTCTTTGCTCCCACAACTGGTGAACACGACTTCGACCTTCTCCCGGAAACCGGGTGTGTTGTTGACGTCGTTCGTGTTGATCACGCCACCGCTGAAAAGACCGATGTGAGAGAACTTGTCGAGGTTCTTCAGCGTGATGAATTTCGTCTCCGCTCCGCCCATGGACAGGCCTGCCATGGCACGGTTGGGCTGATCAGATAGTGTGCGAAAATTGGCGTCAATGTACGGAATCAGTTCGCCGACCAGAACTTTCTCGAATGCCTCCGCTGCACCCGAAAATGGATTTCCTCCACCGCGACCTCCGGGGCCTCTAGCGGGCGCGTTGGTGCCGGCGGAAGGAGCGTTCGTTCCTCCGCCCGCTCCGGGGCCGCGTCGCCCGCCCGGTCCAGGACCCTCATTTGTCAAGCCGTAGGTCATCACGATGATGAAGGGCTTGCTCTTACCTTCAGCGATCAGGTTATCCATGATGAGATTGGCGCGGCCTTGATTCCACCAGGCGTATTCGTTTTCGCCCCAGCCGTGCTGGAGATACAACACTGGGTAGCGCTTGGTCGTGTCCTTCTCGTAATCCGGCGGCGTGTAAACGTAAGCCGGGCGCGCGATGATGCTGTTGGTGATCTTCGACGGGAAAAGGACTTGCTGGATGCGGCCGTGTGGAACGTCCTTCAAAGTGTAGAAGTCCTGATCGGCAGCGGGAATTTCGATGCCGCTTTCCCAGCGCGTGGAACCGTAAAAGTTCAAAGCACCGGGATCATTGAATGTCCCGCCGTCAACCGTGAGGTGGTAATAGTGGAAACCTTCGTCCAGCGCCTTCTCGGTCACGCCTGTCCAGACGCCATCCTCTCCTTTCGCAAGAGCGAAGCCGCCGCGTTCCCGGCCGCCCAGGCTCACCCGGACACTTTGGGCTTGCGGAGCCACAACGCGGAATCGCGCGAAGCGTTGGGAGTTGACCTGTGGATACTGCTGGCCCGGCTGGTTAAGGCTCGAAGGTTTCCAGTCATCGGCGAGCTCATTGGTTTGGGCGTCGCAAGGCTCGCTCGCCAGCAGAGCAGCGAAGGCGAGAACTGATAATTGAATTTTCATGGAGTGTTTCTTTTGGATCTATTTTTGATCCGGTGGCTTTCGATTCAATTTTATTCTTCCTCAATTCGAATTCTGAAGAAGCGCCGCGGGTCGCCTGCGGGTGCAAGCAGTGTGTTCGTCAAACCCGGCGAGAGCGGAATGCCGTTATTGCCTGAGACCAGCCAAAGGGACCACGGGTCGAGTACGCCGAGATCGGTAGAGGTCTCGACCGTGACGCGTCGGCCTAGAAAGTTTGGAAGCTCCATTGCCACTTGGCCGCTGCCCGCGGAAATCTTCGGCACGTAGAGGTCGAACCCATTCGTCGGGTTGGAATAATTGAGAAACTCGGCCTCATTGGAATCCTGGTCGCCGTCCGGATTCGCGGTGCGCTCGCCCTGTGCCGAAACGAGGTCGCCGAAATGGGCCAAGCGCCAGGAATCGTAGTCCTGCCGCGACGGCAGCGTGTTCAATATCCAGTCGGTGAGCAGTTGCACCGCTTCGTTGTCTTGCTCGTTGGTCGCGATGGGCGGCATGCGCGTGTAACCGTTTGTGCGCGCGACGCGATTCCAGACAATGGACTCGTTCAAGTTCCCCGGTCGAATCAGCCGGTGCGAGGGATTTGATCCGGCGGCCAGCGGAATGCCATTGATCAAATGCGTCTGCCAGAGGTTCAACTGCGGACTGCCGTCCCAGGAGGGCGGGGTGGGCCCGCCGGGCTGGTGGCAATAAGCGCAGTTCACGGCTATGTAGGAGCGGACGCGCGTTTCGATTGAGTATTGGATTTCATCCGGGCGAACGTGGCGCGGCAGCGCCGCCGGGGTTGCGTTGAGTCCCGGCAGATAACCGGCCCAGTTCAACAGCGCGAGCAGGTTGTTCGTCTGTCCGGCGACGACACCGCTGCAATTCAACTGGCGCGTGTTGAACGAGAGCGCGCTACCGGCCTGGCTGGAGTGGCAGACGATGCACTCGGAGCGCGAAGGAATATGATATTGTTGCGTGCCGGCAACACCGCCGTTGGTGACGGAAATCGAGAAGTCCTGTCCCGCGTCGGAAACAAGGAACGCGTCCGTTCCAGCATCGTTCCATTTGTAAGAGACACCGTAAGCGCCTGAAGCGGTCTTGACGAGGAATCGCGTTTCGATGCGTTTGCTCGTTGCGGGATTGCCGCGATCGAGTTCGAGGTCGAAATGTTTTGCCCAAATCATGCCCGTTGGAAAACTCCACGTTCCGTCGCGAGACCAAGTGAGTGTGTCGGTCGCGTTCTTCACGAGAAACCAGCGCGTCTTGTCCGCGTAGTCGGACCAAAAACGCAGATTGGGTTCGTAAGCCTCGGCACCTGGATTGGGCGAAAGGTCGGTATGATCGGCAAAGAAACCGGTGTCGGTCAGCGTTTGCGGGAACGAGGAGTCGTCCGAGCCCTGTTTCAACCGGAGAATGCGTCCGCCGTTGCTGCCTTCCGAGCCCCACTGAATCAAGAGGACATCGTTGTTCGCCGGATCGGGGAGGAAGGCAACGATGGAACTGCTGCCAACCAAACGGGTGAGGCTGGCAATTGCGTTCGTCAACTCGATGCTCCAGACGTTGCCGGAGACGAAGTCCGCGAAAACGTAGCGACCGTTCAAACCGGGATAGTTGGTGCCCTGGCAAACGAAGCCGCCGGTGATTGAGTTTCCCTGGTACACACCGGACCCGTGATCGTATTCATAGACGGGGTCCACCAGGACCGCGTTCGCCTCTACGGCGCCGTTGATGATCTGTCCGCTGCGCGGTCCGGGGAGAGTTCCTTCGCGCCACGACCAGCCGCCGTTGTCGCCCGGTCCGAAAACGGAGACTTCCTCGCGCGCGAACCTGCCGACGTCGGCCACCACAAGTCGATTGGTGCCCGGCATGAAGCTGAACTGCCACGGATTGCGCAACCCCACGATATACATCTCCGTGCGCACCTGCGCAGGATTCACGGGCTGGCCGTTGAAGCTGGTCGCGCCGACAAACGGATTGTCCGCCGGCACGGAAAAGTAAGCGTTGCCCAAACCGTCGCGGGGAATTTCCAGGTCAGCGTTGGGTTCGAGATTGCCGGGCTTCTTGTCCACGTCAATGCGGACGATGCAGGAGTAAAGGTCTTTGTCTATGCGCTGCGCGTTTTGATAGTTTTCATCGTCTCCGCCCTCGTCGCCGATCGAGACGTAGAGATAGCCGTCGGGACCAAACCGACAGGTGTCAATATCGTGGAAAGGTCCTTCCGTCACTTGCTGAAGCAGGACGACTTCGGAGACGGGACTGCCGTTGGTGAATTTTGAAAGACGAATGAAATTCGTACCACCGGACCGGTAATCGTATCCCACAAACATCAGGCCGTTGGTCTGGAAACCGGGATGACACGCGATCGCCGTGGCGCCGCGCTCGTAACCGTCGGTGAACACGCGGTCGGTGATGTTCAGATAAGACACCTTGGCGGGCGACGTGAGGATGTTTGTGACCGCCCAGATGCGGCCCGGACTTTCGATGAGAAAGATGGCGTTGGAATTGCCGGGAGCCGTGCACATGCTGTTGGGAGAGTTGAACGTCAACCCCGGGAACGCGTCCACCAACTGCCAGGCGGTCGGCGGCGCCGCAGCAGGCAGGTTCACGAAGTCCGACTCAAATCGGGGCATTGACGTGAAATTGATCGTGACCGTAGTCGAGCCCGAAGGCACGCCCGTGAGAGCCCCCAGACGATACGTGAAGGAATCACTGGCGGGCTGACCGCTGGTGTGTGTGTAAAGCACCGTGCCGTCACCGTTTGCAACCGCAATGCCGGCGGAGGGTGGCGTCACGATTTCGACGGGGCCGCTGAAATAACCTTCGTCATTTGCAGTGACACGCACGCGCGCCTTGCCGCCGTGACGCATCGTAAAGCTGTCGGGCCGGGCGAGCCGGTATGCCTGCAACCGTGCGCCTGGTATCGGTTCTTCAATGGTTGTATCCGGCAACTGCCAGCGCACGGCGAGGTTGTCGCCGCCGGTGCCTTCCTTCATGAGCGCCTCAATGTAGTAACGCCGCCCGCCGACCAATGGGACGGGCGCGGACTGCTGTTCGGCATACTTCGTCCATTCCCGCGGATTCGTCCAAACCGACACACTGGCGACCAGTTGTTTGTTCGCTGGCGTATCATCCGAGCTCACGAATAGCTGGCTGCCATCGTCGCTCGCTATCCAGAACGTGTAGTCGCCGGTCGCCGGCGGCGTGAGGAACGCTCGGAGGCGTTGACCATAACTGTTACCCACACCCGTTGGGGCCTCGAAGTTGTCCAGCGTCTCGACCGTTGCGGGATTCTTTGGAAAACTCGCGTGGTTGGTCAGGCTCGCCACCGATGTGCCGGTGATGTTGGTGTAACCCTCGCGCATCACTCCGTTGGTGGAAACCGTGAGCGTAGCGATTCGACTATTGGTGCTACCATAGGCGTTGGTGATGGCGCACTGGAATTGCGCGCTGTTGTCGCTCAAACCTACGGGCGAAAGGGAATAGGCAGAGTTGGTGGCGCCGGGGATGATGTCGCCGTCCCGCCGCCATTGGTAGGTCGCACCGAAGCTGACGAACAACTGCACCGCAAACGTCGCCGGCTGACCGACCCGAACTGAAGCATCCGCCGGCTGTCCGGTGATTTGGGGCGGACCAGGCGGGTTGGTGACACCCGCCACACCGACGTTGGTGTAGGTGGCCGTGTTCAAGGCCGAGTTGTTGTGTGCGGTCACATCGAGGCCTACCAGCGCGATGTTGTTCAATGGGACCGTTTGGCTGCTGACCTGCACCCAATTGATGCCATTCGTGCTGTAAGATCCAGTGAACGTTGTGTTGGTGCGCGCCAATCGCAACCACACTGGCGGATTGATTCCACCAATTGCGCTGAAAGAAGAATTACCGCCCGCACTGCTTCGCCATTGGAAGCTGACCCCGTGACTCCAAGTCGCTACGAGGCTCACGTTTGCCGAACCGCCGGTGGTGTCATTCCGGAACATGACTCCGGCCTTGGACCAGCCCGACCCGGGGTCGCTGTTTTGCAGGCTGGTCACTTGGGCAACGATCGTGCCGTTCCCGCTTAAAGTCGTGTAAGCATAATGGAACTGGTCGGAGTTGTTCCAAATATCCGATCCTCCGCCGCTTATGGTCCAGAGGGCATTCGTGGAACCGGCTGAACCGGCCACGCCCGGCCCGCCGATATCGCCGTTGCTCCATCCTGGCGGCAAATCGGCCTGAGCGGAAACCGTTAGCCAGACAGGAATTGAGTAGAGACAGAGAAGTTTCGCCAACCAGCGCTGTTCCCCGGCCGCTTTCATGTCATTGTTTTTTGAAAAGCAGGCCAGCGGAAGCAGCTCGTTTGTCGTTTCCCCCGAGGGATTCAGAGCGGCAGGACGCAGGCTACAGCCTAAACGGTCAAATTCCATCCTTCGCGGTACTTTGGCTGAAGGAACGCGTTGGCGGCATCATTGTTGGTGAACCGCATTGCCGGATCATTCCATTGCAGAGTCTGGCCAGGGAAACGGATCGCGATGGCGCCGAGCAGCGCCGCCTGCGTAAGCGGCCCGCCGTAATCGAAGTTCGACCCTGCCTTACCACCGGTCCGAATCGCTTCCAGCCAATCCCAAGCGTGGTTTTTCACCCGGGCAATCTTTTCCGGTGGCGCGTTTTTGCCGGAGTACTCCTCCATGAGCTTTTCGGGCACAAGGTAACAACCGCCGGCGCCGTGAGAGCCGTGCACGATCAGGCCCTTTTCACCAAAGAGAATCGCGCCAGTGCCGGGGATTCTGTCTTCGGCAGAGAACTCTTTGGGCCGCGGAAAAGTTTGATTGCCGTCGTGCCATACCAAGGTGATTGGTCCGCGGTCACCACGCGCGGGGAACTGATAGGTGATTCGCGTGGAAGGCGGATAAGTCAATCCATGCTTGGCCGGGTCGTAATCGGCTACTTCGGCAGTGATGCTTGTCGGAGCATCCAATTTCAGCGCCCAGAAAGAAGGATCAATCACGTGACAAAACCAATCGCCAATCGTGCCGGTGCCGAAAGGCATCCAGCCGCGCCAATTCCAATGCACCCACAAGGGCGTGTAGGGACGGTACGTCACTGGCCCGATCCATAGATCGTAATCGAGGCCGGAAGGAACTTCGTAGGTCTTATCCAATTTGGGAAGGTTTCGCAATTGACTGTAAACATTCTTGAACGCATCTGAGCGTGCGTGGACGGTGTGTACCGGGCCGACGGCTCCCGCCCAGACCCACTCGCACAAGCGGCGAATGGTTCCGCTGGAATGTCCCTGATTGCCCAGTTGCGTCACGACTTTGTACCTGTGCGCCCCGGCCATGAGTTGACGCACCTCCTGCACGCTGTGCGCAAGCGGCTTTTCACAATAGACGTGTTTGCCGCGTTTCATAGCTTCCATGGCAATGACAGCGTGCGTGTGGTCCGGGGTGCCGATCACCACCGCGTCAATCTCCTTGCCCATCTGGTCGAGCATCACCCGATAATCCTTGAGGCGTCTGGCTTTGGGATATCTCCCGAATGTCTTGGCGGCGTAATTATCGTCCACGTCGCACAGCGCGACGATGTTCTGGCCTTCACCGGCCATGGCATCAATGTCACCGCCGCCCTGGGCTCCGACGCCGATGCCGGCGATGTTGATTTTATCGTTGCTTGAAACGCGCTCTGCTCCGCTCACGATTCCCGAGGGCAGGATTTGGATGGTCGCCATCCCCAAAGTTGTGTTGAGCAAAAACCGGCGCCGATTGATTCCGTTCGAGACGCGCTTTTTCATAGGGTTACGCGGCGATTTGGAAAGCCGCAAATAATTGCTCAGTGTTTCACTGATTACAGAAGTCCTTCAAGCCTGACAAATGTCACATTCGCCACACACTCCACTTGGATTTCAACAGCGAACTTGACTGACAGTGCCTGCCGGGAGTATCGCAAGGTCATGCGCAGCTTCGCCACCCTCGCCCAAGCAAGTCAGCGGCTTTGGACCACATTGGACCACAATGGTTGCGGTTCAAGCTCCGCCGGTTTCCGCTTTAACCCTAACGGGTAAGGCTTTCTTCGCTTTTGGCTTGATCCAACATCCGTTGCGCACGCTCGTCCTGCGGACGCAGCCGCAGAGTTTCGCGAAATTCTGCCGCCGCTTCCGCATACCGTCCGCTGCGCGCCAGCGCCGCGCCGTAGTTTAGATGCACGTCGGCAAAACGGGGTATCAACCGTGCGGACTGGGCATACTCGCCGAGCGCTTCGGGGTCCCGTCCCAAGCTGACCAGCGCGTTGCCCAGTTCGAAATGAATTGCGCCCAGTTCATGTGGCGACAATTTACCCCGCTGCCGCAGCGCCATCTGGAAATTCGTGACCGCCTCGGCGGCGCGCTTCTCCGCCGTCAACAACCGGCCAAAATTATACCGGGCAATGGGATTCTCCGGTTCCAACGCGATGGCCTGCTCAAACAAAGTCAGCGCCTCCCGGCTTTGGCCTTGCGTGGCGAGAAGGTCTGCCAGATTGACGCGCGCCGTAACGCTGTTGGTTCGCCACCGCAGCGCCTCGCGGTATTCGGCGACCGCGCCCGCGACATTGCCTTCCTTCGCCAGCAGCAAACCGAGATTCACGCGCGCCTCTGTGTCCCCGGGCGCAAGCCGCAACGCCGAGCGGAACCGGCGCCGCGCGCTTTCGTTTTCGCCGAGGGCCGCCTCCAAAATGCCGAACTCGGTTTGCACCATGACCGAATCCGGTTGCAGCTTCAACGCCTCCTGGAGAAATTCTTTGGCGCGTAGGGTTTCTCCGGCCAGGCGGGCGAGCCGGCCGCGGTTGGCCCATCCTTCCGCTGAGTGCGGCATCAGCCGCGTGACGGCGGCACACTCCATTGCGGCACCGGAATTGTTGCCGGCCGTCATGAGCAAACGACCGAAATTGGCGTGCAACACCCAGTCTCCGGGCGCCGCCGCCACGGCCGCTTGATAATTCGAGGCGGAAACCGCCAGCGGCGCGGAAAGCGCGGCAATGGTCGCGTCCCAGCGCTCATCCCGCGCGCGGAAGTTGCTCTGGGCGGTGAACGGCGGCCGCCGCATGCGCGCGCGCATCTCCCCGGCGACCCGCCCTTCATCAAAACCGGTGTAAGCCAGCTGCCACGCGACTTCGGCCTCGGTGAGCCACGGCAAGTCGTTGGTTCGCGTACCGGACCAATGCCTTTCCACTTCCGCCGCGAAGAGCCGCGCCACGCGATAGTTGCCGGCAAAATTCAAGTGAACGTGGTCGTAAAACAAATCCGCATCGCTCTCCCGCGCCAGTTCCTCGTCGGCATCAATCGTCGGAATTCCTTTCGTCTTCCCCGTTTGCCGGATGATTTCGTTGAGGCGCGAGTCGGCGCGAAAGCGAAGCGTGTCCAAATCGCGCGCGAGCCGGAAGTCGCTTTCCGCCGCCGCGTCCTGCTTCAGTTCCATCGCGCAGCGGGCGCGCTGGAACGCCAGTTCCGCGAAACCGTCGTCAATTTCCGCGGCCTTGCGGAAATTGACGAGCGCCCCGGCAAAATCCCCCGCTGCCTGCGCCCGCGTTCCGGCGGAAAAAAGTCTCTCCCACTCCACCAATTGTTCCGCTCGCAAATCCGGGCGATGCACCGACGCGAGCGGCGGAAAGTCGCGCAGGTTGACGGGCATGGTCGCCAGCAGCACCTTCGCACCAGACCGCTGGCCAAAATCGGCGATGTCGTCCAGGTTGGCGGCGAAACTGTCATAAACCCGCGTCAGTCGCGGGCTGTCGCGCGTCATTTGCGATTTGAGAAAAAACTCCAACCCTTCCCACTGTTTCGGCTCATTCGCGCCAAGGGTAATCTGCGCGAGCCACTGGCCAACGCGGGTGGTTTTCAACCCCAGAACGGAGCGCACCAGGGTCAGGTTTGGCGCCTGGCGGCCAAAGATCGTGCCGACGCCGAACGGGCCGATGACTTCGTTGTTGCCGGCATAGACGAGCCAGAAATCGCCCTCGCGTGGCGCGCAATCGCGCGCAATCAGGCGGATGACGTGCGAGTTGATAGCCGTCATCGCGGTGTTGACGACTTCGATCTTTTGATCCGAGTGCCGCGCCTGGAGAAGGCGCTCAAGCTGGCGCGCGAAGCCATAAGCCGGTTCCGGGTCGCCCATGGCCGCGGATTCGCCGAACACGAAAATGCGGACGGTGTCGGGCGGCTTTCGTGCCGCCAGATACAACGGTCGCGGCGTGCGGGCGAGGGCCGGCGGGAAAAACCGCCAGCCGAACCAGGGATTGTCCCTGACCATGTCGCAGCCCTGGTCGTTTGCTTGGAGGAAGAAAGCTGTGGGATGGCCGTAACCGGCCAAGCTGAGCGCCAGTTCCACCAGCCCAAGAACGAGCAGGGGAAGCAGGAGCGCGGCGAAACGGAAACACCACATGCGCCGAACTGAAAGCGGTTTCTTCGTCGCGGTTTGAGCCCGGGCGGGCTTTGGTTCGGAAGGTTTCGAGGTATTGTTCCGTTTGCGTTTCATGTTGCGGTCAATGACCCGCAGATGTGAGGAGGATGGTTCGCATGGGTGTGGCTAAAACGTTGGGTGTGGTCGGCAGGATGAGACGGTCAACTTTTGTTGGTCAAGGATTTGTTGGAACCGGCGATTGTTTTTCGCGGTGCGCTGGGATTTCAATTCCACTGAATGTTCTGAGGCTGTTTAAAAGCTGGTGCGACGGAGAATAGTCCTCGCGCTCGAACCCGCTTGAAAATCGAGGACGAGGCCGAGAACGACGACGAAGACGATTTTCAACCTCACCCGCTTTTAACCACGCCCTTCGGACATGGCCAAGCTGGAACGGAACTTGACTGACAGTGCCTGCCGAGAGTATCGCAAGGTCATGCAAAACTTCGCCGCCTCCGCGCTCATGGTGTGGCGAGTTTGCGTCTGCTTGGTTTTAGCGCTTTGCGCGATGTGCGTTGCGGCGGTTGCCGACGAAGTGCAACCGGAGTCGTTTACGAATTTGTTTCAACTTCGCCGTGGCGCGGAACAGTCGCCTCACGTTGTTCATCCGTTCCGAATAGTTGCTGAGGTAATGGATGTGGACTCCGCGCGTGGCGTGTTGGCTTTGCGGGACGAATCGGGAACGCAGTTTATCCGAGTGGGTTTGACCAACCGGGATATCGAACCGGGAGCGATTGTGTGCTTGGAAGGCAGCGGATGCGCAGTAAAGCTGGAACGATTTGGACTGGCAATTGTTCCAGGAATGGTGGTGGACAATGACGGCATTCATCCCATGGTCATGGCATCCGGCAAGGTCTTCCTCCCGGCTGGAAGGAACCCGATCAAACTGGAGTGGTTCAACTGGTTTGGGGACTCGGGATTGACGTTGGAGTTCGAAGGACCCAACAGCCCGCGCGGACAAATACCTGCTGCCATGCTTTCCAGGGCCGCCGTTGACCGCGTCACCGGCCGCACCAATTTTCTCAGCGGACTCGATTACCGCTGTTGGGAAGGAGTCTGGGAGGCGCTGCCTGACTTTCGGACGCTTCAACCGGTAAAAACCGGCGTGGCCACCAACTTTGACATGCAGCTCCGGTCGCGAACCAACACCGTCGGGCTGCAATTCGAGGGCGCCATTTCGATTCCAGAGACCGGGCTCTACACGTTTCATCTCAGGACGGACGATGGGGGCCGCTTGTTCGTGGGGCATCCTTTCGTGGACGTTCGGGTCTTGGGCCAACAGCGCCCTGTCGCAGCCGGGATAACCCCTGCCAGCCTGCTCGAAACGAATCACGGTTCGTGGGTGACGCTCGAAGGGACGGTTTCCGCTGCCGGTGTCTGGAGCCCGGGCGGGGAATCGCGGTTGCGGGTCGAGAACGAGGACATTCGGATGGAGGTATTCGAGAGCGGCGATTTCAGCGCCCGCATCCCGGTCCGGCAGCGCGTCAGAGTCTTTGGATTCTATGAGAATATTTTTACGCATGAAGGCTACCCCATTCCCGGCCGATTGCTGATCCTGAACTGGAAAGCGGTGAAACCCGGGGGCGAACCGGGGGCAACGAAAGTCTCTCCTGCCACCTACCCGGCGGCGACGAACGCGGTTTCCGTATTGGCCACGGCGGCGGAGATCAAGGGACTGACTCTCGACGTGGCAAAACAGGAGCTTCCCGTTTTGATTCGTGGCGTGGTAACCGCCTCGATCTCGAAGTACACGGGTGTAGTGGTCCAGGACCCGACTGGCGGTGTCTTTGTTGAGTTCCGGGACCTTATTCTGCCGCAACCTCTGCAGCGCGGGGATTTGTGTGAAATTGAAGGAGTCACGGGCCCGGGCGGGTTCGCTCCCGTGGTCGTTCCGCGACGGATTGCTCGTCTGGGCCATGGCCAGTTACCCAAGCCGATGCTGGCGACCAGAGATCAATTGTTGAATGGCAGTCTGGATACCGAGTACGCGGAAATCGACGGCGCAGTGACGGAGGTGCAGAACCGGCGACTTACGTTGATCACTCAAGGCCATCAAATTTCCGTGGAGTTTCCGGACTCTCGACCGGAAGCGCTCCGCGACCTTGAGAACGCGCTGATCCGGATCCGGGGATGCGTTTTTACTGACTTTGACTTTGGAACGCGCAAGTTCAAACCGGGATCGCTAACTGTCCGAAGCGCGACCATTGATGTCCTCCAGTTGCCGCCCGCAAACTTCTTTGATTCACCGCAAAAGAGCATTGGCCAATTGCTGTTTTACGATCCTCAAGCCGCCCCGTTCCGGCGGTTGAAGGTCGCAGGCCAGGTCATCCATAGCCGGGCGGGAGAGTTTTTTCTTTCAGACGGCACCAATGGGCTGTTGGTGACTGCCCAGAATCAAGAGCCGTTTGCCGTGGGCGATTTGGTTGAAGCCGTCGGCTTCCTCGCACTGCGCCACCAGGGCGCCGAACTCAAAGACGCCGTGCTGCGGAAGATCGGTTGGTCACCTCTCCCGGCGGCAACCAAACTCCCGTCGGACCAGTTGTTCCAAGGGCGACATGCCGGGACGTTGGTACAGGTGGACGCCACCCTGATCAATCATTGGCGTGAGGCCTCCGAACTGGTGATAGAACTCCAATCAGGATTTTTGGCTTTTCGGGCGCGCCTGCGCGAGGGGCAGTCGGCGGTTTACTTGCCAGCTTCGGGGAGCCGTCTGTCCCTGACTGGCGTTTACGCGCCGCACGGCACGGCCGCGGGTGATGGCACGGTGAGCGGTTTTGATCTGTTGCTGTCTGCCCCGAGTGGCATCCGCGTGTTGACGACTCCACCGTGGTGGACGTTGAAGCGCGTGCTGGTTCTTGCTGGAGTATTGGCCGCAATCCTGGGGGCGGTGTTGATTTGGAACAAAGAATTGCATTGGAAGGTCGAAGAACGTGGCCGCCAGTTGGAAACAGAAATTAGCCATCGTCAGCGAGTGGAAATGCAACACGCCGCCGAAGCGGAACGAGCGCGCATTGCGCGCGACCTGCATGACGAACTGGGAACAGGTCTCACCGCCGTAAGCCTGCTGGCCAGCGCCGGTTTGGGGCAGTTTCAGGACGGGGAAAAGATTCGGGCTCGTTTCCAAAGTATTGCCGAGAAGGCTCGCGCGCTCGTTTCCGGGCTGGACGTGATCGTCTGGGCGATTGATCCAAGGCGTAACTCGCTTCAGTCATTCGCCGATTACGTCGGTCGCTACGCCGGGGAGCTTTTCGCTGCGTCAACGATTGATTGCCGACTGCGGATTCGCATGGAAAGCGGCGCGCTGGTATTGACCGAGGCCGCAAGGCACAATCTGTTCCTGGCCGTCAAGGAGGCGCTGAACAATGTGATCCGCCACGCGTCGGCCACCGAGGTCGAACTCCAAATCTTGCAGGCGGGTGACCGCCTTGAAATCGTGATCGCCGATAATGGATGCGGTTTCGATCAGAACTCCGCCATCAAGGGTGGCAGCGGTCTCACGAACTTTCAGGATCGTTTGCAGGCCCTGCGCGGAGAATGCCACGTTGAATCGCAGCCGGCAAAAGGGACTATGGTCAAATTCCTCGTGCCTCTCCAGCGGGATGCAGGTGAATTATTGCCAAGCACATGACCAAAGTTGCCATTATTGAAGACAACGTTACGATGCGCCAAATGCTGATCGAGCTGGTTGACAGCGCGCCTGGATATCGGTGTGTTTGCGCCTGCTCGACTTCTAAAGAGGCACTCATCGAGGTTCCCAAGCACCAACCTGATGTCGCGTTGATGGATATTCACCTGCCTGACGAATCAGGAGTCACTTGCACCGCTCGATTGACCGAGAAGATGCCGGGTCTGCTGGTGATCATGGTCACCGTTTATCAGGACATCAACCTGATTTTCCAGGCGCTCAAAGCTGGTGCCAGCGGATACATTCTCAAGCGGTTCAAGCCTGAGGAAATCATCCAAGCCATTGCCGAAGTGCGCGCCGGCGGAGCGCCGATGACCAGCGAAATTGCGCGCATGCTGGTGCAATCCTTTCGCACCCCCACGGTGGTTCCGGATGCCGGGTTGACTTCGCGGGAGGCCGAGATACTCGAACTACTGGCCGAAGGACTTTCCAACAAGGAGATAGCGCACAAAACGAGCATCGCTGCCGGAACCGTGCGCAATCATCTTGCCAGCATCTTCAAAAAACTTCACGTCCGCTGCAGGTCGGAAGCGACCGCCAAGTACCTTCGCACCAGGCAGCGCGGCGTCGGCCAAGGCTGATTTCTATTGTTTATTAAAATGTGACGTACGTCACATACCCAGCCGCCGGCGGCTCGTGCTAGCGTTGTTTTGAATCCTAATTCATGCCCGCGCAATTGGCAGGTCCATCGCCGGTGAGCTTCGTGATGGTTCCATCTGCTAAAGCGAGGTCAGCATACCGAACGACTCAACAAACAACCAACCCCACACAGCAGCGTTTATGAAAACCCCTTGGTTCAAGGCACTAGCCTTTTGTCTCTTCATTGTGCTTGGCGGCGCGAGCACTTCACTCCGAGCGCAGGTCGATAAGACTCCAGTGTTGCATTTGTCGTTCGACCAAGTCAGCGGCACCACCGTGGGCTCGATCGTGACCAATGGCGGTTCCGGCGGTTCGGCGATGAACGGCACGTTGAACGGCGGTGCGACGATTGTGGCGGGCGGCAAGTTCGGCAACGCCCTTAACATCGCTGGCACTGCCGCCAGCGACGCTTCCGCCCGCATTGCCAACGCCGTCGTCCCGCTCAATGTTGGGGCGGGGCAACCTGCCTGGTCGGTGGCGATGTGGTTCCAGTCTACGACGGTGGGCGGTTGCTTTGCCTATCAAGGTGGCGGCGGGTGGGCTGGTGGCAACTCAATGTTTTATTTAACCTCTGGCCGAAGCGGTGGCGGTACTTCCGGCACCCATGCGGGTGCTGTTCGCAATGGTCAGGAGTGGCAAGAGGGAATCACCGACGTCAACGACGGCCTCTGGCATCATTATGTGTTAACTTTCGATGGCTCGACCAAGACGATGTATTTGGATGGCCAGGTGGAAACTTTCGACGAGAATAATTGGAACGGCGATGGTACCGGCAATCAATTCTGGATTGGCGGTAATCCGTTTAATGGCGATGGCTCGACCTGCTTGAACGGGCTGATTGACGAAGTCTATGTGTTCAACCAGGCGTTGAGCCTGTCTGACGTTCAAGGGCTGACCAACAATACCCTTCCAATTGTGCCGGTCGCCGTGACGCTTAATCCTGCCAGCGGCTACCGCGGACAAGTTTTCACCGTCACCGCCACAGCCACCCCCGCCGTTGGCACGGTAACGAATGCGTCGGGAAACCTGAGTGCCCTTAACCTGTCGGCGGCGACGAACCTGGTGCAGTCCAGTGTCAATGTATTCACCAACACGTTCACTGTCCCCGCCAATGCGCCCGTTGGGGGCCGCAACGTGAAGGTGACTGTAACGAGCACCGAACCACTTGTTGGGAGCGGCGGCGCCACCTTCACGGTTATCGCCCGGCCTCCGACCAACGCGATCCTCGTGACCCAACTCGCCCCGGTCAGCGCCTATCAATACACCGAGGCCTCCTTCTTTTTTGGCACGACCAATGACGCCCCCAACGACGCCCCCTTCCCAATGGCCTATTCCTGGTATACGAACAGCGTGCTGGTCAGCTCCAACATGGGGCCGCGGTTCACGTTCCTGACCACCCCCGCCGATAATGGGATGCAAGTCTATGCCATCGCCCGCGTGGCGGACCCCCTTTTTAGCAGCCTTTCAGTCACCAGCGTGACGGTGTCTCTCACGGTAAATCCGGGTTCCGTTGTTTATACCAACGGCCTCAAAGAGGAATTCTTTGGCGGCGGTGCCACCCGCCAGGGCGTTCAAATCGGAAACGTTGGCCCCGGCGTCGTCCGCTTGGTTACAGTGGCCGATTCGGCAGGCGGCTTCGGAGACAATACCACCCGCCGATACAGCGGCTATTTCATTCCGCCAGCCACTGATGGTTATGTCTTCTTCGTGGCCGGGGATGATGACACGGACGTATTCCTGAGCACCGATAGCTCACCGACCAACAAGCAGCTTATCGCCCAGGAAACTGGCTGGAGTGGCACGCGCAATTGGCAGACTCCTGGCGGTGGCAGCACTGCCGGCCAGAAACGCTCTGACCAATGGTCGCCGGACGGCGGCACCACCATCCCATACTCCGGCGGCATCCAGTTGGTGGCCGGGCAGAAGTATTACTTCGAATCCGTCGTTCACAATGGCGGCGGCGGCGACAATTGGGCCGTCACCTTCCAGACCACAAATGAACTCGCTTTAGATCCGTCCCAGCCCGTTGATGGCTCGGCGTCCCGGATGACTGCGGCCACCAACAACATTGCCCTTATCACCTACCCCGGCACCACTATCTCGTGGGTCACGCAACCGCCGGCGGCCGTGGCGGTCTATGAAGGCCAAAACACCAACTTCATCAGCCTGGCCACCAGCGATGCTGAGCTGGTTCCGTTCTACCAATGGTATCTCAACAACGCGCCCATTGGAGGAAACACCGCAACCCTGAGCCTGAATGCCATCCCCTTCAGCTACAACAACGCGCAAATCAAGGTGGTTGCCAGTACGATCGGCGGACTTTCCGTCACCAGCACTGTGACGACCCTCACGGTGATCCAGTCGGTTTTTGAACCGGGCTGGGTGGCGGAGAAGAAATGGATGAACACCTTCAATATAAATGGGGCAGAAGCCGGCACGATCACGGTGGCAGCCAGCAACTTCATAAGTGGTGCAAGGCCCGGCTTTATTGTGGGCCGCAATAATCCCAGCTCGAATGTTCCCGGTAGGCCGTTCAACGAGCTCGATAGTAGCCTTCAACAAGTCGGACTTTTCATTGCCCCGAGCAACGGCAATTATGTCTTCTTCATCAGCTCGCATGACGGTGGCAATCTGTTCTTGAGCACAAACAACACGCCAGCCGCCAAACGGCTCATCGCTCAGGAGCAAGGGTGGACGAGCGGTTGGAATTGGAACACCGTCGGAGCGGCTGGCACTTTGGCCAGCCAAAAACGCTCGGACACATATTCACCCAATGGTGGTGTCACCTTCCCTTATTCCAACGGCATTCCGCTGGTAGCGGGCCAAAAGTATTATATGGAAGTGACTCACACCACCAGCCGGTGGGGCAATGAGCGATGCGGCGTGATTTATCAGATCATGGATGAAAACGGTTTCGTGCCTGGTATCACTGATCCCACCGTTCCAACCACTGCGACGGGTGGCGCTATTGAAGACGTTTCCGGCATGAATGCCATCCGTTGTTCTAGCGTCACGATCTCGCAACAGCCCGCGTCTGTTGCGAGCGTGGAAGGCAGCTCGGCCGCCTTCTCGGTGGCGGGCACGAGCGATTCCCTCTATCCACTCATTAGCCCCGATGGCTACACGATTACGCAGCCCTCCAACACCTTGATTTGCCAGTGGTATAAAATACTCGGCGGCGTCACGAATGCCGTTCCCGGTGCCACCGGACTCAAGATGACGACCGGCCCGCTAACGATGGCCGATAACAACGCGCAGTACTATTGCGCCGTCCGGGCGCTGGGATACTCGGACAACGCCCTGAACCGGATCTGGACCAACAGCCAGCCTGCGACTCTTACGGTCACGGCTCGGACCCCCAGCTTGCTGGGCCGTTGGTTCAATGGCACGGCCAGTCTTGCCGACAGCGCGAATTATGTGGCGCCAGGCGTATATGACGGCTTTACAAACGGCGTTGGGAGCTACTTCTTCACGAATGACGTGCCACCCGGTGCCCCAGCCGGCGTGTCGCTCCGCCTCCAAGGCGCTGGCGTCATTGTCAGCAACACGGCCACCACCGATCCTGGTTACGTGGTGGGTACGTTCGATGAAAACATCCAAAACACATTCACCATCGCGTTCTGGGCGAAGGGTTTGACAAGCGGTTGGAATCCTTGGGTGTCCAAGAATGGGGAGAACTGGGGCTGGCAGATGCGCCACCTCGGCTTTGGTACACAGGACCAGCCGACTTTCACCGTGCGCGGCGCGGGTGGCGCGGCTGATCCTGTTCCTAACCGCAACTCGGAAGGCAACAATTGGCACTACTATGCCGGCACGTTCGATACGACGACCGGTTTTCGCACGCTGTATTTGGATGGCCGCATGGTGTCGCAAGAGGTCGGTCAAACCCCATACACACTGGCCTCCGGGTCGCACCTCGTGTTGGGTGGCAGACAGAACAACAATGGCACCTTTGGCAACTACTTCACCGGCAACCTCTATGAGGTGCGGATCTATAACTACGCATTGACTCAGGAGCAGGTTATCAACGTTGGCGGGGTGCCGCCACCGCTCGACTCGGAAGTCGTCGGGGGGCAACTGGTACTTACGTGGCCCATCGGCACATTGCTTCAAGCGACGAATGTGCTGGGGCCGTGGACAACGAACTCGACTGTTTCGCCGGCGAAGATCGACATGACGCTACCGCAGCAGTTCTTCAGTGTGAAGAATCCGTAACGCCAACTGGGTTTGCATCTGATCAAGGCCGCGAGGGCAACCTCGCGGCCCTACTTTTGGAATGACATGTGAACTCCAGTGAACTCCAGAAATGAGACAAATCGCAGGCGGTTTTGCCTTGTCGCGCATGGCATCTCTCAGGATTAAATTGATGACGAAGCGTTAAACGCCATGAACCGCCGTAGACGCAAAAGCAAACCAACCCCGAATGCGGCGCCCGCGCTGTCAAAAAGGAAATTGTGGTATTTCCGGGTGGCGGCGTCGGTCGGTGTTCCACTGCTTCTCTTCGGCGTGCTGGAATTGGTCCTTCGGCTTTCCGGTTTTGGGTATTCAACCGCGTTTCTGCTGAAGTCAGTCAACCAGGGCGAAAAAACCTTCGTCCAGAACAACCAGTTCGGCTGGCGGTTTTTTGGTCCGCGCGCCTCGCGTCAGCCGTGCCCGATCTCGATCCCGCGCGAAAAGCCGGCCGGAACCATCCGGATTTTTGTCTTCGGCGAATCCGCTGCTTATGGCGATCCGCAACCGCACTTCGGATTGCCCCGCATGTTGGAAGCCCTGTTGGAGTTGCGGCATCCCGACAAGAAGTTTGAAGTCGTGAACGCCGCCATGACCGCCATCAACTCGCACGTCATCCGTCCGCTGGCGCGCGACTGCGCGAATGCTGGCGCCGATGTTTGGGTGATTTACATGGGGAACAACGAAGTGGTCGGGCCGTTCGGCGCGGGAACGGTCTTCGGAAATCAAACGACGCCGCTGCCCATGATCCGTGCCGGACTCGCGCTGAAAGCCACCCGGACCGGACAGTTGTTCGACGAGGGGCTGCGCAGAGTAACTCAGGGGAACCCTGCCCGCGTCGGCGCGTGGGAAGGAATGAGGATGTTCGTGAAACACAAAATTGCGGGCTCCGATCCACGGCTTGCTGCGGTTTATGAAAACTTTGCGAAGAATCTCGAGGCCATTATTGCCGCGGGCGAAAGCAGCGGTGCGAAAGTTGTCTTGAGCACCGTTGCCGTGAACCTGAAGGATTGCGCTCCGTTTGCGTCGCTGCACCGCACTGATCTTTCCGAGGCACAGCGGAACGACTGGCAACTTCATTTTGAAACCGGTGTAAAAGCGCAGGCTTCCAGCGATTTCCAAAAGGCGGCTATCGAGTTCGAGCAGGCAAAGCTGATTGATCAAACGTTTGCCGAGCTGCGTTTCCGCCGGGCACAATGCGCGCTGGCGTTGAACGACCTTCCGAAAGCGCAATTGGAATTTGCCGCCGCGCGCAAACTGGATGCATTGCGTTTCCGGTGCGACACCCGGCTGAATGAGATCATCCGGCAGAAAGCGGCCGGCAATGTGACACTTGCCGATGCCGAACGGGCGATGGCAGAAGTAAGCCCGGATCGGCTTCCGGGCACTGATTTCTTTTACGAACACGTTCATCTCACATTCCGGGGCAACTACGTTCTCGGTCGCGTCATTGCGGAGAAAGTGGAAGCGGCACTGAGTCTTTCGCAGAGCGACCGCTGGCCGGAGATTGCCGAATGCGCGCAACGACTTGGTCACACGTCCCGCGACATCCAGCTCGCCCTTTCAAACATGCACGGACGTCTGGCCGATGTTCCGTTCACGTTTCAGTTCAATCATGAGGAACAAGTGCGGCGGCTGACAGAAATGGCGCGCCAGTTACCGTTGCCAACCTCTCCGGTGACTCTTGCCGAAGCCCGGGCTGCAGTCGAAGCGGCGCTCGCCCGGTGGCCGGACGACGCCGTGCTTTGGGAGCAATTGGGTGAGCTCAAGCAAGAGCAGGGGGACCACGCTGGCGCGCTCGCCGCGGCTCAACGTGCGCTTGGGAGATTGCCCAGCAGCACCGGATGCTGGCTGCTGAAAGGCATTCTCTTGGCGCAGGGAGAAAAGTACGAAGCAGCGTTCGCGGCATTCAGGCAGGTTGTGGCGCTCGATCCGCAAGCGGTCTGGGCCCGGCATAATATCGCCCTCTGCCTTCAGAAGCTCGACCGCCGCGACGAGGCGGTGGCGGAGTTCAAACGCACCCTTGCTTTGAAACCGGATTATGGCACCGGCTGGCTGGCGTTGGGGCAACTCTATGAAGAAATGGGACGCACTAACGACGCCGGACAATGCTTCAGTACGGCGTTGACCAACCGGGTTAACCAGTCGGACGATCTGGCGACGCTGGCGCGCTTTTGCGTGAGCCGCCGTTGGTTTGATTTGGCCGCAACCAATTTCGTCGCTGCCATTGAACTTTGCCCGCTTGATCCGGGCTTGCGAATGGAAGCCGGACGGGCGCTGGTGGCACTTGGCCGGCATGAAGAAGCGGTGCGACAATATCAAGCAGCCGTTGAACTTGATCCCGAACAGGTTCAGCCACGCATGCACCTGGGTGTGGGACTGGGCCGGCTTGGGAGGCCCGCTCTGGCGGAGCAGGAGTTTCGCGAAGTGCTGCGGCTTAATCCCAACTTAATCGAGGCGCGTGGCAACCTGGGGATTGCTTTGTACCAGCAGGAAAAGTTTGATGATGCCCTCAAACAGTTTGAGGACGTTCTTCAGCGCAATCCCAGGAACGCGAACGCGCTCCGCTATATGCAGCTATTACGGGACCGGATGTCTTTACCGGCGGGACCATAGATGGCGAAGGTTGGAGCCGTGAACCAAAAACGCAATCGCAAAAAGGAGCAAAGAGCGCTGGACGCCGGCTGTTCATCTGTCTCCCCGGCTGCCCAGCCATCGCAACTTTCACCCCGGCGCAAATGGCTGTTTCGCCTGCTGGCGGTTTTCGTGATCCCTTCAATTTTTCTGGGCGGAACGGAACTGTGCTTGCGCCTGACGGGTTTTGGATTTGATCCGCATTTTTTCAAGCAGGAGCAGATCAATGGCACGGACTGTTATGCGGCCAATGAGGACTTTGGCCGACGGTTTTTCCCTCGCGGCATGGTCCGGTTTCCGCCCCCGGTGGTCATGCCCCGGACCAAAATGCCAGACACGTTTCGCATCTTTATCTTCGGCGAATCTGCCGCCTTGGGCGATCCGCGTCCGAACTACGGCGCCGGCAATTATCTCGAAGTGCTGCTGGCGGAGCGCTTCCCCGAGGCGAAGTTCGAGATCATCAATACCAGCGTCACCTCGATCAACTCCCACGCCATCCGGCCCATCGCCCGGGAATGTGCCGATCACGCGGGCGACTTGTGGATTATTTACATGGGCAACAACGAAATGGTCGGCCCGTTCGGGGCCGCCACCGTTTTCGGTACCAGGGCGCCGCCCCTCTGGTGGATCCGAATGCAACTGCATTTACGCCAGTGGCGCCTCAGCCAACTGTTGCTGTCCGTGGGTGAGCTGCGCCCGCAATCCAAATCCGCCGAGGCCCGTTGGGGGGGGATGGAGATGTTTGTGCAAAACCAGGTTCGGCCCGACGACCCGGGCAAGCAAAGGGCCTATCGCAATTTCGAGCGAAACCTCGACGACATTTTGAAAGCCGGACGGGCCGCCCGCGCGAAAATCGTGCTCTCGACGGTGGCCGTGAATTTGAAGGACTGCCCGCCGTTTGGCAGCGTCCCATTGGCAACCGACCGCGCGGCTGCCGAGCAACTCTGTCGGGACGGCGCCACGGCCCTGGCCGAAGGCCGATTCGAGGCCGCGCGATCCGCTTTCTCAGCGGCAGCCGCGTTGGGCGACCTGCCCGCCGAAGTGCATTTTCAACTGGCAACCGCGCTCTGGCACCTGACCAACGCCCCGGCGGCGCGACGGCATTTTCTGCAAGCCGCTGCTGATGACACCCTGCCATTCCGCGCCGATTCGCGAATCAACGACTCGATTCGGGCTGCCGCCCGTCGTCTGGCAGGCGAGGCCGTGACTTTGTGCGACGCCGCCGAGACGCTCAGCGCCGCCAGCCCCCAAGGCATACCTGGCGAGGAATTGTTCTACGAACATGTCCACCTGAATCCGAATGGCAATTACGCGCTGGCGCTCGCCTGGGCGGATGCGGTTGAGCCGTTGTTGCCTCCGGAACTCAAACACGGTGCGAAGTCAGCCTGGGTTTCGCAAACCGAGTGTGAACAATGGCTCGGGCTGACGGATTGGAACCGCGTCTCGATCCTCGATGAAGTCCTCCGGCGAATCCAACGCCCGCCTTTCAGTGGCCAATCCGGCCATGCCCAACGCGTGGCGCGGTTGGAGAAAAAAATTGCCGAACTGCGCCAGCAGTTCACCGATGCCGCGGCCGCTACCGCGCGGGAGATTTATGAGCTCGCCTTGCGGCGGGCGCCGGAGGATTTTTGGCTGCACGCCAACTATGCGGAATTTCTGGAAGCCCGGCGCGATTGGAAACCGGCCATCGCCGCGCGACGGAAAGTCTGCCAGTTGGTGCCGGCCTCTTATTTTCCGCAGTACGCGTTGGGAGTGGATTTGAAAGAAGCGGGGGAGTTGGCGGAGGCGCACGAGGTGCTGCTCCGTGCGAATGCGCTAAAGCCCAACGATGCTGATGTCTTATTGGAACTGGGAATTGTTTCCGCCCGGCAAGGCGATTGGGAGACGGCCCGGCGGGAGATGGAACTGGCCCAGCGCAGTGATTCAGGAGACCCGCGCATCCCGCTGTACCTGGGTGAGGTCCTGTGGAAGCTGAACCGGCATGGCGATGCGGTGGCCGCCCTGCGCGAGGCGATCCGACTATCACCCGGAGACTGGCAGCCACGTTTTCGTCTGGCCCACATCCTTGCCCAAGCAGGCAATTTCACCGAGGCGGCCGTTGAATATCAGGAAGCGCTCCGCCTGAACCCGACCAACGTCAGGACGAAGATTGGCCTGGCAAAGGTTCTATTAAACCTCCGGCGTGAACCGGAGGGGCTGAAGCAACTGAATGAAGCCCTGCAACTTGAACCGGCCGACGAGTCCGCATTGGAGCTTCAACGAAAGGTCCGGGGCTGGTGACATCCCATTGAGAAAGCCGCCCGCCTCGCCCGAGGTCGTTGCTATCCCGCCGAGCGGGCGTTATCAGCGGAGTCTTGGCGTATGACAATTGGCATATTCCTCCGCTGGGGCATTTCTAGTATTGTCTCATCCACATTTAGCCATGTCGCATCGAGCCCCTGGTTTGGGGTGGTTGGATAAACAGGGCTTACGACTCGGTTTCCGCATCGCAAATGTTTGGGTTGGGTGGGTAGGACGGAAAGGCGGAGTCAGTACCTCCGCCTTTCCGGTCGCCCCGGTGAGTGAAATGGGAAAGCTGGGACTAGCCTGCAAACAGCGTCTAAAGTGTTGTCGCCGACTTCTCGCCGCAGCCTTCGATTCGACTTCTCGTCGCGGTTTTTGTGGTTGATCGTGATTCAAATGAAAGCTCAACGTGAAAATTTTCAGCTCCCATAGTCTTACCGCGCGGCCGGCCACGCCAACTGCAAGCAGCCCTCCCACTTTGGAGTTGGGGCCAACTGCCAGCCAAAATGCAAACATGAGTCGCGCCAGTAGTTGGCTGATCCGGAGCGTCATCTTGGCAGCAGTCTTACTCGGGAGTGTTTTCTCCGCCATGAGCCAAACGATTCCGCGCGGGCGACCGCAGCTCAACGTGGCCCGAACCACTTTTGTCAGCGACAACGGCCAGCGCCTGCGCGGCCCGTACACCTCCACCGAGTGGACGACGGCGGTGCCGGCCACAAACATTGCGAAAATGAAGGACTTGGGCTTTAACGCCGTTCATCTATACGCGGAAGTCTTCAACTTGACGTATCCCAATCCAGGTGGCACCGCGCCCGGATATAATGTCGCCGAGGTGGACAAGATCGTGGCCGCGACGCGGACCAACGGGCTGTACCTGATTATGACCATTGGCAATGGCGCCAACAACGGAAACCACAACCGCGCCTGGGCGACCAATTTCTGGAACTTCTACGCGGCGCGCTACGCGAACGAGACGCATGTGATCTACGAGATCCATAATGAACCGCTGGCTTGGGGACCGCCGTATCTGACGCAGACGACTCCGCCAGGGACGCTCGACATGGAGATCGCCGCGTACCGGGCTATCCGCGCCAACGCGCCGCAGACACCCGTGCTGCTCTTCAGCTACGCGGTGCTCTCGGGCAATGGCGGAGCGAATGCCGCGTTGACCGACATTCGTGCTTTCAATCAAACCATTTTCGGCAATCAAAACGCAGTCTGGACCAACGAGGCGGTGGCATTTCACGGTTACGGCGGTTGGGAAGGCACCGCAACCGCGGTGGCTAATCTGATCAGCGCGGGCTATCCATGTTTCATGACGGAGTTCGGCTGGCACCGCTGGGGAACCAGCGGCGGCACCGCCCTGGAGGTCGAGTTGACCACCGACTTGGAGCGCCTCGGCGTGTCGTGGCTCACGTTCCAGTACATTCCGCCTTCAGGCGTTTCGTCTGACGTGACCCGGCCGGAGCTTTTCAAAAACGTGGTGGATAATGCGGGGTTGTCGTGGACGCCCGACTACGGCAACTGGCCGGTTGCTCGCGGTGTTTATGGAAACAACAGTCAGCCTCGCGCCACAGTGGCGAACTGGGTGAACAATTTTCTGACCGGCACGTTGCGCATCCAGGCGGAAGACTTCGACTGGGGTGGCGAGGGTGTTTCCTACCACGACACCGACAGTTCCAACAACGGTGGACAGTATCGCCCTGCCGAGCCTGTTGACATTTCGACCTGCAACGACACGGGCGGTGGTCACAAAGTGGCTTGGACCGCCGACGGCGAGTGGCTGGATTACACGATTCTGGTGCGAGAACCAGGCATGTATGATCTGCGGCTGCGTTACGCCACGCCGAACAGCGGTTGCGCCGTGGAAGTGATCAGCAACGCCAGAGACACAACGGGGCCGCGGCCGCTCGCTGCGACCGGCGCGTACACCACGTGGGCAACTGCGACTGTGCCGGTCTATCTGGGATATGGCCGACAAAAGCTCCGGTTGCAGATTCCAAAAGGGGGCTTTGATCTGAACTGGATCGAACTTTCTCCGGCGGCAACCGGCATCATCGCCAACGGGAATTACAAATTCTTGAACGCCGCCAGCACCCTGGCCATGGAGGCCGTAGCCAGCAACGATACGGTTATCGCCAGCAGCTATTCCGGCGCGTCCGTCCAAAACTGGAACTTACAGCACATGGGTGGCGGCCAGTACAAAATCCTTTCCGTAGCCAACGGACGCAGTTGGAATATTTCGGATGATGCCTTGGGCCTCGCCTCGTCATGGAATACTGGCAACGACCGCTGCTTCATTCCGCTGCCCACCGGCGGTGGTTTTCATCGCTTCGTCCAGGTTGGCTCTGGATTGGCCTTGAATGCGGCATCCGTCAATTGGTCTCCCGTCGGACAACAGGAATATTCCGGAACCGCCAATCAGCAATGGATCATCCTGCCGCCGGCCACGCCAGTCTTCCCCGCGGGGCTGATCGCGACGGCCACCTCAGCCACACAAGTGTTGCTCACCTGGAACGCGGTTTCCGGTGCGACCAATTACAACATCAAACGCTCCGCCACCAGCGGCGGACCGTACACGACGGTCGCGCGCGTGGCGGCAACCAATTACACCGACACCGTGACCGCCGGCATGAGGTACTACTACGTCGTCAGCGCGTTGTCCGGTGGGCAGGAGAGTCCAAACAGTCTGGAGGTCACCGTGAATCCGCCCTATCCGTGGCGGTCGCAAGAAATCGGTTCAGTTGGAGTCGCGGGCGGCGTCGGGTTCAGTAATGGCGTGTTCACCGCGCGCGGCTCGGGGGCGGACATCTGGAATACCGCTGACGCCTTCCGGTTCGTTTACGTGCCGGTAACTGGCAATTGCACGATCGTGGCCCGCGTTGTTTCCGTGCAGAACGTCGATGCGTGGTCCAAAGCGGGGGTGATGATTCGCGCGAGCACGGAAGCAGGTTCGCCTCACGCGTTTGTTGCCGTCACGCCCGGCAACGGCGTGGCGTGGCAATATCGTTCGACCACCAACGGCGGAAGCTTCAATAACAACACCACCGGCTTCAGCGCGCCTTTCTGGGTCAGGCTCGTGCGCAGCGGAAATACCTTCACCGGATATCGCTCGCCGAACGGCGTGACGTGGACGCAGCAAGGAAGCGCCACGACGATTAGCATGGCATCCACCGTTTATGTTGGTTTGGCCGTCACTGCTCACAACAACTCGGCGCTCTGCGCAGCCACGTTTGACAACGTGACACTGCCCGGTTGGGCGAACTGGGCGCTGCCACCCGTGCCGACCGGTTTGAGCGGCGTTGCCGCAAACGGGCAGGCCGCGCTGACGTGGCTGGCGAGCAGCAACGCCACCAGTTACAACATCAAACGCTCCACGACCAACGGCGGGTCATACAGCATCGTCGCCAATGTGACCCCGACGAATTGCACCGACGTTGGCCTGACCAACGGCACGACCTACTACTACGTGGTCTCTGCCTTGAACCCGGCAGGCGAAAGCGCCAATTCAGTTCAAGTCGCGCTCTCGCCCCGGCCGCCGATGAGTTTGATCCTGACGGGAACGAACCTGACTTTATCGTGGCCGCTGGCCAGCGCGGGCTTCACGGTGCAGTCGCGCACGAATCTGGCTCTGGGCAATTGGGAAAATGTGCCGTCGCCCGCGCCGCAAATTGTCAGCGATCAGTGGCAGGTGGTGCTGCCGGCTTCCATTGAGTCTGTCTCCATATTTTACCGGCTGGTGAAATGACGAGGAAAGCGATTGACGAGGAGAAATTAGTTCCCGGCCACGTGATACCTCCAAAATGAAAATCAAGAAAGCCATTGGGACGCACGCCTTGGCCCTCCTCGCGGCGGCGAGTGCGCTCCCATTCAATGCTCATGCGGCGCCATGCAACATCAATATGGGGGCCAACCAGCAGACCATGGACGGTTTCGGGTTTTCCAGCGCCTGGTGCGGCCAGTTATCAGCCGCAAAAAACAACGCGCTTTACAACACCCTGGGTTTCTCGCTCTTGCGCATTCGCATTGATCCAAACCGAAACTGGACCGACGAGACGGTCAACGCGGCTGCGGCGCACGCCCGCGGCGCCAAGGTGCTGGGATCGCCGTGGTCGCCACCCGCATCCATGAAGGACAACACGAATGTCGTTCACGGCTCGTTGCTTGGCTCGCAGTATGGCAATTACGCGAATCATTTGCGCGACGCGGCCAACACCATCGGGTTGGATTGGGTTTCCGTTCAGAACGAGCCGGACTGGAATCCGGACTACGAAGGGTGCGTCTGGACGCCGGCTCAGTTGCTGACGTTCGCGCGGAGCAACGCTCCGACGATCGGCAAGCCGGTGATAACGGCGGAGTGCGTCGGCTTCCGGGATGATTATTCCGATCCCATCTTGAATGACGCAACGGCGGTGAACAACATCTCGATTGTCGCGGGTCATTTTTATGGCAACGGTAATTACGTGCATCAGAATGCGCTCAACAAGGGAAAGCGTGTCTGGCAAACCGAGCACTATATTACGGGCGGCCAGTCCGACTTCAACGTCTGTATGCAGATCGCCAAGACAGTGAGCGACGCGATGAACAACCAGTTCAGCGCCTACTTCTGGTGGTGGGTCAACGACTCGCAATCGGATGGCACCACGCTGGTCAATAGCAGCGGCACGATCATCAAACCCGGCTATATTCTCGGCCAGTTCGCGAAATGGATTCGGCCCGGTGCCAACCGGGTCGCCGCTGACTACAATCCCACAGCGAACATCTATGTCACGGCCTACGAAGTCACCGGCGGCACGAATCTGGTGATCGTTGCGCTCAACCTGGGCAACAGCCAAGTCATTCAGCAATTCAACATCGCGAACGGTGCGGTCGCCATGCTCGAAGGTTACCGCACTTCCAGCAGCGAGAGCATGGCCGACACGGGTGGTTACGCCGTCTCCGCCGGCAGCTTCACGGCGCCACTCCCCGCTCAGAGTGTGACCACCTTCGTTCAAACCGGCGGTCCCGGTACCCCGGCCGCGCCGAGCAACCTTACCGCTACCGCCGTCTCGGGCAGTCAGATTGATCTCGCGTGGACCCAAAACGCCACCAATGCCACGGCTTATCTCGTCGAACGATCCTCCGACAATGTCATTTTCAGCCAACTTGCCTCGCTCGGCGCGAGCGCCACCAACTTTTCCAACTCCGGCCTGCCCGGTTCCAGCACCTATTACTACCGCGTGCGGGCCAGTAACAACGGCGTTTTCTCTCTTTATTCGAACCCCACCAACGCCACCACGTTGCCCGGCGCGCCGGGCGCTCCAACCGGCCTGACCGGAATCGCGGGCAACGGGCGTGCGACATTGACTTGGAACGTCTCCGGCGGCACTCCAGCCACCGGTTACAGCGTCAAGCGCTCGACCACCAGCGGCGGCCCCTACACGACCATTATTACTTTGGCGACGACCAACTTTATTGACATCCCTCTGACCAACTGGACGGCTTACTATTACGTGGTTGCCGGCAGCAACAGCTACGGGACAAGCTCCAACTCAACTCAAGTCACCGTGACGCCTTTGCCCACGGCCCTTCCGGCGCCGTGGCAGGATCAGGACATTGGCAGCAGCAGCCCGAGCGGGAGTGCCAGTTTCAACAACACCCTTTTCACGGTCAGCGGCTCCGGGGCGGACATCTGGGGCAATGCCGACGCCTTCCATTACGCTTATGTTCTAGCGACCAATGATTGCACCATCATCACGCGCGTGACGTCTGTTGAAGACACCGACGCCTGGGCCAAGGCAGGCGTGATGATCCGGCAAAGTCTTACCGCGAATTCAGCCCACGCCATGATGGTGATTACGCCCGGCAACGGCGCGAGCTTCCAGTGGCGCACGACGACAGGCGGAACGATGTCGCAAGCCCAGAGCAGCGGCGTGCGCGCGCCCTACTGGGTGAAGCTGGTCCGCACCGGCAACAGCTTTCGCGGCTACATGTCGCCGGATGGCGGCGCTTGGACCCAGGTGGGCGGCGCTCAAACCATCTCCATGGGCAGCACCGTCTATGTGGGCTTGCCGGTGACGGCACACGACAACGCTGACCTCTGCACGGCTACGTTCGACAACGTGTGGACTTCGTTCCCCGCTGGCTCGTGGCAAAACCAGGACATCGGCAGCGTGGGTCAGGCCGGCAACGCCATCAATCGCAGCGGGCCATTCACCGTCATCGGCGCCGGCGCAGACATCTGGGGCACGGCGGATGCCTTCAACTTCGCGTATCTGTCGGCGACCGGCAATTGCACCGTGGTCGCTCGCGTGACTGCGATGGACCACGTCAACGTGTGGTCCAAGGCCGGCGTGATGATTCGCGAAAGCCTGAACGCAAATTCCGTCAACGCCTTTATCGCTGTGACTCCGAGCAATGGGGTCGCGTTCCAATACCGCACGACCACTGGCGGCAACAGCGCAAACAGCGTCACACCCGGACTGAGCGCGCCGTACTGGGTCAGGCTGGTGCGCAGCGGGAACACCTTCACTGCGTCCCGCTCATTAAACGGCGTGACGTGGACGCAGCAGGGAAGCCCCACGACGATCAATATGGCGTCGAGCGTCTATGTGGGCCTGGCCGTCACGTCGCACGACAGTTCGACTCGGTGCGCGGCGACCTTCGACAATGTGACCATGCCTGGCTGGTTGAACTGGACCGTGCCGTCCGCGCCGACTGGTTTGAGCGGCGTTGCCGACAACGGGCAAGCGGCTTTGACGTGGTTGGCCACCAGCAACGCGACGAGCTACAACGTGAAACGCTCGCTGGCCAACGGTGGACCTTACAGCGGCCTCGCGAGCGTCACGGCGACGAATGTCACGGACACCGGCCTCACGAATGGCGTCACCTACTATTACGTCGTGTCGGCATTGAATCCCGCGGGTGAGAGCGCGAACTCCGCGCCATTGGCGCTGCTGCCGCGTCCGCCGTTGAGTCTGACGCAGACAACCACGAACCTGACGCTCTCATGGCAGTTGGCCAGCGAAGGCTTCACGTTGCAGTCGCGCACGAATCTGGTTCTGGGCGATTGGGAAGATGTGCCGTCGCCCGCGCCGCAAATTGTCGGCGGCACATGGCAGGTCACGTTGCCGCCAGCCAATGCCGACGCGGTATTTTATCGGTTGGTGAAATGATGTTGGCGGAATTTCATGGCGGCAGGATAACGGTTGGCCGTCTTTTTTGCGGCTTTCATTGCAGTCTTGGACGAATTTGTTTTTGAGCACCAATAGCACGTTGCACGACTCAGACACAATGGCCTGTGACGAATGTCATATTGTGCCCAGGAATCCATTTGGGAGTAAATCTCCGGATGCAATCGACATTGGTCCGAGTTACTTCTGCAAAGGAAACCATTACAAGCCATCCCCCCCGGAGGGTTGGTTTCGTCACTGAAATGGACCAACAAAGCGTGTGCAGTCGCAACCACAATTCGCAGGAACTACGCCCCGCAGCCCAAAGAGTCGGTTTGGCGATTCAACACATGGTACAACACTTGAATGAACCTCTGCGCATTTCCACTCTTGCCGCTGTGACTGGAGTCTCACCTTCGCATTTCTTTTCATTATTCAAATCGGCGACCGGTTTTACGCCGATTGCCTTCTTCACTGGTTTGCGGATACAAAGGGCATGCGAACTCCTGCGGGATCCTCAATTGAGCATCAAGGAAGCGGCGGACCTGATCGGTTACGGCGACCAGTTCTATTTCACGCGAGTGTTCAAGCAAGTCATCGGTATCCCGCCTAGCGAGTATCGGAGAACGTTGCTTCGCTCGTCTGAAAAGACACCAGTGGGCGTACCCAGCAAGCGGGGAAAGGAGCTCCAGCGTTTGCCGTCCTTAGCGTTTGCATTCTCCACAATGAAGGATCTTGGGATTGTGACTGCGCCCGAGGCTGGAGACGTTCCAGTCGGGGTTCGTTCGAACAACCTTAAGACGGTCGCGTTTGCGCCACATTGAGGAAGCCGAGATGAGAACCAAGCTTTGAAGCGTGCGGGAAAATTACTCCATGAAAACACAATTGCCAGTTGTCGCGCTCGCCATCTTGCTGGCAGGCGAGCTGTGTACCGCCCAAACCAACGAGCCGGCTGACGACTGGAAGCCGGCCACGTCCAACCAGCGCGGCAAGCAATATCCTCAGGTCAACTCGGAACGTCGCGTCAAGGCCCGCATCGTCGCGCCGCAGGCGACCAATGTCGCGCTCCAGTTCCTGGGAGGCGCAACCTACCCTTTGAGCAAGAGTGAAGACGGCGCCTGGGTTGGCATCACCCGTCCACAGGACGAAGGGTTCCATTACTATCAACTTGTTATTGATGGCGCGGGCGTCCCGGATCCTGGCAGTTTGTACTTCTATGGCGGCAGCCGGTGGGGTAGTGGCGTCGAAGTGCCGGCCACGGACCAAGACTTCTATGGCGTCAAAAACGTGCCGCATGGCCAATTGCGGGAAATTCTCTACCATTCCAAGAGTGCCAACGCCGTTCTTCGATGCTTCATATACACCCCGCCGGACTATGACAAGGAAGTGTCCAAGCGCTATCCAGTGTTGTATCTGCAACACGGCGGAGGCGAGGACGAGACCGGCTGGGGCCGCCAAGGAAACTCTGGATTGATCATGGACAACCTCATCGCCGAAGGCCGAGCCAAGCCCTTCATCATTGTAATGGCCAACAGTTACATTCTCGGCGCTGCCGGGCCGAGTCGTGCGCCGGGAGCAACTCCACCGCCGGGCGACACCAACGCTGCTCCGGCGGGCGGACGAGGTCCGGGCGGACGCACGTTTGACTTCAGCGCGTTCCAGCGGGTCCTCCTTGAAGATTTGATTCCCTTCGTTGATTCCAATTTTCGCACGACGGCCGACCAGCCCAATCGGGCGATGGCTGGTCTTTCCATGGGCGGCATGCAAACTCGGCAGATCACGCTGGCGCACCTCAATAAGTTTTCGCACATCGGCATCTTCAGCGGAGGGAGCATTGCGGTTACGAACATCACTGACATGAGTGCCTTCAAGGAAAAGGTAAAGCTCGTCTTCGTCGGTTACGGCAGCCGTGAATTGGCCAACCGTGGCAGCGGGCGCGCAGGCTTTGGTGGCGATCCCAAAGCCAACACAGAGGCCCTCAAAGAGGCCGGAGTCAACAGCGTCTTCTACGTTTCTCAGGACACGGCCCACGAGTGGCAGACCTGGCGGCGCTGCTTGCGAGAATTTGCGCCACTCCTGTTCAAGAATTGATCCGGGACCATCGTTCAAACACCTTAAGACCATGAAATCACCAACCATACTCCTCGCTCTCACAGCTCTCGCGTCCTCCGTTCTGGCGGCGGACGTCACTGGCACATGGAAAGCCGAGTTCAACACGCAGCGCGGGCTGCAGAAATACATCTTCACGCTTAAGCAGGACGGTGCAAATGTCACGGGCAAAGCGAGCGCCGAACGCGAAGGCGAGAAGCGCGAAGCGGAACTGAAGGATGGCAAGGTTGAAGGTGACATCGTCACATTCGTCGAACTGCTGAAGGTTCAGGACAACGAACTGCGCGTCACATACACTGGCAAGATTTCAGGCGACGAGATCAATTTCACCCGCAAGGTCGGCGAATTCGGCTCTTCGGAGGCCACGGCGAAACGCGAAGGCACGCCGCCCAAGGCTGACACGGCGCCCCGCGAGCAAAGCGCACGCGGCGGTGGTCGCGGCGGGTTCGGCGGCCCAATCGAATTGAAGCCCGACGACAAGCCGGCTTTTCCCAATCCGCCGGATGGCTTCGACAAACGGCGTGAAGGAACCGAGCACGGCAAACTTGAGAAAGTGTATTACGACTCCAAAACCGTTGGAGTCAAACGCTGGATGCAGGTTTACACGCCGCCCGGTTATTCCAAGGACAAGAAATATCCCGTGTTGTATTTGCTCCACGGCATCGGCGGCAATGAGCGCGAGGAATGGGCCAAGGGCGGTGTTCCTCATGTGATCCTCGACAATCTGATCGCCGACAAAAAGATCGAACCCTTGATCCTCGTTCTTCCCAACGGTAACGCAACGACCAACTCCGCGGCCGGTGGCGGGCCAGGTGGAAGTGGCGGACGCGCTGCCGGCTTCGGCGGTTGGGGAAAGCCTTTCGAAAACGATCTCATTAAAGACATCATTCCGTTTATCGAATCGAACTATTCCGTGAAAGCCGATCGCGAGAGCCGTGCGCTGGCTGGACTCTCGATGGGTGGCGGGCAGTCGCTCAACATCGGCCTGGGCAATCTCGACACCTTCGCCTGGATCGGCGGCTTCTCCTCCGCACCGAATACCAGTCCACCTGAACAACTCGTGCCCGACACTGAAAAGGCGGCGAAGCAATTGAAACTGCTCTACATCTCGTGCGGCAATAAGGACGGGTTGATTCGCATCAGCCAAGGTGTCCACGCCTATTTGAAGGAAAGGAAGGTCCCGCACGTCTGGCACGTGGATGACCATGCTCACGATTTCCAGCATTGGAAGCCGGGCCTCTATAACTTCTCTCGACTCATTTTCAAATCCACGGCGAACTAACGCACCAAGGAGCGGCCTTCCGCCTGTATTGCGCGGTGCGCCATAGGCTGCGAAGTTCTCTCGACTGCGGGAAGCATTGCCGTTGAGACTTTCAGATGTAGCAGCTGCTTTGTTTCAGCAGACCAGTCAGTTCAGCCGCAGTCGAAAAAATTTCGCCGTGTTGGTTGCATCCACGTTCACGGTATTTAGGTTGTTGGTCGGGATGACCGGAAGCGGGGAGTTTGTCCACCCACCCGGTGGCGCTAGTTGTTCAGTTTCCTGCAAAGCAAAACCTGTTGACGGTGCGGGCCAGGACAGAGTCAGTTGGCCGCTTTGGAGAGTGGATTGCAGTTTTTTCAACGAAGGTGTTCCCGACACTCGCACCGGAATGGATGTGACCAAAGGCTGGCCGGTCATGTAGAGCGTCTTGTATTGCGGACCGCCGAAGCAAAGATTGGCGGTTCGGTGAAATCTTATTTTGCCGATCAAGTGGCCGTCAGTGGCCGCGAAAATGTAAACGCCGTCGCCACCGCTGGACCAGACACGTCCATCCACATCGCAATGAATGCCGTCGGGCACTCCGTTGGTCACGTTGGCAAAGATTGCGCCACCGGTGAGCGTGTTGCTACTGGACACGGAATAAACCTGGATGCGATGACGTCCGCCGTCCGAGTCGGCCACATAAAGTTTCGTTTCATCCGGCGAAAAACAAAGGCCGTTGGGACGGATGAGGCCGTTGGTGATGACGGCCCGGCACGTGGCATTGCCGTTGGTAGGGTGAAATTGATAGACGTAATAGCCACCTTGAAAACCCTCTTGTGGGGGCGAGCCAACGCCGCCGTTGTAGCCGGGATCGGTGAACCAGATGGTGCCATCGGATTTCACGGCCACGTCGTTCGGCGAGTAAAATTTCAAACCGTTGCAGGTAGTCACCAGCGGAGTTACAACGCCGTTGATAACATGGAAATCTTGAGCCCGGCACGTCCGGCTTCCGCGGCAATCAACCGCTCCTGCTCGTCGAGGATAGTGCCGTTGAACAAAGTGTTCGCAGGCGGAAGCAGGTAATCAGTGAGGGTAGCAGGCGGAACGAGTTTTTTGAGCCGATTATTATTTTGGTCACAGAATATCAGGAAGCCGCCAACTGGAATCCATGTTGGACCTTCCAGCCAAGTGTTGATCGTGGCGTTGGTAACGTGAACGGCATTTGTATCAATGATCTTGTTGAACTCGACTGGGTCAGCGATTTGGAACGTAACCGCCCGCGCGGTTTGGAACAGCAGAGTTCCCGCGAGAACACCAATGCGACCTTTTCTGATTAGTTTCAAAACACGTAATTTAAAAGTCTTTTCGCGAGAGTTGCAATACCTGATGCCCGACCTCGATCGTGCGATGGAGTGGTGCGGAGACCGCTACTAGCCGACACGAACGCTGAAGGGCGCGGCGCGTGCACCCTGTTCAATTGCCAGAATCAGAAACCGGTGTGAAACGTAGCTCGTCGGCGGCGAGAAACTCTCCCTTGCGCGGGCCGCTGAATCGCACATAGGTAATCTCCTGCGCTTTCACGGTTAACTCGAAGGTTGGGATTGGGTCTTCGGGCTTGGTCCGTCCGGGCACGACGGCTACGGCCGCTTTGTCCACCATCTGCCCGTTCTTATCAAACGCCTCAAGCAATGCAGAACATCCCGTCGAGCCCCAAAGCACGAGGGTCACTGACGACGCGCCTTTCGGAAACGTGGCTTGCACGGGGATGGGTTCCGTGGCCATCGCACACAGGATGCCTTTATGATTGCTGGCGAGATGGGGGAAAAACATGACGCGTCCAGCGGCTTTGCTTTGCTTCGGCTCGTGGGCCAGCGCGAAGACGACGCTCTTTTCCACCCAGTTCGTCACGGGTTTGCCGATGGTGGCCTGCTCGAAATCAATCACCGTCTCCGCCGCTCTCGCCGTTACGACACTGGCAGCCAGGACACAAAACCAGTTCCTGATACGATTCATACGTGACTAACCTCGCGCCAGCTCCAGTCCCCGCATCGTGCCGGTGCTGGAAGCAAAGCGGGTTTCCTCAATCCCCAGGCGCTGCAGCATCGAGGCGAACAGATTCGGCAGCGGATAATTCTGCTTTGTATCGAACGCCAGATGCTGGCCGTGGCGAAAACCGCCGCCGGCAAAAAGCGTCGGCATGTTCGTCGTGGAGTGCGCGTTGGCATCGCCCAGGTTTGAGCCGTACAGGATCATCGTTCGCTCCAGCAGTGTCTCGTTGCCTTCACGAACGGACTTGAGATCGCTGAAGAGTCCGGCGAGCAATTTCATGTGCCACTCGTCCACCACCTTCAACTGGACGAGCTTGTCCTCCGACTTGCCGTGATGCGAAAGGTTGTGATAGCTGTCGGTGATCGATTCGCCCTGGATTTGCAGGACGGGCGTGCCGACGCTGTTCAACATGAGCGTGATCGCCCGCGTCGAATCGGTTTCAAACGCGAGTTTGGCAAGGTCATACATAAGCTTCACCTTGGCCATGTATTGCGCCGGACTGGTGGGGTCCACCGGCTCACTCACTTTGACAATGGGTTTCGGCTTGTTCTCCCAACCGCGCGATGCCTGCAGGCGGCCCTCCAGATCGCGCACGCTGCTGAAGTATTGATCAAGCCGGCTGCGATCGTTCGCGCCCACGTTGCGTTGCAATTCTTTGGCTTGGTCAGCAACGGCGTCCAGGATACTCCGGCCCGTATCGAGCTGGCGAATCTGCGCCTCGACTTCTTCCGGCGTGCCTTGCAGGAAGAGCTGGCGGAATACCCCGGCGGCACTTTCTTCCGGCGGAATCGCGACGCCGGAACCGGTCCAAGACAGGCTGCGGTTGCCGGTGTTGACCGCGAGCGTGAGCGAGGGAAACCGGGTGAACGTGCCAATGCGCTCGGCGATGTACTGATCCAGCGAAATGGTGTTGCGAAACGAACTGCTGGCCGGATGCGGAGCCGCCGTGAGAAAACTGATGTCCGATGGATGCCCGCCATCCACGTTCGGGTGTGATACTCCGCTGAAGACCGTGAAGTCATTGCGGTGTTCCTGAAGCAACTGGAGATATGGCGAGGGCGTGTAATCGCGTCCGCTGCCGCTCGGAAAGAAATGCTCCGGCAGCAGCCCCAGGTTATTGCAGACGCCAAACATTCGGCGCGGCGTTGTGCCCGGCGCCAGCGGTGATGGCGATTCCGCAGCGCAGGCGAAAGGTGCCAGCATCGAATCCAGAAAGGGCAGCGACAGCGCAATGCCAGCGCCACGGAGAAAGCGGCGGCGCGAAAGCGCGCGGCGCGTGGTGACAAATGGCGTGGATGGGGGGAGAGGGTTCATGGGAGTGATCAGTAATCAGTGTATAGTGTTCAGGAATCCATTGCGTTGTTCACGAGGTAGGGCGGTGGTTCCTCGCGGAGCGAGTAGTCGTGGGAGGAGAAGGATTCCGCTTTTCGGATCATGGAGCCAAGCATCCGGCCAATTCCTTCACAGAGGCTCAGCAATCGTTCGAAATCCGCGGCGCTGAGGTAATCGCAATCTCGCGCTTCGATGAGCCAATGCTGGGTTTCCAACTGTTCGCCATCGGCGTCGGTAAGCTTGCTGAGAAAATGTTTCGGATAGAGGCGCTTGGCCCAGGCCTCGGCAATTTGCGCGCCGATGGACCGCGAAGCGCGCCGCACTTGATCCGTCAGCGAGAACTGCTCTTCGCGGGGAAACGTCTTCGTCAGCATGAATACTTCCTTCGCCAACGTGCGCTGTCGTCGGTACACCTCCAGGTCTTTGAAGTGTTTTACATATTCAAGCTGCGTTCCCATATTCGATATCTGTTTAATTTTTCCACACCGCTTACTGAATACTGATTACTACTCCCTCACTTCATTTGGAACAAATCGCTCTGGACAATCCCATGCACGATGCTCCGCATACCGTATTCCTTGACGCTTGCGGCCTGCACAATCTTTTCGATTTGCTCACGGTCGGAGAACCGCACTGGCGCGCCCGTCGCGTAGGTGGTCAATTGCTTCGTGAGGTTGCGCGCCAGGGTGACTTGATCCTGCAATAACAGTCGCTTGAACTCGCGGATATCCTTGAACTCGCGACCGTCGCGTAATTCGCCGGCGCAATCCACTGGAAGCGCATAGTAAAAGGCGAATGCCTGACCGTTCAGCCCAATGCCTTTCTCTGGCCTGACGTCCTCCTTTACAGCGCGATAGCGGTCACGCCAGCCGCCCATGACATCGAAGCTCTCCAACGCGAACCCCGGCGGATCCATCTTGCTGTGACACGAAGCGCAGCTAGCGTCGTTACGATGTTTTTCAAGTTGCTGACGAAGGGTAACCGCACCACGAATGTCCGGCTCAACCGCGGCGACGGGCGGTGGCGGCGGAATTTGGTAACCCATGATGCGCTCGGTGATCCAGTAGCCACGCAACACTGGCGAAGTTGTGGTGCCGTTCGCGGTCACTTTCAGCACGCTGGCCTGCGTCATCAATCCGCCGCGCACGCTGTCTTTTGGCAGCGCGACTTTGCGCAGCTTCGAGCCACTTACGCCTGGCACACCGTAGTGGTTGGCCAGGCGCTCATTGAGGAAGGTGAAGTCCGAATCCACGATATTGCGCGCCGGCAGATTATTGCGTAACAGTTCTGCGACGAACAGCCGCGTCTCCTCCACCGCCGCCAGTTTCAGCGGGTCATCCAGTTCGTAATCGTTGTAGAGCGTGGAAGAAGGCGCGGTATCATCAATCTTTCGCAAGTCGAGCCAGTAGTCGGCAAACGCCTCGACGAACCGGCGCGACTTCGGGTCGTTCAGCAACCGCTCCGTTTCCGCGCGTAACACTCCAGGCTGACGTAACTCACCGCGCCCGGCGCAGGCGCGCAAGGCTTCGTCCGGCTCGGAGTTCCAGAGGAAAAAAGACAGGCGCGAGGCCAGTGCGTAGCCATCAAGCCGGCCCGGCTTTTCATCAATGAAGATGAATCCTGGCGATGCGAGAACGGCGGTGTAGGTGGAAAGCATGGACTTCGCGAAGCCGAAGCCTTTGCCGAACTGATCGTGGAACAGTGCGAGAAACCGTTGCACGTGCACTTCCTCGACGGGCCGGCGATACGCTCGTTTCATGAACGACCGCAACAATCGCTCAGCATCCTGGGATGGATTCTCGGAAACCACTTCGACCGCGACTTCTCTCTTGCGTGGAGCGAATCCTCTTCCTCCGGGCCGACCACTGCGGGCGCCAGCCGGGCCGTTCGTGCCGGCTCCGCCACGCAATTGCGGGGCCCCGGCTCCGACTTCCAGCATCACACCTTTCTTTCCGGCCTCCAGTCGTTTCATCGGCAGGTTGCCAAACAGTAGGCGATAGCCCGATCCCGTGGATTCGTCGTAGAGCGGGCCTTCGACTTCCATCCACTGCACCGCGTAACCTGGCATGCCATTGGTCTGCGCCAACGGATTCACGTATTGCTCGTCCGTGCCGTTGACGCGAGTGCGGAACAGGCGCAAGCCGTCGGTCTGAACAACTTCGCTCGCGTTCAGGATGACTTCGATTTCATGCACGGTTGGCTCGGGCTTGAAATCGAATTCCCCAAGCGGACGACTTTGTCCGGAGCTTTGCGCATAGACGCCAATCGGTTCGTCCCGGCGGCCCGGCCAGACTTCATCCAGGTTGGGCCGATGCCAGAGCGGCAAGTGATAAACCGGCGACTTCGCTTCGCCCTGGCCTTCGTAGAACCACCGAGCAATTCCACCACCGCTCACCCAGATTGTATATCCGCTGAAGCGCAGCCGATATTTTCCCGCAACCGGCGCGCGGAATTGTCCCCAACTGTATCCGCCCGCGTCGCTGAAAATACTGGAGACCCGGCCCACCGCTTCCCGATCCCGGGTCGCCGGGTCCGAAAGCGGTGCGCGACCCGCGCGAACATCGGGTTGAGCGTGTGAGTCCAGCACAGGAAATGAAAGCCGGTCTGGCAGGGTGCCATTCTCGCGCGGCTGGAAGTTTCCGATCAGACTCGGTTCGTTGCGGGCGTAGTAACGGTTCGCAGTAGTGGGCGGGCGTTCCAGTTGCACACTCATCGCCTGACGCATCGCGTAATCCGTCACGTCCAGGTATCGCGCCATCTGGACGTGCGAGACGTCGAGCGCTTCGCCGGACTTATTGTACCGATGCGCCTCACCGTCTTCGGGCAAGCGGTTTTTGATCTGCACCCACGGCACGTTCAGAAGATCCCGCAGCGTGTTTTCGTATTCGTAGCGATTGAGCCGGCGCTGAATGGCGCGACCATCACGAGCAGTGATCGCCTGTTCGGAAGTCGTCAAGATGGCCCCCATGTCTTTGACGAACGCGTCCAATGCCACGGGTTCCGGGCGGGCCTTCTTCTTAGGCGGCATTTCCCCGGCCTGGACGCGGTCATGCACTTTGACCCAAGTTGCAAAATTTGCCTTGTCCTCGGGATCAAACTGCAAGGTGGTTAAATCCAGGTTGGCTTCCTTCGTGACTCCGTCGTGGCAATCAGCGCAATGCTTCTCGACGAACGGCTTTGCTTCGGTGAAAAGTGAAGCGCCTTGCAATGGCAGAACGGAAGATAGCAACCCCGCCAGCGTGACGATAGCCAGCCAGGAGCTTTCTCGTCGGGGCGGCGTGGGCATGACACTATTTTGACCTGCAACAATCATTTGTCTAGCGCGTACACCTCAAACTGCGCGCCGATAAAAGTCGAAAACGGATCCGACCGATTCTTGCCCAGGGCGGACTCGCCGCCATGCGCGGCGTGAAAGCGGTGCTCAACCAACGCGGCATCATATTGGATTTGGAACGTTGCCCGGCCTAGGACCAAACCACGGGCCGCTAGTTACTCGGAAATCCCGATGCAGCCGAACCCTGGCAAGATCTGGAAGTTTTTGGAAATGATCGCCGGCAATGGCCGGGTGGGTTTTACTTGCAAACCCTGCCCATCAAAAAGGAGAAGGGCCGCATCGCTGTCAATTAGATGCTGGAAGTGCTTGTTGTCCCGGCGTGTGGGCGTTGGGTGATTGCGCATCAATTCCAAATGCCGGCACGGGCAAGCCACATCCACCCACCGCACAGCACGCGTTGCGCGAAGCAGTGTGCTGCGCGAAGAACGTTGTTGCAGCCGTACGCGGTTCACACGGAGCGCCCTTCCGTTTCACAACCTTGGGCCAGCTTGCAACGATAGGGCATCACGCCGGAGTCGCGGAAATTCTTGGGCTGCGCCTCACTGGCATCCCCCCCCCGCTTGGTTCCAACGGAGGACGATCTATCTTGCCAGGCTGCCGACCTTCAAGAAAAAGCTGCGCGTGGCACTGCGGTGGACGTTGGACTTCGCGTTCCCTCGAGATCTGACGCAACACGTAACACTCCAGGGCATTGATCGGGTGAGTCAGCTAATGGCGTATCTTCGTCAACATCCAGTCCCAAGTGTCGCGCTGGACCTTCACATCAGCCTCGTAACCAGCGGCTTCCGCAGTTTCCATCTTTATTCCACGGTTTCCGAGTTTATTACCGGGTTTCCAACTTTATTACCCGAATACATTTCCCGGCGGATTTGTAGCCAGGCTATTCCACCGTGACGCTCTTGGCGAGGTTGCGCGGCTTGTCCACGTCGCACCCGCGCGCGACGGCGATGTGATAGGCGAGCAATTGCAGCGGGACGATGGCGAGGATGGGATTTACCACATCCTGTGTGCGCGGTAAAAAAATCACGTCGTCGGCAGCGGACTTGATTTGCTCGTCACCCTCCGTAGCCACCGCAATGATCGGGCCTTTGCGGGCGCGGATCATGGCCAGATTCGCCATGGTCTTGTCGTACATCGCGTCATCGGGCACGAGAAAAACCGTCGGCGTGGTGGTCTCGATCAGTGCAATCGGTCCGTGTTTCATTTCCGCCGCGGAATAACCCTCGGCGTGGATGTAGGAAATCTCCTTCAACTTCAGCGCGCCTTCGAGCGCGATGGGGAAGGTGCACCCGCGACTCAGGAAGAAGAAATCGTCGGCTTTCGCATATTTTAGGGCGAGCTGTTTGAAGTGGTCGTTCTGCGCGAGAATGGATTCAAGTTGCTGGGGTGCGGCCTCGAGGGCTTGCAGTATTTCCAGCGCGCGCCGTGAGGAAAGCATCCGCAACCGGCCCAAGTGCACGGCCAGCAGGGTCAGCGCGGTCAACGTGGCGACGAAAGCCTTGGTCGAGGCGACGCCGATTTCCGGCCCGGCGTGCATGTAGATGCCGCCGTCGGATTCGCGCGCGATGGTGCTGCCGACGACATTGACGATGGCCAGCGCCTTGTGTCCGCGGCGCTTGGCTTCGCGCAACGCGGCCAGCGTGTCCGCCGTCTCACCGGATTGCGAGATAACCAGCAGCACCGTGTCTTTCTGCAGCGGCGCGTTGCGGTAGCAGAATTCGTGGGCGTATTCCACTTCCACCGGGATGTGCGCCAGTTCCTCGATAAGATATTCACCGACCAAGGCCGCGTGCCAGCTCGTGCCGCTCGCGGCGATGACAATGCGCTCAATGCTGCGCAGCTCGGCGGAGCTCATGTTCAAGCCGCCGAACTTGGCGGTGGCATTTTCGTGATCTACGCGGCCGCGCAGGGCGTTCTCCACGGTGCGCGGTTGCTCGAAGATTTCCTTGAGCATGAAGTGCGGGAACTCGCCGCGTTGGGCGTCTTCGGCGCTGAACTCCAGTCGGCTGATCTGCACCTGCGCCGTGTCCGTACCCAGATTCTGCACGTCAAAGCGTTCGCGGGTGATCGTCGCCACATCGTAGTCATTCAGGTAAACGACTTGGCGCGTGTGCGCGACAATGGCGTTGGCATCGCTGGCGAGGAAGTTTTCACCATCGCCCACGCCGATAATCAACGGCGAACCGCGCCGGGCGCCAATAATGGTATCGGGATGGTCGGCGCTGATGACCGCGAGCCCATAGGTGCCAATGACTTCGCGCAAGGCGTCGCTCACGGCGTCGGCAAGTGCGGCGGGGGTGGACTGTGCCCCGCGACGTTTGGCGTAATGGACGCCGATCAGATGGGCCAGCACTTCGGTGTCGGTCGCGGACTGGAACTGGTGCCCGGCTTTGAGCAATCGCTGCTTGAGCGCGTCACAGTTTTCGATCACGCCGTTGTGCACGACGGCAATCTTGGCGGATTGATCGAGGTGCGGATGTGAATTCTCATCCGCCGGCGGACCATGCGTGGCCCAGCGCGTATGGCCGATGCCCAACGAGCCGGGCAGGGGTTCTTCGAACACCAGCCGGGCGAGGCCCTCGTCGATCTTGCCCTGCTTTTTGCGCACGTGCAGGTTCGCATCCCGCAACACCGCCAGCCCCGCGCTATCGTAGCCGCGATATTCCAGCCGGCGCAGCCCTTCGAGCAGGATGGGCGAGGCTGCTTTCTTTCCGACATAGCCGATGATGCCGCACATAAGTCAGATGCTGGAGGTTGGCTGCTGGGGGTTGGCTTGCTGTAAAATCCATTCGGCGGCGGCGGGCAGGTCGTCCAGCACGACCGCATCGCGCAACTGGCCCGCATTCTCTGATTCCGCCTTCCGGCCGTAGCCGGTGCGAACGAGGATGGACCGTTTCACACCCGCGTTCCAGCCGCATTCGAGGTCAATCAACTTGTCACCGATCATGTAGCTTTGCGCGAGCTCGATGCCGAATTCGTCGCGCGCGTCGAACAGGAACTGGGGCGAAGGTTTCCGGCCGTGGCTCGGTTGATCCGGCGCTTCAGGGGCGACGTAAATCTTGCGGAGCTGGATGCGATCGCGGCTGAGTTGGGCGCGCAGATGGGCGTGGAGCTTGTCCACATCCGCCTGGGTGAAATAGCCGCGGCCGATGCCGGACTGGTTGGTGACGACGAAAAGCAGGAAACCGGCAGCGGCGAGCCGGCCGAGGGCGAGCGGGACGCCGGGCAACAGGGCAAAGTCTTCCACGCGGTGAAGATAATGCTTCTCCTCGTTGAGCACGCCGTCGCGATCCAGGAATACAGCCCGTTTCATGCGCCGGGCGCGGATTGTGCGCGGGAGGAGCGAGGAGGCCAATAAAATAAAAAAGGGCGGCCGAAGCCGCCCCTGTGAAAGTCTGGAATTGTTCCGAGCTCAGTAACTCAACCGGAAGTACTTCTGGCTGGCAGTTGGCGCGTTGGTGTACGGGCTGGTCGCGCCGTGAATCGTCAGCCAGGGGCCGTTGATACTATCAGCGGACTGGAGGGCGAATAGGGGCGTGCCCCAGCTCAAGACCAATTCGCTGTTCAGGACAGCATTAGTCAGGGTTTGATTAAGTGCGGGAATGGCGACCACGTCGCTGACCGCAGTGCCAATTTTCAGGTTATCCAATCGCAGCACCCCCATACCAGTGTCCTGACGGAGGGCATATTGATGAACGGTCATTGTGCTGGGATTGTCAGTCGCGGGAACTCCGGTTTCAGAGCCGGACTTGGGATTGACCCAGATCACGCCTTCGCCCGTGGCAGTATTGTAGCGGGTGACGACTAGGTAGGTGGTATTTGTCGCGAGGTCTCTGGTTACTTGGGCGCTTACCGATCCAGAATTGTTGGCCAAGCCGATGCGGAAATAACCGGGCGTAGCGCCAGAGCTGCTGGCGAAGATACGCGCTCTGAATCCGGCCGTGGTGTTATCTTTGAAGTGAGCGAAGTAGTTCCCGGTGGAACTTGGCAATTCTCGCGCCCGAAGGGTGAATCCCGAGAACAGCACAACGCCACTGGACGGAGCAAACGGAGCACCCCCACCAAAGCCCGCACCAGAATTGAGATCTTCGGAATTAAACCGGCTCAGAATAACTTCACCATTTTCTACCTGGGTTTCGAGCGCGGTCCCGCTGGTGAGCGACCAGGTCCCGTTTCCGTACAAAGAGCCATCAGGATAGCTAAAATCATCCGAGTAAATGAGTGGCATCAACGGGTAAAAAGTGACAACGAAGCTCTGCGTGACACTGTTGAAGCTGTCGCTGGCGATGATGCTAATCGTGGAAAAGCCAACTTGGCTGGCGGCGGGCGTGACCACGATGTTATAATTGGATCCACTGCCGGAGATGGCCACGCTGCTGATCAGGGTCGGATTCGAAATATTGCTGCTCAGGGTCAGGGCGTTGCCTTCTGGATCATACACCACCAGCGGGATTGCAGCTGTGGGAACGTTTATGGGAGAAACTTGGTTTGCCAAGGGAGACATAGAAGGGGCGCCGACCTTGACGGTAAACGATGTGGACGAGACATTTTGCCCGTCGCTTACGTAGAGGGTGATAAGCGCCGAGCCTTGCTGGCCAGCGGTTGGTGTAATTGTCAGAGTGCGATTGGTGCCGCTGCCACCGACCAAGATGTTGGCCGACGGGATGAGGGCCGGATTGCTGGTGCTATTGGAAATGATAAGGCTGGAAGCAACAGTTTCGCCGTCTTGAACTGCAAAGGGCAGCGGGCCAACGACCGTACTGGCTGGGACCGACTGATTGGCAATGCCTGAAATCAGTGGGGATGTGTTAGTGCCCGCCACATCGCCGAACTGAGTTCCCACCTTCAGGTTATCAATCCACAAGGTGCCTTCGCCCGTGGCTTGGCGAAAACCGAAGTTAGCAACATTCACCAGCCCATTGGCCGTATCGAAGAGGTCCACGGGGAAATCATTCGCGACCACGCTCGGATCGCTTTCCGAAGTGGGATCAATCCACAGGGTTGAATTGAGGGTGGCAATCTCATACTTGATAACAACCGTGTAGGTGACATTGGTTGCAAGCTGCGCAGGCCACTGCGTATTTCCCGCGCTACCACCACTGGTGTTCACGATGGTCAGCATAAACTTGTCGTCATCAGCTACACCCACGGTGGCCACGTTGGTGATTGAAGCCCAGACGCGAGCCCGATGGCCAGTGAGCGGGCCAAACTGGTTTGGCCCGGTGAAATGGGCAAAATAGGCGCCACCCAAGGATGGACGGCCCGTGCACTTCAAAGTAAAGCTGGCATAGAGCGCGGGAACACTGCCGTTAGTATTGTAGGGAGCGCCGCTCAGTGCTGCGGCCATGTCCTCGGTGCGGCTGGTGGAAGCGATCAATTGCTGGTTGGATACCAACATCGAGTTTGCAGTCCCGGTGTTGGGCACCCAAACGCCGCCAGAATTCGTGATGATACCCCCATCGGGGTACGCGAAAGTGTCGCTAAGTACGATGCCACCCTGAGTCGAGGCGGCAACAAGAAGGGAGAAAGAGATAAGGAGTAACAGTCTTTTCATGGTTCAATGCATCATGGGTTTGATTATGGGGGGAAAGCCGGTTGGCGAGGACGGGGACTAATTGCGGGTGCTGTCGGACGGATACCAATAAACTACCCGATGTAATCTCCACTCCTCGATTGCGTTATTGGATTCGGTTGAGGTGCGGATAAAATCATTGGTTTTCACACCTCGGGCACTCCCGTCGCAGAATGCGAAATTTCCCCGCCGGTCGTGACGTCCAACGGCGTACTGCCCGGTAACGTTGGATTGGGAAACATTGCTGTTGTCCGGGCTGTTTGGGTCCACTTCTGCGATGAATACAGTGTCGCTAGGTTTTGCGACGCTCGAGAGTTTGGTATTTGCGACCACGCGGGTGGGACCACCTTTATTCACGCATAACCTTCCATTCTCGCCATACATAAACAAGGCGCGACTGGCATTGGGAGGGTCGGTATAGGGATTAGCTGCCTTGCGGAAATCCGGTGCGCTAGGACAAATAAAAATTGACTTGGTTCCGTTAACCGGCGGGTTGGGTGGAGTCTGGCGGTAAAGATTCGAGAGCGTTTGAGAGCCGATGTACGGGGTGATGGAATTATACCATGCGTCGCCATTCAGCGGGTCAATCACCGGTGTGCCGACGTTGCCTTCCTCAGGTACTACATCGTTGTTATCATCCGTGTACATCCGGAAAGCTATGCCCCACTGCTTCATGTTGTTGATACATGTAATGTTTTGGGCGCGGGCCTTGGCTTTGGAAAGTGCGGGCAGCAGCATGGCTGCAAGAATGGCAATGATCGCAATCACCACCAGCAGTTCAATGAGGGTAAAGGCCCGAAGGAGTTTGCGACTGGACATCGCCTGCGTCTTGTGAGGCATAGGTTTCTAAATCGGTACGGCCGACCCTGTGTCGGCGATCACTGGGGTTTTCTTAAATCGTGATTAGACTACTCCTGCGTCCCCCAGAAGGCAAGGGCAGGATGCGAAACTTTTAGGTGACATATTCACACTCGGCCAAGTCTCCCAACAGGTAATTGAATTGCTCCCATGCGGTCTTGCGTCAACACTACGACATACCATGCAACTGCGAATTATCTCGAGCCTCATCTGGTTGACCGTGGCCAACCCGGCCTTATTCGCCGCCGACTGGCCGATGGCGCGGGGCGGGCCGACTTTGGCTGGCGCGGCGACGGACAAGCTCCCCGATTCGCCGGCGGTGCTCTGGACCTTCAAGACCGGTGGCTCGGTCAAAAGTGCGCCCGCGATTGTCGGCGATCGCGTTTTTATCGGCTCAAATGACACCAATGTGTATGCGCTCGATCTGGCTTCAGGTCGGAAACTTTGGTCCGCCCCGACCGGCGACGCAGTTGAATCGTCCCCGCTGGTGCTCAATGGCCTGGTGTTTGTGGGCTCGGCGGACGGATTTCTCTACGCGCTCAAAGCCTCGGACGGCAGCCGCGTCTGGCGTTATGAGACGGCCGACAAGATTCTCGGATCGCCCAACTGGTTTGTGCATGCGGGCAAGACCAACGTCATCATCGGCAGTTACGATTACAAATTGCATTGCCTGGATGCGGCCACCGGCAAGAGCAACTGGGTGTACGAAAGCAGCAATTACATCAACGGCTCGCCGGCAGTCAGCGAAGGCAAAACCGTCTTCGGTGGATGTGACGCGGTCTTGCACGTCGTCGCACTGGCGGACGGAAGCAAGCTCAAGGAGATTGACGCCGGCGCGTATGTAGCGGGTTCGGCCGCGTTGGAGCGGGGACGGGCGTATTTCGGCAACTACGAGAATGAATTTCTATGCATTGATCTGAATCTCGCGACCAACGCCTGGAAGTTTCGCGATCGCAACTTTCCGTACTTTTCATCGCCCGCATTGACACCGGATCGGGTGATTTTCGGTGGGCGCGATAAGCAATTGCACTGCCTGAACCGCGGCGACGGCAAGCGAATCTGGAGTTTCCCGACACGCGGCAAGGTGGACAGTTCGCCCGTCGTTGCCGGCGACAAAGTGGTGGTGGGTTCGAGCGACGGCCGCGTGTACATCGTGGCGCTGGATTCGGGCAAGGAGCTTTGGTCCTACGAGATTGGCAAACCTGTCGAGAGCTCGGCAGCGGTGGTGAAGGGCAAATTCGTCATTGGCGCGGATGATGGAAATGTTTATTGCTTCGGGCAGAAATGAAATCGACGCCCTCCTGCCCCACGCGTAAATCCTGGCGCGAAAAGCTCGCGGATGACAAGGGCCTGCCCAAGGTCGGCAAGGTTGAGGGCAAGATGGTGAAGATGTGGGGCACGGGCACGATGGTGATTCCCGCGCCTCGCGAGGTGGACGCACTGATCCGCACCGTTCGTAAAGGGCGCACAGCCACAATCAACGACCTCCGCGCCGGGCTAGCGAAGAAACACGGCGTCAATATCTGTTGCCCGATCACAACTGGCATCTTCACCTGGATCGCCGCCAATGCGGCGGCTGAGGATGAGGCCGAGGGAAAGAAACGAGTCACTCCGTGGTGGCGAGTGATCAAGACAGGCGGGAAACTGAATCCCAAATTCCCGGGCGGTCTGGCGGAACAATCCCGTCGGCTGCGGGCCGAAGGTCACAAAATTGCCAAAGGTCGCGTGGTGACCTAGGGCCGCGTAAGATTTTCGTTACTTTGCCATCGCTCAACCAAACTCAGACTCCTCCATGAAACATTCCGTGCTGTCCTGCACCCTGCTCGCGTATGCATTTGTTGCCAGCCTTACCATGACTGCTGTCGCCCAGGAGCGGCCCGAACGCCCGAGGCCACCGGGCGGCGGAAGTCAGGAAACCAATGCGCCCTCGGCCAGAAAAGAGGATGCGAAAGACGCCAAAGCAAAGGACGACCACAAAATCTCCGCAGCGCTGCCGGATGCTTCATCGAAACCGGTGTTCACCACCAACACCGTCAACATCGCCGGCGAAGCGGTAACGTACACGGTGGAAACCGGCATGCTGCCGCTGCTGAAAACGGATGGCGGCGCGCGAGCGTCAGTTTTCTACATTGCTTACACGCGCCCCGATGCAACCAACCGGGCCACGCGGCCCGTGATGTTCTGTTTCAATGGCGGACCAGGCTCGTCCTCAGTCTGGCTGCATCTCGGGGGGCTGGGTCCACGCCGCGTGAAGTTGAATGACGATGGCACGATGCCCCCGCCGCCGTTCAGTCTGGTGGACAACGAGTATTCCATCCTGCACGCCACCGATCTCGTGTTCATCGATCCCGTGGCGACGGGTTACAGCCGGCCGGCGAAGGATGAACGCGCCGATCAGTTTTTTGGCCAGACGCCGGATGTGGAATCGGTCGGGGAATTTATCCGGCTCTGGACGTCACGGCAGCAACGTTGGCGCTCGCCGAAATATCTGCTGGGCGAAAGCTACGGGGTGTTTCGCTCGGCGGGATTGGCTGAGCATTTGCACACGCGCTATGGCATGTACTTGAACGGCGTTGTCCTGCTCTCTGGCTTGCTGGATTTTGCCACCTTGCGCGAAGGTCCGGGCAATCATCTGCCTTCCATCGTCTTCCTGCCGACCTACACCGCTACGGCGCATTTTCACAAGAAGCTACCATCGGATTTGCAATCCAATCTGCCCAAGGCACTGGCCGAGGCCCGTGAATTTGCGGAGGGCGATTACGCGCAGGCATTGCTGAAGGGCAATGCGCTGTCTGCGGACGAACGCAAGAAGATCGTAACCAAGCTCGCGCGGCTCACGGGGCTGTCGCCGGCCTTCATCGAAGAGAACAACCTGCAGGTGGACACTTCGCGTTTCCGCGAACAATTGCTGCGCGACCAGGGCTTGATCATCGGTCGTTATGATGCGCGCATCACTGGCCGGGACGCGGACAAATCGTTTCCCTCCCCGCGCTTCGATCCTTCCTATGCGGCCACGCTCGGACCGTTCTCTGCCGCAATGAACAGCTACCTGCGCGAGGAGTTGAAATTTGAAAATGATCTGCCCTACGAAATCCTGTCCGGCGTGGGCCCGTGGAACTACGACGCGCGCAGCAGTTACCCGAGTGTGGCCGACCGGCTGGGCTCAGCCATGAGCCAGAATCCGTATCTGCGGGTGCTGGTGCTCTCCGGTTTACGTGATCTCGCCTGCCCGGTGGACGGCATTCGCTACAGCGTAGATCATCTGCAACTTGACGCGGCGTATCGGAAGAACATCAGCTACTCGGAGTATGAGTCCGGGCACATGATGTATGTGAATCTGCCGGACTTGAAAAAGCTGCAGCAGGACCTCGAGAATTTCGTGAAGTAGCCTCGGCACTCAACTCGCGGCGTTGTCTTCCAGCACCGCGTTGTTCAGCAGCCCAAGGAAATCTGGCAGGGCGGATTCCACGCGGTTCCAATTTGGAATCAGCGGCCAGAAGGTCGGGTCTTCGACATAGGCTTTTGCCGCCTCGCGGATGGACCGGCCGAACATGGCCACCGCGGTTTCCTCCTCGTGTCGCGGGAAACCCAATCCGTTCATCATGGCATCAGCGCCGTACGCGCGCATCGTGTCTTCCGCCTGCCGCTGGTAGGCAAATTGCAGGGTCTGGAAAAGTCCGTCATCGAGCTTGATGCCTTCGCTGGCCATGCGCACGAAGATCGAGCGCATGATGTCCACCGCCATGCGGTTCAAACCTTTTTCCGAGTCGCGCACCGAGAGTTCCTGGTGTTTGTGGTCGTAGTTCTCGCACAGTTCCGCCTGGCAGATGGCCCGCGGTGCCGAGTTCCGGAACACTTCCGCCAGCATGCCAACTTCGAGTCCCCAGTCGTAGGGGATGCGGTTGCGGCGAACGAGGTCAACATCCATCGCCACCTCGCCGGACAAGGCGTACCGAAAGGTATCCAAATATACGATGAAGGGATGCGGTCCGACGATGCTCTTGAGCGCGCGCAGCACGGGCGTCACCAACAGGCGCATGACGCGGCCGTTGAGCTTGCTCGTAACGCGGGCGTAATAGCCCTTGCAAAAGTCGAAACCAAAGGCCGGATGCGCCACCGGATAACACAGCCGCGCCAGCAGCTCCCGGCTGTAGGTGAGAACATCGCAATCGTGCACCGCCACCATCCGGGATTGTTCGCTGGCCAGCACGTAGCCGAAGCACAGCCACACATTGCGGCCCTTGCCCTTGGGGCCGGCACTCAACTCCGCTTCTTCCAGCTTCTGCAGCAGTTGCTGCATGCGCGGGCCGTCATTCCAGAGCAGCATCGGCTTCAGCGGCAACTGGGAAAAAAATCGCCGGGCCTTCCGCCACTCGCGCCCGTTGGCGCCGTCAATCCCGACGATAATCTGCTTGAGGTAGCGAACGTTCCTCAGCTCGCGAATGATCGAGCGCAACGCCGGCGTGCCGAGTTCACGCACGTGGCAGGGCAGGACCAGGGCGATCGGCGTTTCATCGGCGAAGTTCTGCAAATCCCGCTCCAACCGGTGGACGTCGAGTTTGCCCAGGCGATGCAAAGTTGCCAGGGCGCCGGTTTGAAAGAAGTCAGACATATCGGATCAAACGGAATTCTGAGTTGCTCCCCGCACTTCTGCCGTGCGAGGCGGTTTGTGGCTGGCGGCCCGACCAGTCCGTTGCCTCCGGAAAAACCTTTCTCCGGACCCTTCGCGAGTTGCGCGCCAACTAACCATTGATTCCGCTTTCGCGCAAGGGACGATTCAATGCTGACCGAAAAGTTTTTGAAACGATTGACCGGGGGAACAACTTGAGGAAACTAACCACGCGTGACGCTGGTCATCCTTCACTATCATCTTCGCCCCGGCGGCATCCGGCGCGTGCTTGAACTCGCCACGCCATATCTGGTGCGGGGCGCTCCGCGGCCGGTGACGCAAGTCGTACTCGCAACGGGGCAGGGGGCTGATCCGTCATGGCACGATCGGTTTGCGCGATCCTTGCCCGGCGTAAGCGTTGCCGTGGTGGTGGAGCCGGCGTTCAACTATTTGTCCGAACAACGCGCAACCCCCGGCGTCATCGCCATCCGCATCCGGCGTGCGTTGACTACATTGCTGGGCGACGCCGGGCCGGAAAGCCACGTGGTCTGGGCGCATAATCTCGGAGTGGGGCGCAATCTCATTCTGTCGCGTGAAGTGGCGGCAATCTGCACCCGCCGCGGTCTCCCGCTGGTGTCGCATCATCACGACTGGTGGTTCGAGAATCGTTGGGCGCGCTGGCCCGCCATGCGGCGTCAGGGCTTTCGCACGCTAGCCAGCGCCGCCCAAGCCGTTTTCCCCAAGGGCGACACCATGATGCACGCGACCATTAACCAAGCCGACGCGGCCGTCTTATCATCGCATCTGGGCCGGCGGTCGATCTGGCTGCCCAATCTGGCTGAACGCATCGCCGCCCCGGCGCCGGCGCGGGTGCGTACGGCGAAACGTTGGCTGCGTTCTCAGCTTTCGGAGAACGATCATCCCGTGTGGATTCTGCCGTGCCGTACGCTGCGCCGGAAGAATGTGGCGGAAGCCCTTCTGCTCACCCGCTGGCTGCGACCGGAGGCTTCGTTGGTGGTGACGGGGGCAGCGAGTTCAGCCGAGGAAGCGCCTTACTTCCGCGCGATCGAGCGCGCCGCGCAGGAGCATCATTGGCGGCTGCGGCTTGGCATCCTCGCAGGAGATGAATCCCGGAAACCAACCGTGGCGGATTTGCTGGCGGCGAGCGAAACCACATTGCTCACGTCGGTGCAGGAAGGATTCGGATTGCCGTACCTCGAAGCCGCCGCCGCGCAGCGACCGCTGATCGCGCGGCGGCTGCCCAACATCGCGCCGGATCTCGCGCAGTTCGGATTTCGGTTTCCGCAGGCCTACGACGATTTGCTGATTGCGCCTGAGCTGTTTGATCGGGCGGCCGAGCAGGACCGGCAGCGAAAACATTTCGCCGGGTGGCTTGCCACGATGCCCGGTTCGGTGCGCCGGCAAGTGGCGAAACCAGCCTTGCTCACGGCGGACCGTCCCGAGCCGGTGGCGTTCAGTCGGCTCACGCTCACCGCGCAATTGGAAGTGCTCGGGCAACCGACGGGCGAATCCTGGGCGGCGTGTGAGCCGCTGAACCCGTTCCTCGCAACCTGGCGAAGCCGCGCGCTGGCCGGAGCGCTACAGGTTTCGCCGTGGCCGCGCCAGGCGCAGGCTTGGTTGAGTGGCCGGGCGTACGCGCAAAAGTTTTACTACGCCCTGGCGACCCTCGCCCGCGCGCCCCGGCCGGGTTGGCGGCCGTCCCAGTTGCAGGCGGACTTTATTGGCTGCAGGCTTGACGCGCGAAATCTCCATCCGATTTTATGGAGCATAGATTCATGAACCCGCGCGCCGCGATATTCGACGTTTATTCCACCCTGCTCGAAGTGCGGCCGCCGACGGAGGCCGCGACGCGCTGGAAACGACTGTTCGAGGAAGCGTTGGGTAAGTTGCCGCCGCTCAGTCGGACGGAATTCTCACTCGCGACCAGCCGCGAAGTCGCCCGCCGTCACGCCGAGGCCCGCGCCCGGGGAATTCGCTGGCCCGAAGTGCTCTGGCCGGAAGTGGTGCTGGCGGTGATTCCCGATCTGGCGCGGCTTTCGCAGCGAAAGCGCGAGGATTTTTTCTTTCAGCTCATGGCCGTGGGCCGCACGCTGCGGCTCGCCGAGGGCGCGGCGGAGTGCCTGCGCTGGTTGCATCGCGAAGGCGTGGTGCTGGGCATTGCTTCAAATTCCCAGGCGTACACTTTGAAGGAACTCGCGGCGGCGCTGGAAGACGAGGCGCTGAATCTTTCCATCTTCGATTCCACCATTCGTTTCTGGTCTTTTGAAAACGGATTCAGCAAGCCCGACCCGCATGTGTTCCACATCCTGATGACACGGTTAAAGCTTCAAGGCATCCAGCCGGGTGAAACCTTGTTTGTGGGCGACCGACTCGACAACGACATTGAGCCGGCCCGGGTGCACGGATTCCAGACCTGGCATTTGTCGGCCCGGGCCAATGCGCACAGCGGGAGCTGGCGCGAGTTGCTCATGCGATTGAAGAAGCGCGCTTGAGCAGCGGTGGCGCGCTTTCACCGGCAAATCCACTTCACTTCATACGGCGACAGTGTCAGTAGTGATTGCAGATTTCCGGTTTGAACAGCTGATTTGGCTGACAGCAAGTCCTGCCATGCAGCAGATTGCTGGTTGGGGTCAAGCTCCAGGCTGACAGGCGTTCCGGTGACATTGAACAGGCAAAGCACCCAGCCCGCCGAACCGCTGCTCCGGAGGATGGCAAATACCTGCGGTCCAAAATCCGGGATGACTTGGTCCGCGCGCGGGCTGAACGCAGGATGCTGTTGCCGGATTTGCAACAGCGCGCGAAAGCGGGTGAACACCTGGGCGCGGAGTGAAGCGGAATCTTCAAGCGCCTGCTCCAATTCCGCGCAGGCAAATTTTTGGCGGTTGATGCGACGGTTGATGCCGGTTTGCAACGCCGCTTCACGGTCGTTGTGCGAGCCAAACAAGGAGTGGAAGTAAATGCCCGGCACCCCGGCGAGCGATAGCATGATTGCCTGGGACACCATGAACCGGTTGATCTTTACCTCGGGGGGTTCTTCCGTCAGCGGGTCATTCACGGCGTCGAAATAGACGATGTTCATCTCGTACGGGCTCGTCGTGCCGTCGGCGTTGTGCTTGTAGTTGATGAATCCGCCGTGTTGCAGGCATCGTTCGACCAGGAAATCAATCTCCTCCCCGGGCAGGATGCCGCGGGCGGGATTCAGTCCGATCCCATCGTGCGACGCGAGGAAATTGAAAAATGTGGTGCGATCCGAAGGCGCTTTGAGCGTGGCCGCCCACCGGGTTAGATAGGTGGCATCCCCACGAAGCAACGTGTGCAATACAAGCGGAGGTAGGGCAAAGTTATAGACGAGTTGCGCTTCGTTGGTTCCGTCGCCGAAATACGAAAGGTTGTCCACATGCGGCACGTTCGTTTCCGTGATGAGTTGAACGTGCGGCGCCACCTCATCCAACACGGCGCGCATGAGCTGGATGACCGCGTGAGTTTGCGGCAGGTGAATGCAGGGCGTGCCGATTTCCTTCCAGAGATAGGCGATGGCGTCGAGCCGGATGAACCGCGCGCCGTGCGTCACGTAAAACAGCAGCGCTTGCACCAGCGCCAAGAGCACGCGCGGGTTCTTCGGGTTCACATCTACCTGATCGGCGCTGAAGGTGGTCCAGACTCGCTCCATGCCGCGCACCGATTTGAATTCCGACAGCAAGGGCAACGCTCTGGGCCGGACGACCTCTAACAAGTCGGGATCGCCTTGCACGGTCACAAAAAAATCACGGAATTCGGGTTCGTCGTTGAGGAAGCGTTGGAACCAGTCGCCCTGCGCGGACATGTGATTAAACACGGCATCAAACATCAGATCGAACTGCGGACGGAAGCCCGCAATGTCCGCCCACGTGCCGTATTCAGGCGCGACGGCAAAATAATCCTTCACCGAGAATCCGTCATCGGAGGTCCACGGATAGAAAGGCAGAATGTGAACGCCACTGACGACGTTGCTCAGGTGCTGCCGGCAGAACTTGCTGAGCGTTTGCAGGGGGGCCACGCCGGGCTCGCTTAACTGGTCGGCGTAGGTGATGAGCAAAGCGTCCCGCTCGGATAGTGAGCTGGCTTCGGGCGTTGGATTGGACGCCGGTGGCTGGCCAGCGATCAACTCACTAAGCTTGCGGTCGATTTCCCGCGCCCCCATTTCTCCGTAGAGCGAACGCAACAATGCTTGCCGGCGCTCGCTCGCGCCGGGCTGGAATTTGGCCGTGGCCGATTCACTCATTGCTCCTGCCACCTTTCCACTCGGAACGGCGTTCTTCAAATCAGTCCGCGAAAAAAGTTCGCGACAAATCTCCCCGATAGTGAATATTGGCCCGTCATTTGACTGGCGCAACAGGCGCACTGGCGGTTGAATACCGGTGTGCGGATGGCCGTCGGTTCTGCCAGACCCGGGCGACCCATGGAATTGAAATTACCGGTTTCCAATACTTGATGTTTCGGCCAAGCCAAAACGCCCTGACCATCGCACTCTGACTGCGCCATGAGTTCAACCGTTCTGACGGCGGACGCCCCCAAGCGAATCGGCTTCATCTCGACCCGCTTTCACGGCACGGACGGCGTTACCTTGGAGGCGAAGAAATGGGCGCACATTCTCCGCGGCCTGGGGCATGAATCCTTCTGGATGGCCGGTCTGCTCGATACGCCGCCGGATTCCAGCCATGCAGTCCCGCTGGCCTATTTCAATCATCCGCGGGTCGCGGAACTTCAAGCCAAGCTTTTCGGCGTCCGGACGCGCACCCGCGCGACGACCGATGAGATTCACGCCATCAAGAACGAACTCAAGGACGCGCTCGGCGAATTCATCGAACGATTCAAGCTGGACGTGTTGATTCCGCAAAACATTCTGGCGATTCCCATGCACGTGCCGCTGGGGCTGGCGATGACCGAGGTGATTGCCGAGACCGGGTTGCCGACCATCGCGCATCACCACGACTTTGCGTGGGAGCGCGAACGCTTCGTGCTGAGCGCGGTGAATGATTATCTGCGCGCGGCGTTTCCCGGGGCGTTGCCCGGCGTTGAACATGTGGTCATCAATTCCATGGCGCAAAAGGAAATGGCCCGCCGGTGCAGCCGTTCGGCGGCGATCATTCCCAACGTGCTGGATTTTGAGACGCCGGCGCCCGGCCTCGATAGTTATAACCGCGACCTGCGCGCGGAGATTGGCCTGACCGATCTCGATTGGTTGATCCTGCAACCCACGCGCGTGGTGGCCCGCAAAGGCATCGAGCACGCGATCGAACTGGTGCGCCGCTTGGACGATCCCCGCGCCAAACTCGTCATCTCGCATCCGGCCGGCGACGAAGGCAGCGCCTACATGCAGATGCTCCGCGAACGCATTGACGACGCGAAGATTGACGTGCGATTCATTTCCGATCGCGTGGGCGAGCTGCGCGGGAATACGACAGATGGCAAAAAGATCTACACGCTGTTCGATGTTTATCCGCACGCCGATCTCGTCACCTACCCAAGTCACTACGAGGGATTCGGTAACGCCTTTCTCGAAGCGATTTATTTCCGCAAACCGATCCTGGTGAACACATACACGGTTTATGCGCGCGACCTTGGCCCGCTTGGGTTCAAGAGCGTGGAGATGAGCCAGCTCGTTACCAATCAAACGATCGCCCAGACGCGGCGGTTGCTGGCCGAACGAGAGTTGCGGGCGGAGTGGGCGGAGACCAACTTCCAGCTTGGGTTGAAATACTTTTCGTACTCGGTCGCCCGCCGCAAACTGGCGGCGCGGCTGGCGAACTTGTTTGGAGAAGGAATTTGAACCGGCGACCACCTGCCACTAGATTCAACCTCATGAGCGACGTCAGTACAACCATCAGCCGTCCGGCCGCGCCGCCGCTCCGGCACGAGACCACGGCGGGAAATTATTTCGTCGCCAACTATCCGCCGTTTGCGTTCTGGAAACCGGAATTCGTGCCGGAGTTTGAAGCAGCATTGAATCGCGAACCTGAAGTGGTGGGGCGAGCGTCCTCGCGAGCCGGCTCGTCGGTAGCCTCACCCTACCAGCCCTCGACCGCGTTCGGCCAATACGTTCACATTCCGTTTTGCCGTAAACGCTGCCACTTTTGTTACTTCAAGGTTTACACGGATAAGGATTCCTCCGAAGTGCGCAGCTACCTCGACGCGCTGCTAAAGGAACTCACGGTTTATGCAAACAAGCCCGCCGTCAAGGGCCGGAAACCTCGCTTCGTTTACTTCGGCGGCGGCACGCCAAGTTATCTGTCACCCGATCAGTTGAAGTTTCTCACTGACGGCATGAAACATTTGCTTCCGTGGGATGAAGTCGAGGAAGTTACCTTCGAAGCCGAGCCGGGCACGCTCACCGATCACAAGTTGCAGGCGATTCGAGATCTCGGCGTCACGCGGCTCTCGCTCGGCATCGAGCACTTTGATGATCACATCCTCGAGATCAACGGCCGCGCGCATCGTTCCAAGGAAATTGCCCGGGCCTATGCCTACGCCCGCGAGATCGGTTTTCCCCAGATCAACATTGATCTCATCGCCGGCATGGTGGAAGAGACGGAGGAAAAATGGCGCGAGACTGTCGCGAAGGCCGTGGCACTTAAGCCCGACTCGGTGACGATCTACCAGATGGAAGTGCCCTACAATACCGGCATTTACCAACAGATGAAGGCCGAGGGCAAACTCCTCGCGCCGGTTGCGGATTGGGAAACGAAGCGCGCGTGGGTGGACTACGCGTATCGTGAATTTGAGCAGGTCGGTTACACCGTGACGAGCGGGACAACGGTGGTGCGCGATCCAGCCAGGGTGAAATTCATTTATCGCGAGGGCCTGTTTTGCGGTGCGGACATCTTGTCCATCGGCGTCGCGAGCTTCGGCCATCTCGCGGGTGTGCATTATCAAAACCACCACGAATTCCAGCCGTATGTGGATGCCGTAAACGCCGGCAAGCTTCCCGTCTATCGCGCTCTTACGCCGAGCGCGGACGAGCGCTACATCCGCGAGTTCATGCTGCAGCTCAAGCTCGGCAGCGTAAGCGCGGCGAAGTTTGCCGAGAAATTCGGCGCCGATCCGCGCGAACAATTTGCCGCGCCGCTCGCGACCTTGCGCGACTGGGGTTTCCTCACCAACGGCGGCGACCGCATCGGCGTCACGCGGGAAGGGCTGCTGCAAATTGACCGCCTCCTCCACGAATTTTTCAAACCGGAACACAAAACTGGACGTTATGCCTGATTCCGCGATCAAAACTGCTCCACCAACCGCGACAAACTTCGCGTACCCGCTCTCGGATTTTTATTCGCGGGCCAAACTGCCATTCCCGAATATCGCGACCATCTCCGGCGACGGTGTGCCTGAGCCCTACAAATCACTGCTCGTTCACGGCAACGACATGACACCGACGCTGGAGGATTTTCACAAGTCCCGCATTCATCTCGAAATCCTGAGCCGGGATCAACGCGGCGGATTTTATTACCGCGAAGTGGTGCTGCGGCTTGACCACGACGAGAAGCCCGTGGAATTCGGGGCCAACAAGGTATACCTCGGCGCATTCCCCGAGGACGCCCAGGAATTGATCCTGCTGGAACAAGTTCCGCTCGGCACGATTCTCCGGGATTGTGGGGTGAAGCATCAGACCTCGGCCAAATTCTACCTCCGCGTCGAGCCGGACGAAATCATCGCCAAGGCGCTGGAACTGGAACAACCCACCACGCTGTACGGCCGCAAGGCAGTGATTGCCGATGCCCACGGCCGGCCGCTTTCGGAGATCGTGGAGATATTGCCGCCTTAGTTTCTGCTCTTAATCTCAATCGTAATCTTACTCTTAATCGGGCCCGGCAAATTGAGATCATGAGTAAGCGTAAGATTTGGAAGTGACGCAATTCCCATTGGAAGCCCGCGCATTCGTCTGTTAAGTTCCCGCAGAGCACAACCACGAAAGGACCACATGCCTCAAGCTATCATGGATCCCGGCGAAGTCCGGAAGTTCGCGGAAGAGTTGAAGCGCTTCAACCTGGAGATCCAGAACCGGATGGCGTTGCTGCAGGCGCGCTTTGCCGCCCTCGGCGACACTTGGTCGGACCAGGAGCACCAGAAATTTGCCGATGAATTTCGCGATACGATGAAGGTGCTCAAGAAATTCATCGAAGCCTCGAACACTCACACGCCCTTCCTGCTCCGCAAGGCGCAACGCATCGAGGAGTACCTGAATCAACACTGACCATGGCCGACCGCGCCCGTGTCACCTCGCTTGAGGCCCTCGAACAATTCCGGGCCAAGCTCATCATTTTTCGCGAGAAAGCGTCGCGCGTGCTTGATGAAGTCAGTGACGATGTGACCCGGACCCGTCTCTGGCTGCAAACCGATCGGCCAGTATTCTGGGAGGCGGAAATCCGCCGCCGCACCCGCAAGCTGGAGCAGGCCCAGCAGGAACTTTTCAGCGCGCAACTTTCCGGTCTGCGCGATGCCTCCATCGTCCAGCAGGACGCCGTGCGCAAGGCCCGGAACGCGGTGCGTGAGGGCGAGGACCGGCAACGGTCTGTTAAATTATGGGGCCGTCAGTTCGATCAACGCGTCGAGACGCCTGCCCGGAACGTCGAAAAGTTGCGCCAGGTGCTCGACAAGGATTTGCCGATGGCGCTGGCGCATCTTGCCGAGATCGAGAAAACGCTGGCCGCCTACTCGGAGCTTTCGCCTTCAACGCCAGCGCCGAATCCAAATTCCACCAACGAGCCGAAAGCATGATTGCCGTTCGAACCATCAGTTCATGCACGACTACTCGCCCTCTCCCAGCGGGAGAGGGCGAGCGTAACATCCAGTTTTGCGCCGGCTGTTGCGTTGCTCCTGCGTTTTTTCATCGCGCATGACTGCCGCCCAAAATCGCCTGACCGCGTTGACCAAGGAATTGTTGGCCGAATGGGCCAACACCAAGCAGTATTGGCGCGATGCGAAAAGCACGGAATTTGAAAAGCGCTACCTCGACGAGCTGGCGTCCGCGGTAAACATCGCCTGCGCGAACCTCGAACCGCTTGAACGTGTCCTCAAACAAATCCACAACGACTGCGACTGAGCTGCTCAGCGCGCCGGCGACAATCGAACTGCTCGACCGCCTGCGCACGAAGCTGCGCGACGTGATCACGCGCGCGAACGATCACGAACGCGATTTTGGAGTGCGGGCAAGTAAACTGCGCGCCCAGTACGAACAGACAATCGAACGGGAACGCGGCAATGCCACGGCGGGATTGGAAGAAGCCGAAGCGGCGGCCAACGCCGCGCGGGACAAGGCCGACGCCCTTTTTATGGCGCGCCGGTCGCGCATTGGCCGCGCCGTGCAATCCTCAGTGCAGCAGAAGGTGGCCGAAATTGACGCGGAGGAAAAGCGCCGGACGATCGAAATTCAGCACGACCTCCTCGAAGCCGATCAGACGCGCGATGCTGGCGTCAAGGCGGCGACCGAGACGCTCCAGAACTTTACCGCCCTGCTGAATCACGAGCTGCAAGTCTTGCAACAGGTGGAACTCCGGGCGCGCTCGACATTGGGCGCTTACGGTTCGCTCAAGCGCCTGATCACGCATCCGACTGAAGCCAGCCCTGACACCGCGGCGCATGAAAATCAGCTCATCGAAAAATTGCGCGAACGCCTCGCCACGACGGAGCGTGAACTTTCGCGTTGTCGCAATCTCGTGCTGCCGGCGCTATTCAAGATTCTGCCGCTGTGGCTTGGGGTGCTGTTGATTCTGGGGTTGCCATTCGCCTTTGTGCCGGCGCTGAGGAAATTCGATTTCGCCGCCGTGCCACCAAATGTGTGGGCAATCGTTGGCGGCAGCCTGGTCGGACTGTTTGTTCTGTATTTCTTGAGCCGCCAGCTGGTGACGCCCGCCGCGCGGGCCGCGGCCACGGCACTAGATGAGGCGCGCAAGCTTTACGACGCCTGTGGCGCCAAGGCGCAGGCCAGTCACGCAGCGGAACTCGAACGCGTTCATCAAACGCATCGTGCCACCACCCAGGCGCTCAATGGCAACTGGCGGCAGGTGCAGGCCGACGCGCGCAACCTCCGCAAAGAGCGCGAGGAATTCATCCGCGAACAGGCCGAGCAGCTGAACAACGTGAATCAGGAGCGCCGCCGCCAGCGGCTCTTACGGGCGGAGGAATCGCTCCGCGAGATCCGCGCCCGCACTACCAGCGAAACTCTGGCCCAAAAGCAAAAGCTCGACGCCGGGCAGAACGATAATCTGACTAAGCTGGATGCAACCCGCAGCGCGACTAGACAAGCCATTGAATCCGACTGGCAGAACGGCGTGCGGCCGATTTGGGCGCAGCTGCAAGCCGCGGTCACCGCTGCCGGCAGGCGTTTCGCGCCATGGCAGCGCGAGGATTGGCGGGATTTCGATTTGCCGGAAGCCTTTGACCAGTCCGCCCGCTTCGGCGAATTGCAGGTGGATCTGGAAAAACTAAGCGGCGTGAAGCTCGATCATCCGGAACTGACGTTGCCGGGAGAAAACCAGTTCACGGTCCCGCTGCTCATCACCGTTCCTGCCGCCGGCTCCATTTTGTTCGAAACCAAAAACTCCGGCCACGAGCAGATCATCGGCGCGCTGAACAGCATCATTCTCCGGCTGCTCACGGTCGCGCCGCCGGGCAAGGTGGCGTTCACGATCTTTGATCCGGTCGGCCTCGGCCAGAATTTCGCCGGCCTCATGCACCTCGCGGATTACGAGGACCGGGTCATCAGCAGCCGCATCTGGACGCAGCAGGCGCAATTCGAGGAACGGCTCGCCGAACTCAACGAGCACATCGAGAAGGTCACGCAGATGTATCTGCGCAACGAATACGCCACGCTCGCTGAATACAATGCGCAAGCCGGCCGGCTCGCGGAGAAATATCATTTCCTTGTGATCGCGGATTTCCCGGTGAATTTCAGCGATGTGGCAGTGAAGCGTCTGCAAAACATCATCGCCAGCGGCCCCCGCTGCGGCGTGCATACGCTGATTCACTGGGATCAACGCCGCACGCCGCCGCTCGAACTCGTGCCCGAAGAAATCCGCAAGAACGCCCTCCGCATTGAACCGAAAGGCGAGGGATTTTCGATTGTCGGCGCGAATTGGGACGGCGTGAAATTACAACTCGATGCGCCACCCAGTGCGGAACTTGCAACGGAGCTGCTGCAAAAGATTGGCCAGGCGAGCACAGATTCCTATCGCGTCGAGATGCCCTTCGCGGAAGTCGCGCCGGCGGACAATGAAATCTGGTCGCTCGATACGACCAAGGAACTGCGGGTGCCGATTGGCCGCACGGGTGCGACCAAACTGCAATATCTTGCGCTGGGCCAGGGCACGCGCCAGCACGGACTCGTCGCGGGCAAAACCGGCTCCGGCAAGTCTACATTGTTCCACGTCATCGTCACGAATCTCTCGCTCTGGTGCAGCCCCGATCAAGTGGAGTTCTACCTCGTGGACTTCAAGAAGGGCGTCGAGTTCAAGACTTACGCCACGCACAAGCTGCCGCATGCACGGGTCATCGCCATTGAGAGCGACCGCGAGTTTGGCCTGAGTGTGTTGCAACGGGTGGACGAGGAACTAAAACGCCGCGGCGACTTGTTCCGCAAACTTGGCGCGCAGGACATTGCCGGTTACAAGCGGGCTGGGGGCAACGAACCAATGCCGCGCGTGTTGCTGTTAATTGACGAGTTTCAGGAATTGTTCGTGGAAGACGACCGCGTGTCGCAGGCGGCGGCGTTGTTGCTCGATCGTATCGTGCGCCAGGGCCGCGCGTTCGGCATTCATGTGTTGCTGGGATCACAAACTCTCGGCGGCGCCTACACGCTCGCGCGCGCGACGATCGGCCAGATGGTCGTGCGCATCGCGCTCCAATGCAACGAGGCCGACGCCTACCTCATCATGAACGAGGACAATCCCGCGCCCCGCCTGCTCTCGCGTCCGGGCGAAGCGATCTACAACGACGACGGCGGCACGATCCAGGGTAACAGTCCGTTTCAAATCGTCTGGTTGCCCGACCAGGTGCGCGATGAATGGTTGGACAAGGCAACCCAGCATGGTCGCGCTGACTTGCGTGAACCCATCGTCTTCGAGGGCAACGCGCCGGCGAATGTGCGCGATAATCCGCTGCTGCGAGAATTGCTCGCGGCCAAATCAATCACCCCCACGAAATCGCCCCGCATCTGGCTGGGCGCGCCGAACTCGATCAAGGGCCCGACCGAGGCCGTGTTTCATCGTCAGAGCGGAAATCATCTGCTCATCGTCGGTCAGCGAGAGGAAGCGGCGCTGGCGATGATCGTCACCGCCCAGATCGCGCTCGCCGCCCAACTTGCGAAGGATGCGGCCAAGATATTTGTTTTCGATTGTAACCCGCCTGATTCGGCGGAAGCAAAGACGCTCGCGCGCGTTGCCCAGGCCATTCCCGGCGGGGTTCGCAGTGTGGGAGCGGCCGAAACCGCCGAAGTCATTTCTGAACTCGCGGCCGAATTGGACCGGCGCAATGCAAATCCCGGAGGCGATGCCCCGGTGTGTTTCCTCCTCGTCCACGGCTTGCAGCAGAACAAGAAGCTGCGATTTGATGAGGAAGCCAGTTTCTCGCTCGACGCGACGGCGAGCGCAGGCAATCCCGGTTTGCTCTTCAACAAGCTCATCACGGAAGGCGCGAGCCAGGGCATCCACGTCATTGCCACGTGCGATACCTACAATAATGTGATGCGCATGTTGAGTCGCAAGGCGGTGAGCGAGTTTGAAATGCGCGTCGTCTTCCAGATGAGCGCGAACGACTCGGCCAGCCTCATCGAATCACCCGCCGCCAACACGCTGGGTCTGCATCGCGCGATTTTGCACAACGGCCAGCAGGGTTGGATGGAAACCTTCCGGCCTTATGCGCTGCCGGATGAGGGGTGGCTCACCGAGGCCGGCGAAAAACTTGCCCGCTTTCGAGGTTGATGACTTTTTTCGCCCAAGTCGGTGCGTTTCTTCGCCGATCCATTGGCTGTGAAGAATTGTCAGGGGCGACCTCGACAAAGTACGCATACGTAGTATAATTGCCCCGCTGCCACCGCGGGATTGATTACTCCATTTGGAGTCAAATGAATCGGGAGGCAGGGGCTTGCGTCTGAGCCATGTTCGGCTAACTGTTCAGAGAATTGTTTTACCATGACTGCAAACACGATTGAAAAGAACTGGGATGCGATTGTGATCGGCGGCGGGCCATCGGGCTCAGCGGCTTCGACGATTCTCGCGGAATACGGCCATCGCGTGCTCGTGCTCGAACGTGAGAAATTCCCCCGCTATCACATCGGCGAATCGCTGATTCCCTTCACGTACCAACCACTCAAGCGCCTCGGAATGATTCCGAAGATGCAGGCGTCGGCGTTTGTGAAGAAATACAGCGTGGTATTCATCTCGCGGAACGGCAAGGCGAGCGAGCCGTTCTATTTCTTCTCGCGCTACGACCGCGATTCCGTGGCGCAAACCTGGCAGGTGCTGCGCTCGGAGTTTGACCAATTGCTCATGGACAACGCGCGGGAGAAGGGCGCGCAGGTCCTGGAAGAAATCACCGTGAAGGAGCTGTTGCGGGAGAACGGACGGGTCACCGGCGTTCGCGCGCAGACCAAGGCCGGTGAAGTCGTGGAGTTCCGCGCGCCGATCACGCTGGATTGTTCCGGCAAGGAAGCGTTCACCACCGTGCGCAACGGCTGGCGCATGAACGATCCGCATCTGAACAAGGTCGCCGTCTGGACTTACTACAAGGGCTCGAAACGCGAACCGGGCATTGACGAGGGCGCGACCACGGTGGCTTACGTGCCGGAAAAGGGCTGGTTCTGGCACATCCCGCAGCATAACGACATGGTGAGCGTGGGCGTCGTGGCCGAGGGCAAATATCTCACGCGCGACGGCGTGCGTGAGCCGGAGCAGATTTTCAAACGCGAGATCGAGCAGAACGCATGGATCAAGGACCACCTCTCGATCGGCGAACAAGTCGGCAAATATTTTCTCATCAACGAATACACCCAGCACGCGAAGCATTGCGGCAGCGACGGTTTACTGCTCGTTGGTGACGCGTTCGCATTTCTTGACCCGGTGTTCAGCAGCGGCCTGATGCTTGCGCTGAAAAGCGGTACCTTGGCGGGGGAGGAGCTCCACAAGGCCATCGTCGAACAGGATTTTTCGCCAGAGCGTTTTGCCAGTTACGGACGCTTCATGCGGGAAGGGATCGAGAACATGCGCAAGCTGGTCTATGCGTTCTACAATCCCAAGTTCTCGTTCAAGGCGGTGATGGAGAAATATCCTGAAGCCGCGGGCGAAATCACGGACTGCCTTAGCGGCGACGTGAACAAGGACTTTGAACCGTTGTGGAGGAAATTTCGGGAGTTTGTTCCGTTGCCCGAAGAACTGCCGGTCGGAGGTCCGTTGGTACAGAGCGAAATCGAGGCAGCGAAATCCTAGCTCGAGCGAGGACACGGAATGAGCCCGGACCGACGATCTCGAGGATCCGTGTTTCCCTTTTGTTTGTTATGTGGCCGAATTGCGTTCAGTGAACATTATCCAACTCACGCCCGGTGCGGGTGACATGTTCTGTGGAAATTGCTTCCACGACAACGCGCTCGTGGCGGCGTTGCGCAAGCTGGGCCACGACGCGACGATGCTGCCGCTCTACCTGCCTGTCCGCGTGGATGGCGAGAATCTGAGCGCCGGCCAGCCCATTTTCTTTGGCGGCGTCAATGTTTACCTGGAGCAAAAGTCTGCGTTCTTCCGCAACGCCCCCCGCTGGTTGCATCGGTTGCTAAACTCACGCTGGCTCCTGGAACGGGCGGCGGGACGGGCGGCCAAGACGCGGGCGAGCGATACGGGCGATTTGCTCCTCTCGATGTTGCGGGGTGAAGCCGGCAATCAAGATCGCGAGATCACCGAACTCATTGGCTGGCTGCGGGAGCAGGCGAAACCGGACGTTATCTGTCTTTCAAACGCCCTGCTCATCGGCATGACGCGGCGGCTGAAACGCGAGCTCAGAGTGCCGGTGGTTTGTTTACTGCAAGGCGAGGAGCCGTATCTCGATTCGTTGCCCGAAGCGCATCGGGCGCCGGCCTGGAAGCTTCTCGCCGAGCGGGCCGTGGATGTCGACGCGTGGATCGCATTAAGCCGCTGGAACGCTGATCGGTTGATCGCGCGGCTCAACCTCAAGCCGGAGCGGGTGCACGTGGTGTACAGCGGCATTGAGCTGGAACAATTCACCGTCGAAGGCCGAAGGTCGAAAGTCGAAAGCCAGCGCGCGCCGGTCCTCGGCTACTTTGCGCGGATGTGCCAGGACAAGGGGCTCGATCTGCTCGTCGAAGCCTACATCCACATAAAGAACCGCGGCAACGTCCCGCGACTCAAACTGCATGTGGGTGGCGGTTGCGGCCCGAGCGATGAGCCATTCGTGCGCTCATTGCGCAAACGTCTGGCGGAAGCCGGCTACATCGGTGAAGTCAGCTTTCATCCGAACCTGAGTCACGCAGAGAAGGTGGCTTTCCTCCAATCGCTCGACGTTTTTTCCGTGCCCGCGCATTATGGCGAGGCATTCGGACTTTATCTCATTGAAGCCATGGCCGCGGGCGCGCCGGTGGTCCAACCGCGGACGGCAGCGTTTCCGGAAATCATCGCGGCCACGGGCGGCGGCGTGTTGTGCGATCCCAACGATGCGAAGGCGCTGGGTGAAGCCATCGAGGCCGTGCTGCTGGATCCGGCACGGGCGCGTTCGCTGGCGAAAGCGGGACGCGTGGCGGTGGAACGGGAATTCAATGCCACAGCCATGGCCGAACGAACCCTGCGCGTGCTGGAACAATCGATGCCGCGGCCGGCAGGTGCGGGCTAGTTTTTCACGTTCGTCAAAATCCATCCGGCGGGTTTCCCGCTGTTCAAATGCCGGTCTCCCATTAGACTCAGGACATGCCGCCGCCAAACGCCGCCGACTGGATCTGGATGCGCAGCGGCGATGAGGTTTTTCCCGCCATGCTCTCGGCCATCGCCGCCGCCCAGAAGACGGTGGCGCTGGAAATTTACATCCTGGCGGCAGGCAAACTAGCCGAGGAATTTCGCACGGCACTCATTGCTGCGCGGGAACGGGGTGTGACCGTGCGGGTGCTGATTGATGCCATTGGGTCGCTGGAGTTGCCGAACAGTTTTCTCGAACCCTTTCGCCTGGCCGGAGTGGAGGTGCGGGTATTCAATCCACTGGCGTTGCGACGCTTCGGCATCCGCAACCATCGCAAGCTGCTTGTCTGTGACGAGAGCGTGGCCTTTATAGGCGGGTTCAACATTGCGGAAGAATATTCAGGCGATGGCGTGACCCGCGGCTGGTGCGACCTGGGGGTGCAGCTGAATGGCGCGCTGGTGGATGATTTGGCGGCTTCATTTGAGGAGATGTTTGCGCTGGCGGATTTTCAGCATAAACGGCTCGTGCGGCTGGCGCGGGCGCGACAGAAAAAGGTGGTGCTCGATGCCAATGACCAGTTGCTGTTGAGCGGGCCGGGGCGCGGCCAGAGTCCCATCCGGCGGGCGTTGCTGGCTGATTTGCGGCAGGCGCGCCGGATTCAAATCATCGTGCCGTATTTCATTCCGTCGTGGCGCATCCGGCGGTTGCTGGCGCGGGCGGCGCGGCGCGGCGGACAGGTGCAGTTGCTTTTGCCCGGCAAATCGGACGTGGCCCTGGCCCAGCTGGCCGGACGGAGTTTGTATCGGCGGTTACTCAAGGCTGGCGTGGAGATTTACGAGTATCAACCGCAGGTGCTGCATGCCAAACTGTTTGTGTTGGACGACGCGGTGTATGTGGGCTCGGCGAATCTGGATCCGCGCAGCCTGTCCATCAATTACGAACTGCTGGTGCGGCGCTATGACGCGGCGGAAGCGGCGCGGGCGCGGACGATCTTTGCGGAGGCGCTGGCGCACAGCCGGCGAATAGACCGGGAGGAGTTGAAGTTGAACTCCGGTTTGTGGACGCGGCTCAAAGAGTATTTCGCTTACTGGGTGCTGGTGCGGATTGACCCGCACGTGGCGCGGAAGCAATGGCGGTCGTTGCCGGAGTGACGAGCTCAGTGTATGAATTGGCAAATAAGCATGACGATTAACAAACGGACAGACACTTTCTTATTGATGTTCGCGGTTTCGTTCGTCGCGGTTGTCATCCTGCCTTTGGTATTTTCAGATAGCGCATACGCACAATCCGGGGTGAAAATGGTTGCGCACCAGCCTGATGATATTGATTGGATACTCAACGCCTTGGTCATTCGTCCGCTTAGGCCGCGAATGACAAATGATGCACTTCGTGCGCTGTACAAACAACAATTCACAGACATGGCTAAAGCCGAAACAAGACTCCGGGAGCTTGGGACAAACACACTGCCCTTGTTGATGGACCGGGTTCACGCGGCTGGGTCGTTGAGCAAAAGCAATCGTGACGCAGGAATGCAAGCGGCGATGCGGCTCGGGCTTGCTTTTGAAATCCTTGGCGACACAGCCAGACCGTTACTGCCGCAGTTGATCGAGGAATTTCGCTCTGGTCGAAGCGTGTGGGCAAGTGTCGTAGGGATTAAACATATCGGAGGAACTGAGGCCGGATTGACTCTGGTTGCCGGACTGACCAATTCCGATCTTATCATCCGTGACGTGGCGTTGAGTTCAATGTCACTGTTTGCCACGAATCGCGAAGTTGTTGAGGCTGCTATCCCATTATTGATATCCCTGCTACAGGACAAGTCAGAGTTTACAAGAGCGCTTGCGTCAAGTGCGCTTGGGAGTATGCCATCGAAACCAGAGTTCGTGGTTCCAGCCTTGTTGCAGGTGGCCGAGATTGATTCTGATTTCGTTGTGAGGTGTCAGGCGGCGAAGGCAATTGGGAGATTCGGGACGAATGCAAGTTTCGCTCGGGATAGATTGGAGCGCATTGCATCGCAAGATGCCGAAGCGATTACGAGGCGTGCAGCTAAAGTAGCGATGGAATCAGTTACCGTCCCAGCGCGATGAGATACCGCTGGAAGCGCGTCATTTCTTCCTCGGCTTTGAGGCGGAGGTTGATCTGATGGAGGTTGCCGCAGATGCGCGTGAGCAGGCGGCGCGAACTGACGGGCGCGAGGTATTCGTCGCGGAGATCGTAATTGCCGCGCACAAGGTAATGCACGCAGTCGGCTTTGGTCATTAGTTTGCCCTTGTCGAAGGCGTCAATGTAGATCTCCTCGGTCGGCGACTGGTAACGGCAGAGAAAATGGCCCGGCAGCCCGATGCCGACAATCGGGAGTTGCAGCCGGCGCGCCATCAACAGGTAAACGAGGCAGAGATTGATGGGATTGCCCGTGCGCCGGTCGAGCACGCGGTTGAGATAACTGTTCTCCGGGTCGTAATAGTTCTGTTCGTTGCCCGCGAGGCGCAGTTCCCCGAACAGGTAATCGTTGATGATGGTGAGGATTGATTGCGCGCGAGCATGCATGGGCAGGCGCTGGCGCAGTTCGGCGGCGAAAGCATCAAGCAGCGCACCGTAGGCCTCAAGATTGGCCTCGGGATAACGGGTCTGGGCGAGCAGCCAGGCGCCGCGTTCGAGATCGAGGTCCTGACCCTGCTGGAGGCAGAACGCGAGGAAGCGGTTGTCGGCGGCAAGCCCTTCAAAATGCCGGACGATGTCCTGCGCGCGGCGGCGGATGAGCGGGTCGCTGCTCAACATATGCGGGCGCAGCCATTGGCGCGACGTGTCGCCAAACGACAGGATTTTCTCGCGAACGGCCTGGTAAACGGCCGGGTCTTCATCCCCCAGTAATTTTACAAGAGCGGCTTTCCGGGTTTCGGGTAGGCCTTCGGCTGGCAGCACTGAATGGATCGTATCCATGGTTTGGTGAAATGATTGAACCAAAATAAATGACCCCTTTCAATTCGGGAAAATGGGGATAGCCTCCCGGGCGCTTCCGACTCCGAAGGTGAGAATAGACCCGACTGCTATTCACCGGCGACGAACTCAGCGATCCCGGGGAAGTCGGCTGCGACTGGCCTGGATTTCTTCAATGGTCGATTCAATCAAAGCGCGTTGGCGGGCGCGTTGTTCGCGGCGAAGCGCGAAGGCATCCACTAATGCGGCCAGCATCGCGCACAAGGTCAGGATCAAGCACAGCAGCCAATACAAAATGAAGTTTATCCCGGTGAGCCGGCCCTGCGGGTGGGTATCGCCGGCGAGCAGCAACCCAAGCGCGCCCAGCAGGCAGATGGCACCGAACCAGCGCCGACGGGTTTTGGCGGATGACTTCACGCCGCCAAATTAGCAGAGCCGGGCCGGGGGTCGCAACTTGGACGGTGCGGCGGCGGCGTGGTGAATATTTCGCGCTGTTGCTTACCATATTCTGAGTGCTATGGTTTGCGCGCAGACGGTCGTGAACATCAACCCCCGCGATGAAAGGACTGACCATGCATATCGCCAAACAACTTGCCATTTTCCTCGAAAACAAACCCGGCATGCTCGCTCGCGTTTGCGACGCGCTGGCCGATCACGACATCAGCATCCACGCGTTGTCCACGAGCGATACCGTGGATCACACGGTCATGCGTCTGGTGGTGAATGACTCCCGCAAGGCGCTGCATGTATTCGAAGCCCACGGCACGCTCGTCGTGGAGGATGACGTCGTCTTGATCGAAGGGGACAACAAGCCGGGCAGCCTTGCCAAAATTTCGCGTCGGCTGGCCGAAAAGAAGGTCAACATCGAATACGCGTATTGCTCCACGCCGCCTTCGGCCAAGAAAGGCTTGCTGGTATTGCGCGTGAATGACGCCAAGAAGGCGCTGAAAGTGCTGAACAGTTGACTGCCCCATCAAGTTCCGCCTTGCATCCACTGCTTTACGAAATCAACACCCGTTGTTGGCTGGCCGAATTGTCACAGGCAGCGGGGCGGGCGATCACGCTGGCCGATATTCCGGCGGCGGAATTTGCAAACTGGCAGCGCCTCGGGTTCACCCACATCTGGTTGATGGGCGTGTGGACCACCGGGCCGCGTTCCCGGGCGGAAGCGCTGAAGTCGGCGGATTTACGGCGCGGCTACGATGAAATATTGCCGGGCTGGAAGGAAAAGGATGTCGCGGGTTCGCCCTATTCCATCGCGGCGTACGAAGTGGCGCGGGAACTCGGAGGCGAAGCGGGGCTGGCACAATTCCGCGCGGACCTGTTCCGGCGTGGAATTAAGCTTCTGTTGGATTTTGTGCCTAATCATCTTGGGCTGGATCATCCGTGGCTGAGTGAGAAACCGGAGTTGTTCGTACAATCGGCAGGGCCACAGGACGGAGTCTTCGCACAACAAACGAAATCCGGTCCGCGCTGGATTGCCAACGGCAAAGATCCTTACTTTCCGGCGTGGACCGACGTGGCGCAGTTGGACTATCGCCGCGTAGATACCCGGGCGGCGATGCAGGACTTGCTGCTCTCCGTGGCCGCGCGTTGCGATGGCGTGCGATGTGACATGGCGATGTTGCTGCTCAATGAAGTCTTTGCTCGGACATGGCAACACCTGCCGTCCAGCAAGTCGCCCGTCAGCGGTGAGTTCTGGGATGTTGCCATTCGCGCCGTGAAACAGGCGCATCCAGGATTTCTTTTCCTCGCAGAGGTTTACTGGGACTTGGAAGCGGGCATGCAATCGCTAGGGTTTGATTACACTTACGACAAGCATCTCTACGACGATTTGATGTGGTCGCGCAGTGTGGCGGCGCAAAGCCGGTTGTTGGGGTTGCGTCCCGAGTTTGTCGCGGCCTGCGCGCACTTTCTGGAGAATCACGATGAACCGCGGGTAGCGACACGACTGGACTTCGAAGTGCACCGCTCGGCAGCGCTTGTGATGTTGGGTTTGCCGGGGATGCGTTTCTTGCACGAGGGCCAACTGACCGGCGCCAGGTTTAAAATTCCGGTCCAGCTGGCGCGCCGGCCGATTGAACCGCCCCAGCCTGACTTGGTGAAAATGTACGAGCACCTGCTCGCAACCCTGAAGGCCTCGGCGGTCGGACAGGGGGAGGGACGGTTGCTGGGGCCGCGCCAGGCTTGGCCGAACAATCCCAGCGGGCAGGATTTCATCCTCGTTTTCTGGCCGGCGCAACTGCCGGCGTTTGAATTGGTCGTGGTGAATCTCGCGCCGCATCGCAGCCAGTGTTACGCGCCGTTGTCCGTGGACGGATTAGCCGAGCATCACTGGTCTATCCGCGATTTGTTGGGTGCTGAACGTTACACGCGCGTGGGCAGCGACCTTGCGCAACAGGGTTTCTATCTCGACCTTCCGCCGCGCGGGGCGCAATTGTTTCGATTTGAGCCGGCGAGTTGAACAATTTCAGTCCGCGTCATTTTACTTCAAAGGAAGATTAGGTAATCAGCTTTCTTATGCTGCGGTTTCTCTACTCGACGAGTGTAGATTGTAAAATGATTTATTGCACAGTGAGCGCATTCCGGTAAAAACTATCTAAATTTGACCGGAGAACTTCCGGCAAGCGACCGGTAGAGATGACGAACGAAAAAATCGAGCAGCCAAGGGGAGGTTCAGTCCAGCTCGGACTGCCGCCCAAACAAGGACTTTATGACCCCGCCTTCGAGCACGATGCGTGCGGCGTGGGTTTTGTCGTCAACATCAAGGGTAAAAAATCCCACCAGCTCGTCACGGACGCGTTGCAGATTCTGGTGAATCTGGATCACCGCGGCGCATGTGGTTGTGTGGT
>Ga0315912_10000136_pt1 | contig 171869 bp, 132 predicted proteins | sample VfabasoilMG_FD_204469 | JGI IMG/M metagenome (GOLD analysis project Ga0315912, IMG submission 204469) | Garden soil microbial communities collected in Santa Monica, California, United States - V. faba soil | ecosystem: Environmental > Terrestrial > Soil > Garden | place: USA: California...
GGTTTTTGTATCCGGCTTCGTCCTTCGCCAGCAGTCCCAGATGGTGATACACATCCCGCCCGCCGCCGGTGCTGCCCGTTTTCTTTTCCAACCGGGAGTTGGGAGCGACGTAAACTTCGCAGCCGATGATCGGCTTGATGCCTTTCTCCCGGACGGCTTTGTAGAAATCCACCGCGCCGTGCATGGCGCCGTGATCGGTCATCGCGATCGCCGAAAACTTCAGCTCGTGCGCCTTTTCCGCGAGTTTGTCCAACCGACAAGCGCCATCGAGCAGGGAATACTCGGTGTGCAGGTGGAGATGGACAAAGTCAGCGTGCGACATGGGAGGGCAACTTAACTCGCGGCGCAAAGCCGGCGCAAGGCGAGGTTGCACACAATGCGATCGTGTGGCGGGTACCGCTCCGTTGATTGCGTAAACGTAGCCGCCGACGTGAGGAAGGCGGGCGCCACATCAATAGTAATTGCTTCCGTCTCCTCACGTCGGCAGTTACGAGAGGCGAAGGACAGATCCGAAGCGGCCGTGAAAGGGATCGGTTTGGCTAAGCTGATCCGAGCGGCGGCGGAGAGTCTGAGTTCTGTCACCCGCTTGTGACCGGATCGTGCGCATTGGCCGCTTGACTTCACTTTTGGGCAGCGGCAAAGTCGCCCAATGCCTAACGCACTAAGTGTCTGCCGTGCTCTGGTCACTGGAGTTCTGGTTATGAATACCTCGATTCTACGCGCCGAAGGTGATTCGCCGGCGGAAAAGCTGTTGAACGCCCCCCGCACGCTCGTGATCGCGCATCGCGGTTACTGCCAGGTTGCACCTGAGAACACGCTGCCTGCGTTCAAACTGGCCAAGGCGGCCGGCGCGGACCTGGTTGAACTCGATTATCATCACAGCAAGGACGGTGAATTGATCGTGCTACATGATCACACCCTGGATCGTACTACTGACGCATTGGCCAAATGGGGCGGCAAAGACATCCGGGCCGATACCAAGACACTGGCGGAGTTGCGCTCGCTGGATGCGGGCAAGTGGTTCGACCCGCAGTTTGCCGGCACGAAGTTCCCTACGCTCAAGGAATCGCTCGATGAGATCCAGAACGGCGGGGTCACATTGATTGAGCGCAAGGCGGGCGACGCCGCGGCGTGCGTGAAATTGCTCCAGGAACATCAGTTGGTGAATCAAGTCATCGTGCAGGCGTTCGACTGGAAATATCTCACCGACTTTCACAAACTCGAACCGAAGCAGGTGTTGGGCGCGCTTGGCCCGCCTTCAACCCGCGATGGGAAAAAGCTCACTGCCACGGAAAAGGAGCTGAGTGCGGCGTGGATTGATGAGGCCCAGAAAACCGGCGCCCGGGCGGTGGTATGGAACAACCAGGTGACGAAGGAAACCGTGGCCTACGCGCACGGGAAGAAACTCAAGGTTTGGGTATACACGATCAACGATCCCGCCGAGGTGAACCGCCTGCTCGACCTGGGGGTGGATGGCATTATCACCAATAATACCGGGCTGATCTGGCGCACGCTTGCCTTGCGCAACGCACCTTCGGTGAAGTAATCTTCGCCGAAATCAGATGAGCGAATCCTTCGGCCCGCCCAAATATTTCCAGATCAGTCGGGATATTGTGGCATTGATCCAGGACGGCACGCTCAAAGCCGCGGCGCCCGTGCCCTCGGAAAACGAGATCATCGAGAAATACAAGGTCAGCAACACCACCGCCCGCAAGGCGCTGCACGAGCTGGAAAAGGGCGGTTGGGTCACACGGGTCAAAGGCAAAGGCACCTTCGTCCGCGATCAAACTGTGGTCCGGGCGATCAATCGCATTTTCGGTTTCACCAAGAACATGGTGGAGGCCGGTCGCAAGCCGACGACCAAACTGGTCGGATTTCATCTCCGCAACGACGATCATGCGCAGTTCATCAACGGTCGCGAATTCACGCTGAAAGGGCCTTTCTGCGAGATAGAACGGATCCGTTACGCGGACAGCATTCCGATGATGCGCGAGACCCGCTACATTTCGTTGCGGTTGTGCCCGGACATCCAGCGACGCAACCTGGAGCAATCGCTCTACACCACCTACGAGAAGGAATACGGGCTGCATCTCACGGAAATCAATCAGATGCTCAGTGCGGTTTTGCTCGAAGGTGCGGCGCTAAAGTCGTTTCAGGTGCAGAAGCCGATTCCAGCCTTCCGGGTGGAGGGCGTTTCTTTCTGCGGTAAGGACCTTATCATTGAAATGGAAGACGCCGTTTATCGCGGCGACATGTATCGCTTCGCCGCCAAGGCGCTCCGCTAAGCGCTTTCGTATAACAAGGGATTGACATCTTCCTTGTTGGGGAGTTACTTAGTGCGTTAACGCCACATCGCCGGAACGAGCAGAACGTTCGCCTTTGGATTGGTTCAGGCCATGCAAAGACTCAACGGTGCGCAGGTTGACGAGGTGTCGTTGCGAGTTTGTGACCCAAGTTTAACGCCCGAAGCAAAACCCCTAAACTACAATCCCCGCATGAAACGTGAATCCCACGTCGCCCCGACGTCACCCATTCTCCGATGCCAAACCGGCTTTTTCCGGCCTTGCTGCAAACTGCTCGCGGTAGCCTTGCTCGGGGCAAGCCAGTTCGTCGCCTCTGCGGTCATCATCTACACCAATGACTTTGAGGCCTTCAGCAATGTTGCCACCAACCTGTCGGACATGGCCGACACTGATCCGGTAGGCGCAGAATGGAACATGGCCGATGACAATCCGGTGGGCACGGCCAGCGGCAGCGGGGTACAGGTGATCAACTGGCTCGCCCATAGTGGCAGCAAGTCACTCTTCTTGCGACCCGGAAGCGAAGCGCAGGTCAACCTCCCCAACACCCGCAGCGGGACCAATTACCAGTTCGATTTCTGGATGCACGTGGTCAAAGCGCCCACGGGTAGCCATAGTTTCCTGGTCATACTTCGGGGCGAAGGCGCCGACCTCAATGCCGATGATTACATCGCCTACCGATCCGAACGGGTGATCACCAATTCGTCGGTAATCTACTACTTCGACGGCATCGGACCGGAACTAGCCGGCTGGACCAACACCCTTGCGACACACATTGAGGCCACCTGGCAGCACCATCGAATGATCATCAACCCGGTGACCCAGAAGATGATGATCTACATTGACGACATGGTGAATCCGGTCGTGACCAACGCTGATCTGGCGCGCAGTGAAATCCCCGTACCGACCCAGTTGCGCATCATCCACGAGGGTAATACCGCCGATGACGGATACATTGCGGTTGATGATATTAGTCTGACTGTGGACGGCTCCATCGATTTGACCACGACGTTCACTGATGGATTCGAAAGTTATCCCGCCCGAAGCACGGCATCGGACGATGCCGATCCGCGCGGGCCGTGGATCACCGTAGAAGTGGATGGCACTGGTCAATCACGAGCGTTGGCCCCGCCAAAGGTGCAGGTCGTGGATTCATCGGTCGTCGCGCCGCATTCGGGAAACAAATGCCTGAAACTGGAAGCCGGGCAGCGCGCCGGCGCCAGCGTTGCCTGGGGAGTCACCCCGCAATCAGACGTTCAGATCACCTGGTGGGCACGGGTGCCATCGGCCGCGGCTAACAATCCTTCCCCTGACGCTATGTATTTGCGCATGTCACTCTACGGAGCCGAAGGCGGCAACACATTTAGCGGCGATTCAGCGCTGTTGGGTTACGGGATTCGCGCCACCGCCCCGGTGGTTGGCGACGCCACTTCGCTGCTCTTTTTCTCGACGCTGTGGGTGGATACGACGGTGGATTATACCCCTGATACTTGGGAGCAATATCAGTTGACCACCCACAACGCCCAAGGCCGCTACACAATTGTGAAGAACCCCAGCGGCGTCAACCCACAGGTCATCGTGGATCGCGCGGTGTTCGTCGGTACCGCGGCGAATTGGGGGCCGAGTTTCATGGCCGCCTGGAGTTCGTCCAACGGCACCAATCATCCGCCGGTTTACATTGATGATATTGAGATCAAATCGCTGACTTCGAGCGCCGAACTGCCGGCCAATCCTTACACGATCACCAATTTCGGCTCCCGCTTTACCAACGTCACCGTGCTCAAGGTAAATGGTTCCGTCGGCAAGGCCGTGGTGGATCCGCGCGACAATACGTCGATCCTGTTCAATCTGGACACGGAAGCCGGCGCCATTTATCGCGCGCAGAAAATCGCCAGCGGCAACTGGCGCGTGGATTCGCAACCGATTGTCACCGGCTTGGACCGTCCGTCCGGTTTGGTGGTCAGCACCAACGGCACAATCTGGTGGACGCATGATTTCACGCAATCCATCCGCCGACTCAAGGCGCCGTGGGAAAGCAACGTCGTCGAGGAAGTCGTGACCTACTTCGGCGACTCCGCGATTGATGATGATCCCATTGATCTCACCATCGCTCCGGATTCTTTCACCGGATCGCCCGGGCAGCCGGGAGTGGTGGTGATTGCGGATCGCGGCAGTGATGGCGACGCCTTCAATTCACTCAACTTGCTCGACCCGAACACAACGGCTTTGGGACAAACGAATAGCACGTTCTTGGTCGCCCCGACGGGCTCGGGAATTGGCGGTGGCAATTTGAACGTCATCACGCCCATTGCCCAATATGGTGAAGTGGCGACGTTGACCACGGATGGATTTATCGCCGCGGTGAATGGCAGCGGAGCGGTGCGCCAGATCGTGCCGACGTTGCTGTGGTCCGACATCTTCTCAGGTGGTCCGGCGCCAGCTGGCACGGGCATGGCGGCGGATCCTACTACCGGTCGCCTGTGGATTGCCGACGACACGCGCGACGAAGTGTGGTCGGTGGATGCCAATCCGAATGCCCAAACTCCGGATCAAAAAGAACTCGCGTTCCCGTTGACCGACACGGCGCGGCCGGATTTGCAGATGGACTTCCACGATCCCGGCCTGGCCTTCGCTCCGAATGGCAGCTTCTTAATTGTGCAGGACACCAGCGTGGTGAATGGCGGCGGCCGGTTGCTGATTTTCCACAACGAGCCGATCGTGGTGACCCCGTTCCCGATTACGTCGGCGGCCAAAGTTGGTCAAGGCTTCCAGCTCACGTGGCAATCGGCCGGCGCGGCCACATATCGCGTGCAGCGCGGCACAAACGTGAACAGTCTGGTGGACATCACCGGTGATCTGTCGGTCACTACGTTTACGGACACCAACGTGCTGAGTCGGGCGTTTTATCGCGTTGTCGCCAAGCCCTGACGAATTCGGGTCCGCGGGTTCACCCGCGGGCCCAACTTGAACTGAGCATATGAAGAACCCGTTCCGCCATCATCAGGGATTCACCCTGATCGAACTCCTGGTGGTCATTGCGATCATTGCCATCCTCGCGGCCATGTTGTTGCCGGCGCTGAGTCGCGCCAAAAGCAAGGCCCAGGGGATCAAGTGCCTGAACAATCACAAACAGTTGTTGCTGGCGTGGAAGATGTACGTGGATGACAGCAATGAAGTATTACCGCACGTTAAGCACGGCCCCTACGAATGGGTCGGCGGCTGGCTGGATTACACGTCCACCCGCGACAACTGGGATCCGGATTTGAATCTCAAGACCAGCATTCTGTCTCCCTATTGCAAGAACGTGGAGGTCTTCAAATGCCCGTCAGACAAGAGCACTGTGAACGTGCTGGGTCGTGTCCTTCCGCGCGTGCGCACCATGTCCATGCTGAATTGGGTCGGCGGCCGGGGCGAAAATCGGCCGATGAATTGGGCCAACACCACATATGGCAAGTCCCCTGGTGAATACCGCATCTACCACAAAACTTCGGACTTCACGGACCCCGGGCCAGCCCGGACGTTTGTATTCCTCGACGAACGCGAGGACAGTATCAATGACGGCATGTTTGTCGTGGACATGCAGACTTATCCGACGACAACGCAATCCATCGTGGATTATCCGGCCAGTTACCACGGCGGGGCCGGCGGATTTTCATTCGTGGACGGGCACTCGGAAATGAAGAAGTGGACCAGTGCGCTGATTCTCGAAGCCCCGCTCAAGGGCGCGGCGCGGCCCTATCCCACACTGTTGGGTGGTGCATTCAACAAGGACGTCGCTTGGATGCAGGAGCGTTCGACTCGCCCGGTGCAACCTTAAACGTAGTTTACGCGTGAGCGCTACTGGCCTTCCACGCGGAAGTACTCGCCAGCATTTGGGCCGGACGGATAATCGAAACGATACTCACCACTGCCCAAGGCAATTGGAGTCAGATTCGAAACCACCAGGTAAGGCCCGCTGAGGTTGGTGGCGCGCAGCAGACGGAATGATTGCCAGGCGCCGAGACTCTTGAATTGGATTTGCAGATTGCCAGTCGCGGGGTGCTTCCAAACCGCGACGTATTGAATGAGCGTGGTCGGCTGGCGCAACAGATCACCGAGACTTTGACCGGTCTGACCGGCTTGATAGAGCTGCTGAACATCCGCCGGCGAGAGGGCCCGCTTCCAGATCGCTACATCATCCACGTAACCGGTGAAATAATTACCGCCCGTCGGTCCTTCGCGTCCCATCGCGGCCAGCTGACCTGGTTTCACGTTGGCAGTTAGACCAAAGGGCGTGTTGCCATCGTTGCCGGTGTGCACATCCTGGGGTTGACCATTGAGATAGATCGTTGCCTGCCCCGAAGCCGGTCCGACATTTCCCGAGAACGTCGCCGCCACATGCAGCCATTGGTTTGATGTAAGCGCGGCCTCTGGGATTCCTGGACGGGCGGCGTGGCCGTTGGCGTCGGTGATCTTGAAACGGAGCTCCTTGCTGGCTTTATCCAGGTAGAGCACGTAACAGTCGGTGGTGGAATCAAAGATCGCGCCGAAGCTCGTAACCGATTGCGACGGCAAATAAGACAGCCGCACCCAGGCGGACAAGGTCAACGCGTTGGTGTTGATATCGAGCGTCGCGGTCTGCGGCAAGGTGACGTAGGCATTTGTGCCTTCCACCTTCAAGCTGCCCCCGAATGCCGCCAGCGAGCCGTCAAACCAGTGCGACGCGCCGTCATTGCGAACCAGGATTCCGGAATTCGTGCCGCGGCTGTCAGTGACCAGGGTGGTGAATGCGTTCGTCAGGCCGTTGTCGAATTTCCAGTAGGCGATCAGGCGATCGGCGAGATCGGTCGAAGTGCTATAGTTGGTTTGCTGCAATTGCCGCACGAGACCCGGATCGTTGGAGATGATGCCGTCCACGTCCATGTCGAGGTAGTTCTGGATTTCCACGCCATCCACGGTCCAGACGAACAATCCCAGTCCCCACTCATGCACGAAGCTGACGACGCCGGGCGTCACGCCCGATTTTTCCCACGCCACCGTGCGGGCGCCGGTGTTGGTGATGGAGGTCAGCGTCGCGGCGTTCAGCGGGCCGCTGCCGAGCGCGCATAATTTGATGGCTGGTTCAAGCGCGTGCACCGCGGTCAGGAAATTCCAGTCGAACGACTGAAGCACGATGTTCGTCACGACCCCCAGCCGCTGGAATTCACTCACGTAAATTGCCGCCGAGCCCGCTTTTTGTTCAATCAACGGAATCGCGTGCGGCAGCGTATTGGTAATCATTTCCTCCAGCGTTGGAATCCGTTCGCCGGTGAACTCCGGCGCAAACCACGATCCTGCATCCAGCAACCTTGCCTGTGCGAAGGAAAGCGCGGAGACGTTGCCGGCCCCGTCGGTGGTCCGATCCACGGTGGCGTCGTGCATCAGCACCAGGCGGCCGTCACTCGTCACGCGTCCGTCGGTCTCCACGAGATCGGCTTTGCCGAAGGCCGCGGCAAATGCGGCCATCGTATTCTCCGGGGCAAATAGCGAATTGCCGCGATGCGCAATGCTGAGGACTTGGGCGTGACCGATTCCGACGGTGGCAACGAATTGAAGCATCAATACCAAACAAGAACGACGGGACATGGTTTGCATACTTAACGCACTAGGAAACTGGTGGTCAAGGGCTTTAATCCATCGCGGCATTAACAAATCGACCCGGTAGTGGAATAGTTTTGATAAAGCAGAAGAAACAGATTGACACATTGGCTTAGAGAAGTTTACTTAGTGCGTTAACGCTCCACTGAAGCAATGGTCAACCACCTGTGCGGCCATTCCTAGGAGAATTAGCCCGTACGAATCAGTTGAAGATCGTTTGTGTCGAGCATGTTACGATGTAACCAAATCTTAACCAGTTTTCCGGTTGTTTCCACTGGCTGAACCCGCTTAGGCCGTTAGAGTGGCCAAGCAATGCAAATCATGAACCCCCAAGTGACAATTCTATCGCCCGCCCGCCGCACTCGTAATCGCGGCGCTTTCACTCTTATCGAGCTTTTGGTCGTCATTGCCATCATCGCGATTCTCGCGGCGATGCTTCTGCCGGCGCTGGCCAAAGCGAAGACCAAAGCCAAGCAGATTGGCTGCCTCAACAACCTGAAACAACTCGGCCTTGGCAGCGCCATGTACGCGGACGACAACAACGGTGATTACTGCGGAGACACGTGGCACCCCAATATATTGTCCAGGTCAGACTTTCCCACATCCTCGAAAAGGCACGGAATTGATGATGATCTGAATTGGCTTCATCCGACTTATGTAGCGAGCTTGGGCAGCTACGTATGCCCTAGTACCAAGCACAGAATCCGGACCAACATGGTGATGAATGCGCTTGGGAATCGGATGGTGATGGTTGATCTGGCGAACAACGGTTTGGGGATCGATTCATTTGGCACAAGCTACGAATGTTTCGGCAACTGGGGATCGTCCACTTCGGTGCCCGGTAAGAAGAGCGAGCGTAAACTGGCCGGGTTTGTCCTGAAAAACTACGTTGGAGGAGGAATCGGTCGGAAACCGGGAGCTTCAGACGTATTCCTGATCACAGACGGGGATGATGATACTGGTGCCACCGATGCCGAGAACTGGCCTGACAAGCCGGACAATCACGGCGCAGCTGGCCAAAACTTCACTTTTGTGGATGGGCATGCCTCCTGGGTAAAGCAGAGAGATTTCATTCACATCTGGAACCTTTCGAATGATGAAAACCGATCAGGCCCCACGTATTAGGCATGGCCCAGCCGTTCCCGGAAGAAAATCGTGATCACGCACCCATCTACCTCAACCCTCGAACATGCAGTTCCAACCATGAACACAAAAAACCAGACCTCCAATGTGCGACGCGGAATCGGCGCCGCCTCCAGATTCGCCTCTCAAGGAGCCCGACTCATGTCACTGACGCTTGTCGTCCTCGCGACCATCGGGACGGCTGCAACTTCCCGGGCGGATCGTGTCAATCACGACGTGTCCGCGGGATATATCAAGATCGATCAAACCGTGCCGGGTTACTATGACAACACCAACGCCACCGCCGCGCTTTTGTTGAGTGTCAATGGCCTGACGGTGGTGTCGAACGTGGTCAACATGGGTGATTACCGCGTCCAGATAGGGGATAGCTTCGCTGACGATACGAATAACGGCGTGATCATGGTGGCAGTGGCGCAGAACGGACGGGCCAACTGGACCAACAGCGCGGGTACGTTTACCAACAATTTTCAAACTGCCTGTGCCATCCCGTATCCCGGAGGTTACTGGGAGGCCGGGATATTCCGCAGTCCCCCCATCGCAAGTACCACGGCCAATCAGGGTGAGGACAACGTGAATTTTACGGTGGCCTATTTTCCGTTCTCGACCTGGATTGGCGGCTATGCCTTGAACAGTGTTAACACCGGCGTGCTAAGCAATTTCGTTGGCTCGGCGGGGCTTGTGCTCGGCACTCACGTCTATGATCCCCTTCTGACTAACGGCGCGGACGGCACGCTGTATGTCGATCTCCGGAGTCTGGGAATTGATTCACGCCGCGATGGCGTCCTGATCGTGAATGGTGCTAAGAATGAAGCGAATTATGCTCTCTCCTACATTAATAACGCGGATGACGAAATGGACGGTACATGGACGATCCTTTCTCACGACAATCGGGCAAATGGCCGTGCCTATGAATCGGATCCGCTTGCCTTCGTGTTCATTCCTAAAACCAATACCGCCGTCGTTTCCGGGATGTTTATGGGCGACAGCACCATCGCAATCCACAGCGGAACGGTGCCCGCATTTACAGTCACGAACTTCAGCGCCGGCCAATATGAACTCAAGATTCCGGGCCGGTCACCCACCGATGGTGTGCTCATTACTTCAGCCGCAGGCGGCGATGCCTTCAACGGCGACAACATCGTAACGTTCCAACCAAATACGGCAGCGGATGGCTGGATTATTCAAACCCGCGACCTTCCGGCTTGCGGCCTGCAAAACATGGCGACCATCGACCCCATGGAGCCGGTTTGCTCGTTCGTGTTTGTTCCTGCGGAAAAGCCGGGCGTAACGGTCACGCCGAATAAGAATCTGCTGACAACCGAGGCAGGCGGTGCGAATGAATTCACGGTTACCGTCAACGGTTATCCCAAGCCCACTGCCAATGTGACGATCAACCTCTCCTCTACGGACACCGGCGAAGGCACCGTCAGTCCGCCTTCACTTACTTTCACAACCAGCGATTGGAATGTGCCGCAGGTGGTCACCATCACGGGCGTGAATGATGGCATCGCCGACGGCACGCAGCCTTACACGATCAACCTGACCACGACGAGCAGCACGGACACCAACTTCAACGGGCTGGTTTCAGGAAATGTTGCGGCCATCAACGTTGACGATGAAGCCAGTGTCTCGGTGGATGCCAGCAGCGTTGTTACCGCGGAGGATGGCAGTACGAATGTGTTCTCCGTCTGGTTGACCATCGCCCCCGGATCTGACGTTACAGTGCCGATTTCCTCCAGTGACACGACTGAGGCAACGGTGTCCGCAGCAAGCCTGACGTTCACACCGGCCAATTACGCAACGCCTCAGATTGTGACCGTGACAGGTGTGCATGACGCCGTGCAGGACGGCAACATTGCCTACTCGATCATCACCGGCCCGGCCACGAGCGCCGACTCTGCGTATAGTAACTTCGACGCCTTGGATATTGCCGGTAGCAACCTGGATGACGATCTGGCCCGGGTCATTGTTCCCGCTGGCAAGCTCACAGTGACCGAACCGGGCACGGCTGCCAGTTTCGCGCTCGTGCTGGCCAGCGAACCAACTGCCAATGTGACAATCAATTGTGTTTCAACCGACACCACCGAGGGTACAGTCACACCATCGGTGACATTCACGCCGGGCACCTGGAGCACGCCGCAGAACATAACCGTTACCGCGGTCGATGACCTGGTGAATGACGGCCTGATAGAATTCTCGATCACCACCACGGTTACCAGCACGGATCCTCTTTACGCTGCCATCAACCCCGACGATGTGGCGGTGGAGTCCGTGGATAATGAAGCCGCCTTCGAACTGCCATCCGGCAATTTCACGTATGGCATTGGCGAGGTGGCAAAGGGAATTGATGGCTACGCGACCGTGAGTGACTTAGACACCGCCGACTACAATGGCGGCAGCCTGACCGTTACGATTACGGCAGGTAGCACGGCAGCGGACCGGCTGGATGTTCGCAACGTCGGGACGGGCACCGGGCAAATCGGAGTTTCGGGCAGCACCATCTCGTATGAGGGCGTCGCTATTGGATCCAAGAGTGGTGGCACCGGCGCCACACCGCTGGCCATCACCCTCACCAGCGCGGCGGCAACGCCGGCAGCGGCCCAGGCACTGGCGCGAGTGATCACGTATCAGAACGTGGATGCGAACGCCTCACCGCAAGGCCGGACGTTTTCGTTCGCGCTCGCCGACGGCGATGGTGGCGTCAGCACCAAAACGAAGTCAGTTAGCATCCGTCTCATGCGCGTTGACAGCTATCAACATGAAGGGGATGGCGGATTCGGTCTCTACACCTACGCACTTGACACTCAGATTCATCATCTATTCCCCGACACCAGCTATCCAGCCGGTTACAGTGCAAGCGGTCTGTGGCTGGATTTTGATCCCGCCAGTCTGCTTCCAACTGACCAGATGCAGTGCTTCCTGAAGTTCACGAACCTGATTGGCACGGCTGCCGGACAGATTCCTTCGGGTGCGAAGATCGTATTTGCGGAACTCACCATGAATGTCACCGACAGCGGCCATGGTGCCCGGTTCAACCGGATGCTTGGCGATTGGGATGAAACAGTGACGTTCAACAGCCTCGCCGATGGTATCGCGCTAGACAATATTGAAGCCACATCCGGCACCAACGTCTGGTTGAGTGATCAAGCCCACAACACGACGACCGGCACGGGCCTTCGCACGATTGGGGTCACTGCCGACGTCCAGGCTTGGGCGGATGGCACAAACAACTTCGGCTGGGTCTTGAGCACTTGGCAGGGTGGCGATAACGGGACTGCTTTCAGTCCTTGCGAGTCAACAAATATTGTGCTGCGTCCGCGCTTACGCGTGGGATGGTTGCCGCCAACCTCTGCTTCCGTTGCCGCGTTCCGGCAGGGCCAGAATGGTTACACGGGCGCAGTTGACACGCAGGTCCGTTTGGCGAATCCAACCACGAGCTACGCGACAGCGACGGTGCTGGCGCCAGATGCAGCGGTGGTTGCGAACCCGCTGGTGAATCCGCAGCAAGCTCTGGTACGATTCGACAACCTCATCGGTTCAGGCGCCGGCCAGGTGCCGGCGGGCTCAACCATCCACGCGGCGGTGCTTGATGTTGCGAGCATTACCGCGGATTCCCAAGGTCACGGCGGGCTCTTCCATGCCCTTTTGCCGACTTGGAATGCCACCGACACGTGGGATATCTGGGTGAATGGCATTTCCGCTGATGGGGTTGAGGCGGTTGCCGCCCCGACCGTAACGCTGCCAGTTGATGGATTTGGGCAAAACGTCCAGGCCGCCCGGCATGCGGTCGAACTCACAGCTGATGTGCAAGCATGGGCGAACGGCACGCTGGCCAACAACGGCTGGGTGATTCTACCGTGGCCCAACGGCACTGGCGGCTGGGGCTTCAACTCTGCCGAAGCTGACCCGGTGGACACCCGGCCCCAACTACGCGTCTATTTCACGCCCGGCCCGCGCATGCTGACGCCCATCTGGTCGCCCAGCGTCATCCAGGTTCTGTTCACGGGCGACGTGGGCAAGACCTACACCGTGTTGCGCGCCGGTACGGTGGAGGGTAATTACTCGCCCATTGGTACCGCAACGGTTGGCGGTGGTGGCACGGCTACTTTCAACGACAACGCACCGTTGCCAGGCACGGCGTTTTATCGGGTTTCGTATCCGTGATGAGCGATCGGCTCATTCGATTGACTCGAAGCGGGATGATTGTGGTTGGTGTGGGCTTTCGTCGCAAGGTGGGTAAGACCACCTTGCGACGGAAAAGCTACGGAATCGGATGACCCGTGAGACGATTGAGCATCGTGACTTACCAATGATTAGCAGTATTACAGAATTGGCGCGGCGCTTTGTCGCAGCAAAATTTCTCCCCGCTGCCCTCGCTGCTGCCGGGATGCTGTCGGTGGCGCAAGCCCAAAGCGCCGGCCACGGCGTTGCGGCGGCCAATCTCAATGTGGTGCAGCATGACGAAGGCAACGACGATACTTCGGTCACGGTCACGACGACGCTCTCGATCAATGAGTTTTCCTTGCGGCCGGGGTCCAATCGCGGGGATTGCAACGTGCAGATCGGACTCGGGTTCAGTGACGACCAGGAAACTGGAATCTTGCTCTCGTGCGTGGCGCAGAGCGGTCGCGACAACAACGATACGAACGCGCCCGGGATCAACTTCTGCACCACGGCGGTGGATTATGCCCGCATCGGCGGCAATGCCGGGGCTTATTTCATTCCCGTGTTCAATGTCCCCGCAGGCGCAGAGTTCAATATCAACGTTGCGGCGGCATCGTTTCCGTACGATCAATGGCTCGGCGGCCTTGCCCGCAATTCCGGCACTACGAACGGAGGTGTGAATGATCTCTTCACCGGCTCACCCGGACTCGTGCTGGGCACGCATTTCGTGGATCAGGGCGGTGGCGTTTCCATCGTAAACCTTACCAACCGAGGTGTGGACTCGCGCACCGACGGCGTGTTGCTGGTCACCCATGGAAAGAATGAGGACAACTACGCGCTCTCCCAAGTGAACAGCAACAACGGCACGTGGACTGTTTATGTGAAGGACAACGGCACCGACGCGGGCTCATATGAGCAGGACCCGGTGGCCTTCGTGTTCATTCCCAAGACCAATACCACCGTCATTTCCGGCCGCTTCCGCGGTGACGGCACGCGGTTGCTGTTTAGCGGGCCGACCCCGGCGTACAACATTACCAACACCAGCGCCGGCACGTGGCGGTTGACCATCCCCGGCCATTCGCCCGCCAGTGGCGTGCTGATCATTTCCCCGGAAGGGGGCCTGAGTCAGAACCAGGATAACATTGTTAGTTATCAATCCGACGGCGATGGCTGGATTATTCAATCGCGGGATTTGCCCGCCAATCCGCCCGGGTTGCAAACTCCCGGGGCCGGGCTTGAACCCGTGGCGTCGTTCGTCTTCATTCCGGCCGCCGCCACCGCGGCGCTTCTCAGCCCGCCGATGTCCGCTCCCAATCAATCCAGTACCACCACCTTGAGCGTGGGGGTGACAAATCTAGCGGCTGGCAATCTCACGGTGAAATTCTACGGGCGCGAAGCGCCGACGCCTGATCCTGGGCCGGACTTTGTCGTCGCGTTACTGCCGGACACGCAGTTCTACGTGTCGAGCATGCACGGTGGCGTCCCGGGCATGTTTTACGCGCAGGCGGAGTGGATTGTTACCAATCGCGTGGCGCGCAACATCGCCTATGTCGCGCATTTGGGCGACCTTTCGCAGAGCGGCGACCTCATCGGCAGCAGCGCGAACACCACCGAATGGCGGAACGCGACCAACGCCATGTACCGCCTCGAAAATCCGACCCGCACGTTGCTCGCGGAAGGCATTCCCTACGGCGTCGCTGTCGGCAATCACGATCAGGAGCCGATCGGCACCGCTGACGGCACGACCATTCACTACAATCGTTACTTCGGCATCCCGCACTTTGCCGGGAAGGATTACTACGCCGGCCATTACGGCACGAACAACGACAATCACTTCGATTTTTTCAGCGCTGGCGGCTTGGATTTCGTGGTCTTGTATTTCGAGTTCGACCCCGACGCCAATCCGGCGGTGCTCGCTTGGGGCAACGAAGTGCTGCGCACGAATGCGCATCGGCGGGCCATCGTGGTGACGCACAACTTCGGGAACACCCAGACGCCGCTTTCGTTCAGCCCGCAAGGCGCGGCCATTTACAACGCGCTCAAAACCAACGCAAACCTGTTCTTGATGCTGGCGGGGCACGTCACGGGTGAGGGCTCGCGGGTGGATACTTACAACGGCAATGTCATTCGCACGTTCGTGCAGGATTTCCAGGGCTGGACCAACGGCGGCAACGGCTTCATGCGCACCCTGGAGTTTTCCCCGAGCAACAACCTGGTGATTGCGCAGACGTTCTCGCCGTGGAGCGGGGAATACGAGACCGACGACAACAGTGAGTTCTTCTTCAACTACGACATGCAATCCTCACCCGGCTCGCCGGGAACGCCGATCATTGCCCTGACGACCAACGCCAATGTCGCATCCGGCAGCGCGACCAGTTTCATCTGGTCCGGATTGAACCATGGCAAGACTTACGAATGGTATGTGGTGCTGACCGACCAGGCGGGCAATCTTACCGTCAGTCCAACGTGGCGGTTTAGCACCGCGCCCAACGTGGCCCCGGTCGCGAGCAACAAACTGGTCACAGTTACCGGGGACGCGCCGTCAAACCTTGACCTGAAGCTCGGCGCGTTCGACGCCAACAATGATCCCCTCACGTTCGCGACGAACAGTTTTCCCATGCACGGTTCGATTCCCGCCTTCAACACCAACAGCGGGATCATCACGTATCAACCGATCCATGGTTATCGCGGGTCAGACCGTTTTGTCTGGCGCGCCAGTGATGGCGAATTCACCAGTTCGTACGTGACCATGAACCTGAATATCGTTGCCCCGACCGATACCAACGTAAACGGGCTACCTGATACGTGGGAAGCCGCCTACAGCGTAAGCGATCCCCAATCGGACCAGGATGGCGACGGGCAGAGTGCTTTCGAAGAGTATTTCGCCAACACCAATCCGACCAACAGCGCTTCTGTGCTACGCATCACCAGCGCGATCCGCAACAGCAACGGACACGTGACGCTGCAATGGAGTTCCGTGGGCGGCACGCGCTACCGCGTCTTGTACGACAACGGCGATGCCGCCGGCGGGCTGGATGGCACGTTCAGCGAAGTCGTGCGGCCAATGAATGTGGAGATTGATCCCGCTCCGTACGGCGCGGCTTCGACGCAGATTTTTGTGGATGATTTCACCCAGACGGGCGGTTCACCGACGAACCGCGCCCGCTATTACCAGATCAAGGTCGTTCAATGAAGCAATCGCGCCGTCGGCAACCCGAGGACCTGAAATGAATCGACGACTTGAAAAAATCCGGCATGTCGCGCTCGACATGGACGGCACCATATACAAGGGCGGTACGCTTTTCGACGCTACGGCGCCGTTCCTCGCGGGGCTGCGCGAGTTGGGGATTGGTTATACGTTCCTTACCAACAACCCATCGAAGAGCGTGGCGGATTACGTCGCGCACCTGCGCAAGATGGGTGTGCCGGCCACCGGCGATCAGCTCTATACGGCGGCGCAGGCGACCATCGAGTACCTGCGCGAAAAATGGCCGGCCGTCCGGCGGCTGTTCACTTTGGGCACTCCCAGCATGAGCGAGCAGTTCAAGTCCGCCGGCTTCGTGCTCGTGCCGGACGCGCAGGTGGAAGCGCCGGATGCCGTGGTGGTGGGCTTTGATCCCAACCTCAGTTACGCCAGTCTCTGTCGCGCCGCGTGGTGGATTCAACAAGGCAAGCCTTACTTTGCCACCAACCCCGACCGCGTTTGCCCCACAGATCAACCCACCGTGCTCGTGGACTGTGGCTCGATCTGTGCCGCGCTCGAAGCAGCTACAGGCCGAGCGCCGATGGCGGTGATGGGCAAACCCGATCCCGCAATGGTCCGCGGCATTCTGCAACGTCACGCGCTGGCGCCGGAAAATCTCGCGATGGTCGGCGACCGGCTTTACACCGACATCATGATGGCGCATCACGCCGGGGTGTTAGGAGTGCTGGTGCTCACTGGGGAAGCGACGGCGGCCGAGGCGGCGCGCTTTCTGCCCGCACCAGATCTGGTTGTGTCCGGTCTCGAAGAACTCGGCGTGATGCTGCGCGCCGCGAAGGAAGAAGCCGTCCCGAAGTGAATGCTCCTGCCTCAACGCAACGCCAGCGCGCCCTCCAGGCGTTGACCCGGGAAACGTTGGATCTTTTGGTGGTTGGTGGGGGCATCGTTGGCTCAGGGGTGGCCCGTGATGCCGCCATGCGTGGACTCCGCATTGGCCTCGTCGAACAGCACGACTTTGCCTTCGGCACCAGCAGCCGTTCCAGTCGCCTGCTTCACGGCGGTTTGCGCTACCTCGCGCAAGGCCGCGTGGGCCTCGTCCGCGAAGCCAGCGTCGAAAAGAAGATTCTGCATCACATTGCGCCTCATCTCGCCGATCCGTTGCCATTCGTCTTTCCCACCTATCGTGGCAATCGGGACTGGGTGCTCTGGCAGCTCAAGATTGGCGTGAAGATTTACGATTTGCTCTGCAGCGGCCGCAACCTGGGTAAGTCTTCGTGGCTGAGCCGCGCGGAGGTTTCACAAAAGATAGCCGGCCTGCAAACTGAGGGTCTCACGGGCGCGGTCCGCTATTTCGATGGTCTCACCAATGACGCCCGGTTGGTGTTGGATACGCTCAGCTCGGCGGAACGCGCGGGCGCCACGCTGCTGAACTATTGCCGCTTTACCAACGCCACTCGCGCGGCCGGCTCCGCCTGGCACTGCGAAATCGAAGACGTGCTCACCGGCCAGCGCATCACCGTGGGCGCTCGGGCCATCATCAATGCGACCGGGCCGTGGGCGGATGGTTTGCCCCACAGCCAGGTGAAGCTTCGTTTGACCAAGGGCGTTCACCTCGTGGTCGAACGCTCCCGGATGCCACTGACGGAAACTGTCGTCATGACTGAAGGCAAGCGCATCCTGTTCGCCATTCCCTGGGGCGAGCGAACCATACTCGGCACGACGGATACGGATTACTCGGGCGCATTGGACGACGTTCGCGCGGATGCCGACGACCTCAACTATGTCCTGCGCGTGACGAATCAATTCTTCCCCGCGGCCAGGCTTACCACGGCGGATGTGATCAGCGCGTGGGCCGGCTTGCGGCCGCTGCAATCCGACCCGCACGGCAAGCCTTCGGAGGTATCGCGGGCGCACGAAATCAGTTCGCCCGAGGATGGCTGGTGGGATGTCACCGGCGGCAAACTGACGACGTATCGATTGATGGCGGAAGAAACCGTGGATCGCGTAGCGCACTGGCTGGCGCGCAGCCCGGACCGGCAACGCGCCATCCGCCCCTGTCAGACCGCCACTGTGCCGCTGCTGTCGGTCGCCGACACGCGGGACCTCAGCGGCGTGACGCCGCCAGAATTTAGCCGCCGCGTGGTCGAGCACAACTGCACGCGCGAGTGGGCCGTTCATCTCGACGACGTGATGGTGCGCCGCACGAGCTGGCATTATTATCACCGCGACGCGGCGGTTCGCGCGGAACGGGTGGCGGATTGGATGGCTGAACTGCTTGGCTGGTCCGACGCGCAACGCACGGCCGAACTCGGTCGGTATTATGCCATCACCGGGAGTCAGACACCGACGCAATCGGTGCCGGGCAGCGCTGGGAAACCTGCTGGCGTGAACGGTGTCGCGACCACCCCTCGGCCAGAATTACCAGCCCTTCCGCGGTGACGCCGGGTTGAATTTTCCCCGGCCCGCCAGACTGAATCAATACCAGCATGAATCCAAAATCTTTGGCGCTCATCGGTGGCCAGCTGCTGATTGCCGGCGCTTGCCTGTCGCAAACGAAAGTCTCCGCCACCGCTTCGGCTACGGCTACGGTCGTTTCTGCTTGGAACGTGCGCGATCACATCGCGGTGACCAATTTCCTGATCCAGAGTCACCGCGGCGCCGGGTTGCTTTCGCCGGAGAATACCATCGAGTCCTTCGAATTGGGTTGGAAGCTCGGCACCGTGCCGGAGGCGGACCTGCGCACCACCAAGGACGGCGTGATCGTTGCCTTTCACGACGCCAACTTTAAACGTGTCGTGAAGAACGCCAGCCCCGAGCTTCAGAAAAAGGGCGTCGCTGACATCACGTTTGCCGAGCTGTCCAAGCTTGATGTCGGGGCATGGCAGAGCGAGCAGTTTCTCGGGCGACGCGTTTCCCGGATCACCGACGTGTTCAAGTTGATGGCTGGCAAACCTGACCGCCGCCTTTATCTCGACATCAAGAACGTGGACTTCAAACAACTTGCCGCCGAAGTGCGCGAACACAACGTCGCGCGGCAGGTCATTCTCGCCAGTCCGAAGCCCGAACAGATTCGAGAGTGGAAACAACTTGTGCCCGAATCGCAGACGTTGCACTGGATGGGCGGCACTCAGGAGGAGTTGGCTAAACGGCTCGCCGACCTGCGCGCGCAGAACTTCGAGGGCATCACGCAACTGCAGTTGCACGTTCGCATGAACACCAACAACCCCGCGGTCGAACCGTTCAATTTGTCACGCGATTTCATTCGCGCCACCGGCGATGAACTGCGTCAGCGCAACATCCTTTTGCAAACGCTGCCGTGGGGCGTTTACGAGCCGGCGGTTTACTGGCAGTTGCTGGATCTTGGCGCCATGTCCTTCGCCACGGATTATCCCGATATCACGCTGAAAGCCGTGCGCGATTACTATCAGCAGTCGCAAAAGCGGTCCGATGCCCGATGATTCCATCCTCAAGGTCGTTGACGCTGGCGGAAGCATTGTGCTCCGCACGCGAAACCCGCTGCCTGGAACTGGGCGCGGGCGTCGTCAAAAGCACGCCGCAGGTTTTTCGTAATCTGTTCGGGGAACAACCCGCGGTGCTCGTGTCCGACGCCAATTCGTGGTCGGTGGCTGGTGAAACAGTGGCCGACGCCTTTCGCAGCGCGCAACACCCGGCTCTCCCGCCGTTCATTTTTCGTGCGCCGGATTTGTACGCCGAGTTTCGGTTCGTGGATGAACTCATCCAGAGTTTTCAGCAGCACCGCGCCATTCCCGTCGCGATCGGCTCGGGCACTATCAACGACCTGGTGAAGCTGGCAGCGCACCGGACTGACCGGCCGTATCTGTGCGTCGCCACGGCTGCGTCGATGGATGGCTACACAGCTTTTGGCGCATCCATCACCTATCAAGGCTCGAAGCAGACGTTCCTCTGCCCGGCGCCGACCGGCGTGATTGCCGATTTGGACATCATCGCCAGCGCCCCGGTGGAGATGAACTCGTGGGGCTATGCCGATTTATTGGCTAAGGTCACGGCGGGTGCGGACTGGATTGTTGCGGACGCACTGGGCGTTGAACCCATCGAAGCGCAGGCGTGGAATATCGTGCAAGGTCGGCTACGCGAAATGGTCGCGCATCCTTCTGGGGTACAGACACGCGATGCCAATGCTGTTCGCGGATTGGTTGAAGGCCTGATGCTTGGCGGTTTCGCGATGCAATCGGCGAAGTCCAGTCGGCCGGCCTCCGGTGCCGAACATCAGTTCAGTCATTTGTGGGACATGCAGCATCACACGTACAACGGCTGGCCGCCGTCGCATGGTTTCAAGGTCGGCATCGGCACGCTCGCCGTCACGGCCCTTTACGAACAGTTGCTGGCGCTCCCGCTCGACGAACTTGACGTCGAGCGTTGCTGCGCGAACTGGCCGGATGCGCCGCTATGGCGCGAGCGGGTACATCGCACTTTCAGCGCGGGTGAATTGCGGGACGTGGCGGAAAGGGAAATGCTCGCGAAGCACGTTTCGCCCGATCAACTACGAGAGCAATTGAACAGACTCCGTTCGCTCTGGCCGAAGCTGCGCGAACAACTGCGCCAGCAACTGATTCCGCTGACAACGTTGCGCCAGATGCTCACCGCCGCCGGCGCGCCGACCGAACCGGAGCAGATTGGCATCACCCGCGTCCGGTTGAAGCAGAGTTACTGGCAGGCGTTTTGCATCCGCCGCCGGTTCACCGTGCTCGATCTCGCGGCGCGCGCTGGCTTGCTTGATGAGTGTGTGGATCAAATTTTCAGTGTCGATGGATTCTGGCCGGTTGAAGCTCGCGAACTTGCCGATCCCAACCGCGCTGCATGACGAATCCGCCCGTTTCAGCAACAACAAGCGGACCGCGCTGGTCAGCGTGGCTGCGCATCTTCCAGCCCGCTCCCGCCGTGCCGGTGACAGTGACCGACCCGGTAGAAGTTCAGTCCCAGTATCGGCATTGGCAGCGTCGCATTCTGCTTTCCTCGATCATCGGTTACGCGGCTTATTATTTCGTCCGCAAGAATCTGAGCATTGCGATGCCGGTCATGGAAAAGGACCTCGGCATCGGCAAATCCGACCTCGGACTCTTCCTCACATTGCACGGGTTGCTCTACGGGGTTTCCAAGTTTGCCAACGGCTTTCTCGGCGACCGGGCCAACGCCCGCACCTTCATGGCGGTGGGGCTGGTGCTTTCGGCGATCATGAATGTCTGCTTCGGTCTGAGTTCCGCGGCGCTTGCCTTCGGCATTTTCTGGATGCTCAACGGCTGGGTGCAGGGCATGGGCTTTCCGCCGTGTGCGCGGTTGATGACGCATTGGTTCTCTCCCAAGGAACTCGCCACCAAGATGTCCATCTGGAACACCTCGCACTCTATCGGCGCCGGGTTGGTCGTGATCCTCTGTGGCTACCTCGTCGTGATGAACTGGCGACTGTGTTTCTTTGTTCCTGCCGTCATCGCCCTCGTCGTAGCGGGATATCTGCTGCTGACTTTGCGGGACACGCCGCCCTCGGTCGGGCTGCCGGAAATGGAAGGCACGAAGGTGGCGCCGGAAAAGGAAACCGGTGACGATTTCAAATCGTTTCTTTGGCAGCATGTTTTCACCAATAAATTCATCTGCCTGCTCGCGGTGGCCAACTTCTTTGTTTACACGATTCGGTACGCGGTGCTGGATTGGGGGCCGAGTTTGCTTACCCAGGCCAAGCACGTCGAGATCACGCACGCGGGTTGGATGGTCGCGGCCTTTGAGATTTCGGGCGTCGCCGGCATGCTGCTCGGTGGCTGGATCACCGACCGAGTCTTCGGCGGGCGCGGCGGGCGGGCGTGTTTGATTTATATGGCGCTGGCGGGCGTGGCGCTGTTTCTCTTTTGGCAGAATCCGTTTCCGTCCATGCTGGTGAACACCGGACTGTTGTGCTGCGCGGGGTTTTTTATCTACGGTCCGCAGGCGCTTGTGGGCATCACCGCAGCCAACCTGGCAACGAATCGTGCGGCGGCCACAGCCATCGGGTTCACCGGCATGTTCGCCTACGCGAGCACAATTCTCTCGGGCTGGGGATTGGGCACGCTGGTGGAGCGCTTCGGCTGGAACGCGGCGTTGGGCGGACTCGTGGTGATCGCAGCGATCGGCACAATCCTGTTCGCATTTGTCTGGCCCGCCAAACCGCATGGTTACGCAGTGACGGAAGACCGGACCTGAATTGATTACTCCATCTGACGAATGCCAACTGAATCAACGAACGAGACGCAGAACTTGAGCGGGGTGACTTTTGCTTAAACCCGTCCTCAGATTCTTCCTAACCGGCCCGGATGCGACGCCGTTGACCGATGAGGCGGAGATCAAACGCCAGTATCGTCGCACGCGCATCTCGGTGTTCTTGTCCATCACTCTCGGCTACGCGATGTATTACGTCATCCGCCAGGGGTTTGCCGTCGTCAAGAAGCCGCTCATTGAGGCCGGGGTTTTCAATCCCTTGGAAATCGGCACCATTGGTTCGGTCTTCTTTTTGACCTACATGATCGGCAAGTGCGTGAACGGTTTTCTGGCCGACCGGCTGAACATCAAACGCTTTCTGGCCTTGGGACTGTTGGGTTCGGCAACCATCCTGACGGTCATGGGCTTTTGTCGGAGCTTCTATTTGTTCGCGGTTTTGTGGGGGCTGTGCGGATGGTTTCAGACGTTTGGGGCCGCGCCGTGCATTGTGTCTTTGAATCAATGGTTCTCCAACAAGCAGCGCGGCACGCTGTATGGCATTTGGTTCTCGGCGCACAACATCGGCACGGGCCTCACTTACATCATCACCGCTTACATCGTCGGCGCGTACGGCTGGCAGATGGGCTTCTTTGCGCCGGGCGTGCTGGGTGTCAGCGCCTCGATCTTCCTCTATTTGTTCATGCACGACCGCCCGCAGGTCTATGGTCTGCCGCCGGCTTCAGTCTATGACGGAGAAAAGACACCTGCCGAATATAAGGCCGCGGACAAACCTGTCTTCAAAGCGCAGTTGCGGGTGATCCTCCGCCCCGCGGTGTGGGTTCTGGGATTGTCCTCCGCTGCGTGTTACGTGGCGCGTTATGCCATTGAGTCGTGGGGCGTCGTGTTCCTGACCGAGTCCAAGGGCTTCAGTTTGACCAAAGCCAGCGCCATCATCTCGATTTCCCAGTTCGCCGGGATCGCCGGGGCGGTGACGTGCGGCTTGATCTCGGATCGGTTCTTTCACCACAAACGCAGCGTGCCCTGTCTGTTGTTCGGCATTTTCTTTGTAATTTCCACGGCCATGTTTGTTTACGTGCCGGCGAAACATTATTGGAGCGACTACGTCAGCATGGTGATTTTCGGTTACACGGTTTATGCGCTGGTCACCTACCTCGGCGGACTGATGGCGGTGGACATTTGCTCCAAGAAAGCCACCGGCGCCGCGATGGGCGTCATCGGGCTGTTCAGTTATGCCGGGGCGTCATTGCAAGAAGCGGTTGGTGGATATCTGATCAACGCGCATAAGACGGTCGGGGCGGATGGCAAAATCATCTACGACTTCACCACCGTCGGCAACTTCTGGGTGGCGGCCACGGTTTTTGCCCTCGTGCTGCCGCTGCTGGTCTGGAACGCCAAACCGGAGGATTGAACGATATGACCAGAGGCACACCTTCCAATTGCCTCGCGGATTTGTAGTTGTTAGACCTGCACTGACGCAGTTAAATGACCCGCAATGAACCCACAATCAGAGGTGCGGTTGAGTGCTGGAAGCAATCGGACAAAACTCGGAAGACTTGGCTGGCTGCTGGCGATCGTGATCAGTGTCAGTGTCGCCGCCTTTTCCGCGAAAGCCGATGAAGGCGTGGCGCTGGCGATTGTCTATGACACTTCCGGCAGCATGGGCGACGCGGTGATGAGTAAATCCGGCCGCGGCGAATCCAAGGACATCATCGCCCGCCGCGCGCTGGATGCGCTGGTAAAGCAATTGCGCGACTTTGTCACCAACGCTCCCGCCGGCACTACCCGTTCGCTGGAAACTTCGGTCTATGTGTTCAGTTCGAACGGCGCCCGCGAACTCGTCGCGCCTAGTCCGTTCGATGCCGCGAAAGCCGCGAACTGGTCCAAAGAAATTCCCAAGCCCGGCGGCGGCACGCCACTAGGCACGGCGGCGCAAGCGGGCGCGCGCAGCGTGATGAATTCCAAGTTCAATCGCCGGCATGTGCTGATTCTCACCGACGGTTTGAACACCGTTGGCCCGGCGCCGGAGGCATTGCTGCAGCCGCTGATGAAGCAGGCGGAGAAGGACGGCAAAACCTTCTTCGCGCACTTCGTGGCGTTCGACGTCGCGGCGAAGCAGTTCGATCCAGTGAAGAAACTCGGTGCGACCGTGCTTGGCGCGGCGAACGAGTTGCAGTTGAACACGCAGATTTCGTTCATCCTCGAAGAGAAGATTTTGTTGGAAGCCGAAGACCCCAAACCCAAAAAGTAGGAGCTGACTATGTTTCGAGCCATCAAACGCGTATTCATCTGGCTCGGCCTCATGGCCGAGAAAGCGACCGAGACCGACGCCATCAACGAGGCGGTGGTGGAACGCGGCATCCGCGATTCCAAGGCCAAGGCCGACAAGGCGCATTACGCCAACGGCCAGCTTGCCGGACAGATCGCGCTGCTCAAGGACCAGACCAAGCGCCAGGAACGTCAGAAGGCGGAACTGGAAAGTCTGCTCCAGGCCGCCGTCGCCGCCAACGACGAAGCCAACGGGGCGCATTACGCCGAGGAACTCGCCACGCTCGAAGCCGACCTGAACGACAACCAGGCGCAGCAGCAGAATCTCGAACAGCTATACCAGCAGAACACGAGCATCATCGCCGAGAGCCTGCGCGAGATTCAACGTTTTGAACGCGAGTTTCAGGCGACCAAAGCCCGCGTGGCCATCGGTCGCTCGTTGGAAAATCTCGCCGGTATGATGAAAAGTTCGATCACCGAGTTGCAGGGCATGATGGGCGGCGAGATGGCGCAATCCATGCAACAGCTCCGGCAATCAGCTGCGGGCGGTGAAGGCCAGATGCGCGCTACGCTGGATCTCGCCAAGGAAATGGGCTCGAACATTTCGCGCCAGCAGGACGCCCGCAAGATGCGCGGCAAGGTGCTATTCGACGAATACAAGAAGAAGATGGCCATGGTGCAAAGCGAAGCCGCCACACCCGCCGCGAAACCGGCGGAACGGCAGAAGATTGCGGAGTGAGCACTGTGGTAGGGACGCGTTCCACCGCGTCCCATTCTGTCCCAATGAGTTTGGGACGCGGTGGAACGCGTCCCTACCGGATCGAGGTGGAACGGTCAGGTTAGATCAGGCCAAGTCTTTTTCAGCAACCAGCATGAAAACATCAGACATCAAACGCATCACCCGCCGCCATTCGGCGCGCACGCCGTTGTTCAAATCCCTGCGCCGGCTTGTCGGTCTCTCTCGCTTGGCCAACGAACGCCACGCGCCGCCAGTGGATGAACTCGTCGAGATGCCGGTGCGCCCCGGCGTCAATCGCCGCGAATTCCTCCGGCTCGCTGGCACCGCGACCATCGCGGTGGGCGCAGGCGCGTGGCTCACGGGTTGTGCTGCACCCAAGACCGGACCGCAAGCGCCGCGCATCGCCATCGTCGGCGGCGGCGTCGCCGGGTTGAACGCCGCTTACAAGCTGCGCAAGCGTGGCCGGCTCGCGACGGTTTATGAAGGCAGTTCGCGCACTGGTGGTCGCATGATGTCGAAGACGGATTTGTTGAACGCCGGCCAGACCGCGGAACTCGGCGGCGAATTCGTGGATTCCGGTCATGAGGAAATGATCGCGCTGGCCAAGGAATTCGGTCTCAGCTGGCTCGACATGGACGCGGACGACGCCAAGCTCACGGGCGAGGCGTTCTATTTCGGCGGAGCGCATCACACGGAGGCTCAAGCGGTCGAGGCTTTCCGTCCGTTGGTCGCCCGCGTGAGTGCGGATGCCGACAAACTGGGCGAAGGCGTGGACTTTGAGACGCCCGGCAACGGCGCTGAACTGGATCGCCTATCCATTGCCGCTTACCTCGACCAGATCGGCGCGCAGGGCTGGATTCGCAAGCTGCTTGACGTCGCGTTCCTCACCGAGTTCGGTCGCGAGTGCGGCGAGCAATCCGCCATCAATCTGCTTTCGATGATTTCGACCGATCTCTCGGCGGGCAAGCTGGAGTTGTTCGGCGAAAGTGACGAGCGTTACAAGATCGTGGGCGGCAACCAACGCGTCGTGGATGAACTGGCGCAACGCGTTGCGGATCAGATTCGCACCGGCCAACGGCTCGTGGCGCTGAAGTCACGCGACCGCGGCTTCACGCTCACGTTCGATCAAGCCGGACGCACGAGCGACGTGGAGGCGGACTTTGTGATCCTGACGCTGCCGTTCACGATGCTCCGCGAGGTGGAATTGAAGGTGGAACTGCCGGACTGGAAACGGCGCGCGATTAATGAGCTCGGCTACGGCATGAACGCCAAGTTGCTGCTCGGTTTCAAGCAACGTCTCTGGCGCGTGCAGGGTCATTCCGGAAACATTTTTTCCGACGAAGCTTTCGAACTCGCTTGGGACAACACGCGGATGCAACCGGGCGAGACGGGCGGCCTTACCTGTTACACCGGCGGCAAGGCTTCGGATGAACTGAAGAACGGCACGCCCAGCGAACAGGCCGTGCGGATGCTCGCCGCGCTGGAGAAGCCTTTCCCGGGTGTAACCGCGCAGTTCAATGACAAGGTCGTGCGTTTTCACTGGCCGACGCATCCGTTCACGAAAGCCAGCTACGCGTGCTATCTGCCCGGGCAATGGACGACCATCGCCGGCGCCGAATCCAAACCGGTGGGCCAGCTTTTCTTTGCCGGCGAGCATTGCAGTCTGGATTTCCAAGGCTACATGAACGGCGGAGCGGAAACGGGCAAACAGGCGGCGCTGGATTTGATGAAAGCTTTGCGCGGCTGGCGCGCGGCGTAGGACAGACGTGCGGTGAGAGCGCGTATGAGCGAAAAGGTTTACTGAGCGTTCTCCCTCACCCCAACCCTCTCCCGCTGGGAGAGGGAGAGTCATCCGCCGTCGCTGGTAGAATTCACCGGCTGAGTTTGCAGTGAGACATTTGGAGAAGTGGTCAGTGTCCGGGTTTTGAGGTGGTTCGCCTCGCGCTGCGAGGCGAGTCGGATCGCAGCGCGACCCGACCCACCAATTTGGGACACTGCCGATAAGTGAGCGGACTGACATCCGCAGCTGCGGAAGAACTCAACAAATAGACAAGTTTTATGACAACTCGTGGAAAAATAATTCTGACTTTGGTCATCCTCGCCGTCGTGGGCGTTGGCGGATGGAAATGGTGGGGGAAACTCAGCGGAAAGCAGCCACTGGTCACTCATTCGTCATCCACCGCGCCGGCGGGCGCGCATGATTCCGGTGCGGCAGCTACCACTCCGTCGAGCTCCAGTGCTGCGTCCGCTTCAGCGGCGAAAGTTGCGCTCGCTGAATCGCTCACTGAAGTCGCCAAGCTTGCGCCGCCTGGCATTTATCAGCCGAAGGACAATGTCGTCGAGATCGAACTGAGCGAATACGCCGGTTACGCCGGATTGATCGTCGCCAATGGCGGGCTCGCGCCCAGCGAGAATTCCGTGTTCTTCAAGAAGCACGGTTTCAAACTCAAGATCACGCTCAGCGAGGAGGAAAGCTGGTCCGCGCTCAACAGCGGCAAGATGGCCGCCTCCGCAACCACGGCGGATGTGCTCGCGGTTTATGGCCGGCAATTTCAGGTCGTCGTGCCGGCGCAGATCGGCTTCTCGCGCGGTGCAGATGGCGTGGTGGTGCGCAGCGACATCAAGCGCATCAACAATCTCAAGGGCAAGGTGCTCGTCACCGCACAATTCACCGAGGCGGACTTTTTCATCCGCTACCTCGCGCAGGAAGCCGGCCTGGGCATCGCCAATCTCGCCGACCTCAAGGAAAAGCCCGATCCCGAGCGGCTGAATCTCGTGTTCGCCGCCGATGCGTTCGCCGCAGGCGATCTGTTCCTCGACGACGTGAAATCCGGGCGCAATCAGCTCGCCGGTTGCGTGACGTGGGCGCCCAAGACCACCGAAGTGGCCGACGCCAGCGGCGGCAAGGCGCACGTGCTCACCACGAGCAAGAACCTGCTGATCATCGCCGACGTGCTCATCGTGAACAAAGGTTTCGCGCAGCAGAATCCCAAGGTGGTCGATGGCCTCGTGGACGGTTTGCTCGAAGGCAATCGCATGGTGCGCGACAATCCGACGGCGCACTTGGATTTGATCGGCAAATCGTTCAAGTGGGATCGCGACGAGACGAAGGACGAGCTGGCGAAAGTGCATCTTTCGAATCTGCCGGAGAACCTCGCGTTCTTCTCGGGCGCGATTGACGCCGCGGGCAGTTTCGGCGGCATCTACCAGTCCGCCGTGTATGCCTACGGCACGTCGCTCATCAAGGACCCGGTGGACAGCGACCGCTTCATGGAGTTGAAACACCTCAAGGCGCTGGAAGCCGCGGGCGCGTTCAAGGACCAGAAGGTGGCCATCGCGCCCATCCGCACGGGCGGCGCGGCGGCGGCGGTGGAGGGCGATCCACTCCTGAGCAAGGACATCCGCTTCTTGTTCTCGCCCAACTCGGCGAATCTCGACCAGACGAATGCGGACAACCTGAAAAACCTCGAAGCCATCAAGCGCCTGTTGCAGGTCAGCCCGGGCTCGGTGGTGTTGTTGCGTGGGCACGTGGACAATTCGCTCGTGGAAAAATTCCGGCAGCAGGGCGGTGACAGCTACGTGCGGCAGATGGCACTGCGATCGATTGATTTCAGCAAGCAACGCGCGAATGAGATCAAGCGCCTGCTCATCGAGAAACACGGCATTGACGCCGCACGGCTCGACACCGTGGGCCGGGGCTGGGAAGAACCCGCCGGCGCGGACCAGGAACAAAACCGCCGCGTCGAAGCGCAGTGGTTTACGCTGGAGTGAGCGAAATTCTAAGGTCCAACACAAAAACCAAGTTGCATGAAACGGATCATTCTTCTGATTTTGCTCAGTCCGTTCTTGCTGCTTGGTTGGCTGCTTGGATTCCGGCGACACGGCATTGAATATCTACCGGAGGATCACCCCGAGATGGCGAAAGCAATCGGCGAGGCGAGGGCAACGTTGCCTAAGTTTCGACAAATACTCGCGTCACCTGAACCGGGCATGGCCAATTTCGGGATCAAGGCCCGGTTTCCGGTTGAAGGCGGCACGGAGCATTGTTGGGTTGGCGACTTGGAGATCAAGGGATCTGCATTCATTGGAAAGCTCACGAATCAACCAGAGCGTGTGCATGGACTGGCTCTCGGGAGCACGGTGGATATCGCAGAGGATGCTGTCACGGATTGGGCGTATTCCAAAGATGGCGTTTATCACGGTCACTTTACGACAAAGGTCTTGTTGCCACGGATGTCTAAACGGATGCGCCGACGCGTGGAGACGATTTACGGCTGGGCGAGTAACAAGGCATGAAACCTTACTTCCTCAACGTGGACCTGGAGATTGAGTCAGATTCCAAACTCGACTCACTGGCTGCCGCTATGGGAAGGCAAGTCGGCGTGCTTCATTCAGGCCCGGGCAGAAAGAAACGTCATCTGCTGACGATGGAAATCGATGGAAGTCGGCGCAGCCCTGATTCCACAATCAAGGCGTTCTGTTCACTCATTGAAAAACTGCCAGCGGCATCCCGTCGAATCTGGACCGCGGCGCACAAAGTATTTGATGCAGGTTTCGAACACCGTAAGTCCCAACGCTACTCAGGATACAAGTTTCGTCCTGAAACGCTGCGACGCATCGCCAAGCTTGGCGCAACACTCGCGGTGACTTTTTACGAATTTGACAGTGCGAGAGAAAATCAGCCGGCCCGAACCAAGTTATGACCACCCGCGGCAAAATCGTTTTGACTGTGCTCGTTCTCGGCGTCGCCGGTTTCGTCGCGTGCAATGTATGCTCAGCGGGCGCATCCAGCGCGAGGCGATCAGATGGTGTGACACCCGCCCTCACCCTGACCCTCTCCCCCAGGGAGAGGGAACAGCAATTGTGCGGTCGTTCTTTTATGGGTGGGCGTCGGACCGGCGCACGCCTCCAGCATGTCGAGCCGCGGCGAAACGATCTCCCTCTCCCCGGGGGAGAGGGCCGGGGTGAGGGCGAGCGTTTCACTAACTGGCCCGGAGACTTCCTATCATGACCACACGCGGCAAAATCGTTTTGACTGTGCTCGTTCTCGGCGTCGCCGGCTTCGGCGCGTGGAAATGGTGGGAGCGTTTGTCCGCCAAGCCCGGTCAATCGCCGCAGACGCAAACCTCCGCGGGCACGCAGTCTTCCGGCACGTCCCCCGCCGCTGACGATGCGAAGCTGGCGGAGACGCAGTTTGAGATTCCGTCGCTCGCGGCGCCCGCCGCGTATCAGCTCAAGGACAACACGGTGTTGATCGAGCTGAGCGAATATGCCGGTTACGCGGGGCTCATCGTCGCCAACGGCGGGCTCGAGCCGAACGAGAATTCCGTGTTCTTCAAGAAGCACGGTTTCAAACTGAAGATTGCGCTGAGCGAGGAGGAAAGCTGGTCGGCGTTGAACTCGGGCAAGATGGCTGCGTCCGCCACCACGGTGGATGTGCTCGCGATTTACGGGAAGCAGTTCTCGGTCGTCGTGCCTGCGCAGATCGGTTTCTCGCGCGGCGCGGACGGCGTGGTGGTGCGCAGCGACATCAAGCGCATCAACGCGCTCAAGGGCCGCACGCTCGCCACCGCGCAATTCACCGAGGCGGATTTCTTCATCCGTTATCTCGCGCAGGAAGCCGGCCTCGGCGTGAACATGCTCGCCAAGCTGGGCGACAAGCCCGATCCCGACAAACTCAATCTCGTGTTCTGCGCCGACGCGTTTGCCGCGGGCGATTTCTTCCTGAGCGACGTGCAGGCGGGCGGCGCGCTGGCCGGTTGCGTGACGTGGGCGCCCAAAACCACGGAGATCGCCAAGGCCAGCAACGGCAAGGCGCACATCCTCGCCACGAGCGCGAACCTGCTCATCGTCGGCGACGTGTTGATCTTGAACAAAGGCTTCGCGCAGCAGAATCCCAAGATGGTCGAGGGCCTCGTCAACGGCTTGCTCGAAGGCAACCGCCTGGTGCGCGACAATCCCGACGCGCAGCTGGACGTCATCGGCAAGGCGTTCAAGTGGTCGCGCGAACAGACGAAGGCGGAGCTGGCGAAGGTGCATCTCTCGAATCTGCCGGAGAATCTCGCGTTCTTCTCGGGCGCGATTGACGCCGCGGGCAGTTTCGGCGGGATTTTTCAATCGGCGATTTATTCCTACGGCAACCAGCTCGTGAAAGATCCGGTGAACAGCGATCGCTTTCTGGAATTGAAACACCTGACGGCGCTGGAGCAATCGGGCGCGTTCAAGGATCAGACCGTGGCCATCAAACCGATCCGCGCGGGCGGCACGATGGCCGTGGAAGGTGATCCGGTGTTGAGCAAGGACATCCGTTTCCTCTTCGCGCCGAACTCGGCAAATCTCGACATCGCGTCCGAGGAAAATCTGAAGAACCTCGACGTGATCAAGAAGCTGCTGCAAGTGAGCCCGGGCTCGACGGTGTTGCTGCGTGGGCACGTGGACAACTCGAAGGTGGAGGAATTCCGCAAGACCGGCGGCGAGGCATACGTGCGCACGATGGCATTGCGTTCGGTGGAACTGAGCAAAAATCGCGCGGCGGAAATCAAGCGGCTGCTCATGGAGCGCCTGAGTGTCAGCGGCGACCGCGTGGACATCGTGGGGCGCGGCTGGGAAGAGCCGGTGGGCACGGATGCCGAACTGAACCGGCGCGTCGAGGTGCAGTGGTTCATGCTGGAGTGACTGCCGTTCCTCTCAATCATAATCCTACTCTTACTCTTAATCTGTGTTTCGACGGAGCACGGAACGGCGAGATTAAGATTACGATTATGATTAAGAGTAAGAACCGGGCAGCTTAGTGGCGTCTCGGCGGAGCGGCAAACTTTTGTGAATCGAAGATGACGAACCCACCACCCAACTCGGAGTCTCAATCCCAAAGGGATTGTGTCGTTCAGCCCAGGGTTGGTCCGAGCCGGACTGGCGAGGAGCTACCCTGGGTCAACGAGCGAACAAACGTTCAACCCCAACGGGGTTGCATCGGTTTTCACCGGGTTGCTACAACCCCGTTGGGGTTGGGTGAAATTTTCTATCGCGTACCCAAGGTAGCGCCAAAGGCGCAACCTTGGGCTGAGTGCTGGAATCCCGTTGGGATTCATCCAAGTGCCGCTGCAGCCAGTGTCCTAATTTGGTGGGGCGAGGCTACTGACGAGCCGGCTCGCGAGGACGCTCGCCCCACCTGGAAAAGCAAATCAGGATATTTCCCCGCCGCTTCCACCATTGCCGCCGCGCGGCTAATTGTGCAGCCTCACGCTTGAAACAAATCGAAGCATGGACCAACAACCGCCCAACTATCGCCGCGAGTTTTTTCGCAGCAAGCATCACGCGTGGCTTGGCGTGACCACGCTGGGGCTGGGCTTTGTGCTGGGCGCGAGTTTGCCGATCTTCCTGCTGGGCGGTGCGGCAGCTTACGCGTTGGGTTGGATTTATCTGCCCGACATGGCGTTCTTCAAACGTTACGTGGACGGCCAGCGCGACGCGGCAGACCAGGCGATTGCCGCCGCCCAACTCGCCGAGTTCCAGCAAAAGCGTGACGCAGTCTTTGCCTCGCTCACGCCGCGCTTGCGTTCGCGCTACACCGAACTGGCGGACGTGTGCCACCAGATTGAAAACGCCACCGCCGATGACGTCATGTCCACCAGCGGCACCGCCGACCCGCGCCTGAGCCGGCTGGATGACTTGATGTGGACGTTTCTCCGTCTGCTCAGCCTGGATAATTCCCTGGAACGATTCCTGGAAATCGAGCGCCGCGAGGATTTACCGGGCCGCATCCGCGATGCCGAGGCGGAAGTCGGCGCATTGGGCAGTGAAGTCGAGGCGCTGAAGAAACAGGGCGCGAAAGTCGCGACGCTTGATGCCAAGGAAAGCCTGCTGCAATCGCGGCTGGAAGCGCTCGAAGTCCTGCGCAAAAGGCAGGCGCGCGGCGAGGAGGCGCAGACCAAACTCGCGCTGGTCCGTTCCGAGCAGGAACGGCTGGACAGCCAGATCAAACTGCTGCGCGCCGAGGCCGCCGCCAGCAAGAACACCAGTTCCATTTCCGCGCGCATTGACGCCGCCGTTGAGAATCTCGACCAGACCAACAAATGGCTGACGGAGATCAACGAGTTCAAGGACGCGGTGGGCCAGATTCCCGCGACGGAAATGCGCGTGGGCTATCGCACGCGCACCGTGCCGCCGGTGATTCCGTCCGCGAGTGAGCGGGCAAAACAAAACGCGCCGGAGGGTCGGTGACCTCCATGCAAAAGGCCGTGAACAAGCCTAACGCATTTTCAGTCCGTATTGCATTCGCTCTCCTGTTGATGTGGTGCATTGTGGCTTGCCGAGATAACACCACACAGCCACCGTCATCTCTACGTGGTGTTAATGTGACAAACCTTGTCGCGGAGTTGAGAGAATTTGGAAATCATGTAGGCAAGGAGGAATGGACGTGGAAAGGAAGTGATCCAACCTTGCCAAAGCTGGTTCGAGCCGTATCCCCAATCAGGGTGACACTGCGCAAGGATCCGTCCCCTTCCTTTTTCGAGATAAAACTGAGCGGTGGTTTTCGGAACTATGGATTCCTTGTTCTCTGTGAAACGAATGCAGCTTTTACAAACAAGCTATATGGCCACGGCTGGGAAGTGCGGCCCGTTGCCGAAGGGATATTTGAATATAGCGGTCTTGATTAGGACGATTGCCAACCCCTGACATCATGCCCAAGCCAAAAGACATCAAAGAACCGGCAACCAAGGAAACACCTGCAGTTCGCCTTCCCCTGCGCGGCTGGGCCGCCGAATTCGCACGGCGCTGGAACGCGGGCTCTTACTCGCTGTTCGTTCTCCACGGAAACATCTTCGATTCGTTTCCCGTCCAGACCGGGAGCGACGTGGATTATGTTCCGCTGAAAACCTTCCTCACGCGCCGCCTGTTCCCCGACCGCGCCTACATGCTTTATTATGACATCGGCGACGGGCTCACGTTCGGCTCCGCCGCGATGCAGACGCGCTTCTTCGAGTGGCTGGAGGTTTACGATCAGGTCGAGCACACGAACTTCCGCGTGACCGGTCCGCCGCGCGAGTTCCTGAAGCTCGTGCCGTTGCTGCGCCGGTTCTTCCTGCGCGCCGCCGAGGAGAAAGGCGCGGCCAAGGGCCTCACCCTCATCATTGATTTTCCCGAGAAGCTCACGCCCGCCGCCGAGGAATCGGGCATGAACAACGAGGAGCGGATCAACCTCGTCTCGCTGCTCAAGTGGGCGGCCTCACCGGAATTGCGGCGCGCGGACGTCGGCGTCGTGCTGGTCACGGAATCGGCGAACGAACTGCACGCCGACCTGCTCCAGAATCCGCACGTCGCGCAGATCAGCATCGAATTGCCGGACGTGGAGGAGCGGTTGCGTTTCCTGCAATCCAGCGCGCCGGGGCAACTCGCCGATGGCAAGGCGTTCAAGGATTGGTGCGCGTTGACCGCCGAGGACCTCGCGGCGCGGACGTCGGGATTGAATCTGCTGCGCATCAGTCATCTGCTGGCCGAGGCCGTGCGCAACGGCGCGACCGTGACGCCCGAACTGGTGGCCGCCGGCAAGAAGCGGCTGATCGAGGAATACTGCCAGGGCCTGGTGCGCTTCAAGAATCCCAAGCCGGGCGTAAACCTCGATCGCGTGGCGACACATGCGGCGGTGAAGAAAAAACTCCGCGAGATCGCCTGGCTCATCAGCAACCACAAGGTCGAGGTGCTCGAACGCGGCATCCTCGTGCCCGGCCGCGTGGGCGTGGGCAAATCGTTCCTGATTGATTGCTTCGCCAGCGAATGCGCGTTACCGGTGATGGAGATCGGCGAGTTTCGGTCCAAGTGGGTCGGCGACACGGAGCGCCAGCAGATGCGCATCCTGATGACCGTGCGCGCGCTCGGGCCGGTGATCGTGGTAGTGGACGAGGCCGACGCGGTGTTCGGCAGCCGCGAGGAAGACGGTGACAGTGGTGTATCGGGGCGGGTGTTCGCGGCGTTCGCGGCGCACATCGGCGACAGCAGCCTGCGCGGCCGCGAAGTCTGGGTGGCGATGACCTCGCGGCCGGACTTACTGGCGATTGACATGAAACGCCAGGGCCGCTTCGGTCTGTGCGCACCGTTGTTTCCCGCACAGAACGCGGACGACGTGCTGGAACTTTTTTCCGTCGTGGCGAAGTTGAAGAAGATCACGCTCAACGATGCCATCAAGGATTTCCTTCGAAAACAACTCGGCGAACGCCCGCTCACCGGCAGCGACATCGAAGCCATTCTCACCCGCTCCCAGGAAATCGCGGTGCTGGCAAAACGCGATGGGGACGTGCAACTGGGCGATCTCAAGGAAGCCATCAACTCGTTCATCGACCCGCTTGATCCCGATTTGCTGTCGCTTCAGGAACTGGCCGCCGTGCTGGCGTGCTCAGATCGGCGCTACCTGCCGGAACGTTTTCAGAATGCCGACCGGGCGGTCTTGATGGCGGACTTCGCGCGGTTTAAGGCTAAGCTGGGGAGACGGTGATCGACTGACTTGCTCACTGGAACGCTTCGATCCGATCACGATAAACGTTGATCAGTTTGTGCGCCGGTAACAGCCCCTCAATGCTTGGCCAGGCCGAGGCAAGGAACTTATGGAATTCGCGCTTGCGAAGGTTGCCGATCCGCAGATGCACCACCCACGGCGGCGGCGAGGAGAGCATGATGCGATTCGAGAAATCGGTGTCTTTTGAAACGATGATCAGTTCGTTGGTCCGGGCGTATTGCCAAACGGCGGTGTCAGAAGCGGATTGACCCAGCGCGGTCGTGAATTGAATTGGAAGGCTTGGAGCAATCGTCAGTTTGCACGGAAGATTCTCGTCAAAGATGAAACCCTTCACGCAACCTTGAGCACGTTGAACCGATGGCCGAGCAATTCTGATGAAACGCGAAGGCAGGCCAGGACATCGTCACGCGTCAACGCCGGATACTCCTCCAACACCTCTTCGATGGAGTCGCCAGCACTCAAGAATTCGAGCACCGTCTGGACGGTGATGCGCGTTCCCCGAATGACCGGCTTGCCGTTGCATACATCCGGTTCGATGACAATCCTGTCGCTCATGTTCTGATACTACGCTGATAGCCCTGCATGTCAAACCAGCCACGCACGAGTCCCCGCCGGTCAATTGGCAAAGAATTCCATCACCACTTGGGCCACACGCTGAATCTGCGCATCGGTTAACTCCGCATACATCGGCAGACTGAGTACTTCGCGCGAAGCCTTCTCCGCGTTGGGAAAATCTCCGAGCTTGTAGCCGAGGCTCGCGTAGGCCTTCTGCAAATGCAGCGGCATGGGGTAATGCACGGCGTTGCCGATGCCGTTGGCGTCAAGGTGTGCCTTCAGTTCATCACGTCGCGTCGTACGAACGGTGTAAAGATGCCACGCACTCTCTGCGTAGCTGGGCTCAATCGGCAAGCGGAGCGGTGTGTCTTTCAACAATTCGTGATAACGCATCGCCACTCGGCGACGACCTTCCTGCCACTTGGTTAGCTGTTTCAACTTCACACCGAGCACTGCGCCTTGAATGCCTTCCATGCGGTAGTTGAAACCAATCTCGTCGTGATGGTAGCGCTTGGTCGAACCGTGTTCTCGAAGGGCACGCGCGCGGGCTGCGAGCGTGGCGTCATTCGTCACCAGCGCGCCGCCTTCGCCGGCAGCGCCAAGATTCTTCGCTGGATAAAAGCTGAAGCAAGAAATCTCACCAAACGTGCCAATGGGCTTGTTCTTGTATTTCGCGCTGTGCGCTTGGGCGGCGTCTTCGACAAGCGGGAGCTTGTGCTTCTGGCAGATCACCAGCAGCGGATCGAGATCACACGGCTGACCGTACAGATGCACGGGCATCACGGCCTTGGTGCGCGGTGTGATGGCGCGTTCAACGAGCTTGGGGTCGAGATTGAACGTCGAGTCCTCAATGTCCACATACACCGGCTTTGCACCGCAGTAGGAAATGGCCCAGCTCGTGGCGATGAACGTGTAGGGCGTGGTGATGACTTCATCGCCCGGTCCGACACCGAGCAGCAACATCGCGATGTGCAGCGCCGATGTGCCGCTGTTCATCGCCACGCAGTGTTGCGCGCCGCAGAACGCAGCGAAGTCTTTCTCGAATTGTGCGACGTCCGGCCCGAGGCAGAACGAGCAGTTGTCGAGCGTGTGCGCGATGGCGGCATCAAGTTCAGCGCGGATGGGACGCTGTTGCGCCTTGAGATCGAGATAAGGGACAGGTTCTGTCATGAGCTGCAAATTCTGCGTGAAGTTAACGCAATCAGGCCATTGCAAACAATTACGAATCCGGGGCAGGGAAATTTGCCTCGGGGAATCCCCGGGGATGCTCCGCAACGAATCCGACCGGCCCGCGTTTGACTTCTGGTTCACTCGCGGCCAGAGTCAAAACGTATGCGAGCTAATTCCCTTTTTGTCGTAGCAGGCGCTGCCGCCTGTTTGTTTACCGTTTCCACTTTGATTGCGCGTCAGCCGGCTAAGCCGGGCAAAGGCGGCACGGATATTCTGCATTGGTCAGTTCGCAAAGCGATGACCAATGAGGACACGAATTCCAGTGCAACCGCCAAGGTGGACTTGAAACAAAACACCCAAGGCCACGCTAACAACCAGCGGATTGACCTGCGGATTCGCGATCTGACCTCCAACACGAACTATCAACTGTGGGCGTTGATCGGCGATGACACGAACTACGTCCACGCCGCCGACTTCACCACCGATGACGCGGGCGACGCGAAGCTGAAGTACATGTTCGTCGGTTCAAGCCAGGGCCAAGGCAATGGCAAAGGTAAGAAGAGCCTGCCGGGCGATTTGAATCCGATCAGCCAGGTCACTGGGCTCGCCATTGGCAACTCGAGCACCCAGGCGGTCTTCACCGCCAATCTGCTGGCGCCGGACAAGCTCAATTATTTGATTAAACGTCGGCTATCCGAGGGCGACATCACGGCCGACCTGCGCCTCAAGTCCACGACCAGCAAGCTGCAATTCCGGCTCCATGTCTGGGGGTTGTCGCCGACCAACGAATATCGCCTCGCCATCAACGACGCCGTGGTATCCACTGGCAGCGCTTCCACCAACGGCAACTTGAGTTTCAACTCAATCCCGGTGAATGCGGCCGACATACTTACGGTCCATTCGCTTTCGTTGATTGATTCGGCAACGAACACGGTGTTGAGCACCACGCTTCCGTAAAGGGTTTCACAGTTCCTAAGACAAAAGCGGCGAACCATGGTTCGCCGCTTTTCATTTTCTGGGGCATCGCCCGATTCGATTACTCCGGATTCGCCTTGAGCCACTCGTCCACCTTGGTCTGCCAGAGATTCCAATCCGCGCCGTAGTCCTCCTCCAGGTAGAGTTCAAGAAAATCCTTGGCCTCACCGGCCTTCGCGTGTTGGGGATTCTTCGCCACCTTGACCAGTTCCGGCAGCATGATCTTGTTGGGGCGATTCAGCAGATCCATGATCAGCTCGTCCAGCACCTCTTCGGGGAGTTTGTCGTCCTCCATCAGTTTGCCCAGTTCCGCATAATCTTCGTCCGGCAGCAGGTTGGAAATATGCTGTACCGCTTCCACCTGGCCGTCCTTGGGAAATCGGGGGAATGACTTGAGCAGGGTCTTGGCGACTTCCCGGTCTTCCGCGCCGCTTTTGAGAGCCTCGTCAATCTTCTCGTTCCATTCCGTGATCAGGTTGGTTGTCGTTGCAGGGTCAGTGGTCGGAGTAGTGGCCAGAGGGGCTTGGACATTGGTGGTGAGTCCCGGTGGCGTAGTGCGGTTCGCTGGCCGCGCGACCGCCATCTGATTCGAGGCGGTCGTTGTGTCGGTGACTCCGGTGGGCGTCGCAGAGGATTGGGCGGGATCTTCGGGTTTGGGCCGGTTTTGCCGTCCCAACCAGAGGCTCGCCCCAATGATCATCGCCGCGGCAACCGTGATGCCAATCAGTTTTGTTCCAGAACTCATAATCGCATGCTAACGCAAACCGGCTGGCCAGTTCAAATGCTCGCTGTGCCGGAGGTTGGACCGGTTAGCCGCCGAAACGTTCCGGCGACAACGAGGCTTGAGCCACGGGTAAATCACCCGGGGCTCAAGTTCGGTCCGGAAAGCGGGGATTTTGACTGGTCCGCGGGGCTCGGGAAGTCGTGCAAGAAGCTGGACACTCCGCCGCGAAGCCGGTATCCACTCCGCCTCGATAACTTGACCCATGAGCCAATCACCGCGAGTCAGCCTCCTCATCCCGACCCACAACAACGCGCGCACAATTGCTGAGACGATTGAATCGTGCATCAACCAGACCTTTCGGGACCTGGAGATTGTGATTTACGACGAGGAAAGCAAGGACGCGACGCGCGCGATCATCAGTCGCTTTGCGGCGCAGGACCCCCGCATCCGGGTCATCACCAGCGAAACCAATTCCGGTCCACTCATGGCGTGGCGCAAGTTGCTTTACGAGGCTCGCGGGCAATACGTAACGTGGGTATGGTCGGACGATTTGATTCTGCCGCGCTTCGTCGAAGTGCTCGCGGGGAATCTCGATCGCCATCCCCAGCATCTGCTCAGCGGCTGCAACGCGTATCGCTATTACTATCCCACCGACCCGAGCATTCCCGTGCCTAAGGCGGATCTGAACAATCCGGATCCCAGCTGGGAATGGTTGAACCAGCCGTATCCCACGGCCACGGTCAAAGGCGATGCGTACGCGCTGGGCATCTTCGCAAAAGTGTATCCGGTCACGCAGATGTGCAGTCTCTATCGCATCGAAGCCGTGAAGCAGGTGTTCGACAACCAAATCCACATTGAGAATCCATTTGGCTGGGACTACTCGCGCGCCGCTTATGGCAACGACGTGCAATTCCTCAGTGAGCTTGGTCTGCGCTCGGGTGAGCTGATCCAGGTAGGTGATGCACTGGTGGTGGCGCGGTCAACGCCCACGAGCTTGACGGAACGGTTGATCAAGAAGGACCGCTGGCAATACTGGCTGCAATACACCTGGTCGTTCTACCAAGGTTGGTCGCGTTGCCGCGGGCTCTCGCCGCGGATGGACCGAATGATCGATCTGGCGTTGGATCGCGTACATTTTTGCAACCTGCCTTACGCCTTGAAGAACCGGCTCTGGCCCAAGCACGCGAACCCGTTTCGCGCCATGCGAGCGTTATGGTTCATCCTGCGCCACGACCGGCATTTCAAAAAGGACGCCGGGCCCGCCTCGATGGAGGCTTATCTGGCCGGTTGAAGTTTCGGCCAGCCGTACTCTCACCCTGACTTGGGCGCGGCCAGCGGATTGGCGCGTTCCAGTTCGGATCGATTCTCAATCTCGGCCTGCACGAGATCGGCGACCATGGTGTCGAAATTCCAGGTGCGTTTCCAGCCGAGTTCGGTCTCCGCCTTGCGCGGATTGCCGCAGAGACCAAGCGAGACTTGCTGATGATTGGCGGTGCGGGTCGTGGTCCTCACGTACTCGCGCCAGTCGAGTCCGGCGGCGCGGAAGGCAGTCGCCACAAAATCTTCCACGCGTTTCTGCACCCCGGAAGCGAACACGTAATCGCCCGGCTGCTTTGCTTGGAGCGAAAGCCACATCGCATTCACGATGTCGCGCGCGTCGCTCCAGTCGCGTTCGGCGCTCAGATCGCCGAGCTGAAGCTCCTTCGCCGCGCCCTGCTTGATCGCGGCCACCCCCAGACAAAGCCGGCGGCTGAGGAAGTTCGGCGGGCGCAGTGCCGACTCGTGATTGTAAAGCATTCCGATGCTGACAAACTGGCCGTATTTCGCCCGGTGCAACCGGCCAAAATTGTCGGCGGCATGCTTGGCGATCCCGTAAGGCGTGGCCGGTTTCATCAGCGTGGTTTCGCTTTGCGGGGTCTCGGCCGGTTCGCCAAAAACTTCCGCGGAAGACGCGAGAAAGATCTTTGCATCCGGACAAAACTCGCGCGCCGCCTCCAGCAACCGCAGCGTGCCGAGCGTGATGGAAAGGACGCTCTCTTCGGGGACGAGAAAGCTCTGGCGCGAATCCGTCAGCCCGGCGAGGTGATAGATTTCGTCGGGCTTGGAAGACTTCAAGAATCGCACCAGCGAGAAAGGGTCTTCCAGCGAGCCGGTGGACCAGCGCACCGCATCGAACTCAGCTTTCGGATACCGGCGCAGGAGTCCGGGCGCTTCGCGGTCGAATGGAAACTGCAGCAGACCGTGGACCTCGTAGCCGCGTTTCAATAAACCGCGCGCCAGAAAGGTCCCGTCCTGTCCCGCTATGCCGGTGATGGCGGCGCGCTTCATCAGAGTAAGAACTGGTCACAGACCCGTTTCTGAAGTCTGAACAATTTCATAAAGAGTATTAAAGCAAAGGTGATGGCCAGTGAGCGCTGAAAAAAATCTCTCCTTCTGTATCTGTTCAATGGGAAAGTCACTACCGTCACTTTCAGCCAATTGGTAATCTGTAAGGAAAATGAGTCTCCTCTCTGGAGAAGCTGCAATCAGTCGTTCCGCCAAATCGATAACCTCAGGAATAACCTCCTCCTTAAAGTGCACCTTCACGTCGTGGCTTTCGTAGGTGCGTTGTTCATCGAGCGCATGTAAATCAATTAGTTCATAAGCTGCCCAATACTTATCTTTTCCTCGGATCAAATCTCGATTCCCTAGGTGGACAAATAGTCCACTGAAATTCCTCAAGTAATGGTCGAACGAACCTCGATGACCTTTTGGGATTCCCAGTTCCGAGACCCAAGTAAACCACTCGTATTCTGGCAGATAAACTCTGTTACAACAGTTGATGGATAGTAGCTCGATTGAGGGCATCAGTCTATTTGATGATAATGACCAATTCCCAATACCAGTTGAGGGGGCGGGTGAGGGAGAATGCGACGAGCGCATGGACTGGTTCAATCACCTTTCCCGACCGTGTGAACCGTGGGCATGGGCAGCAGGAATTTGCCGCCGCGATTCAGGAAGTCTGCTTCGCGCTTCTTGAATTCCGCCATGAAATGCCAGGGCAACACGAGATAGTAATCCGGCTTCCGCTTGCGCGATTCCTCCTCGGAGATGATCGGGATGTTGGTGCCAATCGTCTTCGTGCCGTGCTTGATGGGGTTGCGGTCGGCAATGGCGGAAACGAGGTCCGGCGTGGCACCGATATATTGCAGCGTGGTATTGCCCTTCGTCGAAGCGCCGTAGCCGTGCACGACTTTCTTTTGCTTCTTGGCTTTGGCCAGAAACGCGCGGAGGTCATTGCGGATCTTCTGGATGTTCTTGCGGAAGACGGCGTAGGGCTTGTCAGTGTCGAGTGCCATCTCGAATTCCTCGACGCGAAGTTTCTGCACGCGCACCTTGGCTTCAGGGCTCGGCTTGGTGCGACCGGCATGGCCGACGCAAATGCGGAAGCTGCCGCCGTTGCAATCGTTGAGCGTCACGTCCACGACTTCGAGGTCGTGTTCGGCAAAGAGTCGCTCCATTGGCGCGAGTGAATAGTATTCGAGGTGCTCGTGGCAAATGGTGTCGAAGCTGTTCATCTTGAGCATGAGCGGCAGGTAGCTCAGTTCGAGAATCCAGATGCCGTCATCATGCAGACACGCCTTGATGTCGCCGACAAACTTATGCGGGTTCTCCAGATCGTAGAACATCGCGATGGATGTGATGACCTTGGCTTTGTCATGGCTATTGGGATAAGCGGTGCGGAAAGCCTCGGCCGAAAAGAAATCGTTCACCACCTGCAACCCGGCGGCGCGCGCGTGTTTCACCATGTCCGAGGGATCAATGCCCAGTTTGCGCAGGCCCTCGACGCGATAGGACTTGAGCAACGTGCCGTCGTTGCAACCGATGTCCACGACGAGATCACCGGCGTGCAGTTGGATGGTATCCTCGGCGGTCTGGCTGATTGTCCCGAGGTGATCGCGCATGGATTGGTTGATGCCGGACTGATAAAAATAGGAGTGATAGAGAATCCGCGGGGGCGTGCTGTGGCGAAGTTGCACGAGGCCGCAGGCGTCCTGCGACTTCAGCGGGTCGCAGCGCACGAGGTCGAGCGGGATCCGGCGTTGGACGGGTGGTTTGCCGTCCGGCCCCATGAACGCGCCGGCAATGTATTGATCGCCAAGTTCGAGTACGGGCGTGAAGGATTTGTTACCGCAGATGCGGCAGGTGTCACGCGTGACCAGCAACGGTGAGAAGAGCAACTTGGCCATAAGGCGCGCAGAATAGAAAGCGGACTGCGCCAAAACAAACCGAAAATCGGCCGCAGCCGCCGGGATTTGTCCGGGAACGGCCACCCGGGCGCGCCGGGATCAAGATGCTACTTGCTGCTCACGTCCAAGCAGACCACATCCCCCGCTGAATTGCGGCAATAAATGTGGCCGTTGGCCAGCACGGGCGCCGTCCAGGACTTGCCACCGAGCACCTGCGCGCGCGCCACCGGCTTGAATTCCTTGGGGGTCGCGGGCGCCACCAGTAACTCGCCTTTCTCGGCTTGAACAATCAACTTGCCGTCCGCAAGGATCAGCGAGCCTTTGCCCGAAACCTTGTCCGTCCATCTCACTTCGCCCGTCGCAAAGTCCACGCAGCGCAATTGGTTTTCATCCACCCCGTAGAGATGGCCTTCCCACAGCACCGAACTGTTCATGTGGTTGCGCAGGTTCTTGTTTTCCCAAATCTTGACCGGCGGCTTGGCGGTCACGTCATACACGCTCGCGCCGCGATTGTAGCCGGAAGAAATGAACACCTTGCCGTCTGTAAGGATGGGATCAGCCGCGTTAACGTCGTATTGCGTTTTCCAGGGGAAACGCCAGAGTTCCTTGCCATCCTTGACGTTCACGGCCACGACATCTTCTTTGATGGCCATCATCACAGTCGCATTGTTGCCGGATTTGATCGGCACCGGGGACGAGTAACCCGCGAAATCGTTGCCCGAATTCCAGACGACGTTGCCGGTTTTTTTGTCAAGCGCCGCGCCGGCGGTGCCGACGTTGATGATCGCCAGATCCCCCGCGATCAGCACCGAACTGGCAAAGCCCCAGGTGGGCATCTTGGCGTCCAGTTCCTCGGCCAGCTTTTTGGACCACACGACTGTGCCCCTGGCCGCGTCGAGACAGTGGATCACCCCGCGCTTGCTGAAAGTATAGACCCGGTCGCCGTCCACCGTGGGCGTGGCGCTCGTGCCGCCTTCGTAATACTTGGGATCCAGTGGTGCCGCGTAGGAATACTTCCAGACTTCCTTGCCGGTGACGGCGTCGAAGCAGAACACGTGATCCGTGTCCGCCGTGTTACCCGTGGTGTAAGCCCGGCCGTTCGCGACTGCGACCGCGGCGAACCCCGTGCCGACTTTTGCTTTCCAGAGCTGCTTGGGCCCATCCGCCGGCCAGGTGGTGGACCAACCCGTCTCTTTCGAAATGCCGTTGTAATCCGGCCCGCGGAAATGCGGCCAGTCGGCGGCGTGAATCAGCAGGGTCGAACCGAACAGGAACAGCGTAAGCAGCGGGGCGATGGCTTTCATTGGCGCATGACTTAGCCCACCCGCCCGCGCCTGTCAAACGTCGGCGCCAGGAATTTGCCGCTTGGAGTTTGTCCGGTCGCGGCCTACGATAAATCCGACTCTGGCGAACCCGTATCGCCTGCGCCAATGTCCGAATACAAAGTCAAATTCGAGGTCTTTGAAGGCCCGCTGGATTTGCTCCTTTATCTCATCAAGAAGGAGGAGGTGGACATTTACGAGGTCAACCTCACCAAGCTCGCCGCGCAGTTCATCGAATACATCGAGATGATGCGCGAGTTCGACCTCGAGATCGCCGGCGAGTTCCTCGTGATGGCCTCGACGCTGATGTACATCAAGAGTCGCGAGCTGCTGCCAGTGGATCAGCAGGCGCAACTCGAGGGTGAGGAAGACGGCGAAGACCCGCGTTGGGAGCTCATCCGCCAGCTCGTCGAATACAAAAAATTCAAGGACGCCGCCGCGCAGCTGCAAGCGTTGGAAACCACCCAGGAAAGGGTCTTCCCGCGCGTGCCCGGCAAACTTGAATTCCCGGATGAGCAGCCCGCGCCCAAGCCGGATGTTTCCATTTTCGACCTGCTCAACGCCGTCAACTCCGTGCTCAAGCGGTTCGAGAAACGTGAAGGCAGCACGCGCGACATTTTCGAGGACAAATGGACGGTCAGCGAAAAGATCGAGCACGTCGTGCGGGTGCTGACTGCCCGCGAAAGCGTGCGCTTCTCGGAGTTGTTTGAGGACGCCATGAGCCGCAGTGAAGTCGTCTGCACTTTTCTCGCGTTGCTCGAACTGATCCGCCTGAAGCAGCTGATTTGCGCGCAGCCGGAGGATTTCGGCGAGATCGAAATCAAGAAACGACCCGCGCCGGCTGTGGCCCCGATCGCGTCCGGGGCTACCCAGGAAAGTCCCGCTCCCGGCGTTGCTGATCCGCAGCCGTAAATCGTCAATCGTAAATCATCAATGGAATTGAAGTTCATTCTGGAATCCCTGCTGTTCTCCGCGCAGAAACCGCTCTCGCCGGCTGAACTCCGTGAGGTATTTGCCAACGCCGCCGCCGAGGAAGACGCCGATGCGACCGTGAAGTCGCTCAAGAAGGTGAAGGAAGCCGAACTCGTGGCCGCGCTGGAACAACTCACGCAGGAACACGCCGCCGCAGGTCGCAGCTATCGCCTCGCCTGCGTGGCCGGAGCGTGGCAGTTCGTGACGCAGCCCGATTACGCGCCCTGGCTTAAGGCCCTTGTCGGGGTGAAGGCGCGGCCGCCGCGGCTCTCGCAGCCCGCGCTGGAAACCCTCGCCATCATCGCCTATCGCCAGCCGATCACGCGCGCCGAGGTGGAACAAATCCGCGGCGTCAACGTGGACGGCACAATGCAGACCCTGCTGGAGCGCGGTTTGGTGGAGTCCACCGGCCGGGCGGACGTGGTGGGCCGGCCCTCACTCTACGGCACGACGCCGTTGTTCCTCGAATACTTTGGCCTCGCGTCACTCGAGGGGCTGCCGGCCGCGGATGAATTGCGCAAGATTATTGTCGAGAAACCGCCCGCACCTGTGACGGCGGATGCCGGGCTCGCGACCCCGCCGCCCGATCAGTTGCAGGTTGCGGAGGGAAGCGTCCCGGCGACCGGTTCCGCGCCTCCGACCAACTAAGCGGGGTTTCCGTGCTGCCGGTCTGGCGGTCGGCGCGAGCGGCATTGGCGGGTGCGCGGGATTGAAAATCGCCTTGCACGGTCCGGGAGGCTGTTTTAGCCTGCGCACGCTGATAATTCAGCCTTCGTTTCCGGTGCGGCTTCCCTCCCCGAAGTTCTCCCGCCGGCCAACGATTTCCGGGTTGGTAGCTCAGTGGTAGAGCAGCGGCCTTTTAAGCCGTTGGTCGTGGGTTCGACCCCCACCCAACCCACCACTTCTTTTGTTCGGAAGGCCCAAAACAGGCAACCCTGTACGCCTACCGAAAAAGGCCTTGAGGCCGCGCCACAATTCTCGCCCAAATCCGGCTACCGATCGCTACTAACTACAGGACTGGTTAATTCGCTTGCCTATTGACGCCTTCGCCGGTGAAATCGTCAGCGAGTCCCGGCAAGTATGGAATACGGAGGATACGTTCTATGGGCTACTTCATCGAGGTTGAGCATACAGGTTTGGGTAAGCATCGAATCATCACTGGCCGCGACGCGATGATCGTCGAAATGAAGGCGCGGGTGCAGTTGGGTGAATGGGAACGGCAGTATCAAACGCAGTGCGCGAAAGTAGCACATCAAGCCAAGCAAAAATTCGACAGGACCCAGCGGTTGGCAGACCTGGCTCAGAAACAGGAAGAGGCGGACGAACGGACAGCCGAAGCTCAGAAAGCGTTGGCCGAAGTTACCGGCCTGTTAGACGCAACTCTTCGGGTCGATGATGCTGTCAATTGGGAATCACTAAAGAACCGCGCTCCATTCCCCGAACGCGAACCTCCACCCCCAATTTACGAGCAGTATCCTCCGGCTCCAGCGCCAGATGCCCCCATCTATCAGCCCAAACTAGGAGTCTTCGATAAGCTGGTTAAGTCTCGCGAGGAAAGCAAATGGGCCGAGGCCAGAGGGTGGTTCGAGAGAGACTATTCGGCTTGGCAGTACAAGGTTGAAACGATCAAGACCCAGAACGAGGGCCTTGAGATCGAATACCAAAATCGCTATGCGGTCTGGCAGACCGACAAGACGGCTTATGAGGAAAAGCAATCGGTGGAGAACCAGGCCGTGGACCAGCGGAAAGCCGCTTACTTGGCGGGAGACGAGGAGGCGATTGCTGATTACTGCGAGACAGTGCTTATCAACTCTCGATACCCGGAATCCTTTCCGAAGGACTTCGAGCTTGCATACAATCCTGAAACGAAACTGCTGGTCGTTGACTACAGCCTGCCTAGTCCCGACGACATGCCGAAGCTGAAAGAGGTAAAGTATGTAAAATCGAAGGACGCCCTCAAACCGACCGACATTTCAGAGGGAGAACAGAACAGAAATTATGACTCAGCCCTATACCAAATCTGCCTGCGAACGATTCACGAAATGTTCGAGGCCGATAGGATCGGCGCCTTGGCGGCGGTCGTATTCAACGGGTGGGTAGATTCCGTGGACAAATCCACGGGAAAGCAGGCGCGAGGCTGCGTCATTTCGGTCCAAGCCAAAAAGGACGAGTTTTCGGAGTTCGACCTTTCAAAGGTTGATCCCAAAGCGTGTTTCAAAGCGCTAAAGGGCATTGGTAGCTCTCAACTGCACAGCCTGACGCCCGTAGCTCCGGTAATTCAGATGAGTCGGGAGGACAAGCGCTTCGTCTCTTCCTATGAAGTGGCCGGCCAACTCGATGAGGGCTTCAATCTCGCGGCAATGCCTTGGGAGGATTTCGAGCATCTAATCCGAGAGCTGTTTGAGAAAGAGTTCAAGCAAAACGGCGGTGAGGTGAAGATAACTCAGGCGAGCCGCGACGGTGGGGTTGACGCCGTGGCATTCGATCCGGATCCGATCCGAGGCGGGAAAATAGTTATTCAGTCGAAACGTTACACAAACACCGTCGGGGTTGCGTTCGTCCGCGACCTATACGGAACGGTGATGAACGAAGGCGCGACCAAAGGAATTCTGGTCACAACTTCTGACTACGGACCGGATGCTTACGAGTTTGCAATGGGCAAACCGCTCACACTTCTCAACGGTGGCAACCTTCTGCACCTTTTGGAGAAACACGGCCATAAGGCAAAGATAGACATGAAGGCGGCGAAAGCGTTCTTGTCCGAGGGCAAGTAAACCAACCCCGCCGGGATGAACAGCGAAGCTGGCGTTCAAGGCGAGTCCGGACCTAGTCCGCGGCGCCACTCCCGGCAGCGGTCAGAGGGGAAAGAGCCTGTCGCGGAAGCTTGTCACGGCGCGACGATCCGTTTGGGCCTTTTCGTCGGATCCCGCTCGCGCCCGTAGTTTTACCTTGGGCTTGCCTGGCAAAGGCCGCCAAAAGTTGCTTGCTGCCCGAAAGGGGATTGCTTAACAATTTTGCCTTGGTTGCGGGGTGGTGGGACTCATGAACCATCGCCCGGTTTGATTCCCTCAAGCTTGTCCGCAGCCCAGATCATCGAACGTGGCCAAAGAAGAACCAATTGAACTGAGTGGCTCGGTGACCCAGGTCTTGCCGGGCACAATGTTCCGCGTCGCGCTCCCCAACGGCCACGAAGTCCTCGCCCACATCTCCGGCAAGATGCGCAAAAACTTCATCCGCATCAGCGTCGGCGACAAGGTCCGCGTCGAGATGTCGCCCTACGATCTCGGTAAAGCCCGCATCACCTATCGCGAGCGTTAGCCTGGGATCGTGGGCGGTTCGGGTTCTTACGCTCGACCTTCTCCGTAAGATTGCGATTCAGAGCTGCACTCGTTCCCGCACTTGCGCAAGCCGGGTTTCCGTACACCCTGCGACCTCACGGTAACGACAACGCAAATTATCCGCATGAACCTAAGCAAACCTGACCTCACGCAACATCCCCCACGCAGCCCGCGCGTCCGCCTCGGCGGCTACGCCATCCTTCCGCGCATGCTCGACAAAGGCCGCGCCGAACTCGCGGGCAAAAACGGCGAATATCATTACGCCTGTCCGAATGACCAGCAGTTCCTCCAGTTCGCGGGCGTTGATCCCGAAGCTTTGAAAAAGGAAATCGCCGCCGGCAAGAGCGACACCGAACTGCTCACCTGGATCCAGGCGAATGCGAAGCAAAAGCGCACCGCGCCGGAAATCGAAGCCTGGTCCAACTGGCAGGATCGTCGCGGCCCGGACAATCCGGACGGTCGTGAATACTTCAACGGCATCCACAAGCAGGTCGTGCCGAATCGGACTGACATCGTCGCCTGGGCGGATTTGCTGGATGCGGATGACTTTGCTAGCTACGGCGGGAAAGCCTGAACGCTTTCGGGACAGAGAACCAGAACTACACAAATGCGAAGTGGTAGGGACGCGTTCCACCGCGTCCCATTCTCCCCAAAAAGTTTGGGACGCGGTGGAACGCGTCCCTACCATTAATAAACACCGGCACGGCGACGTGTTCGGCTTCCTCCATGACACCGGCTGTTCCTTCTCCCGGGTAGAAGGCTAGGATGAGAGCGAGCGCCTCAACAGGCTCGCCACTCTGTTTTTGAACTTTGGACGCCTGCGCGTGGTCACTACACTCCGCGCGCATGTCACAATTGCTCAAGTCCTCCGGCGCGATGGCTGCCGCCACCATGACCAGCCGGGTGCTGGGCATGGTGCGCGAAATCGCCTACGCCGCCTTCATGGGCGTGGGCTGGGTCACCGACGCCTTCATGCTGGCGTTCATGATTCCGAATCTCTTCCGCCGGCTGCTCGGCGAAGGCGCGCTGACGGCGGCGTTCATTCCGGCTTTCAAGGAAAAGGAGAAGCTCGCCGGTGAAACGGAGATGTGGCGCGCGGCCAACGCCGTAATCTCCGGCCTGTTGGTTGCCACTGCGGCCGTGGTGGTACTGGGCGTGCTGGGCATCAGCGCGGCGTTGTTTTTCGGAAAGGACACTTTCGGCGCGCAAACCGATCTCATGCTCCGGCTCTTGCGCGTGATGCTGCCTTATTTGTTGCTCGTTTGTCTCGCAGCGGTTTTCATGGGCATTCTCAACGCCCGTGGGCATTTCTTCGTTCCGGCACTGGGCGCGGGCATGTTGAACGTGGCGATGATCGCCTCGGTGTTCCTGATTGCACCGAAGATGGGCGTGCAGTTGCACGAACAAATCTTCGGCCTCGCCATCGGCGTGCTCGTGGCGGGCGCAGTGCAGGCGGCCTTTCAACTGCCGTTGCTGCGAGAGGAAGGCTTCCGCTGGCGCTGGGTTTCCCCGTGGACCGATCCCACCGTGCGCCACGTCGTGAAACAAATGCTGCCCGGCACGATCGGCGTGGCGGCGTTCCAAATCAACGTGCTCATCACGCAGGGCATGGCGTTTTGGTTCGGCAGCGGCATTGTGTCGTCGTTCGGCTACGCGGTGCGGTTGATGGAACTGCCGCAGGGTGTGTTCGGCATTTCGCTCGCGGCGTTCCTGCTGCCCACGTTGTCCGGACTGGCCGCGGAGAAAAAGTATGACGAGTTTCGCACCACGCTCCGGCACGGACTGTCGCATTTGTATCTGGTGAATCTGCTCGCGGCGGTGTTGTTGCTGATCCTGGCCGAGCCGATGGTACGTTTGCTGTTTGAGCGCGGCAACTTTCTGGCCAGCGACACGCCCCGGGCGGCAATTGCCCTGGCGTGTCTCGCGCCGGGTCTGGTTTTGTTTTCCACAGTGAACATTCTCGCCCGCGCGTTTTACGCACTCGGCGACACGCAGACTCCCATGCGCATCAGCATCGGTTGCCTGACGCTGAACATCCTGCTGGCGCTCGCGCTGGTGTGGCGGTTCAAGGAAGGCGGGCTGGCCGCTGCCAACAGCATCACCTCCGGGATCAACGCCGCGCTGTTGTTCTACACGCTGCGCAAGAAGCTGAAGCGACTGGATCTCGCGGAATTCCAAGCGAGCCTCGGCCCGTTGCTCGGGTGCACGGCGGCGGCGGGCGTGGTGGCATGGGTGGGCAGCGGGTGGTGGGAAACCAATCTGGGCCACGCGACGTTGCTGTTGAAAATCGGCGCCGTATTTGGCCCGGCGCTGGCGGCCACGGGAGCATATTTTGGGGCGGCGCTGGCATTCAAGATTCCGGCGGCGAAGGAGATGCTGGAATTGGTGACGGCGCGGCTCAAAAAGCATTGATCCAGTGGGTGGGGCGGGTTGCGCTGCGACCCGCCTCGCCTCGCAGCGCGAGGCGAACCACCTTGAGCCTCCAGTAGTCCCCAGAATCAAAGCTTGACCGAAACCAGCCCAATTCCCTAGATTCCCTGCGATGTCACGGAACATTGGACAAGTAAACCTGCTGGTAGTCGTCGTAGTACTCGGCGATGCCGAGGGTGCTTGTCGTAAGTAAGACAAATTTCGACAAGAACCCACGGCTGGCAACGGCTGTGGGTTTTTTGATGCCCGCACTTCGCCGGTCAAAACTAGAAAGACGATGATTACGATTAAGACGAAGCGTAAGATCAAGAACGCCGGCCCGATCCGGATTGGTTCTTAATCTTAGTCCTAATCTTACTTTTACTCACCCCCGCTTATGAGCAAGACAACTACGAAAGCCACCAAAGGCACCAAGCCCGCCGCCAAACCGCGCGCCGAAGTCGGCGCCGCCATGTTCGGCCGCGACATCTTCGTCGAGGCGCTCGAACGCGAGGGCGTGGAGGTCATCTTCGCCTATCCCGGTGGCGCGAGCATGGAAATCCACCAGTCGCTCACCAAGTCCAAGATCCGCACGATCCTGCCGCGCCACGAGCAAGGCGGCAGTTTCGCGGCGGAAGGTTACGCGCGCGTGACCGGCCGGGCCGGCGTGTGCATGGGCACGAGCGGCCCGGGCGCGACCAATCTCGTCACCGCCATCGCCGATGCTTACATGGATTCCTGCCCGCTCGTCGCCATCACCGGCCAGGTGACGCAGGCGATGATCGGGCGCGGCGCATTTCAGGAAACCGACATGATCGGCGTCACGTTGCCCATCGTGAAGCACAGCTATCTCATCACGAACATCAACGACATCCCGCGCATCGTGAAGGAAGCGTTTTACATCGCCCAATCGGGTCGTCCCGGGCCGGTGGTGATTGATTTCCCCAAGGATGTGCAACAGGCCAAAGCCCAACCCGTCTGGCCGACGCTGGAGCAGATCAAGAAAGGTTTGCGAGGCTACAATCAACCTGACTTAAAGGCCGACGATCTCGCGTTGAACGAGATCATGGGCTTGATCGAAAAGGCTGAACGCCCGGTGCTCTATTGCGGCGGCGGCATCATCACCAGCGGCGCGGCGGCGGAACTCAAAAAGTTTGCTGAAGCCACGAACATTCCCGTGACGACCACGCTCATGGGCTTGGGCGGCTTTCCCGAGACGCATCCCCTCTCAATGCGCTGGTTGGGCATGCACGGTTCGGCCGTGGCGAACTGGGCGGTGAACGGCGAATTCGAGAAGCGCAAGACCTTCAACGACCCGATGGTGAAGATGAAGAACGGCGCGGATTTGTTGCTCTCGTTCGGCGTGCGTTTCGATGACCGCGTGACGGGCAAGTTCGAGGAATTCTGCAAGAGCGGCACGATTGTTCACGTGGACATTGACGCAGCGGAGTTGAACAAGAACCGCAAGGCGCACCTGCCTGTGGTCGGCGACATCAAGGACGCGCTCACTCGCCTGAATGCGATGCTTGCGAAACGGCCGTTGAACAAGAAGCACACTCCGTGGCTCGAGCAGATCGCCGAGTGGAAGAAGAAAGCGCCGTTCGCCTACGGCATCACCGCCGAGATCGCGGACAGCGACCACATGAAGGACCATCTCAAAGGCCAGGAAGATCAGGTGATCATCCAGCAGATGGTTATCGAGACGCTGTATGAATTAACCAAGGGCGAAGCCTACATCACCACCGGCGTCGGCCAGCATCAGATGTGGGCCGCGCAATGGTATCAATACAAATACCCGCGCCAGTTCGTCAGCAGCCTCGGCCTCGGCTCGATGGGTTACGGCTTTCCCGCCGCGCTCGGCGTCAAGGTCGCGCACCCGGACAAGCAGGTCATTGACATTGACGGCGACGGCTCGTTCCTCATGAACATCCAGGAACTCGCCACCGCGCACGTCGAGAAGATTGCTGCCAAGGCCATCATCCTGAACAACCAGCACCTCGGCATGGTCGTGCAATGGGAGGACAACTTTTACGACGGCAACCGTGGTCACACCTATCTCGGCAACCCGGACAACCGCGCGCAGATTTATCCCGACTACGTGCGCGTCTGCAATTCGTTCAACGTGAAATGCGAGCGCGTGATGTACAAGAAGGACCTGCGCGCCGCCATCCAACGCATGCTCGACGCCGATGAACCCTACGTGCTGGACGTGGTCGTGCCCTACAGCGAACACGTGATCCCGTTCATCCCCGCCGGCAAGACTGTGGCGGACATGATCTGGAAAGTCTGAGCTTTTGGGGAGAGGGGTGCTTCGAAAACGGCCTCCTCTCCCCGGCCCTCTCCTCCAACGGATGGAAGAGAGGGAACTGAACACTCATTTTTTGCTCAGCTCTAAATCAACCGGCGACAATTCACTTTGCCGCCCGGTTTGTTTTTGAGGAACTCGCTGGAGCAGTTTTTCTAGAGTATTTCAAGAAATTTCGTAGCCGCCGAGGTAACGAGGCGGAACCGCGAGGAAAGCATCCGCCTCCTCACGTCGGCGGCTACAATTTTACTGAACCCGCCCTAGTACTTCCCGCTGCTGCTTACGAACGGGTGTAGGTAATTTCCATCGTCTTCGCGTTCCCCTGACTGCCATCAAACATTTCGAGCACGTGTTTATTCGGGTTGATCACCCGCAACACCGTCTTCATCAGGATGTCCTTCTTTTCGGTGACCGGACAGGAGGCCTTGCCTTCCAGCGTAATCACCTTGTTGGTGCTGTCGGCCTTGCCCTCACTGACGAACATGGACGTTTGCGTATCGCAAACCCAGACGCTGTTGAATGTCTGTTTGGTGTTGTCGTAACCCAACAAGGTGCGACCGGCGAAGGGCTTGCCCATCATCTGTCCGTGAAACTCCTCTTCGAAGAAGCGGCCATTGAGAATGGGCTTGATGCTGGCCGTGCCTTGCGAGATCTCGGGTGATCCCTTCGGGTCCATCCAACACTTCACTTCCGCCTTCCAATTGCCGGTCATGGCTTTGAGCGTTTCATGCGCCGGACCGGGGCGTCCAGCGGCTTCCATCTTTTTCATCATCTCGGCGTGATCCGGTGGATTGGCCTGGCCCGCCTGCTCGCCGCTCCGGGGGCGTTCCATGGTGGTGGTGTTTTCTTCCTGTTCTTCATACACGTCCGTTTTCATATGCGTTTCTTTCTCTTGATAGGTTTTGTCCCTGATTCAAACCCTGTGAACTCACGCCAGCCCTTGAATCCGGCCACCCGTGGTTGAGGGCCGATCCGCCCTGACTCAACCTCAAAGCGAAATCGGCTCCCGTCAAACTGAACTTTATAGGGAATGCACCTACTCGACCGTAAGCCAACGGGCCCGCGCTGAACCACATTGTGGCCGATAGGCCACAGACGAGGAGCCTATAACCGCCGAATCCGTCGCTCACAGAGCGACGCTACAGAGCGCGACTACTGACGAGCCGCAGCCGGTGGGGAGAGGCTACTGACGAGCCGGCTCGCGAGGACGCTTGCCCCACCGACATTGTCAGTGGTGCGCCGTGCGTTTTTGTCGCCGAAGATTTCTCAAGAACCGGTAGCCGACGAGTTTTTTGCCCTGTTCATCCCACAGCCGCAGTTTCAGCGTCTTCAGGCTCGCGAAGAGGGTGATGGGTTTCACGCCTTGAAACATCAGGTGTGCTTTGTGGCAGCGCTCGAGGTTGTAATTCGGAATTCGCGCGCTGAGGTGATGGATGTGATGATAGCCGATGTTGCCGCTGAACCATTGCAGGATGCGCGGCAGTTTGTAAAACGAACTGCCCTTCAACGCAGCGGCGGTGTAATCCCATTGTTCCTCGCGTTCCCAATAGACCCCTTCGAACTGGTGCTGGATGTAAAAGAGCCAGAAGCCCAGCGTGGCGGCCACGGTGAGTGCCGTCACCTGTATGATCAGATACGGTACGATGCCAAAAATGGCGCTCAAGCCGACGGCCATTCCTAGCAACGCGAGATTCATCCAATGCACGGATTCGCGTTCGCGCTTGTTCGCGCCGGGCGAGGGGAATCGTTGTTTGACCAGGAACACGAACACGGGCGCGATGACGAACAGCAGGAATGGATTTCGCACGAGCCGATAGGAAAATCGCCGCCAGCGTGAGGACGCGAGATATTCCTCCACGGTCAAGGTCCACAAATCGCCGGTGCCGCGTTTGTCGAGATGGCCCGAGGTGGCGTGATGAACGGCATGGTCCCACCGCCATTGGTAAAACGGGGTGAACGTCAACATGCCGGTGATGAAGCCGACGATGTCATTGGCGACGCGCGATTTGAAAAACGAACCGTGGCCGCAATCGTGAAAGATGATGAAGATGCGAACGAGAAATGCGCCGGCCAGAATCGCCAGCGGAATGACGAGCCACCATGACGCTGGCAAGCTCAGGTACATCAGATACCAGAGCAACGCCAGTGGCCCGAGGGTGTTCACCATTTGCCAGACCGCCCGCGAGGTCGAAGGTTGCTGATAGCGTTTTACAATTTCCTTCCATCCCGCCGGATCGGCTGGTGCTTGATTGGCCGCCAGATTGGCTTCATGTGTCATGATGACCTGCGCTTTCTAAAATCGTTTGCGATCGGAGGCAATTTACGTCCCGAGTTGGATTGCCGCAACCGGTTCAGACTGAATAGACAGGTAGGAGAAGTCCTTAGTCTGCCTCCGCAGAATTCAACGGGCGTTGGATTTGTTGCAATCTGTGACCACCGGTCTTTGCCGATGGCCATTAATCGTCGCTCACAGAGCGACGCTACAGGAGCGCGGCTCAATGAGCGGCAGCGGGTGGGGCGAGCGTCCGCGCGAGTCGGCTCGTCGGTAGCCTCGCGCCACCAAAAACTTTCGACGCCCAACATTCAACTTTCAACGTCGAACGGAGCAAGCATTCGAAACCTTGGAGGTTGAGAGTTGAAGGTTGAAGGTTCCGCCAGTCGCAACTTACTGCAGCGGCTGGTCCACGGGCAGCCCGAGTTTGCGCATGGCTTGCAGTTTGTAGAGCAGCGCGCGCCGGCTGATGCCGAGGGATTTTGCGGTTTCGGTGCGGTTGTAATCGTGCTTCTTCAACGTCTGCAAAATCACCTGCCGTTCCACTTCTTCCAGGCGCTCCGCATCGGCCGCGGGCGCGGTGGAAGGCGCGGTGGCAGGCGTGCGGAGACGGTTGGGCAGGTGTTCGGGCAGCACCAGTTCGCCGCGGGAGAGCAGGGCGGCGCGTTCCATCGCATTGCGGAGTTCGCGCACGTTGCCGGGCCACGAATAGTTCGACAACACATCCGGCACCGCGGCGGCAAAGCGCGCACGGCCCTGACTGAACTCGGCGAGAAAGGCGTTCGCCAGCGGCAGGATGTCCTCGGGCCGTTCGCGCAGCGGCGCGATGTTCAACTCCACCACGTTGAGCCGGTAGAACAGGTCCTCGCGGAACTTTCCGTTGGCGACGGATTCTTCGAGGTTGTGATTCGTCGCAGCAAGGATGCGGGCGTTGGTGTGCAGCTCCGCGTTCGAGCCGACGCGCTGGAACTTACCGTCCTGCGTCACACGCAGCAGCTTGGCCTGCAACGTGGGCGACATGTCGCCGATCTCGTCGAGGAAGATCGTGCCGCCGTTCGCGAGCTCAAAGCGGCCCACGCGTTGGGCAGTTGCGCCGGTGAACGAACCTTTTTCGTGCCCGAACAATTCGCTCTCCAGCAGCGTCTCGGGAATGGCCGCGCAATTCACCTTCACCAACGGACCGCCGACGCGCGCGCTCCACGTGTGAATCACATCGGCCAGCACTTCTTTGCCCACGCCGCTTTCCCCGGTGATCAGCACGCGGCTGTCCGACGTGGCCACGAGCGCGGCATCCCGAAACAACGCCGCCATCAGCGGACTCGCGGCCACGACGTTCTTCGGCAATTCCTTCGCCTCGAACTGGCGCACGGAAGTCTCCTTCGCCAGACCGAGCGCACTCTGCACGGAGGCGAGCAGCGCGTCGAGGTCAATGGGTTTGGTGAGATAATTCACCGCGCCATCACGCATCGCGCCGACGGCTTCGCGGATGTCAGCGTAGGCGGTGACGAGCAGCACGGGCAAAACGGCGTGTTCCTGGCGCGCGCGGCGGAGCGTTTCGAGACCCGAGATGCCGGGCATGCGCACGTCGGAAATCATCATATCAAACGGCTGCGTTTGGAGGGCTTTGAGTGCGGCTTCCCCGGAATCTGCGGTGGTGGTGTTGAAGCCCTGGCTGCGGAGAAATGAATCGAGCAGGCTGCGTTGGCCCGCGTCGTCATCCACGATCAGCAACTTGGGTTTGGTTTTGGCATTGCCGTTGGCTGGCACAATTGAAGAGTAGCCTCGGCGCGGGAGAGCGACAAGCAAAGGTGGGCGGTTGAGTAACAAAGCAAAGAATTTTGATCGCGCAGCGGGGCAAATACTGATCGCAGTTTCATCTCGCTCGGTTCTCCCTCACCGCGGCACTCTCCCGCTGGGAGAGGGAGAATCGCCGCCAGCTTTCCCGCGTAACGAAGCGCAGTGATTGTCCGGCGTGCTTAAGGACCATCTACAACACGCACCTCCTGTTCCCTCTCCCCACGGGAGAGGGTTAGGGTGAGGGAGGGTTGTCCGGCGAACAGTCACGTTTTAATTCAGAACTTCGCGGGCGTCAAAGAAACCCAAATCAGTCACGTGCGCGCCGCACCGGCCAAACGTAAATGCCAAATTCGGAAGCAAGCGCCGCGAGGTGGATTGTCGGAGCAGGCGATGTCCCAACTGTGCGCGAGCACGATCTGGTGCACGACGGCAAGGCCGAGGCCCGTGCCCTTGGCGGTGGTGGTGAAGTAAGGCTTGAAGATGTTGGCGCGATTCTCGGGCGGTACGCCGGGACCGTTATCGGCGATTTCCAAAGCCACTTCGTTGCCGGGCTGGCGGGTGGCGTTGACGCGGATTTCGCCGCCGCGCTCGACGGCTTGAATGGCATTGAGAATCAAATTGAACAACGCCTGCCGCAGTAGTTGTTCGTCAGCTTCAATGCTCGGCAGGTCGGTGGCGATTTCCACCTTGATGGCTTTCTCCTCGATGTCGTAGCCAAGGGCGCGGACGACGTCGCCCACCAACGCGCTGAGCGCCACGGTCGTGCGGCGGACTTCGCGCGGGCGGGAGTAGTTGATGAACTCGTTAAGCTGCGCGGTGACCCGGTCGGTTTCCTCGACAATGGCCTTGGATTTCTCGCGGACCGGCGGCGGCGTCTGGTCCGACTTGGAAATCATCTGGGCCAGCCCGCGGACGATGTTGAGCGGGTTCTTGGTTTCGTGGGCGAGGCCGGCGGCGGCGAGATTCATCTCTTTGAGGCGCGTGTTCAACTCGGACGCACGCACCAGCCGGACCTCGAGCTCCGAGGAATGGCGGAGATTGCGGTAGGCCACGCCGATGCCAAGCACGGACACGGCCGACATCAAACCGATGATGCCGCGCAACCAGAGGTCGCGGGCGATCTGCGCATTGGCCGACTGCGTGGAAAGCACGATGACAAAGCTGTGAACTCCCTGTTTCTGGATCAGTTCCTTGTAGTCGGCTTCGCTCATCCAGAACGGGCGGCCAAAGGATGGGCGGCCATCACGATCCCGACCATCCCGGTCCCGCCCGTTGCGATCATCTCGATCCCGGCCGTCCCGATCCCGCCGGCCGCGGCGATCGCGCTCGGACTGATCGGTGCCGGCGGCGAAGTTGGAGACCGCATTGAGCATGTTGGTGAGCATGGCAACCCGTTGGGCTTCGTTAGTGGGCACGAATGGAGGTGGCGGACGATTTGTGCCGCGACCGAAGGATTCGGATACGACGATCACCGGATTCTCGCGGTTTAACTCCGGGCTGGGGTTCGTGCCGACATTGACGATCTGATTTGTGCCCAACTCGATGAGATTCATCACGGCCACGTTGCGCGGCGTCCAGTAGGGTTCACTGCTGGGAATACGCGCGCGAACGTCTTCACCAATCGGCTCGCCGACCACGGCCACCACGTCCTCGTTCTCGTTGAGCAGGGCGATGGAGTTCACATCCCCGGGCTTGATGAGCGGTTGGAGCGCGGGTTCCAGGCGATCGCGCGGCACGACGCCGAAGCGGCGGAGCGCGCGCATGACGCTGCCGGCGGTGGTGGAAATGTCCTTGGCGCGGTTGATGAGTTCGGCGTGCGCCGACTCGCGCACGCGGACATGTTCCAGCGCCTGCCAGGTCAGGATCACCACCCAGACCGCCGCCAGACCGGCGAAGATGAATTTGCCCCGGGCGATCATCTCAGCGGACCATGCGGCCCGTTTGCGACTGCGAAGTGCTCTTGGAGGACGACGAGCGCGGTTTGGAATCCGGCACTGGGGCGGGCTGCACTTGTTCCTTCGGCAGGTTCTCGAGGTAGCGGTTGAGCTCCTCCTCGCCGAAGGCCTTCTTCGCTTCCTTGGTGCGGGACAGTTCATCCTCCTTCATCTTTGCGAGGTCGCGCGGGCTCTTGATAATCGTGGGCGTGAGGAAGATGAGCAACTCGGTCTTGGCGTCGTTGGATTGTGTGCGCTTGAACAGGTAGCCCAGCAACGGAATGTCACCCAGGAGCGGCACTTTGCTCTCGGTCTTGAGCTTGGTGTTCTGCATGAGCCCGCCGATCACCACCGTTTGCTTGTCCGGGGTCACGACCACGGTGTCGGCGGAACGGACGTTGATGATCGGTGCCAGCACGGGGGAATTGGTGCTACCCGCGATGTTCACGGACGAATCCGAGACCTGGGAAATCGAAGGCGCGATGACCATTTCCACCAGATCATCGGAGGTGATGAAGGGCGTGACCTGCAGAATGATACCCACGTCCTCGTAGGTGACGGCATTGCGCTGGTTGCCGAAATTGTCGTAGGTGACGCCGTCAATCAACGGCACCTGCTGGCCAATGGTGATGGTGGCCTGCTGGTTGTTGCGGGCCAGCACGGAGGGCCGGGAGAGAATCTCCGTCTTGCCGGCCTGCGCCAGCGCCGTAAGCGTGACGGTGAGGTCGTCCCCAACCAACGTGTACATGCCTCCCGTGGCGGCGGCGCCGAAGATTGTCGCGGCCGTGTTCTTGGAACCCGCCGGGGTGTTGATCTTGTCGATCGAACTGTCAATCGTGTGCTGGTAATATCCCTCCACGCCGAGATCCATTCCCTTGGTGTACGTGGCTTCGAGGAACACGCAGTTGATGAGCACCTGCGGCGTGGGCCGGTCCAGTTGCGTGACAATCTGCTTGATGTTCGCGGCGGTGTCGTCATCGGACACGATGATCAGGCTGCGCGTTTCCGGATCGTACGTGATGCGCGCCTGGCCGATGTCCGTGCTGCTGGGATAGCTTGTGGTGCTGCTGCGCGACCCGGTGGTGCGCTGGGCTTGTTGCTGCTGAAACCCGCCTCCGCCCTGTTGTTGCTGGGCGGCGGCGCCAAACGCCAGAAGCGTCAGGGCGGTAATCGTGCCGGTGAGTTTGCGTGAGTTCATGATGATGGTTTTCTACGAGACGGAAGGTGACCGCATCAGCGCCCGGTCCCGCGGTTGTTGCCCTGGCCAAAGCCCTGCGTGAAACCGTTGTTGTTGTTGTTCTGGTTCTGGAGGTTGTTCTGCTGGCGCCGGTTCAGCTGGCTGGTGTTTTGCGAGCTGGTGCGCGAGGTGTTGAAATTGCCGCCGCTTGTATCGGTGGCGATCACGCTTTGCAGGTCCTGCACGAGTTCCTGCGGATCGCGGTTCTCCACCTTGATGACGTGGACCTTTTTCTTGCGGGAAGGATCGGAATCCAGTTCCTGAATGATGCCCGCGATCTGCGGCATCGTGTCGCGCGAGGCACTGACGAGGACCGATTGCGTGCGCGGGTCGGCGACGGCGGTAACCTTGGCCTGGCTTTGGCGGCGGGTGCTGTTGGCCTGGGCGTTGTTGTTGTTGCCACCGAATCCGGCAAACGGACCAAAGCCGAAGCCGCGATTACGCTGGCCGGTCTGCGCGGAGGGATCGGGGAACAGGCTCGTCAACTGGTCGGCCATTTCCTGGGGATCGGCGTTGACGAGGCGGAACACCTTGAACTCCGTTACGGCATCCACATCCACATCCATCTGGTTCACCAGCTTTACGATGAACTGCATCTGGTCCTCTGGCGCGCTGACGACGAGGGAATTGCTCCGTTCATCCGCCACGGCGGTGACCTTGGGGGCGGCCACGCGACCCGCCGGCGTCGAACTGTTGTTGTTATTGCCGCCCCGATCGCCGCCCCCAAAGCCCGGGAAGCCGCCGAAGCCGCCGAAGCCGCCGCGGCCGCCGCGGCCCTGATTGGACGTGTCGGTAGTCTGGAACAGCTGGGTTACCACCTGGGCGAGCGCCGTGGCGTCCGCGTAGGTCAGCGGAATCACCTCCAGCGCCGAGGCACTCACCGACGACGTGTCGAGCACTTTCACCAATTGCACCATGCGCCGGATGTTGGCCTTGGTGTCGGTGATGATGATGGCGTTGGCGCCCTGGTTGGCATTCATGGAAGTACCTGCCGGCATCAAGGGCTGGAGCGAGTTGATCAACGAACTGGCCTCCACATTGCGCACATAGACGATCTGCGTCACGAGCTCCTTGGTCGGTGGAATGTTGGGATAATCGTCACCCGAAACCGGATCCGGGATCGGCGTTGTCGTGCTGTCCACCACGTAAATGTTCAGGATGTTGCCTTCGACGTTCGCCGCGTAATTGTGTTCGCCGAGCGCCTTATGCAGGATGGCGATCGCTTCATCGCGCGTCACCGGCTGGCTGGCCATGACCGTGACCTTGCCCTTCAAATCCACCTTAGAACTCGGGCTCACGACAAAGCCGGCCGCCTCACTCAAGTAATCGAGCACGAGACTGAGCGACGCATCGCGGAAGTTGAGCCGCAGGGTGCGGTTGTTGTTCGGCACGCCATTGGTGGCTTGTTGGGCCACGAGGGCGCTGAGGGAAACCACGTTCGTGCCGGAGCCGGTCGAGCCCCGGGCGCTTTGACCGCGCAGGGCGCGCGCCCTGGTTTCAGCTTCCGGCTTCGCCGTGTCGGCCGCTTTGTTGGCATCCAAGGCCTCCTGAACCGCTTGGATGAGCTCGCCCACTGCCTCCTCATCCATGACGGGTTCGGTGGTGGGCGTGTCGGGCTGTTGTTGCCCGCGCGGGTTGTTGGCGGACCGGTCCTGCGCGCCCACGCTGCTGGCGAGCAGGGCAAGGATCAAGGTAATCTGCGTGAGGGATGCTTTCATTGATTTTCCTTTTCTCGACGTTCCATTAATCGTTTCAAAACTTCACTCTGGTCCGCGCTCGCGGCCGGACTGGCGGCGGAACTGGCGGTCGAGTTGTGCTCGGCGCCATTGTTCTCATCGCCGCGGCCGCGGCCTTCGCGGCCATTGGATTCTCCGGCGCTGCGCGCGCTCGAATTCCCGCTCGTGCTGACGGCGTCGCTGACTTTCCAGGCGCCTTGATCCTCCCGGCGGAGGCCCGTGCCGATGGCCAGCTCGATGATCTGCCCGTCCATTTCGAGTTTCACCCCGTTTGCCAGGATGTCCATGATCTTGTGCCCGGCGATGATGCCATTCGGCTTCAACGCCTTGGTGAATTCTGAGCTTGTGCCTTCAAAGAAAGCGAACGCGCCTTTTTCGTAGGCCATGGTGCCAACCAGGGCAAACGAATCCACCCGCGCCGCGCGGCGCGATGAGGTCGAACGCACGGTGCCGCCGGAGCGGTTGGCGTTGAAAATATTCCGCTCATTGATGATGCGGAAGGAGGATTCGTCCAGCTTGCGCGGCGCGGCCGGCGCCGGCGGCGTACTGTTGGTGGAATCAGCGTGGACGTTGAAGCCGGCAAGCGAGGCCACCAGGCCCAGCAATGCCATTTGGCAGCCGAAGAGCCGGGTGCCGGCTGGCTTGGGCCTTTCAATTTTCTGAAGCGGCAGCGACCTCACAGCTTTCCTCCCTTCGGCGTGTTGAGCAGCAGACCGCTTACCTGGACCACCAGTGCCAGCTGCGAACCTTCCGTGTCGCGCGATTGTAATTCCAGCGCGTCCACTTTCACACCCATCGCATCCCGTTCGATCTGGTAAAGAAAACGGGTGATGGCCGGCAGGCTGCCGGAAATATCCGCCCGACATTCGAGGGTTTTGTAAGCGTCCTCGGATTCCTTCCACTGCGGGCGGATGGAACTCACCGCCACGTCCGTGTCCTCTGACCAGCGGCCAAACGCCTTGAGCATCTGGCTTTCGGCCTCGGACTTGACGGGGTTGAGCACGTTGCTTTTCATTTGTTGCCATTGCTCGGTCAGCGCTTTCTCGCGTTTCAAGGTTTCCTCGCCTTCCCGCACCTGTTCCTTGAGCTTGGCGATGCGCGTGGCCCGGGTTTTCCAGCTGTTGGTCAGGGGCGTGATGAGCAGCTTGTCCGCCATGAACAATCCCACGACGGCGATGGCCACGAAGGCCAACAGGCGTTGTCGTTTATTCAGATTCATTGTGCGCCTCCACCCCGCCATTGAAAGTTGAATGCGAACTCCAGCGGAGAATTGCCGCGGGTCATTTCAATGTGCACGTCGGAAATCTCCGGCGCCTTGCGCAGTTCATCGAGCGTTTTGATCAGCGCTTCGCGGTTGCGCGCCGTGCCGGTGCAGGTGACCCGCGCGGGCTCGCGCAATTCGAGGGCCTTGGCCGAAATGGCCCCATCCTGCGGAAACGCCTCGGTGACGCGCTTCAGGATGCTCAACGTCCGCACCGACTCGTCGTACCACGGGCGATACTGCCGGATCTGATCGCGGACTTGCGTCAATTCGGTGACGCGTTTTTCCATCCCCGACCACCGGGATTGCCAATGCCACAGAAAGACCTGTTGCACCAAAAAGGCCAGCAACACGATCGCCGCGATCGCGCCCGCCCCCGCGCCCACGTAGAAGAGCTTGCCGGAGGAATAGCGCTCCGTCAGCTGCTGCCATTGGCTGATCTTGGGCGGCAGAAACTCCATGCCTTCCTGGCCGGCGAGCTGCCGCACCGCCAGCGCCAACGCCGGTGAAACGGCGGTGTTCGCCGGCACCTTCACCCCGAATTCGGTCGCTGCGTGATCGCGCACACGTTCCAGCGTGCAACCCCAGTCTTGGGCGCCGTCTTCGGCCTCCGCCGCAATTTCCTCCGCCACCTCGCCCCGGCCAAATACCCGCACGCGGCGCAGTTGCTCGCGCACCTCCGCCGGCAGCTGGCCGAGCGTAATCCGGATTTCGCGGCGCAGGTGTTCGACCTGCAATTCACGATTCGCGCCGACCTGTTCGTAAACGCCGTCAATCGTGCGCAGCACCGCCACGCCGCCGCCACAGGTGATTTGCATTCCCACCCCTGATTCGCCGGGCCACAGCGCCAGCGTGCCGGGAGTGGCGTTATCCCCGGCCGGCTGGAGCGCGGTCAACCCTAGCGAGAATGAAACGGGCCGGAGTTGCGCGCCGTGCAGCACCGATTCCAGCCGCGTTACCTGCTCGCGCGGGATGCCGACCAGCGTCGCAAATTTTGCTCCCTCGGGCGTCGCAAACTGCGAATGAGCCAGCATTAGTTCGTCGGGCGGATAAGGAAAGCCGCGCTCGGCCTCGAGCTGGAGAAAGTCCGCAATGTCTTCTTCGGGAATCTCCGGCAGCTTCACTGTGAGCATCAGCGCCCAGCTCAACGGCAGGCTCACGACACACCATCGTTCGCGAATCTGCTGGGCGTCGAGTTGATTACGCAGCTCGCGGGCGGCCAGTTCCACCTCGGCGGTGAGCGGGTCCAATGCGAGCGGAGCGGTGAAAGTTTTCTTGATCTCCACCGAGCCGTTCGTGCGACGCACGTGCACACCTTCGAGATGGCTGCCGTCAAAGGAGAGCCCGAGCAGCGAACTGCCCGGTTGGCGGGAGAACAGTTTGTCCATTTGTTTCAGATCAATCATGTCAGAAAAAGGTTCCGTGGGCGGTATCGGTGGGCGGCGTTCCGCTTCCCCGCTGGCCTGGATTACTCGGGAGCGGCGCCGGCAAGCGGACGCGCTGATTCATGCGTAAGCTGCGGGCGCATTCGGCGCGCGGCGCGGCCCCAATCGACGGCGGTCGAATTTCCCGGCCCCCGACCGAAAGGTCCGGCAGCCGTTGCCACGTCTTGAACTGCGATTTCGTCCGAGGGTTCATCGCGTTGCTCCCATCTCTTTCGCTTGGGCCAGCAGGTCGGTGCGCGTGTCCTTGCCGAGCGCCCAGCCGAGATGCGTGAGGTCCTGCCGGCGCACAACGATGGGCGTGCCTTCGCTGGTATCGAACACATACCGCACCCGCTGGTAGCCGCGACTATGCGGGCCGACTGCGGCAATGTCCGCGGTGTATTGATAACTGCGCGTGGTGAGGTAAGGCCCGGCTTGGATCGCGCTGGCGTCGTTGTTCTCACCCAAAGCCTCGGATACCCACCGGATAGAGGTCAGCGCTGAAGGATTGGATTCGCGATACGTCACCAACGTCGCGGCGTAATCCGTCCCGATACCCGGTATGCATTCCAGCACCGCCTGGCTCGCGGTGTTCACGTTCACCATGATGTTGGTTGTGGGCGCGAGATAGGGATAAATCTGGGCTGCCTCGTCAGCGGTAAGATTGCCCGTGACCAAAAATTCCAGAATGCTCCGGACATTCAGCGTTTGGTTAACCTGACCGCCACCCTGCCCGCCCTGGCCGGGCGGATTGAAGTTTCTCAGAATTTCGCCCGCCCGCTGAGTACCCAGATACTCGGTTAACAACGCCTGCATTTGCGTGCGGTTATTGATATTTGTGCCCGTCATCGGTTCGTAACTGTAAACCGTGAAATACTCCGTCAAGCCGGGATCAAGCCGCCCATCGCGATTGTCGTAAGGCGCGGAATTGTCCCCGTCGTTTTCGTTCACATCGAGAATGCCGTTCATGTTTGCGTCCTCGCCGTAAAGAATTTCCGTGGTCACGTAGTTGACGAGTCGCAGTTCCTCGACCGATTCGAACGCCGCGTTCTTGGCTTTGTACGGCGTCGTCGCCCGGCTGTATGTTTCGTCCTCCGCGCCGTTCTCGGTAACCGTGCTGTCCGCATCGCGCCAGTCCATGATCGCCGCGGCCATTTGCGGAGTCATCCCAGGCAGGTATTGGATCATCTCGGCGGTCAACCACGGCGCGTTGAGATTTAACTTGGCGGATTCATCCACCAGGCCAGGCACCGTGCGGGTGAGGTTGAGTTCCCAGCCATTGGTGTCGCGTCCGATCATCCAGTAGTGTGCCTCGCCGACCGGCACCTCTTCGGAGGAAAAATACTCCGGCGTGGGCATTTCGCCCGGATAAGCCACGGTGCCGAGGTAATTGCTCAGATAGCGCGCGGCGCCGTCGATAGCCTGGCCCGCGGCGATCATCGCCGTGCGCTGATCCGCGGCCCGCAATTCCTGATTCATCGAGTGCGCGAAATAGAGCGTCAGGGCGACGAGCCCGAAGGCAATCCACAGCACGATGATGAGCAACGAGCCGGATTCCGCGCGGGTAGGAGTGGAGCGCAGCTTCATTCGGCACCTCCGACGGTGGTAGTGAAGTTTGTCCGTTGAAGCGCAGGGATCGGCACGATCAATTCCACCGGCGCCGGTGTGCCGAAGGACTGATTCTCGGTGTGCAACGCCAGCGCAAGCTTGATTGCCCGCGGCAAATTATTCGTGAGCCCCGTCGCGGTATTCGCCTGGGTCGAATCCCACGTGTCCTTCCAGTTGTTGCCGTCGTAATACTGGAACGTGATGGTCTCCACGCCGCTCATGAGATACTGATCCTCGGCTGTCTCCTGCGCCATGGGCAGCAGGTTGCGAGTGACAGAGCGGAACAGGTCCATGCCGGCCGCGTCATTGGTGGGCGCGGCGAGAAAATACGACACGCGCTGGATTTCGCTCCACGGCTGGTAATCGCTGACGACTCCCACGGCCGTGTAAAACTGCGGGCCGTTGGCGCGGCCCATCGAATTGCCAGGCGTCGAGGTGGTGGGAGTGGACTGCAACTGGCCCGACAACGTGCCGCCGGGCGGAACGAGATTCGCCAGATCACGTTTGATGACATTCAACGCCTGCTGCAGCGGCAGCGAACGCTCGATGGCGTCGGAAGTTCGGTCACGCAGGCGCAACGCGGTGAAAAACACGACGTGAATCGCGCTCAAAACGATGGCGAAGATGAGGACGGCGAGCAGGAGTTCAAGGAGGGTGAACGCCCGTTTGGACGGCGCCGGCACAGCGCCGCGCCGCGATGAAAGCAGCCACGCTCCGCCCACCGCGAATCTCGCGTGGTTCGGTCGCTCAGATGTTTTCGTTACTTTCACGGCGTTGCATCCACCAACGTGCTGATTCGCACGTCATACTTCTCACCCTGCACCAGCACGGTCACGCGCACGGTCAACACCCGCATCGCGCCGTCTTCGGCCCAGGATTCCGATTCCAGGCCCCAGTCATACGTCTGCCAGCCTTCCTGCACCGTGCCCTGCGCGGCGCTGGACTGCCATTGGCCGGTCACGATCAGTTCGTTCAACTTCCGTTCGGCCAGACGCGCGGCCACCGCCTTGCGTTCGGCCACCGACCCGGCGCGGCTCGCAATGCGGACGCCCTGCAGCGCCACCGGTATCACGATGGCCATGAACACCAGCGCCGCTAGCACTTCCGCCAGCGTGAAGCCGGCGCTCTTAGCGCGACTGGATCGGCTGGCCGGGTTGAATTTCATAGCTCAAACGATTCCGGGTCTGCACCACGCGCCGCTCGCCGTTGCCTTCCTGCCGGAACACCACGCTCTCTGGCGTGCCCGCGCTGGCAAAACCGTCCGGATTGAAGCGCAATGTGTGCAGGCCAGACGCATCCGGCTTTTCATTGTTGAACTGGCTGCCTTCCGCGGCTGCCTTGGCTTCCGCGGAATGCTGGATTTCAATTTGAATCGTCGGCTCAACCGCGAATTGTTCAGCCTTCGCATCGTTCTCGATGAAAGTCTTGTCCGCGTTCAATCCGTACGTGCGCGCCTCCGCGTCAAACCACAGCACCATCGGCACGCCTTCGGCCACCGCGCGGCTTTGGGCGTGACGCGTCAGCGCCAGGAAGCGTCGCGATTCGTTGTCCAGCCCGCGGCCCTTGAAAAACTTCGAGAGCGCCGGCGATGAAACCGCGAGCACGATTGCCAATAATGTCATCACGAGAATCAACTCAATCAGCGTGAAACCCTTTTGGACTGCGCTGGCAGAGCGCAGCGACGACAGCGCTTTCAAAGCGGCGTCGCGCTTCGCTTGCCGCCGCACTCCAAATTTTGTCGCGCTGATCGTCATTGTCGCCGTTCAGATTCCTTACTTGCCCATCTGCCAGTTAGTCACGTCGTCCTCATTGCCTTCCTTGCCGTCAAAGCCGGAAGACGAAATATCGTAGCTGTTGGCGTTGTGTTTGCCCGGGCATTCGTAGATGTAGGGCCGGCCCCACGGATCGTTCGGGATGCCGCCCTTTTCTTCGAGATACGGTCCGCGCCAGTTCTGCGCGTCGCTGGGGCGTTGGGTGAGCGCGCCCAAGCCGTCCTTGCCGCGCGGATAATAGCCGTTGTCCACCTCGAACGCGCTGAGCGCGGTGCTGAACGCGCCGATCTGCGTCTTGGCCGCCGCCTGCCGCGCCTGTTCACCGCGGTTGGCGAACTTCGGGACGACGATGGCCGCGAGAATGCCGAGAATCACAATCACGAGCAGCAGCTCGATGAGGGTGAAGCCGGAACGATTTCGAATTTCGATTTTGGGATTTTGGATTTTCATAAGTTGATTGCGTGTCGGTTTACTTGATGTAGTCCTGCAAGGTGAAGATCGGTAACACCATGCCGATGAAAATGGTGCCGATGAACGCGGCAATGAGGAACAGCAACAGCGGTTCGGCCATGGCCACGGCCATCTTGAGTTCGCGATCGAGGTCGCCCTCGGTGACGTTGGCAATGCGGACCAGTTCGCCGTCGAGCTTGCCGCTCTCTTCGGCGACGGAAATCATTTCCAGCACCGAGCCCGGAAACAGCGCGCGACATTCGCTGAGACTTGTGCCCAGTGCCTTGCCTTCTTTCACGAGGTCAACCGAGTTGCCGACGGCATCCACAAGGATCTGATTGCCGATGGAACGCCGGGCTACGTTCAGCGCATTGATCAACGGTACGCCGGCGCCCAGCAGGGTGCCGAGCATCCGGCAGAAGCGCGCCATCGCGAATTGTCCGAGCAAATTGCCGATGACCGGGACGCGCAACAGAAAGCTTTCCCATGACCGTCGGCCCGCCGGTGAAACCACCCACGCCCGCCCCAGCAACACGGCGACCACCAACGCAATCGCCACAAACAACCCATAGCCGCGGATGATCTCGCTCGCGCCGACGATGATTTGCGTGAGGATCGGCAGCTTGGCGCCGAAGCCGCTGAACAACGTTTGAAATTTCGGAATGAAATACGTGAGCAGGAAGATCAGCACGGCGATCGCCAGCCCGAGCAGAATCAGCGGATACATCATCGCCGCCGTCACCTTGCCGCGCAGTTCCTTGTCGCGGGCCTGGAAGTCGGCAATCTGGCTCAACACCACGTCAAGGAAACCGCCGGTTTCACCCGCCTCCACCATCGCGACATACACGCGCGGGAATGTCTCGGGGGACTTGCTCATCGCGTCGGCCAGCGACATGCCGTCCACCACGCGGTCGTGGACCGCTTTCCATTCGATCCGGGCCGTGGGATTGGCGGCTTCTTTCTGCAAAATGACCAGGGCGCGGCTCAGCGGCACGCCGGCCGCCAACAGGCTGGAAAGCAGGCGAGTGAAATTTTCCAGAACGCGTGCGGAGATCTTGTTTCCACCCAGTGACAGGCTGAAGGATTTCTCGGTTGTCTGCTCCGCAGCGGCGGAACCGTTTGCCGCGGGACTAGCCGCCGGCTTCGGCGAAGCTGGTTTTGCTTTGCCATTTTTTCCTTCCTTCAAACTGATGGGGCGCAGGCGCTGACCTTCGACCGCCCGCAACGCCTCCGCACGACCGCCGGCCTCAATGAATCCCTCGGCGATGGTGCCGTCTGCCTGCAATGCTCTGTAGGAAAAGGTCGGCATGAAATTATGGCCGCTTCAATGCGATGCTGTGCGGCGCGGTTTCGTCAATCTCCTCGCCGGCTTTGTCCATGGCGAGCGACACCTCTTTGGCCGTGGTCACGCTCAAGACTTCATCCACAGTGGTCACGCCAAGCCGCACAAGCCGCCAGCCATCTTCGGCGAGGTTCTTCATCCCGGACCGCAGCGCGGCGTCGCGCACCTGGTCGGTCGAAGCGTTGCGTAAGACAAGCTGCCGGATTTCGTTGTCGGTATCCATCCACTCGAAGATCGCGCGGCGTCCGTGAAAGCCCGTTTGCCGGCATTCGCGGCAGCCAACCGATTTGTAAAGCGTCGTTTCCGGGGGAATGTTGAGCCGAACCTTCAGCGCCTGCGTGGTGGGTGAATCATCCACCACCTTGCAATGTTTGCAGAGCACGCGCACGAGCCGCTGCGCGAGCACAGCTTCTAATGATGACGCGACCAGATAGGGTTCTACACCCATGTCCACGAGCCGCGTGACGGCGCCGGGCGCGTCGTTTGTGTGCAGCGTGGAGAAAACCAGGTGGCCGGTGAGCGACGCCTGCACCGCGATCTGCGCGGTTTCCTTGTCGCGAATTTCGCCAATGAGCACCACATCCGGATCGTGGCGCAAAATCGAGCGCAGCCCGCGTCCGAATGTCAGTCCGGCTTTTTCTGAAACTTGAATCTGGTTGATGCCCTTGAGCTGATACTCAACCGGGTCTTCGATGGTGATGATCTTCCGGACCGCGTCATTGATGGCGTTCAGCGCGGTGTAAAGCGTGGACGTCTTGCCGCTGCCGGTCGGGCCGGTGACGAGAATGATGCCGTGCGGCAATTCGAGCACGTGCTTGAAGCAGCGCAATTCGCGCTCCGCCATGCCGAGTTCGCCCATGCCACGGAGCGTGGAATTCTGCCGCAACAAACGCATCACCACCGCCTCGCCATGCAACATCGGAATCACTGAGACGCGGATGTCCACCTCGGCGTCCTCCACGCGGATCTTTATGCGGCCATCCTGCGGCAGCCGTTTCTCGGCAATGTTCAGATGGCTGAGAATCTTGACGCGGGACACGATGGCCGGCTGAAAGCGCTTCAACTGCGGCGGCACGGGCACTTCCTGCAGCACGCCGTCGATGCGGTAACGGATGCGAAATTCGTCCTCGAACGGTTCGAGGTGAATGTCGGACGCGCGCAATTCGATGGCGTCCTTTAAAACCTGGTTGCAAAACTTGATGATCGAGGCGTCTTCGGCGGCGCTGTCGAGGTCGGTTTCATCCAGCTTATCCTCGTCCACCACCTCAAACGGCTTTTCTTCATCCAGCGTGCCGATGGTGTCCGCGCCGACACCCAGGCGCTTTTTCATTTCGCGCTGGATGGCTTCGCTGGGTGCGAGAACGGGCTTGAGTTTCAGGCCGCTGAGGCTGCGGAGCGCGTCGAGTTCCTGGGTGGCAAAAAGCCGGCTGGTGGCGATTTCCACCGAGCCATTGGTGCGGCGCAGGGGCAGCAGTTCGCCCTTGAGCAACATCCGGGCGGGGAACAGCGACAGAACTTCCTTCTCCGGCTCGATATCCTCGAGCGTGGTGAAGGTGAGCCCGTATTCCTGCGCGAGCCAGCGCAGGATTTCATCCTCGGAACGAACCGAAGCGCCGCCGGGCGTGGTGTGCTTGCGGGCAAAACTCCGCGCGTCAGCGGCGGAGAGTTGCTTTTGGGCAACCATCTTATCCAACCAATCCGGCAGAACGTTCGTGCTGGTTTCGGTGTTGGCCATGGCGGCGCTTGGTTCGTTCGAGTGTACGGGAGACTTAGTTCAGCATGCCGGTGTTTACCAGGATGGCTTCCTGGCGGACGGACAAGACCTTCTTCAAGTCGTCCTGGGCCTTGGTAAGCGCGGCTTCCTTGGCCTTGCGGGCTTCGCGATACTTCGCTACCGCCGCTTTGATGTCGGCATTGGAGGCTTTGGAATCAATGGCTTTCTGCAACGCCTCTTGTTCCGGAGACGGCTCGCCAAAACCACCGCGGCCACCACCGCCGCCACCACCACCCTCGCCGCCACGGCCGCGACCGCCAAACGCGCCGCGGAAGCGACTCGTCATCGCTTCGCGTTGGGCTTCCATGACTTTGGTGACGAGCGGCTCAATGGCTTTCCATTCGGCGTCATCCTTGACTTCGAGGTTTTCCTTCACGCGCTCCAGCATGCGTTGCTGGAATTCAGCGGGGTCACCGCCAAAACCGCCACGTCCTTGGCGGTCGCCACCTTCACCACCCTGGCGGCGCTGCTGGCGGTCGCCCTGGTCCTGGGCATTGAGTTGAGTCGCGCTGAGGGCCAGCATACAGGCGCCGGTCAACGCGAGAAGTTGAGTCATTTTTTTCATTTAATCTCCGATCTACGAGGTTTGATTTGCGCAACACAACGCGAACGCCACACGGCGTTCCTACTTGCGACTGGTCGTTGCCTTGCAAAAGACATGCCAGTGCAAAAAACACCGGAAAACCGCGGTTCGTTGCGCAACATCCGCGCAAGGGGTGCGCAAACCGAGAGGCGACTGCGCAGCCTTTGCGCACTCCGGCCCAACAGCGAACTCGACTCGCCGGCGGCAACTTCTTAGCCTGCGCCCATGCGCGATCAATCACTGGATTTCCTCCGAAAACTCGTCAACACCCCGAGCCCGGTCGGCCATGAAACCCGCGGTCAACGCGTGTGGCTCGACTACGCCCGGAAGTTTGCCGACAAGACGTATTCCGACGCCTACGGCAATTGCGTCGCGGTGCTCAACAAGGGTGGTTCCCCGCGCATCATGCTGGCCGGCCACGCCGACGAGATTGCGATGGCGGTGAATTACATCGACGGTGACGGTTACCTCTACGTCCGGCGCATGGGCGGCGTGGATGCGGCCATCACCAAGGCGCAACGCGTGACGATCCATACGCGCAGTGGCCCGGTGCGTGGGGTAGTGGGCAACGTTGCCCCACATCTCACCAAGCAGGAGGGCGATCCAAAGCCGCCGAAGATTCACGACATCTTCATCGACATCGGGGCGGGCACGAAAAAGGAAGCTGAGAAGCTGGTGCGCGTGGGCGATCCCATCACGCTGGTGGATGAGTTTGAAACATTACGCGGTGACTTGGTCGTTGCGCGGGCATTCGACAATCGCATCGGTACGTGGTCGGTGATCGAGGCGCTGCGGTTGTTGAGTGAATCCAAAACCAAACTGCATGCGGAAATTTGTGCCGTCTCCAACGTGCAGGAGGAAGTCGGCCTGTTCGGCGCGCGGCAGATTGCTTACTCGCTCCAGCCCGACATCGCGCTGGTGGTGGACGTGACGCACGCGACGGATTATCCAACCGTGAACAAGGCCCAGCACGGCGATATCAAGATTGGCGGTGGTCCGACCATCACGCACGGCGGTTGCAATCATCCGGAAGTCGTGAAGCGCATTGAAGCAGTGGCCAAGGCGAAGAAGATTACCCTCCAACATGAAGCCATGTCAGCCACGAGTGGCACGGACACGGACGTGATCTTCTGGACGCGCGGGGGCATTGCGAGTGCGTTGATCAGCCTGCCGAATCGCTACATGCATTCGCCCGTGGAACTCGTTAGTTTGAAAGACCTCGACCAGATTCCCCAACTCCTCGCCGCTTTTGCGCAATCGGTAAAGAAGGGCGAGCAGTTCAAGGTGCAGATTTGAACTGTCGCGGTGCAGGTTTGCTGGATTGAGTTGCGCGGTGCTTCTTGCTAGGGTCGTTCAACTCCAAGTGAAAATACGCCCCCTGCATCAGCATGCCGGTAGCTGCGCCCGGTTGATGGCAATCCTCACCCTGCTTGCCTTTGCTTTCTCCAGCAAGGCCGGACCATTGACCCTGGCCGGCTGGGGGTCCAGCGCCAACGGCCAGTTGAATTTTCCACCCGACCTCACCAACGTCGTGCAAGTGGTTGGCGGTGGATTGCACACGGCGGTATTGAAAGCCGACGGTTCGGTCGCAATGTGGGGTGACAGCAATTTCGGGGTGACCGACGTGCCGACAAATCTGCCGCCCGTCAAAATGCTGGCCGGCGGAGCGTGGCACATGCTGGCGCTGCTTACCAACGGCACCCTCCAGGCATGGGGCTGGAATGCCGATGGCCAGTGCAACATCCCCGCCGGTTTGAGCAACGTGATCGCGGCCGCTGGCGGCCAGCAGCACAGCCTGGCGCTGAAAGCCGACGGCACGGTGGTTGGCTGGGGACTGAACAATTACGGGCAGATCAGCATTCCGGCCGGTCTCAGCGATGTTGTTGCCATTGCGGCGGGAAAGGCGCATTCGCTGGCATTGAAACGCGACGGAACGCTCATCGGCTGGGGCGCGAATTATTCCGGGCAACTTTCCCTTCCCGTCACAACCAATGTCGCCATGGTCGCCACCTATGCCACGGATAACACGCTCATTCTCACCCGCGATGGTTTGGTTTATGCCTGCGGCTTCAATCAATACAACCAGAACGCCATCCCCGCCGGCTTGAGCAACGTGGTCGGCATTGCGTCGGGCGGCAACATCCACATGGCGTTGGTCAATGACGGCACGGTGCAGAACTGGGGCAGCATCACGCCGCCACCCACGAATGCCACCAACGTGGTTTTCATGAGCGCCGGCCCGTGGCACGCACTGGCGCTGACGAGTGACGGTTCGCCAACCATCACGGTTCAGCCCGTCGGCACCGCGGTCGTTATCAGCAACGCCACCAGTTTCCGCGCCCAGGCGGTTGGTGCGTTGCCGCTTGATTACCAATGGCGATTCAACGGCGTTGCCATCCCAAACGCGACGAACGTTGATCTGGTATTTGCCTCGGCGCAACCGCCAGAGCAGGGCAGCTATGATTTGGTAGTTACGAACTCATTCGGTGCGGTGACGAGCCAGGTTGCGGTGTTGATTGTCAACGAGCCTCCTTCCATCACCAACCAGCCCCAGAGTGTCACCACCGGCTTCGGTGTGGACGTGACGTTCAACGTGGGTGTTCACGGCACGCCGCCGCTCACCTACCAATGGAGTTTCAATGGTGTGAACATCGCCGCCGCCGTCAACAGCTCACTCACGCTCAGCAACGTGCTCGCTGACCGGGCAGGGAATTATCAGGTCGTGGCCGGCAATCCATTCGGGGTCGTGACCAGCGGTATCGTGACGCTTTCGGTCACGACCAGCCCCCCAGTTATCACCAGCCAGTTGCCGAATCTGAGTGTGACGAAAGGTGCGGAGGTCGTTTTCACTGGCGTTGTGCCGGCCCAGCCGCCGACGGCTTTTCAATGGCTCTTCAATGACGCGCCGATTGAAGGCGCTACGAATAGCACATTGCTCTTCACCAACGCGCAAATGGCGGGCGCTGGCAGCTACCGCTTCATCGCCACAAACCAATTCGGTTCAGTCACCAGCGCCGTGGCCACGCTCACTGTCACACCGCCGCCGGGCTGGTTGTGGGCGCGCGCCGGGGGTGGGACAAATTCTGACAATGGCAAATGTGTGGCAGTGGACACTAATGGAAATGTTTACGTGGCGGGGTATTTTGAGGGCGCCGGCACATTCGGAACGTCCAATCTTGTGAGTGCCGGCAACTCGGACATATTTCTGGCGAAGTATGACTCGGGTGGACGGTTGCTTTGGCTGCGTCAAGCTGGCGGAACGAACTTTGACTTCGTCAACGCAATTGCAGTTGATCTGGATGGCGGGGTGTTCATCACCGGTGAGTTTTACGGTATGGCCAGTTTTGACGGCGTCTGGCTTACCAATACGGTGAACAGCGACCTGTTTATCGCGAAGTACGATCCCGAGGGTAGCCTGGTTTGGGCGCGGAGTTTTGCCGGTTCGAATGCTGAACGCGGCGCAGGCATCACGATTGACGCGGCCCGCAATGTCTGGCTCACGGGTAACTTCAGCGACACCCTCGACCTGGGGATCACCACACTCTTCAGCATTTCAGGATTGGACACACTTTTTCTGGCCCGACTGGACACCAACGGGAACGCGCTCTGGGCGTCGAAGGCGAACAGCTTCAGGAGCAGTGGCGACGCGTTGGTTATGGCGCCGGGAGGCGATGTTCTGATCGCGGGCACTTTCGCTGGCCACATGACTTGGGGAGGGTTAACCGTGACAAACGCATCAGGCAGCCAGCGCGATGCTTTCATCGCCCGTTGTGATTCCACCGGCAAGGTGCTTTGGATCAAGCAGGCCGGCGGTTCGGCAAACGATGCGGCGACGGCGCTAGGCACAGACCCCGAGGGAAACGTCTATGTGACCGGTAACTATGGCAAGGATTCCGGTGGCTCAGCCACTTTCGATGGGGTTGTGCTGACGACCATAGGCGGGGCCGGGGATATGTTCATCGCCAAGTACGATCCCGCTGGAAAACTGGCATGGGTAAGATCCGCCGGCGGCACCGCTACGGATTCGAGCAGCGCTCTCGCAGTGGATGCCGGAGGCAATGCCTACATCGGCGGGTCGTTTTTGAATACAGCTTACTTCGGGGCGACGAATTTAGTGAGCAGTGGCGGTGCGGATGCTTTTGTCGTGGCCTATTCTGGGGGAGGTGATGTTCTTTGGGCGCGCAAAGGCGCGCGCGCAGGCGTGCAGAGTATGGCGCTTGATTCCCGGGGGAATGCCTTTGTTACGGGCTGGTTCGGCGGGTCCTCCCCGACGACGGCCATTTTTGGTCACGTCGTGCACACGAACGCCGGGTGGTCTGATTTTTTCCATGCCAAATTCGCACTGTTCGATCCCACCACTCCGCCGGTGTTTACGGTGCATCCCTCGAATCAAATCGCTGTTGCCGGCGCGGATGTCGTTTTGACCGGTGGTTACTTCAGCGCTCCGACCGTTGCTAAGCAGTGGCTGTTCAACGGCGTTGAGATTGTTGGCGCAACTAATCTCTCGCTCACGCTGAGCAATGCCGGTCCGACCCAGGTGGGGGAATACTCGCTCGTCCTGAGCAACGCCAACGGCTCCGTCACCAGTGCGGTGGCGACGGTAGGCGTAACGGTCGAGCCGGATTTCATCTGGGCGCGGCGCGGCGGCGGCGCGAGCACTGAGATGACGTTGGCCACATTGGCGGGCGGGGCGGCCGATGTTTATATAGCCGGATATTTTACCGACACCGCGGACTTCAACGGCACGCAACTCGTCAGCAATGGCGGCGAGGACATCTTCATAGCCCGCTACACGTCAGCGGGCACACTCCTCTGGGCAAAGCAGTTCGGCGGCCCGGGCAACGAGCGCGCGACGGGCTTGGCGTTACCCATTAACGGTGGAGTTGCTGTGTGCGGCAATTACTCAGGCGACTTTGCAATGGATGGTTTCGCGCTTACCAACCGTGGCGGATCTGATGTATTCCTCTCCCGGCTGGACTCCGCTGGAAACGTGAGTTGGGCGGTGTCCGGCGGCGGCGCTTATGATGACATTGCGTTCGCCATCGCCACGCACTCGGTGGCGCAAGGCATCTACGTCACCGGCTCGTTCCGGACCAACGCCACCTTCGGCAGTACCACCCTGACCGACAGCAGCACTACCAACAAATTATTTATCGCCAAGTATAACGACAACGGCAGCTTCTCGTGGGCGGCGACTTCCACCGGAAACGGTCCGACCCAAGGCCGGGCGCTGGCGTGCGACGCGGGGAATTATGTTTACGTGGGGGGTACTTGCGCCGGCTCCGCGAACTTTGGCGGTCAAATCCTCGCCAGCACCGGAGCGCTGAGTGGCTTCGTCGTGAAGTATTCATCTGGCGGCAATTTCCCGAGTTGGGTGCGACGCTTCGGTACCGCGACCAACACGCCTTCTTACCCCCTGCGCATCAATGGGCTCGCCTTTGATCCTAACGGCAACCTGCTGGTCGTCGGCGATTTTCGGGGCGAGGTGAGTTTCTTCGGCACGAATTCCACGCTCAGTCTGACGCCTAATCAAACCGATGGTTTTCTGCTCCAGCTCGATGGCGCGGGCACGGCGCAGTGGGTGAAATCTTTCAACGGTCTGGGCGCCGACACGGCTGCAGCCGTCGCAACGGACTCATTGGGCAACGCCCACGCGACCGGCACGTTCAGCAACCGTGTGTCGGTGGGCAATACCACCATCAATGGCGCTGGCGGCAGCGACGTGTTTGCGGCCCTCGTCGATGCCACAGGCACGGTGGTGAAACTACGACGCGCTGGCGGGGCGGGCGAGGACATGGCGACATCCGTTTCCGTCGGTGAACTGGCCAGGACTTTCGTGGGCGGCGCGCACACGGCCGTGGCAGCGTTCGGCACGAACAGTCTCGCAAACGCCGGAGGCGCAGATGTGTTCGTAACGCGGCTGGAACTCGTCAACGGCTCCGCCCCGCCGCAGATCACCACGCAACCTCGCAGCCAGAGCGTGGCCCAAGGTAGCAATGCGGTACTGCGCATTGGCGTGCTGAGCAGCAGCATGTCGCCGACATACTCCTGGCGCCTCAATGGCGCGATCATCCCCGGGGCGGTGAATAATTCCTACGCGCTGTCGAACATGCAATTATCCAAGGCAGGCGACTATACCATCGTGGTGCAGAATATTTTCGGCACGACGACAAGTGCAGTGGCGAAGGTGACCCTTGAAGTGCCACCGGAATATCACTGGCTGCAACGCTCCGGCGGCACGGGCGATGACCAGGCACTGGCGGTGGCTGTGGATGCGACGAATGCTATTTACGTGGCCGGATTCTTCAGCGGCGTGAATCCCGCGCTCTCGAATCTCACGAGTGTAGGCGGCACAGATATCTTCCTCGCAAAGTATGACGGCGCGGGAAATTTCCTCTGGGCCAGGCGCGCGGGCGGCACCGGCGCAGATGCCGCGCAGGCGTTGCGGGTGGATACATCGGGAAATGTCTGGCTCGCGGGTCACTTCTTCTCCTCCACTGCGACGTTTGGCAACATCACGCTCACCAACAAATCCGCACCGACGGCTGCGCACGGGGATTTGTTCGTCGCGAAGTATGATGCCAATGGCAATCCGCTGTGGGTGCGCCAAGGCGGTGGCAGCGGCAACCCGAACATCATCAACCAGAGCGATACCGCGACGGGCCTGGCCTTGGACGCCGAGGGCAACGGCTACCTCACCGGCTCGTACCATTCGACGATGGACCTGGCTGGCACGCAACTGGACAACCGGGGCTCGACCAATTTCTTCATGGCCAAGTTTCATCCGAATGGCGGTCTGCTCTGGGCGCGCACCACCACGGGGACAAATTATTCGCTGGGCAACGGCATTTGTGTGGATGCGGCCACCAATGTTTATGTAACCGGCTTCCACTTCGGATCGTTGAATCTCGGCAGCGGCTCCCTGACAAACACGAACTCGCCCTTCGTTTTCGGCAACGCGACGGGGTTCGTCGCAAAATATGATCGCAATGGCAACATTCAGTGGACGCGCCGCGCACCAGGCAGCGGGGGCTACGGGCAGGCGATTGTGGCAGACGCATTCGACTGTCTTTACGCCACGTCCTACAAGCGCGATTACGGCACGGGCGTGGGCTTGACGAAATACGACGCCGCGGGCAATGCGCTCTGGTTTCGCACCGCGGCGATCTCGTGCTGCACGGGCGATTACACTTCGATGGCCGGGCTCGCACTTGATCCGTTTGGCAATCCCATCATCGCCGGTTACGGCAACGGCACCATCGAAGGCATCACCAATTCGTTCCAAGGTGGTTATGTGTTGAAGTATCGAAGCGACGGCAGCGGCTACTGGATTTTGCGTTGCGCCAGCCAGGCCGCGACCGGCACCGGCAGCGCCGCTGTTGCCGTGGACAGTGCGGGTCATGCGGTCATTGCTGGCCGTTTCAATGGGACATCGTCCTTCGGACCATTCGGCGCGGGAACGAGCAACCTCGTGAGCGCTGGCGGTAACGACGCATTTGTCGTCAAGCTCGGCCTGCGTCCGCCCGCGCTGAGCGCGCTCGGTGACAAACTCGTGGTAGCCGGCTCAAATGCCACGCTGCAAGTCACGACGGCAGCTTCGCCGGTGTTGTATCAATGGCAACTCAACGGGACGAACCTGGCCGGCGCCACGAACGCACTACTCGCGTTAAGCAATTTCAATTTTGGAAAGGCCGGACGATACTCTGTTGTAATTCAAGGCGCTGGCGGCGCGACCACGAGTGCGGTGGTGGGTGTGGGGGTGATCCCAGTGTTGGGTGTGGCGACCGCGAGCAACGGCGTAGCGTTGAACTGGGATGGCCTCTTCACCCTGCAATCAGCCGCGGAAGTTTCCGGACCATTCACCGATTCTTTCACCGGGACTGGCCCGCGCACGAACGCGTTCGGGCCGGATGAGTTTCAGCGTTACTTCCGGCTGCGCGTGCCGAGTCCCGACGTGAACGGTGTATTTACATCGACAAAATTTGCGCTCAATTTCCTGGGCGCGCCGGGGCGCCGCTATACCATTCAGACCTCCACCAACCTGGTAAACTGGACGCCGGTGATGACCGACGTGTTTCCGTTCGGCTATCAGGACCCAAACCCCGCGCCGCAGAAATTCTATCGGGCGGTATTGGAGCCATGACGTTACCTTTGCGGTTGCGGCAACCCGTCGTAGATCCACTGCAAATCACGTTCGCCTGCCGGCACTGGATAGTCATAGCTCACGAACTTCAGGACGTACTTCTCCTGCCAGCGATGCGCCTCCACGTGTGCTGGATTGATTTCACAGCTCCGACCCAACTCTAATCCGCGACCAGGACAAGGCGACGGCAAACGGGGCTGCCGCGTATCAGTCAGAAATGGGAACGTGTCCGCGTTGTAGCGAAGCCAGGTCAGCTCGGGAACTGCACGTCTTCCGGTCGTACTTCGAGGCATTCATCATGATCCTCCCACACAACAGTCGGATAATAATCGAGAAGCTTTGGCGCGAGGATGCCGCCGGCGTGGACGAGTAATTGTTCGGCCAGCTGGGCCGCGTTTTCGTAGGCGCGATCGTAACTGCCAGCGCTTCGGCGCTGGCGGTCGTCCCAGTGGGCCACGGCATGAACCGGAGAGTATTCCTCCGCCCAGGAATCCAGCTCGCGGCGCACCTCGGCGGGAATATCTTCGAAGCTCACGAGCGTTTCGTTGCAATGCTGACAGATGAGCCCGGATTCGCGTACATCGCGAGTCAGCAACGGCAGGCCGGGCGCACGGCAGCAGGCGGCTTCGACATATGCGGACGGCAAAGTCACCAGCCGCTTGAGCCAGATCTGACGATCGTGCGCCAGTTGGGCGGCGAGGCGGTAGGCGCCCATGAGCGGATGCGAATTGCGCCAGGCGTTGCCTTGCAATTGACCGAGCGTCTGCACCAGCCACCGTGCCAAGGTCAGGTCGTCCAAGTCCTTGAAGGCCCGACTGTACTCCCGCCACAGGCGGTCGAGCGGGGCATCCGAATCGAAAGGCATCGGCGCGAGGATGGCGGGGCAGGGGTGAATTGTCGAGCCACGGGCGGTTCAACTGTTAAACATCTGAGGAAGAACCGCGATAAAAACCGAATGAATCACGGACAAGCGCGGGCTAAATTACTGCCGGGCGGGTGGTTGACAAAAGGCAGGGCGGACTTAACATCAAATTATTCGGGCAGCAGCACGTTTCTTCAGCGGGGTTCCCCACCCCCACCTCCTTGGCGTCTGCTGCTCGAATAGTTTATCGACGGCGAGAGTTCGGCTTGACGCTCAGGCAGTGTTTCCTTAGCTTCTCGCTCCCCTTGCGGGGGTGTAGCTCAATTGGTTAGAGCGCTGCCCTGTCACGGCAGAGGTTACGGGTTCGAGCCCCGCCACTCCCGCCATTTCCCGCAAGTTGACCACCCGCGCCAGCAATCGCCAAAGCGCGACTCTGCTCAATGTTTACTGGGCGCTGCAACACTTTTACCAGACTGACATTTGCGATAGCTGCCGACACGGCTTGCCCCTCTGCGCCTAGTTTTTGGGAGGCTATTGGGGAGGCTCCAACCCCGTAACCCGGCAGTGCATCAATCGCGTCTGCGGTGGCGAGGAGGCTTTCGTCAGTGTAAATCTTGTCCGTCAGCCGGCGGTCACTGTGCCGCATTACGGTCATCGCCACCCGGCTAGGCACGCCCGCGCGCTGCAGATTTGTCGCCATCGTGTGGCGCAGCGAATGGAAGACCGCCTTTTTTCCAAGGCTATCCGTCAGCGGGATTTTCGCTTTGTTCAAATCTCGGCGGAAGCGCTCGATGCGCGGAACCTTTTTGAAGACCAAATCCTCTTTCTCCAACCTTGTGCCCATGTGTTCACGCAATCCCGCCACCAAATCAGGATGCAGCCGCATTTCGACCGCTTTCCCATTCTTGGTAGTGTTAGCCCGAACCCGCACAAATGGCATGACCGCGTCCAAGTGCAAATCGCCCCACTTGAGCGCCCCCAGTTCTCCACTGCGTAGCCCGGTATAGACTGCCATCAGATAGATCACTTTACGCTCGCCGGCAACAGTCAGCAGCCGCCGCATCTCTTCGTCGCTCAATGCCCGAATTTCCTCGGCCCGACCTTCTTTCGTTTTCACTTTCTCAACCAAAAGCAAGGGATTGCTGCCCGCCCGTCCGAGCTTCAACAACCAGTTGAAAAGGCACCGGACCGATTCCAGGTAATCGTTAGCTGTTTTGTCCCTCATTGCTTCCTGCTTGCGCAACCACGCTTGAAATGAATCCGCTGATACGTCCTTTGCGAATTGCCAGCCACAATCTGTAATCAGTCGGCCAACGCGGAATTCGAGGTTGGCGAGATACTTCTCCGATTTGCCTCGCCGCCGCAGGTCGCCCAGGAAGTCTTGCAGATGATCTTCCAGCTTGCGCTGCGCCGCGTCGCGGGTTGTTTTCGGAGCGATAATGCCCGCCCGCTCCTGTTCCAGTTCTCGTAATTTGTCCGTGCGTATTCTCACCGCCGCTTGTTTGTCCGAAGTGCCGAGGGAGATTTCACTAATCTTCGCGTCCTCGGGACGCAACCGATAGCGCCAGCGATAAATCCGCGAGCCTTTGGGTTTAAATATCCGATCAATCACAAATGCCTCCATTCATTAAAATTGCCACCTGACTTACACGAAAGCGGATTGCGCCAAGTATCTTCACGGGTGTGAGCTTTCCAGTGCTGACCAACCGGTCCACCGTGCGCTGCGAACACGCCAGGATTTCGGCCACTTGCCGTTTCCGAAGTAGCCTTTCGTCGTCTCTCTTAGTTTCGTTGGCATTCATTGACCACCTATTTTGTTTGTTTCTTTGCCGCCGCGGCCTCATCACCGAAGCCGGGTTCATCTACGTCCGACCAATCTTGCTCAGTGTGGCGTTCTCGCTCCGGAATTGCCTTAAGATATGCGCGATACACGGCACTGTGATCGGTTTCGACCCCCCGCTTCGCTAACCATTCTGCAATATCTCGAAACGTAAACCGCTTTTGGTCGCGCAGTATCTGGATTGTTTGAATGTGATCCATCAGCAAGCTCCGTTGTGGTTCTTGGTTGGCCTCTTCCAGGAAGGCCTCAGGCTTTGGAACAACCGCTGTAGCTTGCGCAGTGTCCGCCGGCTTTACGGATTTTGAGCCCGCTTTTCGATTCTTGGATGGTGGCGTAGTCCTCATAATGAGGAAAATATGAACGAACAGAACGAACAAGTCAAACAAAAAGGAGTTTCAATTGGCGCTGCCCTCCATTCCTCTACAACTTGGCCTCCGCTCCACTTGTATGCCCGTTTCGTCGCTTGAAACGCCCCCGAGCACCCGCGCAAGACTTTCTGCCAAGTTCAACGCATTCTCGCACGCCGTGTTGGCGATGTTATTCCCTATTACGCTCTGAAACCATCCGCCTTCAAGCACGCCCCAAGACGATTGTGTTTCTTCAAGGTTTTCATAACAATTCGTCTAGGCATTTGCCCGCAGTTTCGCACGCGGCCCATTAACACCACAGGAAACTTATGGATTACGCACTTGAAAATTTGGGGGATGAAAGGTTTCAAGAGATATGCCAGGCCCTATTAGCAAAGGAATTCCCAGAGGTGCAATGCTTCCCAGTTGGCCAGCCAGATGGCGGGCGTGACGCAATCGCGTGGTTTCGCAACGGAGGAAAGGAAAGAGGTTTCGCTGTTTTCCAAATTAAGTATACCCGGAAACCTCTTGTTGAGAAAGACCCTCATAAATGGTTGACCTCAATCCTTGAGAAGGAAGGACCGAAAATTAGGGAATTAGTACCGAAAGGTGCCAGGTCCTATTACCTTATAACAAACATTCCAGGTACGGCTCATTTGGACACAGGGTCCATTGACCGATGCAACAAACTGTTGAGCGAGAGCTTGGCGATTCCGGCGATGTGTTGGTGGCGCGATGACATTAACCGCCGCTTGATCTCGGCGTGGTAGATTGTTCCTGTCCGCTGCCGAATCCGGACGGGAAATTTGTGTGACGAGATTGATTGGCGTTTCGCGCCTCAGAATCGGCTTTCACCGATTCTTCGTCCCCAGCGCGAAACGAAATGGAAACCCCACCTCCTTGGCTCACGTTTTTTCTCGAGCTTTCCCAGGTGGAGCGCGGAGCGTTCATTGGCTTGCCTCCTCGATGGTGGAGGTCACCGACCCAACAATGGCAAGAATAGCGGCCTTGAGCGGAAGTGGGAGTTTTGGCCACGCCGTGACTACTTGAGCCAGATCGGAACTAGACGCGACTGGCGCTTGGGAGGCTATTTGGGAGGGTGGCCCGGTTTCAGGTCCGTCATTATTGACTTTGTCGCGGGTTCGAGCCCCGCCACTCCCGCCACTTTTCCCGCAGGATTTAGGGCTCATTTTGCCGCAACCGCTGCGCTTTGCCCGCCAAAATACGCGCAAGCTTTTTGATTTCATTCACCCCCATGCTTCCCTATTCTTTTCGCTCGGTTGGTTTACCCGACTGAACTCATTCGAAACGAACATTATGCCACTGACACACACCAAAGACCTGTTCGCGAAAGCGCTCAAGGGCAAGTACGCGCTCGGCGCTTTCAACGTCAACAACATGGAACTCATCCAGGCGATTGTTGAAGCCTGCGAAGAGGAGAAAGCCCCGTTGATGCTGCAAATTTCCAAGGGCGCCCGCCAATACGCCAACCCCGTTTACCTCAAAAAACTCATCGAGGCCGCGGTCAGCCTGAGCAACATCCCCATTGCCATCCATCTCGACCACGGCGACACGTTCGAACTTTGCAAAGAGTGCATCGATGAAGGTTTTACCAGCGTCATGATCGACGCCAGCCACGAGCCGTTTGAGAAGAACGCGGAAATCACCCGTAAAGTCGTGGAATACGCGCACAAGCACAATTGCTCCGTGGAATCCGAACTCGGCCATCTCGTCGGGGCGCAGTTTGATGAGGGCGAAGAAGGTGGCGCGCACTCCATGAGCGGTCATTACACCGTACCGGAAGAAGCGGTGAAGTTTGTGAAGGAAACCGGTTGCGATTCGCTCGCCATTGCCATCGGCAACAGCCATGGTGCTTACAAGTTCAAAGGCGAACAGCACCTTGATCTCGAACGCCTCAAGCTCATCAAGAAGGCGCTCATGGATGCCGGCATGGGCGATTACCCGCTCGTATTGCACGGTGCGTCCAGCGTCCCGCAGCACATCGCCGACGAAATCAACAAGTATGGCGGCAACATGCCCGACACGAAGGGCGTGCCCGAGGCCGACATTGAAGTCGCGCGGCGAACCGGTTGCACCAAGGTGAATATTGACACGGACCTCCGCATGGCGATGACTGCCGCCATCCGCAAGGTTTTCGCCGAGAAGCCCGGTGAATTCGATCCGCGCAAATATCTCGGCCCCGCCCGCGCCGGCGTCAAAGAACTCGTCCGCCACAAAGTGAAGAACGTCCTTTGCTGCGCCGGTCACGCGTTCGACTGATCAGGAGTTTTCTCAATCGAGCCCCGACCGATCAGTCGGGGCTTTTTGTTTTTGAGCCGCGTGGCGCGACCTCCGTCCGTCAAGCGCGCAACTCTGGCACACGCGCACAGTCGCGGCACGCCCAGCTGTGCCAAACGTAATCATTTCCGGCGGGGCGATTTTTACGTGTTCCTATATTTCGGCCTGATTTTATTGGTGTTTTCCGACATTCACCGAGCTGGCATTGCCAAAGCTAAAGCGAATACGTCGATTGATTGACAACTCAACCGAAAGGACAAATTATGAATCTGATACGATGGCAGACACCAACACTGGCAACCTGGCCGCGCTTTGGCCGGCTCACGGACTTGCGCGACGAGATTGACCGCCTCTTGGACGGCACGTTGGCTGAGTTCACCAAAACCTCCAACCTCCTGAGCGGTTGGACGCCCGCGTTCGACGTTTACGAGGACAAAGACAACTTCTCCGTCGTGGCTGAATTGCCCGGCATGAAGAAGGAAGACATTGAAGTCTCGCTGCACAACGGCACGCTCAGTATTTCAGGCGAGCGCAAGTGCGAAACCAAGCACGAAGACACCGAGGTGTATCGTTCCGAGCGGTTCTTCGGCCGCTTCCAACGCACCATCTCGCTGCCCACGGCCGTGGCTGCTGACAATATTAAGGCGCAATACAAGGACGGCATCCTGACCGTCACTTTGCCGAAAACCGAGGAAGCCAAACCGAAGCAAATTGATGTGGCGGTGAATTAACCGCGTCCGAATCGAAAAAATCAAAGCAAAGGTGATTAATGAATACGACCGTTCAAAAACATGAAAAAGCCAAACCGGTTCCGCGCGCTGAAGAATTCGTCGCCCCAAGCGTGGACATCTTCGAGACGAACGAAGGTTACGTGCTCGAAGCCGAAATGCCGGGCGTGAACAAGGATGGCTTGGAGATTACGCTCGAAGGCGCTGAAATCACGATCACCGGTCACCGCGTGAATGTCCCGCCCGCGGGTGAGACACTATTCCGCGAACGCCGGCCGGTGGACTACCGCCGGACGTTTGAGCTGGACCCTGCGATTGATACCGGACGCATCTCCGCCCGGATGAACCAAGGCGTCCTCACGCTCACGCTGCCCAAGTCAGCGAAAGCCAAGCCGCAGAAGATCGCGGTCACGGACTGAGCCAACGAACCTCGGCAACGAACCAAAACCCCCGGGAGGCCCACTCCTCTCGGGGGTTTCTGTTGTCGCGCCAGGTCGGATCGCGCGCCAGATAATTTCATTGGGTGGTCGCCGCCCGTCCGCTATCGTTCCCGCCGCTTTGAAGCGGAAATGGCATGAAAGTCACCCTGAATTGGCTCAAGCAATACGTTGATTTCAACTGGTCGCCGGAAGAAACCACCGAGCGCCTCACCATGCTCGGACTCGAAGTCGAGGGCGTGCAGAAAATCTCCGGCGAATTCGAGGGCATCGTCGTGGCCCAAGTCATCACTCGCGACAAGCATCCGAATGCGGATAAGCTTTCGCTCTGTCGCGTCAACGACGGCCAGGGCGAACGCCAGATCGTTTGTGGCGCGCAGAATTTCAAAGCCGGCGACAAAGTCCCGCTCATCCTGCCCGGCGCATCATTGCCGCTGAAGCCGGGAGAGAAAGAGCCATTCACCATCAAGGTCGGCAAGATTCGCGGCGTGGAGTCGCACGGCATGATGTGCTCGCCGCAGGAGCTTGGCTTACCTGACCAAATTGATGGCCTGCTCATCCTCCGCGAAGACGCAAAAGTCGGCCAACCGTTCGCTGAGTATCTCGGCAAGAGTGGCGGCGATGTGGTTTACGATCTGGAAGTCACACCCAATCGCCCTGATCTCAACAGCGTCATCGGAATCGCCCGAGAGATAGCCGCGGTGACCGGCAACAAGCTGAGGCTGCCGGATGCCACTTTGGTAGGGACGCGTTCCACCGCGTCCCAAATCTCCTCCCCCAAAAATGGGGACGCGGTGGACCGCGTCCCTACCGCGGGTGAATTGGTGGCTGTCCGCATCGAAGACGCCGAACTTTGCCCGCGTTACACCGCGCGCGTCATCAAGGGTGTGAAGGTTGGTCCGAGCCCGGACTGGTTGCGCTCGGCACTCGAAAAAATTGGCATCCGCAGCATCAGCAACGTCGTGGACGTAACCAACTACGTGATGCTCGAATGCGGTCAGCCATTACACGCATTCGATTACCATCTGATCGGCAAAGGCAAGGATGGCAAACCAACCATCGTCATTCGCCGCGCCACGGCAGAGGAAAAATTCAAGACGCTCGACAATCAGGAGCGCACGCTCACCGACACGATGCTGCTGATTGCCGATGAACAAAAAGGTATCGCGCTCGCCGGCGTGATGGGCGGGGCAAACACCGAGATCAACGACCAGACCGTGGACGTGTTGATTGAGAGCGCGTATTTCAATCCCACCAATGTCCGTCGCACCAGCAAGACGCTGGGCCTGCGAACCGACGCGAGTTACCGCTTCGAGCGCGGAGCTGACATCAGCGTTTCCGATTGGGCCAGTCAGCGCGCGGCGCAGTTGATTTTGGAAACCGCCGGTGGCCAGCTGGCCGACGGAGTGGTGGACGCTTATCCGCAGCCCGCGCAACCGAAGCAAATCACTTTGCGCCATCACAAAGTCAACGAGTTGCTCGGCATCACGCTCCAGCCGGAGGAGATGGAATTCTACCTCGGTCAACTTGGACTGAAATTACTTAACCGCAGGGCCCGGCCTGTTGGCGAAGACGGTCCGCCCGAGCCGGCGACGTTCCAGATTCCAACTTGGCGCGTGGACTTGAAGCGCGAGACGGATCTCATCGAAGAAATCGAGCGGCTGCACGGGCTGGGCCAAGTTCCGGCCACGCCCCCGCGCGGCGCCATCGGCACGAACGCGTTTGACGCTGTGCACGACCAAATCGCGGAAGTCCGCCGCATCCTGACTGGTCTCGGTCTCGATGAAGCCCAAGGGCAGACGCTTATCTCCCGCGCCGAAGTACGCAACGGGAACGCTGAGCAGGTTGTCGCGTTGGCCAACCCGCTGAGTGCCGATATGGATGTGCTTCGCCCGAGCCTGCTGCCAGGGTTGATTCATTCGTTGCGGCACAATGTCACACATAAGAATTACGACGTTGCGCTGTTTGAAGTAGGTCGCGTATTTCTGCAAGCCAACGGGACGACCAAGGAAGAACGTCGGGTCGCGATCGCGCTCACGGGCCGGCGGCGGCTCGGATTCTGGAGCGGGGAAGAGCGCGACGCCAAATGCGACGTATCCGATTTGAAAGGGCTTTGTGAAGACTTGCTCGAGCAATTCGGACTGCGCGGGGTTGTGTTCTCGCGCCGGCCAGGGAGCACGGAATTGTTTCTTGAATCGGCCGCAATCGCGCTCGGCGGAAAACTCCAGCTTGGCGAACTCGGCCTCCTCGCGCCCACGCTCGCCAGGAAGTACGACCTGCGCGACGCGGTGTTGCTGGCCGAACTGAATCTCGATCTGCTCATCGCCCGCCGGAATGCCGGCCGCTCCTTCAAACCGCTGCCGGCGTTCCCCGCTGTCCGTCGCGATGTCGCGATGCTCGTCGCGGAAGGAGTCACACACGACGCCGTGTTGCAGACCGTCAAGCAAGCGAAGCCGGCGAACTTGGAGAGTGTGGAATTGTTCGACGTGTTCCGCGGCAAGGGCGTGGCGGATGGCCAGAAGAGCCTGGCCTACGCGTTCACCTATCGCGCTGCGGACAAGACGTTGACCGATGCGGAAGTAACCGCCGCGCACGACAAAGTCGTTGCCGCCCTCTCGGCACAATTGCAGGCGACGATGCGATGACTTCGGATTGCGGCGGGAATCGAAGTGCCACGCCGCTTTTGGAAGCGCAGCCAGCATAACTGTGTCGCCGCTCCGCTCTGCCACTGCAGTCCAAAAGATGATGAGGCGTCGTTTCTGGAATTCTTTATGGCTCACATTCACGAGAAGATTGATTTCACGACGTGCATCTTTGTGGTGCACGACGGCAAGGTGCTGCTGATTCACCATCGCAAACTGGACAAGTGGCTGCCGCTGGGCGGGCACATCGAATTGGACGAAGACCCGGAGATAGCAGCGTTGCGTGAGGCGAAGGAAGAGAGCGGGCTGGATGTCGAATTGCTCGGCGAGCGCCCACCCACCACCGAGCCCGGCACACGCGCGCTCGTCGCACCCCGCTTTCTCGACATCCATCGCATCACCGATACTCACGAGCACATCGGCATGATCTATTGGGCGCGGCCCAAGGGCGGGAATGTGCAACTTGCGACCGAGGAACATCACGACATCCGCTGGTGTTCGGCCAGCGAACTCGACACGTTGCAACCCGCCATGAGCAACGCCGTGAAGTGGTATTGCCGCAAAGCGATCGAGGAAATCTCCCGATGACCCATCGTCAGCTCAAGGTGGGTTACCTCGCGCTCGCGGCGTTGAACACGCTCGCAACTTCGTATTATTTCAACTACCTGTTCTTCTTCCTGCGCGACCAGTTTGGGTATGGCAATCGTGAGAATCTCTGGGTCTCGGCATTGCACGGGTTCATCTATATCTTCGCGGCGTGGCAATGCGGCAAGTTCGCCGAGCGCCGCGGGCAGTTGCTGAGTTTGAAGCTGGGTTTTGTCACGCTGGCGGGGGTGGTCATTGGCGGGGCGCTGCTCCCGGGCATCGTGGCGCAACTGGCGATGATCGCGATTTACAGCGTGGTGCTGCTCTTCACGTGGCCGGCGCTGGAATCACTGGTCAGCGAACGCGAATCGCGCGCCGGGGTGCAACAAATGGTGGGTGTTTACAATTGCACCTGGGCTGGGGCGGCGGCGCTCGCGTATTTCACCGGCGGAAAACTTTACGACGCGTTCGGCAAGGGCGCGATCTTCTGGCTGCCGGCGATCTTGTTTGCCGCCCAACTTCTGCTGGCACTCTGGCTGGAGGAACGTCACGATAAAGTGATCGCGGCCACCCCCGTGCCGCCGAAGGAAATTCATCATCAGCCGGAAGAAGCCGCGTTTCATCAACCGGTCAATCCTCAGGCATTTCTGAAGATGGCGTGGCTCGCCAGTCCCTTTGCATACATCGCCATCAACACGCTCTTCGCGGTAATGCCGGGGATTGCGCAGAAACTCGGGCTCTCGCCCACGCGCGTGGGGTTGTTCTGTTCGGTGTGGCTGTTCGGGAGACTGGCGGCCTTCGCCATTCTGTGGCGCTGGCACGGCTGGCATTATCGCTTCCGCTGGCTGCTGGGTGCATTTGTAATGCTGATTGCCAGCTTTACGGCGATCCTGCTGGCGCACGAATTGTGGATTGTCGTGGTCGCGCAGGTCGCGCTCGGTTTGGCCACGGGGTTGATTTATTACTCGTCGCTGTTTTACGCGATGGATGTGGGCGAGGCCGGCAGCGAGCACAGCGGTTTGCACGAAGCGTTCATCGGGGTGGGGATTTTCCTCGGCACGGCCGTAGGGGCAGCGACACTGCAATTTCTGCCGGCGCATTTCAATCCAGAAACTACCAGCACGCTGGCCGTGGCCGGATTACTCGTGGTGGGATTGGTCGGATTGATCTGGCTGCGCTGCCGGGGCGTCGCGCGTTAACGCCTACTGGTCTTTGGGCGATTTGACGGGCGTGTTGGTGGTGGTGGAATTGAATATCTCGTCCAACGTCTGGAAGGGGCGGAAGGGCATGAACAACATCCGCGTCGGTAGGTAGAGCGGCTCTTTCTTCGGCTCCTTCAATGTGCCCGTGACCTTGTATTCGAACAGCTTCGTCATCGGTTTGAGTGTGAGGCGCACCAGCGGGCCGACGAGCCACGCATCGCGTAACGGCTCAGCCTCAACAATGGCGTCGATCTTTCCCGCGAGATCCACGGTGCCGCGGAATTGCAGGCGCAACAGCGGTGAACGCATTTCCAAGTGATCGAAACGCAACACGCTGTTCGTGATGCCGACGAGGCCGGTGGCCTGGGAAATGCGGCTGCGCCCGAGGCCGGGCGTTATGGCGTTGACGGGGTCGGAGAACAGGCCGAGCAACGGCATGTCCCAGATCAAGCCGTCGCGCAACTGACAGTCCGCCCAGCCGAACCAGGAGTTCGGATCGGCGGAATTGGCGTTGGTGATGGACAGCGCGCCGCTGACGATGCCTTCGAGGTGATTCGTGTGGCCGAACAAGTCCGGCATCAGCCGCTCAAGGCGGGCATCCTTGACGGTGAGGAAGAACTTGAAATCAGTCCCGGGACGATTATCGAACAAAAAATGTGCGTTGCCTTCGGCTTGGCCTTCATAGAAGCCGAGTTTCATGTCCGTAAGCGAAAGCGAATCGCCTCGCCACCGCACATTGCCCGCCGCGTGCGGCACGCGGAAGCGCCACCAGGAAAACGGCCCGCCATCCACAGAGAAACGCAGATCCGCCACGCCGGGCGTTTTCAGCGGCGCGAAGCCCTCGACCCGAACGGTGGGTGGCCGATGAAACAGGTACGGTTCAAATCCCTCGGCGGTCTTCGGCCCGATGCAGTTCGCGATCACTTGTGGTTCCGCAGTGCTGAAACCGTTGGTGAAATAGACACGGCGCGCATCCAAATCGATCAGAACACCAGCGGCTGTGACTGTCTGAGTGGTTTCGCGAAACCCGCGTGGATTGTAGAATTCCACCATCCGATTCGTGTAACGCAGATCCGTCGTCAAACTGTCCATGCGCTGGCCGCGGAAGGTGAAATTGGTTGCAGCCACGTGGGCGGAAACGCCGATCAAATCCTGTCGTCGCCAGCGGCCCCAGACTTCACCGGACACTACCGGGGGTTCGGTGAATGCGACGTAATCGAATCCGCGGTGGGCGTTGGTGGAGAGCAGCGGCCGGAGCAGGCGTGGGTCGAGCGTGCTGTGAAAGCGGAACAGATAGTCGCGCGTACTGTCATCGGCGATGTGTTCAAGTTGCAACAACCCGGGGCCGCGGCCGGCCCGCAGGTCCGGTAGATGCCACGTCAAGTTGGTGTAGGTGACGTGCGTATGCGTCCAATCCGCCGGCACGCCGAGGTACGCCCCGTTGGTGGCGGTCACTTCGAGGGCCAGGCGCAGGGTGGGCAGGACCTCATTGCGCCAATCCGGCGCGCGATTCGTCCACGCCGGCAGAACGACGGCCCCGCTGCCGACGACGAATGGCGGTTGTTTGCCCCAGGAGAATCTGGAAAGCCACATCCGGGAGCGTTCGCGCAGGAACGGGCGCACCTCCTGTGCGTCAAAGGCGGCGGTCAGTTGAAATGTGGCTTCGCGCGTTTCCACGTCCAGCGTCGCCGATCCGTCTGCCGGGCCGTCCTTCAAGTCCGCGTGCAAGTTGGAAACCACCAGCGTGGGCGCGAGCCACAGGCCGGACAGAGAAGCTTTTTGCACCTTGCCCTTATCCGAATGCAGGGCGACGACTTCGGCCTGCCAATCGAGACGATATGGGGCGAGATTGGTCCACCAACTCCACTCGGCATTCGTCACAACCGCGAAGCGGCCAGGCGACAGGCTGGCCCGGAAGCGCAACTGATTGGCCTGCGCCAGCGCAGCGGAGGGCGCATCCAATCGCAGTTCCACCTCGCCGGCCAGCGGGATGGCCTCGCGCACGGATTGTTCCCAGCGGGCGGTGAAATGCAGGTTTGTGCCGCGGGCGTAATGGGTGATGACTTCATGCGCGCCGATGAGCAACTCGGCCGACAGTCGATTCGTCACGCCGAGGGGGGAGCCGAGCGTGAGATACAATTGGAAGCCGTTCACTTCGGCCCAGGGTGTGCGGGTTTTTTCGGCGTCCAGTTTTGCCTCCACGTGCGCCAGATTGTTGCTCGAACCTGGAAACAACACAGCTGTCAATTGGGCATTGGTCAGCGTGCCCCACGCGGTTCGCGCATCCGGGGACAGCACCGTCAGCCGCGCGCGAAAGCTCTGCGGGTCGCGTCCGTCGCCCTGCAAGTGCAGGCTGAACTCGGGTGGCACCCCAAAGGAAATGTTGTCCAGCTGCTCGACGAACGCGCGCAGCCGCTCGCGCAGCGAGCCAGCGGGTGCCGGTTTGTCGCGGCGGAACATGGCCCAATCTCGCAGCGCCGAAGCGTGCGTGATTTCGCCCGAGAGCGTGAACTGGGCTCCGGCAAACCGGGCGCGGAAATCATCCAGCACCCAACGATCATCCGGCAACAACCGGAGCCCCGATTCGATGCCTTCCAGTACCAGCGTCCGTTCGGTTTCGTTCGTTTCACTGACGTTGAAAGTGAACTGGCCCTCGTGGATGGCAATGCGGTTGATGACGGGTTTGCCACGCCACAGCGACCGCGGCTCCACCATTAGATCGGCGCTGTGCGCGCGGAAATCAATGGCCCCATTCGAAGTGGAGTGCCCGAAGCGGACGTCTTCCGCGACGAGGCCGCGATACCAATGCGGGCGAAGGCGACGGAATTCGAGATCCACGCCGCGGGCCCGCAATTCGGCCAGCAACGGACGTTGGAGGAAACCCGGCAGTCCGGAGCGGCTGACATAAATCAGCGCGATGATGACCAGCAACACGACGAACAGCACCGCAATCCGGCAGCGACGAAAATAGACGCGCAGCTTGGACCATAAGCGGCTGGGTTTTTTCTCGGCCATGTCAGCGCTTGGCTTCCGCCAGTCCCAAGTGGGTGCGGATCAAATAATGCAGGCCGATGGGGATATCGCAAATCCACGGCTCCCCGTCGAAGTTCACCGCCGCACAGGGATAACCGGAAGGCGAAGGACCCCCAAAACTGACGGCGTGTTTGGTGCCATTCTTGAGTTCCACCGTCAGGGCGATGCTGTTTGTGTCGAAGCGCAGTGACGGCAGATTTGTTTCGCCGCGAGCCACCCAGGCCAGCGCGGAAAGTTCGCCCAAGCGGTGGACGGTTTCTTCGACCGCGTCACTGAGGATCTCGCCTTGCGAACCGGGGGCCAGCGACCAGGAATTCGTTCCCGACCGTACCAGCGTGCGGCTGAGCGCACCCTGCCGGATCGTCACCTGGGCCACGTTGCTTTCGGAAAAACTCCACAGCCGTCGGCTGCGCAGTTGAAAGGCCGCGGTGGGCAATGGGGTCAGGCCGATTGCCGGCACTTCGTAGATGGAATCTTCATCCGCCCGGCGCACAAAAATGTTCCCGTCGCGCTGACTGCCGAACGCGAGGGAAGCCAGCAGCAGGTTGGTCCCGTTGCCGGCGGGCATTGGCGTCTGATAGAAACGGATTTCGCGAACGGGCGCCGCGAGGCCAAACTTCGGGAGATCCGGACCGATCACCACATCCTGGGCAAAATTGGTGATCATCAGGTTTGTGACGGTGGCCAGGATTTCGCCCGCCGCCGCTGCATCGACCGGCATGGATTGTCCCGGCACTCGCCAGTTGCCATCCGCCTGCCGCTGCAATGCAAAAGATTCCTGCCCATTCAACTCAATGTAGTCCGGGGGCGTGTCCAATTCGAGCAGCCGGCGATCACGATAGTCGTTAACCGGCGCCAGCCAGCCGGCGGTCAATTCCTTGTCCACCGTCGTCACCGTCGGGAATCCCTGCCGCCGGGCGTAAACCAGTTTGGCGTCGTTGGTCGGGCTTTTGCCAAAATGCAGCATCGTCGTGAGATTGGTGCCCAGGAAGAAGCCCACGCTCAGCGCGGGGGGTTGGAGTCCCAGTCCTTCACGATCGGCGGCGGGATCGTCGGTGACAAACTGACTGGCCCGCAGTTTGACCAGGTTGGCAATCAAATCCGCCATGCGCTCGCTATTCACGCGTTGCGCCCGGGGGCGCGTCATGCGCCAGGTTTGGTTGGTCGAGACCAGTTGCAGTTCGATGACGGTCGAACCATTGGTGACTGTGATCCGGTTCAAGGCCAGGGAGCGCAGGCTAATTAAGGCCGGATCCCGCCAGGCATTGGCCGAGGTGGGAAGGAATTTCAAAATATCCGCGCCCACAACGTAAACGCCCTCGCTGCCGACCACCTGGAGGAACACTTGGTCGCCTGGCGCGGTCCGGGAGCCAAAGAGCAGCTGATGGCGCGTGCCATCGGCTAAAAGCGTCAAAGTGATCTGCGCCGGCTCCAAGCCGAACGCGGCGGCGCCGGTGGGGCGTTCGCGGACTTCGCGGCCGGAAATGACGGCGTCGGGCATGAGTTTCTCGAGGGCCGCCAAGAGGGCGTTGGGCGCGGCGGAGCGTGCCGGATAATCCAGCGGCCGCAGGATTTGCCAGGCGCCGTTCGTTGCCTCCACACGGATCTCGTCAGCGCTGATCGGCAGGATGGAAAGATTGGTGACATTGCGGGCATTGAAACCCGGCAGCACGGGTTTGGGAGTGGTCGGCGGCGGACGTAACTGCGGTTCCACGAAGAAAATGAAGGCGCCGAGTCCCAAGGCGATCACGAGCCAGACCCATGTGGAGCGTGAATTCACAATTACTTCCTTCGCCGCAACCAGACCAAGCCGCCCATGGCCAGCACCGACCCTGGCACGGCGCCCAGCAGCAGCCAGCGGCTGCGACGCATCTGTTCCTGCGTCATCGTGATCCGAAATTCTTGCACGGGCCGGGGGCCGACACCTTCCAGCAGTTGCGTGCGGTCCAGCAACCAGTTGGCGGCGTAACCCGCGAGATCACGATTGCTCCATTTTTCGATCATGGTGTTAACAAAAAGCGTTGAATCACCCACCACCAATATGCGGGTAGCGCCGCGCGCCGTGGCCACACCGGGAACGGCGCCCTTTTCCACAACCGCCGCGACCGCATAGCGGCCGGATTTGCCGGTGGTGTCACCTTGCAACGTGGCGGATTCGCTGGTGAACGCGATTTCCTCAACTTTCGCGTCGGTCCCCGGCTTTTGCGCCTCCATGGCCTTCAATGGCCGCGGGAGAATCATCTGGATGCCGGAGCCCAGGAGAGGATTAACCAGCGGATGCCGGCTGTAAGCGCTGATCACCACGTCCTTGCCTTTCTCGCTTTGCGAAGGATCCACCACGGGCACGTCGCCTACGAGCAAGTCGTAACGAATTAGCAGGCGCTCCAGGCCGGTCTGGTGCGTCCGTTCCATCGGATTGAACATCGCCATCATTCGGCCGCCTTCATCCAGATAGGCTTGGATCTTTTCAATCTCCATTTCCGTCAACGGCATTGTGGGTCCGGCGATTATCAACAAGTTGCAGTCGACCGGAATCGGATTCGTGCCCAGCAATGAAATGGGTGCATTGGTGATGAAGTTTTGCTGCAGCGTCAGCCCAAACTTCTCGTAACCCGACACCGCGTCATTGTCGTCAAACCGGTGTTCGCCGTGGCCGGTGAGAAACATGGCCTTCATCGGCTTGGGCTGCGTGACCGTGAGGAGCATGGCAGTGAACATCATTTCGCCCCGGAACGCGACGGGCTTGCGGCGAAACTCGCGTTCCTTCGCATTCGGCACTTCCTCGATCGTCACCTCTTGCAGGACCTTGGCGTTGATGACCTTCACCCGGTTTTCACAATCGAAGACCACGAGGTCCTTGTCGTCTTTGCCTTGCGCACTGGCGAGATTGTAAGCCACTTTCAGCTTGGCCGCTTCCCCGGCGTCCCGTAGGTAATCCACCGTCTGCACGCTGATCCGTGGATTGATGGCGCGATACTCCGCCAGCAGCGCCATGATCGTCGAATACAATTCGTGCTCGCGGTCGAAGTACAACGTCACCTTGACCTGGTTAGTGATGGATTTGACAAAGCTGACCGTGCGGGATGAAAGCTCGACGCGGGTGTGTGAACTTAGATAGGCGCGGTGGAAGTAACGGTTGCTGAGGTAAACCGCCATGCCGAGCACTCCTAACACGAGCGCCGTGCGGATGAGCACGTTCAGGCCGATGCCGAACCGGCGGGCCGGAGAGAAACTGGGATGATGTTTTTCCGCCATGTTATTTCCAACGCCGGCTTTCCAGCACCCGCAAGGTGAGGAACAGGAAGAAGAACGTGAGCGCGAGGTAAAAGACGATCGGCCGCGTGTCCACGGCGCCCCGCGCGAAGTCGCGCATCTGATCCCGGAACGCGAAGCAGGTCACCAGTTGTTCCCGCCAGCCGCCCCCGTCGATAGCCACGCGCTCCGGCAGAAAACTTGCCATGAACAGGCTGAAGCCCGCCGCCAGGCTCACCATCGCGGCCACCATCTGCGTCCGGGTGATGGCCGAGGCCAGACAACCCATCGCGATGAACACCCCGCCCAAAAGGAAGATGCCGAGGAACGTCGCCCCGAGCGCCCCCAGATCAAAGCCCGCCGGGCCGCCGCCGAAGTGCAGCACGATCCACAGGCACGCGAGCAATGGCAGCCACATCACCATAAAGAAGATGAAAGCACCCGAGAACTTGGCGAGCACCACCTGCATATCGCTCACCGGTGTGGTCATCAGCGTCTCAAACGTGCCCGCTGCTTTTTCCTGCGCGAACAGCCGCATCGTGATCACCGGCGCTAGCAGCAGCAAGATGATCCAGAACATCAGCGTGTCGTAGAAAATCTCGGTCAGCGGCATTGGCGTCGGATCGGATTGCAGGCCGCGGATCAACACATCGAAACTCCAGCCCATCAGAAACGCGGCTGCGCCAATGATGATGTAGCCGGTCACCGAAACGAAATACGCGGCGAGCTCGCGCCGCACCAGGGTCAGGAACGCCTGCATTAGTTATCCTCCTCCGGTTTGGTGACCTGCACGTAGATGTCCTCGAGCGAATGCCGGCTGCGGGTCAGTTCGCGGATGATCCAGCGGCGTTGCGTGGCCAGCAGGTGGATGCGCGGGCGCAGGTCTTCACCATTGCGCGGCGTGAGGGCGCAGCGCTGGTAATCGCCATCCGTGGCGGAAACATTGAACTGTTCAATCTCGGGAATTTGCGACCAGCATTCCTCCAGATCCGCGCGGGATGCGGCGATCTCGACAATGATCTGGCTGTTGCTCGCCATGAGTTTCTGGAGATTGTCCGGCGTGTCCGCCGCCAGGATGCGGCCGTCGAACATGATCAACATCCGGTTACACGTCATTTCTGCTTCCGGCAAAATGTGCGTGGAGATCAGGACCGTGTGCTGTTGCGCCAGGCCTTTGATGAGTTGGCGCACGGAACGAATCTGATGCGGATCCAGGCCGACGGTGGGTTCATCGAGGATGATCAGATCCGGCTCGTGAACCAGCGCGTCCGCGAGCCCCACGCGCTGCCGGTAGCCTTTGGAGAGCTGGCCGATGATGCGTTTGCTGACATCCGTAAGCCCGCATTGTTCGGTGACGACGTCCACGCGTTGCCGGGACTTGCGCCAGCCCAGACCTTTGAGGCGCGCGCGGAACTTGAGGTATTCTCGCACGCGCATTTCGGGATAAAGCGGGTTGTTCTCCGGCATGAAGCCGATCCGTCGCCGCACTTCACGCGAATCGCGGAAAACATCCAAGCCGGCCACGCGCACCGTGCCGGAGGTTGCTGGCAGGAAGCAGGAGAGAATCCGCATCGTGGTCGATTTGCCCGCGCCGTTCGGTCCCAGCAGACCGACGATCTCGCCCCGGCCGACGGTGAACGAAATGCCGCGCACCGCCGTGTGACCGGCGTAGCGTTTGGTCATATCAATCACTTCAATCATCGGTGTCTCGTTCATCCGTGTGGATTTGAGTCTAGGCAATTTTCCGGGGACCGGGCCAACAAAAAGCGGCCCGCCCGCCGGCGGGATGGCGGCTCAGCGAATCCGCACCGTCGTGTTGCCCTGCCGCCAGCCGGCGAAACCGTAAATGGTGCGCTCCGGAATCCGCACCGTCGCCCGCACCGAATCGCCCGCTTTTTTGGCATTGAGAATGGTCGCCGCCGCGCTGAGATCCACCACGGGTTGGTCATCCAGCCGGCTGAGCAGAAACCCGGCCCGCAACTGCGCGCGCTCCGCGGGGCTGTTCGCTTCGACCTGCTGCACAAAAACCCCATCACCCGCGCTCAATCCAAAGCGGTTGACGTCGGCAGCGGTGAGCTTGCTCAATTCAGCGCCGAGCTTCTGTCGGAAAAAATCCTCAAAGGTTGGCATGTCCACTTTGACTTCTCGGCGTTTGCCGTTCTCCGCCACCATCAACGTGGCCCGGTGGTTTGGGCTATTGAGCAGCAGATCGGCGCAATCCATCGGGCTGCGCGGGGCCTTGCCGTCAATTTGCAGAACCAGCTGACCGGCGCGCAACCCCGCTTTCTCCGCCGGCGTGCCCGGGCGCACCTCGGCGATGCTCAACGGATAGGGCGCTGGCTTGAACTTCGCCCCGAACCAGACCGGGACCCGGCCTTCGATCGGCAAATCCTCGGGCGTGAAAAATTCGGTGACAGCGGCGGAGATTGATTTGGCTGGAATGGCGAACCCTACACCCATGCCGCGGGCGTCTTCGTTGTTGTAAACGGCGACGTTGATGCCGATCAGATCGCCCCGCAGGTTGACGAGGGCGCCTCCGCTGTTGCCCGGATTGATTGCCGCGTCCGTTTGCAGCCAGTTCTCGAAGGTCAGTTTGCCATCACGTTCGGGCTGCCGCCGGCTCTTGGAACTGAGAATGCCTCGCGAAACCGAGCCTTCGAGCCCGAAGGGATTGCCAATGGCGATGACGGTTTCGCCTAGCAGCAGGTCATCATCCTTTGCCAGGCGGATGGCCTTGAATTTTTCGCCGGGCTTGGAGCGAATTTTCATCAAGGCCACATCGCTGTTGGGAATCCCCACGAGCGCCTGGGCTTCATACACGCTGCCGTCGGCGAGTTTCACCTGGATCTTCGACGCCTCCTGGATGACGTGGATGTTGGTGATGAGATAGCCGTCCTCATCAATGATCACTCCGGAGCCGCTCGCCGCCGGTTCCTCCCAGATCTGCCGTTTGACGCGATCGCCATAATACTCGCGCATCATCCGATAGTACGGATCATTCCGCTCGACGATGGTGGCGGTGGCGATGTTGACCACGCAAGGCATCGCCTTCTCCACCGCTTCCACAGTGGCGTCGCGCCGGATGTCAATTTCTGCGCCGTCGGTCGCGGCAGCCGCTTGAGTGCGGCCCCCGGGAGTAGCCAAAGTCAGCACCGCCAGTGCGCCCTGCGCCAGGAGTTTCAAATTCAATTTCATTTGCACTGAAACAGGCAATCGCCTGAATGGTTTCGTTCAAAGATCCACCTGGATACAGCGTAGCTTGACATTCCCACCGCCAAGGCTCAATACCAATGCCGGTGTTTCCCCTGACCGAAAACGCGTATGCCCGCTGGCGGGCGCGCCATGTCGCCGCCCCGGCGTTGCATGAGGAAGCTCCGCCTCCCGAGCGGCTGTTGCAAGCGGTGTGGCAGCATCAGCGCCTCTGCCGAGATCAACTCGTCACCTTGGACGGACAACCCCTGCGCGTGCTTCATCCTGGTTTTGTCAATCGCGAGGGCGGCCCGGATTTTCGCAACGCGGTGATCCAGTTCGGCACCCAAACGCCCCGCCCCGGCGACGTGGAGGTGGACCTCCGGGTAAGCGGCTGGCGTAATCATGGTCACGATCGGAATCCGGCTTTCAACGGGGTCATCCTGCACGTCGTGTGGGACGTGGAAAAAACCACAACGCAGCCGACACTCGCGCTGCGGTCCGTGCTGGATGCCCCACTCAGTGAACTAAGTCTGTGGCTGGAACATGAACCGCTGGACGCGTTGCCGGAGAGCCTGCGGGGCAAATGTTGCGTGCCGCTAGGTGAGTTGAGCGCCGCCCAAGCGGAGATTCTCTTGTGCGAAGCCGCGCAAGTCCGGTTACAGGCTAAAGCAGCGCAACTCCAGGCCCGGGCGCGGCATGCCGGTTGGGAACAAGCGTTGTGGGAAGGATTATTCCGAGCGCTCGGATACAAGCACAACGCCTGGCCCATGCACGGGCTTGCGGAAAGCCGGCAGGTCTGGACCGGGGCCGTAACAGAAGTGCTGAACTTGCAGGCCCGGGTGCTGGGACTAAGCGGCTTGCTTCCGACCGAACCCGGCCGCGGCCGGAGTAGTGCCGATTCGTATCTGCGCCGCATTTGGGATTTATGGTGGCGTGAACGGGATGGTTTTGCGGCATTGATGTTGCCGCGCAATGTCTGGCGGCTGCACGGACTGCGCCCGGCCAATCATCCCCAACGACGACTGGCTTTGGCGGCGCACTGGCTGGCGAAGGGTGATCTCCCCACGCAGTTCGAGCGGTGGTGTGCGGAAGTTTGTGCGGACAGCGCCATGCCTGCGGCCTTGGAGAAAATTCTGGGAGTCGAGCGCGACGATTTCTGGTCGTGGCATTGGACATTGCGCAGCCCGAAATTGCCGAAACCGCAGGCCTTGCTTGGGTCGGCCCGCGTTACAGATCTGGCGATGAACGTCGTGCTGCCTTGGCTGTGGACGCGCGCGCAAGAAGGCGGCAACGAGAGCCTGCGAGGGGAAATCGAGCGACGCTATTTCGCCTGGCCAGCTGGAGAGGATAACTCGGTTCTGCGACTCGCCCGGCAGCGACTTTTCGGCGGTCGCCGGCTGCCGGGTCGCGGTGCCGCCATTCAGCAGGGCCTGTTGCAGATTATTCGGGATTTTTGCGCGCACTCAAACGCGGTGTGCGCCGAGTGCCGGTTTCCGGAATTGGTGCAGGAGAGGGACGAAAGAAACCTCAGCGTTAGCCGACGCTGATCTTGTCAAAGGGACTGTTGCTGAAGCCTTCAGCTTTGTCGCCATCACCCTCGGGCTTGCCGGGCTTGTGAATCTTCACCGGCTCCTGGCCGGTCGGATTCACGGGGCTCGGAGATTTTGGCTTCACCGGACCATCGCCATCATCGCCATTATCGCCACCTTCCTCACCCCCGTCTTCCTCGTGCGGATTCTTTGCGCGCTTGTTGCGCGGGAGCGGACTGACCATGACGTTGATGCCTTTGCCGATGAGCTTGGGCTCAAAATCCCGGTGACCCCAAGGTTCGACTTCCTTGAGAAATTTCTGGATCACCTCGAAGCCGAATTCCGTGTGCTGCATCTCGCGGCCCCGGAAGCGCAGGGCCACCTTGACCTTCATGTCCTCGCACAAAAACTCGATCGCGTGCTGGATCTTGACGCCCAAGTCATGCGGATCAATGCGCGGCGAGAGTTGGACCTCCTTCACCTGGGTGGCGTGCTGGTGCTTCTTGGATTCCTTGTCCTTCTTGGCCTGCTCATAGCGGTACTTGCCGAAATCTACCACGCGGCACACCGGTGGGGTGGCTGTGGGCGCAATCTCGACCAAGTCCACTCCATGCTGGCGGGCCAGCGCGAGGGCGTCGTTGAGTGACATGACGCCGGCCTGTTTGCCGTCGGCGCCGATGACGCGGACCTCACGGGCGCGAATCTTGCCGTTGATCCGGACAAACGAAGCAGGAGAAAAATCTCTGCGAGGGGGGAAAGAACGGTTCAAGACTCCCTCGCTGGTTGGGGCGTAACGCTGAAGGGCTGCATCAAGCTGTATGAATGGTCACCATCAAAATCACGCCCAAATAACGCGGAAACGCGCCGGTGCGCAAGTAAAATCTGGCGAAGATTGCGAGGCAACGCTTTGGGTGACGCGCGGAAGCAAAACGGAGTTGAGTTTGGCGGGTCACTCGGTATTGTCGGGTTATGTGCCGATTCCTCCTGTTTTGCCTGCTGGGCTGCGTCTTGGGCGTCTCGCTCGAGGCGAGAGCGGCCATCGGCAAGGTTAACAAGGTGTTGCCGCACTTTCTGGACACCCAAGGACGGCATTCGCTCTCCCCCAGCTTGTTTGATCGTGATGCCTATCAGGCCCAATTGCGGCAAAACCCGGCCCAGCGCTCGGGTATACGTTACGATATCAATTGGCGGGTGCGTTCGGTCAAGCCGGCCACCTTTAAACTGAAACTGGAGCTGCGGGGCATTGCCAAGGGCAATCTGCCGCAGCTCAAGACCATGGAGCAGGACGTCAAAGGCGGGGTGAGTTCGCGCTGGGCCCGCATCACCCTGGCGGGCAAAGACTATGAGCAATTTGGCGAAGTCACCGCGTGGCGGGTGACCTTGTGGGATGGCGATGAGTTGCTGGGTGAACAGAAATCTTTCCTATGGTGAACCTCGGTCGTGGCTTCTTTTCCATTCTGCTAATCGGGCTCAGCCTCACTTGGGCGGCTACTGCCAAAGATTTGGCTGGATACCGCTTGGGTGACCGGGTGGAGGAAGACATCGTTGCGCCGGCCGCACTCAAAGTTCTCGATGTCGAAGCCACCACCGCACTGAAGGAGAAGGAAGCCATGCGGGTGCTGGTGATTCTGCGTTATGACCCGAGCGTGGAAGCCGATGTGGAAGCCAACGTTCGCGATGCCTTCAGCAATACCCGCAGCAATTTTATCCGCGCGGTTGAGCGTTACTACCAACGGCGACAGCTCGACTTGGCGGATGTGGCGGCGCCGCAGTTTGAAATCGTACGCGCCACTTTCCAACGCGCCAACAAGTCCTTTCCCGTTTCAACCAACCTCGCCGTCACCTGGGCGCTCGGAGATTCCGGCCGCCTGGAACAAACCACAGCGCTTGACCGGGTGCGCAAAATCATGCGCCAGCCAATCCGCGACCAGAATGCCCCGGCCCGCATCAAGGTCACCACGCGCGCCCGGCTCATCACGGTCCGCGACCGCGACGAGGAACTGACCGCGGAATCCATCGGCAACCGCGGCCGTACCATCCAGCGCACCAACGCCATCGCTCTCGATCGGGCGCGGCGGGATTTAATTGCCGCTTTTCCGGCTGAAGAATCAGCGGTGGGCAAATTCGCCGCATCCTTTCTTCAGCCCAACTGCCGCCTCGAAGAAGAATTAACCGAGCAGCTTCGGGCGCAACAGACCGAGACGCTCGCCGTGCTGACGGAGTATCAAGCGGGTGACGTGGTGGCGCGGACGGGCCAGCTGGTGGACGCGAAAATTCTGTCTGCCATCCAGGCGGTCGTGGAAAAGCGTGCGGAGCAAGCGCTGAAGGAAAGCGCGGCGTTGGCGCTCATTCGCTCGGCCGAAGCCCGGGAACAGATCAAGTGGCTGAGTATCGCGGGCGGCGTGATTACCTTAGTCTTGGCAATCGTGACCTGGCAATGGTGGCGGCGCCGGCGCGAAGCCTCGCTCTTGCCGGTGCTGGCCGGGGCCGAGGGATTGACCGCGCATTCGCCCGAGGCGGCCGCGTGGCAACAACGCGCCCTCGAGGCGGAGCGCCGGGCTGAACGGGTGCAGGAAGCCATTCGCGCGGGTGTGATGACGCAGGTTTCCTCGGTCTTGAAGGAAGAACTGGTTCATGGCCTCATCACCCAGCGCAAGGAATTGATCGAAGCCCAGCGGGCGGCCGCAGTGGAGATGGAGGCCCTTGAGAAACGCCTTACCGAGATCCACGCGCCTTTGCAGGACCGGCTCAATGCCTACGAAGCCCGGATTGCGGAATTGGAGAAGGCACTCGCCGCCAAGGACGAACAGAACCGCGAACTGATCAAGGCCAAGATTGCCCTCGTGCGCCAGCAGCTGGAACTGGAAAGCGCCAAGAGCGATGTCCTGATGAACTGAGCGCGGACGGCAGGCCGGAGTGGTGGGCGCGACAGGGGTCGAACCTGCACGGATTACTCCACAGGATCCTAAGTCCTGCGCGTCTGCCAATTCCGCCACGCGCCCGTGGCCGTGAGCAAGCTAAGGTAATGTGCGCCGGCGGGAAAGCGGGAAGTGCCGGTGCCGGATCAGCCGCGTGCCGCCGGTCGAAATGCAGGCGTGGAATTCACGGCTGGTCAAACCGCGGCGGGCGCGCAATGCTTATCGCCATTGCCATTCGAACTCGTCTATGAACCGAAGACATTTTCTCGCCTCCTCCGTGCTTGCCACCGCTGCATTTTCCGCCAACTCGACTTTGGCAGCTACTGAGCCCGGCAAAGCCAAGCCGCGCGTCAAGCTCGCCATCGCAACTTATTCCTACTGGCACTTTCGGGATCCAAAAGTTTCCATCGAAACGGTGATCGAAAAATGCGCCGAGCTGGGTGTGGAAGGCGTGGACATTTTGCATCGCCAGATGGAACTGCCGGAGAAGGAGGCGTTGGCCGCCAATCATCGCGCCTATTTGCGCCGGCTCAAACGGCTGGCATTCACCCATGGCGTGGCCCCGGTCTGTCTTTCGACGCATCAGGGCTTTGTGAGCCCTAAGCCGGAAGTGATCGCGGCGAATGTCGAGCACACCAAAAAGTGCATTGAGATTTGTTACGAGCTGGGTATTCCCGCGTTGCGCATCAACACGGGGCGCTGGGGCACGGCAAAGGATTTTGATGACTTGATGGCGCGTCACGGGGAGGAGCCGATCCTGCCTGGCCACAGTGAGGACGAAGGTTTCAAGTGGTGCATCGGCGGCATCGAAGCATGCCTGCCCAAGGCCGAGGAATGTGGCGTCATGCTGGCGCTTGAGAATCACTGGGGGCTGGCTCGCACGGCGGACGGTTTATTGCGCATTGTCAACGCCATCAAGTCTTCGTGGCTCGGGGTGTTGATGGATACCGGGAATTTTTTGACCGCGCCGTACAAAACCGCTGACTACGCCCAACTCGCCCAGATCGCCCCCAAGGCGGTGTTCGTTCAGGCGAAGACCTATCCCGGTGGCGGCGAATGGTACACGCTGGACATGAATTACCAGCGCATCGCCGGGATGCTGGCCGCGGTGAACTACCGCGGATACGTGTCCTTGGAGATGGAAGGCAAGGAACACCCGGACACTGCTGTGCCGAAAAGCCTCGCAGAGCTGCGGAAGGCGTTTAACAGTTGATGCGGAAAATTTGCCGAAGCCGGTTCGCAGGAAAAATGGTGGTAGGTGATGGATTCGAACCATCGAAGGCGTAAGCCAGCAGATTTACAGTCTGCCCCCGTTGGCCACTTGGGTAACCTACCACGAAGGGCCGCAGATTAAGCCAGAGCGGCCGGGCCTTGTCAATTCGCGCGCTTCGCCTAGCCTGTCCCGATGTTCGATTCGTTAAGCAGCAAGCTCCAGAACACGTTCCGCAACCTGCGCGGGCTGGGCAAGATTTCAGAAGGCAACGTCGCTGATGCCCTCCGCGATGTGCGCATGGCGTTGCTTGAGGCGGACGTCAATTTCAAGGTCGCTCGCGATTTCATCGAACGCGTCAAAACCAAGTCCATCGGCGTCGAAGTCATCCAAAGCGTTCAGCCCGGGCAGCAGATCGTCAAAATCATTGCGGACGAACTCACCGAGTTGCTGGGTTCCCAAAATGCGGGGCTGGATCTTAGCGCCAATCCCAGCTGCATCATGATGGTCGGTCTGCACGGCGCGGGCAAAACCACTTCCTCCGGCAAGCTGGCCCGGCTCATTCAAAAGCAAGGCCGGCAGCCATTGCTCGTCGCGGCGGATGTTTATCGTCCGGCGGCGATGGACCAGCTCGAAACGCTCGGCAAGCAGCTCGACATTCCCACGTTCGTCAAACGCGGCGAGAACGACATCCAGAAGATCGCGCGTGAAGCGCTTGAGTTCGCCCGGGCGAATAGTCGCAACACCATCATCTTCGATACTGCGGGCCGGTTGCAGATCGACGAGCCGCTGGTGCAGGAACTCGTCCGCCTGCGCGATCTCGTGAAGCCGCAGGAAATTCTCCTCGTGCTTGATGCCGCCACCGGCCAGGAAGCCGTAAACGTCGCCACGCATTTTGATCAGGCGTTGAATATCACCGGTTCGATTCTTACCAAGCTCGACGGCGACGCGCGCGGCGGCGCGGCGTTGAGCATGAAGTCGGTGACCGGCAAGCCCATCAAGTTCGCGGGCGTGGGCGAAAAGCTCGATGAGTTCGAGGCCTTTCATCCCGAACGCATGGCCTCGCGGATTCTCGGCATGGGCGACGTCGTGAGTCTCGTCGAGAAAGCGGCGGAAGCTGTGGACATCGAAGACGCCAAGCGCATGGAGGAAAAGATGCGCAAGGGCGAGTTCACGCTGGAGGACTTTCTCGATCAACTGCGGCAGATGAAGAAGCTCGGCCCGCTGGAGAACATCGTGAAGATGCTGCCCGGCGGCGCGGATGCCATCAAAGGCGCGGACCTGGGCAAACAGGAGAAGGAATTCAAACGCATGGAAGCGCTGATCTGTGGGATGACGCCGAAGGAACGCAAGACCCCGCAGATTTTGAATGCGAGCCGCCGCCGCCGCATTGCCGCGGGCAGCGGCGCGTCCGTGACGGAGCTGAACAACCTGCTCAACAAGTTTTCTCAGATGCAGCAGATGATGAAAAAGATGGGCAAGTTCCAAAAAATGATGGGCCGCATGGGAGGCGGGATACCGGGGATGTTCCGACGATAATCTCTCTGGTCACTTGCGTCAGTTCGTAGAGCCTGTCGCTCAGCCTGGATTGATCGTTGCATTCTCCCTCACCCTGACCCTCTCCCGCTGGGAGAGGGAGCAGTCGTTGGACGTTTTTGGTTTCTCGAATGAATCTTCCGGCCAATCCCGTCACAGGTTCTGCGAATCCGCGGCGAAGTATTCCTCCTCTCTCTGCGGGAGAGGAGGAGCCGAAGATACGTAATCACCGCCAGGCTTCTTAACCGCTCTACTGCACCCGACCATAGACCAGTAGGTGGCGGTTGCTGATGATTTCAACTTTCAAACCGTGTAGCCCGGCCTGCTGCAATTGTTTCCGCACTTCCGCGGGCGTGAAGGCGGCCAATAGCGAGTTGTAAAAATCCCGCTGCAAAACTTTCGCGTCGCTGCCGGCATACTTCCGCATGAACTCCCGCGCCTTGGTCTTGGTGGCCGGACGACGCAAATCCGGCACGAAGACGATTGTGCCATTTCGGGCGCGTTCGCGCACCGTCTGCCAGAGTCCTTGCGGATCGTGCAGATGATGCAGGAAGCTGCTCGACAGAATCACATCGTAACTGCGCTTGGGAATCGGCGCGCCGGGGATGAAGCCTTCGATCAGCTTGATGCGGCGGGACAACGCGTGCCTGCTCACGAATCGTTTGGCCTGCCGCAGCATCGCCGCCGAGCCGTCCACGGCGTGAAAGGTGTAGCCGGGATTGGCCTTCGCAAAACGTATCGTCACATCACACGGGCCGCAGCCGAGATCGAGCACGCGGGCGGGCGGCGCGCGCCGAGGAAATTTTTTGGCGAAGAGGAGCGGATACATCGCGTGCGCTGACTCGAAATCCGCCGCCGCATAGGCTTGCGCCTGCTCCGTGGTGTCCATCAATTCGGGTTCGGCGATTCGTTTCACGTGATTGCTGACGAATGATGCCCATCGTACAGCCGTCAACCAAGCGGGATTTGGGGCTTTCGCTTTCGACGGCAACTTCGCACAATGCTGCCATGGCATTTTCTCAGTTAGGTTTGTCCGGCAAGGTCCTCGAAGGCGTCAAGGCCATGGGCTATGTGGACCCCACGCCCATCCAGCTTCGCGCGATTCCTTTGATCCTGTCCGGCAAGGATGTCATCGGCAGCGCGCAGACCGGCACGGGCAAGACAGCGGCGTTCGCATTACCGGTGTTGCAAAAGATGGAAGCGCCCCGCCCGGGCACGCGTTTCCTGATTCTCGAACCCACCCGGGAACTGGCCGCGCAGGTCGAGACGGCCATTCGTGATTTCTCGCGGTTCATGGATTTGAAAGTGGCGGTGATCTTCGGTGGCGTCGGTTACGGGAAGCAGTTGGATGATTTGAAGCACGGAGTGGACATTCTCGTTGCCACGCCCGGCCGGTTGCTGGATCACATTGAGCGCGGCACGTGCAAGCTGGATCACGTGCAACACCTCGTGCTCGACGAGGCGGATCGCATGCTGGACATGGGATTCCTTCCGGACGTGCGGCGGATTCTGGATCGCTGTCCGCGAAATCGTCAGAGCATGTTGTTTTCGGCGACGATTCCGCCGGCCATTGAAACGCTCATCCAGTGGGCAATGCGCAATCCCGAGACCATCGAGATCGGCGCGCGGCGGACGCCGGCGGAGACGGTCAAGCACGTTATCTATCCCGTCGCCGATGCACAGAAGATGGACCTATTGCTGGCGTTGCTCGACCGGGTTAACTACGAATCCGTGATTGTGTTCTGTCGCACCAAACATGGCGCGGATCGCGTGGCGGGTTTGCTCAAGCGCAGCAATCACGCGGTCGCGGTGCTGCATTCCAATCGCACCCAGCGCGAACGCGAGCAGGCCCTCAAGGGATTTCGCGAAGGTAAATTCGAGGTCCTCGTAGCCACGGACATCGCGGCGCGCGGCCTGGACATCGCTGACGTGAGCCATGTGATCAACTACGATGTGCCGCAGCATCCGGAGGATTACATCCATCGCATCGGCCGCACGGGCCGGGCGGAGGCGTCGGGCGACGCCTTCACGCTGATGGTGGCCGAGGACGGGAAACACGTGATGGCCATCGAACGCTTCATCAGCCAGAAAATTGCGCGCGTGAAGCTGGAGAATTTTGACTACCGCTACACGGCGTTGTTCGAGGAAAGCAAACCCGGTGGGGGGAGTGGCTACTCGGGTGGCGCGCGAGGCGTGCGCGTGCACGGCGGGTATCATTTCGCGCCTGGTCGCAAGCGGCGGCGGTGAATCCGAATCGTAGCGGCGTCTCGGCAGAGCGCCGCAATTTTTTGATCCAAGAAGAGTGCGGCTTTCTGCCGATAGCCGCTACGCCGGTTTTTGCACCCACCAGACAAAACAACCCTTCGCACCTGTACGAAGGGTTGTCGGACTGCCAATCCCGGACCTACTCGTTTCCGGGCGGCGGAGCTTGTGGGCGGCGCGGCCGGGCTTCACCTTCGCCGGGTGGTGGACCGTCAGGGCGTCCCTGACCGCCCCGGTTGTAGCCCTGACCTTCGGGCGGACGACCGCCCTGGCCTTGCGGGCCGCCGGGACGCATCGGCCGGATTTCTTCACCTGTCAATTTGCCATCGCCGTTTTTGTCGAGTTTTTTGAGCGCTTTGGTTGCCTGCTGGATTTCCTTCGCGTCAATCTCACCGTCGTTGTTGGCATCCAGTGCGGCCATCAGCGGGGCGCGCATGCCGGGTTGGCCTGGCCTGCCGGGACCGCCTTCCGGACGCTGGCCGCGTGGGCGCTCGCCCTCCGGCGGAGGCGGCAATTCGCCCTGGTCGCCGCGCGGCCGGGGGGCACGCGGATGTTCGTTGTCTTGGGCGGTGGCGTTAAGCGCGGGCGTCGCCAGAGCGAACGCGAGCAACAATGCGGTGCAGTATGTTTTCATAAATTGCTTTCGGGCGGATGTCAGATTCAGACGAGGCGACGCGGGCCAAGGTAACAAATTTTTTAAGGCCACAGTGGCGGTGGGGGGCGGCGATTGGCCCGGGGGCCGCGGGCGTTTGGTCCGCCCGGTGCGCCGGCCATGTTGGGCCCTCCCGGGCGTTTCGAAAAGCTGGCGTCTGGTGTGCCGCGAAACGTGCGGCCGAGGAACGGAAATTCTTCAGTGATGCAATAGTGATAGATGCCAGCGGGAAATTCCGGCGTAACCCCAAAGCGGCCGTTGCACTCGTCGAGGTCGCCGCTGCCGGGAATGTATTCAAAGTCCGCGGTGAAACTTCCATCCGGTAGGCCGCCGGGGCCCGAGGCTCGCTGGCTTTTTTTGAGCTGCCAACTGGAGCGCATTTTCTGCAAGGGAGTTTTGGCGTCCAGAGCCGCGCTGTGGCCGCGGCTGGTGTAAATCGGGAAACCATCGGCGGCCCAGCCCACGAGGAGCATCTTGCCGCTGTCACCGCCGAGCTTGGTCATCAGGCCCGTGGGCAGACCATGGTAATGATAGGCGCCAGTGGGCTGGACGTGGGCGTGGTTTTGGTCGAGGCCGAGGTTGATCGCCCCGCCGATGGCTTCGTAGTTCCAGGCGCGCTGGCCGTTCCAGAATTCACCCGTGCCAGGCTCAAAGGGAACGCCGTTGACGGCGACGCCGAACCACCAACCGCGGGCATCGCGCGGCGTGGTATTCGTATTGGGCGAGATGGGAATGACAAAGGAATAATTCTGGGCCGAAATGGGGTTGGGATTGCCGCGGTTGGGAAATTTACCGGGCACATGATCCGGCACGCCATTGGCCACGATGAGTCGTTCGCCGCCGGTGACCGTGATTTTGACCAGATTTGCGCCTAGTTTGGTCGTGGCGGTGCTGGCTGCCGGATTGGCAGGCTGTGCCAACGCGCCTTGCAGGGCGAGGACGATCACCAGCACAAAAGGTTTAAGTTTCATGACCGCAGCTTAGCAGGGTCAACCTTAAGCGAGGGTGAAGCTGGGAATTCTGCTTGTAGGCGGGCGGACCTTCGTTTATTTCGGGGCCATGACAGAATTGGTCGATACCGTCGCCCCTCCCGCCGCCGAGCCGCAGCGGCGCAAGGGAACGTTGTTGATCGTGGACGACGAAGACGGTCCGCGCATCGCCCTGCAGGTCATTTTCAAGAACGATTACGATGTTTTGATGGCTTCTGATGGCCCAGCGGCGATCAAATTGGCCGAACAGCGCCGCGTGGATGTGGCGGTGTGTGACATCAAGATGCAGGGCATGTCGGGCATTGAGGTGCTGGAACGGCTGAAGTTTGTGGATCCCGGCATCGAAGTCATCATGATGACCGCGTTTGAGACCACGGAAACGATCCGCAAGGCGCTGCAATTGCGGGCGTGCGATTATGTCAACAAGCCGTTTGAGCTCGCGCACATGCGGCGGATTGTCTCGGCGGCGATGCAGCGCAGGACGCTGGAGAGCGAAATCCTGACCAACACCGAAAAACTGCGCGAACTGACCGATGAACTGCAAAACTACAAGGTCGAGCAGCAGATTGCCCAGACCCGCGGGGACATTTACGCCAGCATCATCCACGACATCAACGGGCCGCTGACGGTGATTTCGGGTTTTCTGCAGTTGATCAACCAGCGGATCGGTAACGTGGACCAGTTGGTGGCAAAGGACCTTGATTTTACGCGGGACAAGCTCAAGGTCGTGACCCGGCAAGTAACTAATTGCATCGAGATCTCACGGCGCTACCTACACACCCTCCGGCGTCAAACCGATGATACTGCGCCGCGGGTGAGCGTGGCCCAATTGCTGGCGGACTTGGGACACTTGTTGCGCGTGCATCCCGCGCTGCTGGACAACGATTTCAAGGTGACGCCGATGACAGACGAAATCGGCGTGCGGATGAATGGGACCGACTTCATCCAGTCGGTGCTGAATCTGGTGGTCAACGGCTTCCAATGTACGCCCCAGCCGCACCGGGTGGAAGTGACCGGCGAAGTGCTGGCGGATCCGTTGGATTTGGCCAGGTTTAAGGATACGGCCGAAACCCGGCTGATGAATGTGGAAGGGTTGGACAACACTCCTCCGCTGCTGCGCCTGTCCGTGAGCGATAACGGGCCGGGGATTCCCTTGGATATCCTGCCGAAGATCTTCGACACCTACTTCACAACCAAAGGCCCGCGGCACGGCACTGGGCTGGGATTGAATATCGTGTTGCGCTTGATCAAAGACGCGGGCGGTGCGATGCACGTGCGTACCCGGCCTGGTGACGGCACGACTTTCACGCTTTATGTGCCGGCAGCGGCCGTAGCGAGAGTTTAGCCCACTTCGCCCGGAGTCTGAGCCCAGCAATTCGTTACGACGTGGAGACCTTCTTTGTATCACCGATACTGGGTTGTCTTCCGGATTCGACCGGACGGGTTTCTGCCGAGGCCAAATTATATTGAGCAGATTTGACTCTTTCGCTATCCACTATTCTGGTATCCAACACCATGAGTGACGTAAAATCAGTGGGCAACGACCTGACCGGGGCGGCCTTGGCGCACGACTACAGCTTTTCTGATGAGGTGCGGAGTTTTTGGCGGCGGCTGCCTAACAAGGCGTTGTTTTTCCCGTTGTTGGTTGCCTGGGTGGTGCTGTTTCATTTCCTCGGCAACTCGACCTTGGGTTATGGCGCGACTAGCTCGCTATTCGACTGGATGTTCAAAGCCTACACCACGGATTCACCCGTTGCGGACGATGGCCATGGCGTCATCATGCCGTTCCTAGTGCTCGGTTTGATGTGGTGGAAGCGGGAGCAGCTACTCGCCCAAACCATCCGGATCTGGTGGCCTGGCCTGATATTGGTGTTCGTCGCCACGCTTCTGCATATCCTGGGTTATGTGTTGCAGGAAACGCGGATCATCATCATCGGATTCTTTGGCGGGGTCTACGGCTTGATGGGGCTGGCTTGGGGGCCGGCATTTCTGCGCTCTACGTTTTTTCCCTTCGTGTTGTTTGCATTCATGGTGCCGTTGGGTTCGTTGACGGAAAAGGTCACGTTCCCGTTGCGGCTCTTGGTGACCAAGCTGGTGGTTTTCATCGGCAATTATGGTTTCGGATCGGATGTCGCCGCAGTTGGCACTCAACTCGTGAACCCTACGATGCAGTACCAGTATGAAGTTGCCGTGCCATGCAGCGGCATGCGCAGCCTCATTGCCATTTCCTTGATTGCGATAGTTTACGCGTATGTCGCCATCCGCGGATTCTGGCCGCGGGTTGCCCTATTGGCAGCGGCAGTGCCGCTGGCAGTCATTGGCAACACCTTCCGCATGTTGCTGATTGTGCTGGCGTCGCAATTGGGCGGTCAGAGCTGGGGAAATTACGTGCATGAAGATACTTTCTTCAGCCTGACGCCGTATGTGCCGGCCATCCTTGGCCTGATCTGGTTGGGTGGGAAACTCGAAAAGCGCCAGGGCACGGCGGCGAAAGCAAAACAACCGACGGAAGCCATCGCATGAATCGCAAGCAACTGGTACTTACATGCGCCGCCCTGCTGATCATGGCGGGGGGCGCGTTCGCCCTGGTGCAGATGAAATCAAATCTACGGCTCGGGCAGCCGGGGGTGCTCACGCGGCCGCTGCCTGACAGCCAGAACGTGGAGGTGGTTTTGCCGGAACGCGTGCTGGATTACACCTCGGAGTTTGTGCCAACGGACAAGCTGACGATCTCGGCGTTGCCAGCCGACACGAGTTTTGGGGGCCGACGCTACCAGGGCGCGGATGGCTTTGAATTTCACGGTAATGTGGTGCTGATGGGGACGGATCGCACCAGCCTGCACAAGCCGCAATTCTGTTTGCAGGGCGGCGGGTGGCAGATCGTTTCGATCGAACGCATCACCATTCCAGTGCGTCACCCGTTCGCATACGAAATTCCGGCGGCCAAGATTTTGGTGACCCGACAACATCAGACGGCGGGCGGTCAGACCGAGACGATCAATGGAGTTTATGTTTATTGGTACGTGGCGGACCGCGCGTTCAGCGGCGACCCGGACGGTTGGGACCGGATGTGGTCCATGGCCGGAAAGCTTCTCAAGTCCGGTGAATTGCAGCGCTGGGCCTACGTTGCCTTTCTGGCACCGTGCCGGCCGGGCGGCGAAGAAGCCACCTACGCCCGCCTGCGGGAGTTTCTTTCGGCCGCGATTCCAGATTTTCAGACCACGCAACCGGAGAATGTGATTGCGATGGGAGCCAAATAATGCCTCAACTGTTGTCCCAGACCGGAGCCTCCCGGCCTCCTACAATGGCGGCTGCATCGGTACGGGTAGTAGTTCAATAAGTCGTAGTTTCAGTCGCGATGCTCAGACGCCACCAGCAGATTCGCATGCAGCTCCATCAATTGATGGATGCCTGCCTGTTTGCAATCAGCTTCTGGCTGGCGTATGCGGTTCGCACCCACCCGCTGGTGGTGGCGGAACTGGGTCATGCCGCGCCATTCGAGGAATTTTTCTGGTTTTACCTGATCCTGATTCCCGCCGCTCCGATGGTGCTGGAATCGCAAGGCTTCTATAACCGGCCATTGTTGGGCCCGCGCCGCCCCGTGGTCTGGTCGTTGTTCAAATCCTGCATTTATCTTACGATCGGAATGGTGGTGGTTTTCTATCTGTTCCGAATTGAGCCGGGCCGCGCGGTGATGATCTGGTTTGGTTTCATCTGTTTCAGCTTGGTAATGCTCAAGGAAGAGCTGATGCGGATGGTCTATCGCAGCGAAATGGCGCAGACGCAGTATCGCCGCCGCATTGTGCTGGTGGCCACGACGGACGAATTGCGCCGCCTCCGCCAGCAGGTCTGCAAGGATCAGGATCCGACCGTCGAAATCGTGGCGGAACTGGACTTGAACGAGGCCAAGTCCGACCAGGTGGCGACGCTGTTACACGAGCATTCCGTCAATTGCGTCATTGTGAACGCCCGGCATACGTTCTTCGAAAAGGCCGAAGCCGTGATCAAGGCCTGTGAGATTGAGGGCGTGGAAGCCTGGCTCGTGGCGGATTTCTTCCACACCGAGATTTCGCAGCCGACGTTCGACGATCTCTCCGGCCGGCCCATCATTGTGTTCCGCTCCGCGCCCGGCACCTCGTGGCAGAGCATGTTCAAGTCGGTGTTGGACTTCTTTGGCGCCCTCGTCGGTTTGATGATTTTGTCCCTCATCATGATTCCCGTGGCGATCATCATCAAGCTCACCTCCCGCGGTCCGATCCTGTTTTGCCAGCAGCGCGCGGGGCTGAACGGCTCGCCCTTCAAGATGTATAAGTTCCGCACGATGGTCTCCAATGCCGAGCAATTGAAGGCGGAACTGGCCACGCTCAATGAAATGAGCGGACCGGTTTTCAAGCTCACCAAGGACCCACGCATCACGCCCATTGGCAAATGGCTGCGCAAATGGAGCGTGGACGAGTTTCCGCAGCTTTTCAACGTGCTCCGCGGTGAAATGAGCCTGGTCGGGCCGCGCCCGTTGCCCGTGGACGAGGTGCGGCGCTTCGACGATGTGGCCCATCGGCGACGGCTCAGCGTGAAACCAGGCCTCACCTGTCTCTGGCAGGTCAGCGGTCGCAACCAGATTTCCGATTTCCGCGAATGGGTGCGGCTGGATTTGCAATACATCGACAACTGGTCCCTGTGGCTCGACTTCAAAATCATGCTCCGCACCATTCCCGTGGTCCTGATGGGCCGGGGCGCGAAATGAATTTTCACTGCCCGTTCAATCCGAAACTATTGAACTGCTGCCGCCTCCCGTGCCAACAGCTTGAACCCGCAACTCACCAATTAGGCGGCGGAGCTATCGCGCGAGGTCAAAATCATCCATGAAGAAGCAACCACCTACGTCTGTCATTACCGGGGCCGCCGGCTTTCTTGGTTCACATCTGACCGATCTGTTGCTCGCCCGCGGTCATCGCGTTATCGGCATTGATAATTTCATCACGGGCAGCGTGGACAACATATCCCACCTGGCGGGCAACCGGAATTTCCGATTCATCGAGCAGGACGTGACCGAATTTTTGTTTCTGCGTGAATCCGTGCACTACGTCTGGCACTTTGCCTCGCCGGCGAGCCCGGTGGATTACCTCGAGTTTCCGATTCAAACCTTGAAAGTCGGGTCGCTGGGCACGCACAAAGCGCTGGGACTGGCCAAGGAGAAAAATGCCCGGTTTCTCATTGCTTCCACGTCGGAGATTTACGGTGACCCGCTCGTGCATCCGCAGGTTGAGGAGTATTGGGGCAATGTGAACACCATCGGTCCGCGCGGTTGCTACGACGAGGCCAAGCGATTTTCCGAGGCGATGACCATGGCCTATCACCGCCAGCACGACGTCGCCACCCGCATCGTGCGTATCTTCAATACGTATGGTCCCCGCATGCGGTTGCACGACGGCCGCGTGGTGCCGGCGTTCATCAGCCAGGCGCTGACGAACAAACCCATCACCGTTTTTGGCGACGGCAAACAGACGCGCAGCTTTTGCTATGTGTCAGACCTCATCGAAGGCATCTACCGGCTGATGATGAGCGACTACGGTTTGCCGGTAAACATCGGCAATCCCACTGAACTCACCATGCTGCAATTCGCCGAGGCGATCATCAAAGCCACGAAGTCCCGCAGCCGGATCATTCACAAGCCGTTGCCGCAGGATGATCCGAAACAACGCCGACCGGACATCACCAAGGCGCGGAAGCTGTTGCGTTGGGAGCCGAAGGTGACGCTGGCGGTGGGGATGATGAAGACCATCGCCTACTTTCGTGGGAAGGTGTAGTCGAGAATTCCGCGCGTGACTTCGCGCGGAAGTCATGGAAGATTTTCCGGCGCATGAAAACACTCAATTTGATTTGCACGTTTACTTTGGCGCTGGGCCTGTCGGCCACGGCGCAGAACGATCCCAAGCCGGAGGCCAAACCCGAGGCGAAACCAGAAGCTAAGGCGGGCGAGAAGAAAGCCGAAGCGACACCCGGGTTTTCCGATCCCGCGAAGCTGACCGAAAAGGCGCCCGAGACTTTCAAGGCGCAGTTTGACACCACCAAAGGCAAGTTCACCATTGAAGTCACCCGCTCCCTGGCGCCCAATGGTGCGGACCGTTTCTACAATCTCGTCAAGTCCGGTTACTTCAGTGACATCGCATTCTTCCGCGTGATTCCCGGTTTCATGTGCCAGTTTGGAATTCACGGAGATCCCGCCGTGTCGGCCAAGTGGCGCGCGGCGAACATGTCCGATGATCCGGTCAAGGGCAGCAATACGCGCGGCACGGTCACGTTTGCCACCGCCGGGCCAAACACCCGCACGACGCAGTTGTTCATCAATTTCGGCGACAATGCCGGCCTGGATGGCCAGGGCTTCTCGCCCTTCGGCAAGGTGGTTGAAGGCATGGACGTGGTGGACAAGATCAACAGCGAATACGGCGAAGGCGCGCCCCGGGGTCGCGGGCCGCACCAAGGCCGGGTTCAAAGTGAGGGCAACGCTTACTTGAAGAAGGAATTCCCGAACCTCGATTACATCAAGTCGGCGACCATTGTCACCGGCGCGAAATAATTTCCCCTCACCATAGATTGATTATGAGCGAAGTTGCCATCATCACCACGTCGGAAGGCGAAATGGTGCTCGAATTCTGGCCGGACGTTGCGCCGGGACACGTCAAGAATTTCAAGGACCTCGCCAATAAGGGATTCTACGACGGCACGTGCTTTCACCGCGTCATCAAGGAATTCATGATCCAGGGCGGCGATCCCAACACGAAAGACGAGGCGAAGAAGTCCACCTGGGGCACGGGCGGACCGGGTTACCAGATCAAGGCCGAGTTCAACGACAAGGCGCACACCCGCGGCGTGCTTTCCATGGCCCGGTCCAACGATCCCAACTCCGCTGGCTCGCAGTTTTTTATCTGCCACGGCGACCCGCGCTTCCTCGACCGCCAGTACACCGCGTTTGGGCAGTTGATCAAGGGCGACGACGTTTTGGAGAAGATTGCCACCACGCAGACCGGTCCCCGCGATGTTCCCGTGAAGCGCATGAACATCGTCAGCATCAAGATCGCGCCGGCCAGCGCGGGAAAGTAAGCAATTGGCATTTGCCGTAGGCGCGAATGAGGCCGGCGCTTCATTCGCGCTTTTGCTTTTGACCCATGGAACTTGAACAACTCGCGCAAGCTCTGGTTAGACTTGGTTGTCCCACGGAGAAATCCGCCGAGATGGCCGCCCAGCTCGACAAGCGCGCCCGCCAGCTGGCGGAGACCAAAGGCCGGACCTATGAGGAAGCGCTGGCCCATCTGCTGGGGTTGATGCGCCAAGGGTGGGCGGCGCAGGAAAAAGGCGTGTGATATTTTTGATTTACGATTTACGATGGCCGCGGTTCGCCGCGCACATCGACAATTATTCATAAATCAAAAATGATCCAACCCTGGCCCAAACTCAGTTCGCAGCCGCGCGGCAAGTTCACCGTGTTTTCCATCCGGGAAGATCGCAAGGTCTCGCCGCGCACCGGCCGCGAGCATGATTTTGTGGTGCTCGATTGTGTGGATTGGGTGAACGTGATCGCGCTCACGTCCGATCAGCAGCTGGTTCTGGTCGAACAGTTCCGGCACGGATCGGAGACCGTCGAACTGGAGATTCCCGGCGGCGTAATGGATCCGCACGAAACCGATCCGGTGGTCACGGCCGTGCGCGAATTGCGCGAGGAAACCGGTTACGAAGGTCGCCAGGCCCGGCTCCTCGGCACCATCCGGCCCAATCCGGCGATCATGAGCAATCGGTGTCACACGGTGCTCATTGAAGATTGCCGGCTTGTGCATCCCGTGGCGTTTGATCATGGCGAGGACATTGCCACGCGCCTTTTGCCGGCGGAAGAAGTTGTCCGCCAGGCCGCCGCCGGCGCGATTCAGCATTCACTCGTTGTCGTGGGACTTTTTCTCTACGACCAATGGCGCCGCGGGCAGTTACCCCCGTGACGTAAAGCGGCTTCAGTGTTGGGCAAAGAAATCCAGTACCGCGCGGCTGAATGCATCCGGCGCTTCCAGCTGCATCCCGTGACTGATGCCGGGAATCACCACCTCGCGGGCGTTCGGGATGGATCGGGCCAGAGTTTCGGCAGTCATCCGAAAGAACGACGGCGTCTGCTCGCCACGCAGAACCAGCGTCGGCGACTGAATCTGGGAGGCGTGGCCAGATTGAAACTGGCCATTGCTCATGCCGTTGAGCATCGGCTCGATCGTGTGAGCGTTGGCCAGCATCACGCGGCGCGAGAAGCCGGTGATTTTTTCCGCGCCACCCGGGCCCATGATGACGTTGAGGTATTCGTTCAGCGCGTGCTCGATCTTTCCTTCGCGAATCAAGGGGGCGACGTGGGTCACCGCGGCGGCGGATTGCGCTAGCGCCATGGCCCCTTCGCGTTGCGTGAGCAGCAGGGTGAACAAGGACGGCTCCGCCAGTACCAGGCTGCGCACCAGTTGCGGGCACATCAACGCGACGACGGCGCAAATCGCGCCGCCATAGGAATGGCCCACCAACCGCACCGGCGAATTACCCAGCGCCTGAATCAAGGCAACCAAATCGCGCGCGTGAGATTCAACGGTGTAAGTAGTGCCCGGCGGAATCTGCGTGGCCGGATAATGCCCGCGACGGCTGTAGGTAATGACTTCGTAGCCTTTGGCCAGGCGGGGTAATTGGTTTTCCCAGGTGCGCAAGTCCCCCACGGCACCGTGGACTAGAATGACCATCGGCCCGGTGCCGCGTCGGGCGTGGGCAAATTCCACGCCGTCGATAGCCAGTGTCCTCATGCTTCCCCTTTTGTCCGACGGACCGGTTACTTGCCGGCGGTCTGCCGGACGTGTTCCTTCTTTTCTTCCAATTCGGCTTGGAGCCGTTTGCGATCCAGCTGGAGCTGCTGGCGAAGCCTCTCCTCACCTTCGAAATCTCCCGCTGCCGCGGACTTCGCGATCTCTTCTCCCAGCGTCAATTCGCGTTCGGCGATCCGAGCGGCGTAACGGGAGTCGAGTTCGGCCAGTTCCTTTTTTTGGGCCGGGCTGAGTTTGACCGGGGGCGACGTCTTGGCCAATCGCTCCATGGCGAGTTCGTAAGCTGATTTCATGTGACGGATTCTCTTGAGAAACGCGCTCCCTTACTTCTTCTTCCACGGCATGTCCGGGAATTTCTCCGGCAACTTTACGGGCGCCGGCTTGGGCTTGGCGAGTTCCAATTCCGGATCGATGGGCGCAGTGGAACCTGGTGTGGCGGTGTCTTCGCGCCACGAAGCAATCCGCGCTTGCAGTCCATGATGCTCGGCCTTCACCTTGTCGCCGGCCTTCATATAGAAAAGGGAGAGGTTGGTGTGGGCGAGTTGTTCCTTCGGCTTGAGCGTCTCGGCCTTGTGTCCCTCGGCGATCGCGGTGGTGAAATCCCCCTTCCGGTAATAAGCCATGCCGAGCGATAATTGCGCATCGAAATGGGCCGGCTCCTGCGCGAGAATGGCCTTTAACGTGGTGATGGCCCGATCGTAATCGCCGCTGCTGAAGGCGAACATCGCGTCGTCGTATTGTTCCTGAAAGTTTACGTTCACCCGGGTGTCACGCTAACCCATCTGCTGCCAGACGCGCAAGGCGGGTTGTCCTGCGATACGGGTTTCGCTAAGCTGGGCGTCCGGCTACGGCTGGATATCATGAACAACTTGCAACCTGGAGCGGCCCTTTGAGCGTGCCCATCAAACTGCTTTCCACTGATTTCGACGGCACTTTGTTTGCCGAATTTGAGCAACCGCCCATCGCGCCCGAGATGATCCAGCTCATCAGCGAGTTGCAGGCGGCCGGCGTGAAGTGGGTGATCAATACGGGCCGGGAGATGGCGAGCCTTATGGAATCGCTGGCCCGCGCGCGCGTGAGTATCCAACCGGACTATCTCGTGCTGGTCGAGCGGGAGATTTACGTGCACGACGGTGTGCGATATGCGCCGTTGCACCCATGGAACGAGCGGTGCGCCCGGGATCATCAGCAGCTGTTTGCCCGCGTGCGGACGGATGTGGCGCGGTTGACCGACTGGGTGAATCGACGATTCAAGGCGACAGTGTATGAAGACCCATGGTCGCCATTTTGCCTCATCGCCGGCAACAACGGGGATGCGGACACGATTCACAATTTTCTGGAAGAATACGCCGCCGGCATTCCCGAACTGACAGTCGTGCGTAATGACGTATACGCCCGATTCAGCCATGTAGCATACAACAAAGGCACGGCGCTGGCCGAACTGACCCGGCAACTAGGTCTGACGCCGGCTAACGTGTTGGCAGCTGGGGATCACTTGAATGACCTGCCCATGCTCAAGACTGAGTATGCTCGGGCCTTGGTTTGTCCGGCCAATGCAGTTCCTTCTGTCTCCAAACAGGTGACCGCTCAGGGGGGATTTATCAGCGCCCGGAGCTGTGGTTTAGGCGTCGCGGAAGGGATCCGTCACTACCTGCGTCCCGCCATACCCAACAACTAAGTCGAATTGCGCCTCGGCAGTAAATTATGATAACTTATCAAACCGGGCGACTGAGCCGGCGTTCTGTATGATTTGCGCGTAACATGTTGTGGGAATGGTGGATAAACTCAGCATTAGAAATTGACACTCTTGGTTCGACTGATAGTGTGACAAAGCAACGGTGTTCTCGAAACTCGACCACTGCGGTTTCCCCGCCCTGCATGATCATCTATTTTTTGAACTGACATTTCATGAGCGAAGCAACTTTGACCCCTCAAACGGCGGGCGGCTCTCCAAAGAAATCCAAGATTTCCGAGGCAGTCATCCGCATTGCCGGTAATTCACAGGACGGTATTCAAGCGATCGGCGGCTTTCTCGCCCGCCTGGCCGGACGCAGCGAGCAGGAAGTCATGACCTTCATGACCATTCCATCGACGATTTCCGGCGGACCATCCATTTTCCAGGTTCGCATCGGCTCGGGGGAAGTATTGAGTTCCGGCGATGAAGCAGACGTGCTGCTGGCGTTCTACCAGCACTCCTACGAGGGGCACATCAACTCCCTGCGCAAAGGCGGCATCGTGCTGTATGACGCCGACCATGTTGAGCCCAAGGAGGAGTGGAAGAAGGATTACCACCACTTGGGCATCAAGATTTCGTCGCTCACCGTCGAAGCCATCGGCGGTACCGCCAAGGACAAGGGCAAGAACATCTTCTCACTCGGCCTGATCGCCCGGATGTTCGACCTGAACGTGCCGAAGCTGGAAAAGCTGGTAGAAGAACGCTTCACCGGCAAAGACCCCAGCGTGGCCAAGACGGCGCTCTCGGCGTTCCACGCGGGCTACGGATATTCGGTGGATTCCGTGATTAATACGTTCCAGTTCGTGGAAAGCCGCAAGCACGAAACCGCACAGGTGGTGATGAACGGCAACGAAGCGCTCGGCTACGGGCTCATTGCGGCGGGCGTGCGATTCGGCGCTGGCTACCCGATCACTCCGTGGTCGGATATCATGGAATTGTTGCGTCGCGAACTGCCGAAGTACGGGGGCGCATTCATTCAGTGCGAAGACGAAATCGCCTCCGTTTCCATGGCGATCGGCGCCAGCTACGCGGGCAAACTGGCCGTCACGGGCTCCAGCGGTCCTGGCATCTCGCTCAAGAGCGAAGCTATCGGCTGGGCTATCAATGCTGAAGTGCCGTTGATCGTCGTGGATATCCAGCGCGGCGGACCGTCCACGGGCATGCCGACGAACATCGAACAGTCCGACCTCTTTATTGCCTGCTTCGGCAGCCACGGCGACGCCCCGCGCGTTGTGCTCGGGCCGTCCTCGGTGGAAGATTGCTTCTACACCGCCATCGAAGCGGTGAACATCGCTAACAAATACAACGTGCCCGTGCTGATCGTGAGCGATCAGGCCATCGCCACGCGCATTGAGGCTTTTGGCGAACCGAAGCTCGAAAAGCTTTGCCAGGACATCTCCCCGGACTTATCACCGGTCGCCGATCACAAGCCTTATGACCTGTCCACCCCGGACAGCACCGTCAAGCGGGTGGTGCCCGGCACTCAAATTCTTAGCGGAAAGTATCCGATTGCGACGGGACTCGAGCACGATGAGATGGGCCATCCCACCGGATCACCGAAACTGCACATGGCCATGACGGCCAAACGCCGGAAGAAATTGCAGGCGCTGGCAGCCTCCCTGCCGCTGCCCAAGGTCTATGGTCCGCCCGAGGGCAATGTGTTGCTCGTGGGCTGGGGCTCGACCGACGGCGTCATCCGCGAAGCCGTGGATCGCTCGCGCGCCGCCGGTGACAGCGTTTCCAGCCTCACAATCCGGCATTTGAATCCGCTTCCCAACGGCTTGGAAAACATTTTCTCCGGCTTCCATCACGTGTTCGTCGTGGAGACGAATGATGAAGGTATTTACGGCTACGGGGGCCAGTTGTGCACGTTGTTGCGCGCCCGTTTCACCGATCCGAAAATCCGCGGTATCAACAAGACGGATGGCCTGACTTGGAAGGTCAAAGAAGTCATCGAACGCACGAAGGCCCTGCTTAACGGGAACAAGGCCTAAACCCTTTTTATCGAATTTTGACATGAGCCAGACCATTTCCACCACTCCCGCGCCAACTACGAGCACCGCCACGTCGGCGGAACGCAAGCCGCTCACAAAGAAAGAACTCGCTGCCGACCATCCGACTTGGTGTCCAGGCTGCGGCGATTTTTCTGTCCTCGCGCTCTATTTCAAGTTGATCGAGAAGGCGAAGCTGCATCACGAGAAGTTTACGACTGTCGCGGGCATCGGCTGCTCGAGCCGGTTTCCGTATTTCGTTCAGGCCCACGGTGCGCATTACATCCACGGTCGCGCGTTGGCCTTTGCCAGTGGCGTTTCCTTGAGCCGGCCGGATCAACACGTGTTCGTGTTTGGTGGCGACGGCGACGCGTTTTCCATTGGCGGCAACCATTTCAATCATACCGCGCGCAAGAACATCAAGATGAGCTACGTGGTCATGGACAACTGGGTTTATGGTCTGACCAAGAAGCAGACCTCGCCCACGTCACCGCTTGGCTTCAAGAGCAAGACGGACCAGTGGGGTGCGGTGGATCAGCCGATCAATCCGATGAAGCAGGCGATTTCGGCTGGCGCGACGTTTGTGGCCCGCACCACTCACACCAATCCGAATCACGTCCTCCAGATGATGGAAGCCGCGATGGCACATGACGGTTTCAGCTTCATTGAATGCCTGAGCGAATGCGTGGAATTCTATGAAGGCGCGTTCGATGCCAGCAATCCCCGTAAGGGCGGGGTATTCAACCTGGTGCCCGCCGAGCATGATGTCACCGATGAAACCGCCGCCTACAAACTGGCGGGCGAAGCATTTCCGGGTCACTTCGGCGTGTTCTACAAGGTGAATCGGCCGACCAAGAACGCAAAGGAGCAGGAGATCATTACCAGTTACCGCTCCAAGGTCGCCGGTCAGAAAGATTGGCAGATTCTCCAGAAGACTTTCGACCGCCTGAAGTAAGCGGCGGATCAAAACGCGAATTCAAACCCCGGCTTCGCGCCGGGGTTTTTGTTTTCTAGCCAGAAACTTAATTCGCGTGCTTGCGCAACAACGTCGCCACGCCCGCTTCGGTCAGGTAGCCCGGATGACCTTCGAATCGCACGACGCCGCTCGGATCAATGAGCAACGCGTGTGGGATGCCGCGCACCGCCAGGGTCTTCTGCATCCGAGCCTGTGTGTCGATGGCCACGGCGTAATTCATCTGCGGCGACTTCATGGCTTTGACATCGGATTCCTTCTCGTTGGAAAGGCCGACGACCACCAGCTGGTCGCCGAATTTCTTCGCCAAACTGTTCAGATGCGGAATGGACTGTCGGCACGGTCCGCACCAGGTCGCCCAGAAATCCACCAGCACGAACTTGCCGTTGGTGTCCGGCGCCGCCGTCAGCCACTTTTCGACCTCCAGCGGCGGGGCGGGCTGCCCCTTGACGGACTTGGCGGAAATATTGCCCACGTGAATTTCTTCATCCACCTCCGTAGCCGCGGGCGGTTCGACTTTCTTGACGACTGGCTTCTCGGCCGCCGCTTGGCGCGCGTAAGCGGCGCTGTCGGCGGCTTGTTTGCGGGTGATGTCACCCGCTTTGACCGGGTCATACTTGAACCGCTTCTGCAATTCCGGCTCCAAGTCGCGCAACTTGGCGTTGGCCAGGCCGAGCGAATGCTTGAAATTCACGTCTGTCGCGGACACGGACAGGATGGAAACGTTCGAGTAGGTCTGCCCCGGCGTTTTCAACACCGGCAGATTCAAGTCAGATTGCGCCAGCAGTGTGGCACCCATGGTCAACCCCCAGGCGAGCAAAAGCGATCGCATGCCGCCTCGTATGCCTCCCGCGCCCGGGTTTGGCAAGCCGGCATTTGGTGAAAAACTTGCGGCGGGTCGGCGCGGCAGCGAAACTCCCGGGCACGATGTGCGCTCATGAAACCTGAATCCGATAAGCCGCCCAAACTCCGCATGGCCCGGGTGGATTCGCCCGAGCAGATTGCCCGGCAGCTGGAACGCGAGCAACGCACGGTAAATCGCGACCGCGAATTCGGCCTCGAACAATCGCTGGCCGGATTTCGGGTGGGTTCGGTCAAGGCGCTGAACGCCGTGCCGCTCACGCGCGGAATCGAGGATCTGGTCACTTTCACCACCCCGGCCCGGCTCGCCGAGATGCTGCGCGCCGACGAGCTGGACGCCGCGCTGGTCAGCATTGTCGAGCCCCTGCTGACCGATCGTTACGACATCCTTGACGGCATTGCCGTGGCCTCGCTGGGGGAGGTTCGCAGCGTGTTCCTCGCCCACCGCCAGCCGCTCGAACAAGTGCGGGAGGTTTATTGTGACCCGGCGTCCCTCACGAGTGTCATGCTGCTGAAAGTGCTGCTGGCCGAGCGCGGGCTGCGGCCCGAGTTCAAGAAACTGGAGGATTACGGCGCGGCCAAAGACCAGGATTACGTCCTACTCATCGGGGATCAGGCCTTGGATTTCGCGTTTGGCTCGCCAGCGCATGAAATCTTTGATCTGGGCGCGGCGTGGTATGAATTGACCGGGCTGCCGTTTGTCTACGCCGCGTGGGCGCTGCGCCGCGGGATCGAGACCAGCGAACTGCGCCGGGTGCTCCAGGAGACGAAGGATTTCGGCATGGATACGCTGGACCAAATCATTCGCAATCGCCCCGAATACACTGAAGAATTTCGCAAGGATTACCTCGGCTGGCACATTCATTTCCATCTCGGCAGCGACGAAAAGCGGGGCATCGCTAAGTTTATCGAACTGATGCGCAAGCACGGGTTCGGGCCGGTGTTCGAGCCGAAGTTTGTGAACTAGGCCGCGTCTTAATCGTAGTCTCGCTCATAATCTTAATCCTCCCGCGGAGTAAGAGTAAGATTAGGATTAAGATTAAGAACAGAGTCGCTTTACAGCCCGAGCGCTCGTCGTTAGAGTCGCCGCATGGCTTCTCAATACGACGCGACTGAGTTTGTGGACACGGAAACCCATCAGCACAAATCGCCTTACGCCACCGCCACCTCGCTGGCGGGCGCGATGCAGCGCGCGCCCACGCGCGAGGAAGTGGACATGAAAGTCACCGAAGCGCAGCAAAAGCTCGCCGAGCTGAAGCGCGCGCAGGAGGAACTCGAACGCGAACGCGCCGCGCTCGAGGAATTGCGCCGGCGCCAGGCTGAATTTCAGACCGGTCGCCAGGAAATGGTCCATCACCTGACGCGCGGACTGGGTCTGCTCGAGGAAGCCGAATTCACCGCCCGCCGCGACGCCGAGCAGATGGCCAAGACGATTGGGGATTTTCGCGAGGCGCTCGTGAAGGTGGAATCCATTCACGAGGAAGCCTGGAACAAGGACAGCTTTAACGTGGAACTGACCCGTGCTCTGACCGCCATCGAGAACGCCCGCATGGAATGGAACTCCGCGCGCCTGAAGTTTCCCGTGCTCTCGGGCAAGCTCGCCGAAACAACGCCGGAGAATGAGGCTAATCAAAAGCCGCCGTCGCTACTGGCGCAACAAGATTTCGCATCGCTGTGCAAACTGGGACTCGCGCTGACTTGGCCGTTGGCCGTAGTCGCTACGCTCGCACTGGGAGTGCTGGTGGTCCTGCTGCTGCGCTGACGGAGGCGACATGCGAAGGCCGCTCGCGCGATTATTAATTGGCTGGCTGATGATGTTTGGCGGTGGCTGTTTGATGGTGGAGAGCGCGTTGGCGGACTCGCGGACCACGGGCCGCGTGGTGCCAGTGGTGCTGGCGGTTGGCGGATTCACCCTGGCAGTGCTCGGCGTCATCCTCCGGCGCGCCGCCACGAGACGGTCGCAATCCTGATTTCCCCGACATGGCTTGGCGCAAGAAAAAACCTGATCCCATCACCGAGCGCGCCCGCGACTTGAACGCGGAGATCGCGTCGCTCGAAGCGGAGATCAAGCGGCTCGACTCGAAGTTGAGCCGGGGCGCCGGCCAGTCAAAATCGGCGACCGGTGTTTCACCCGGCACCGCGGCGAGTCCGCGAGGTGTGAGTGAGGTGCTGGAGGAATCGCCGCCGCCGCCGACGCGGCACGAGCCGGTGTTCGAGGAGGTGCATCGAGTGACGCTGTCTCCCCAGCCGGAAGTTTCCAATACGCCGGAGCATTACAACGAGCACGGACTGCGGAAGTTTGATCTGCCGGCGTTTTGGCGGCGGCTCTGGGGGAATTTCCAAGGACCCACCACCAGTAATCCCAAGCTGGTGAGTTATCTCGCCGCCGGCGGCATTCAGGGCCTGAGTCCGTTGCGCCGCGAGCGCCGCGTGGCCCGCAACCGGTTTATCGTGCTAGTGACGTTTCTCTTTCTGGTGCTGTTGGGCATCCTGATTGTGCACATGCGGGCCAAGTGACTTAGAGACTGAGGCACAGCCTAAGACAGCACAGATGAAAGCAGCTGAACCCATCGTGTCGTTGACCATTGAGACTGGTGACGGTGAGTTTGTAGCGCACTACTCAGCCAATGGGCTCGCCGGTTTGAATTTTCCCAAGGATGCAAAGCCTGCTGCAGAACTGGCAAAAGGCTCAATTGATTCCACGATTGCCAGCTGGCATCGGCGCACAGTTGCTGCGGTGCAGAATGTATTGGCCGGGCGTGCCACTGGCCCACTGCCGCCGTTGGATTTGTCCGCCGGCACAGAGTTTCAATGCGCAGTGTGGCGGGCAATGCAACGAATCCCGGCCGGCCACACGCGCAGTTACGGAGAACTCGCCGCGGACATTGGCAAACCGAAAGCCGTCCGCGCAGTGGGCGGCGCGTGCGGGGCGAATCCCATTCCGTTGCTGGTGCCTTGTCACCGCGTGCTGGCTGCGGGTGGAAAGATCGGTGGATTCTCCGGAGGATTGGATTGGAAGCGCAAGTTGTTGGCGCGGGAAGAAGTGACGGTGCGGAGCTAGGGCTTCGCCGTTGGTGTTGCCTTCGCCAGCAAGCGTTGTTTGCGCATCACCATCAACATCGCGCAACCGCCGATAAACCCGAAGCCTGCCATCGTCGGATACCACACACTCCAGCCGTATTTATCGATCAACCGGCCGGTCAGCGGCAGCGCGATGGCGGTGCCGTAGTATTGAAAGGAATCAATCACACCCGTCGCGAAGCCGGCCATCTTGCGTCCGCCAATATCCATTGGGGCCGCAGCGCCGACGATGGCGTGCGTGGAATTCGCCGTCAGTGAGACCAGGATCAGGAACAGGCAGCCGAGGAAAATTCCGCTGGGGGTCGGCCCGACGATGCCCATGTAAATCACCATCGCGGCGCAGAGGATCACGAGGCTTTCGACATAATAGAGCGTCATGGCCACCGGTGAGCGATGGCCCTTGAAAAGTTTGTCGGAAACCCAGCCGGCCGTGAACGAACCGAACACCGCGACCATCGGCATGAGGTTCATCGTGTAGAAGACCGCCGGCGGCTTCTTTTCCAGGTCGAGGTGCAATTGTTCCACGAAATACAGGACTGCCAGCTGGTCTGAACTGTTCCGCACGGCACCGGTGCAGGCATATGCCAGCGCATAGAACCAGACTAGCGGATGCGTGAAGATGGTGATGAATGATTCCTTGAGACTGGCGCGGACGCCCTCGCCGCTCTTGCCATCGTCATCGGTAACGACGCCAGGATAGCCGGCTTGCTCCGGTGCTTCCTTGGGAATCAAAACCAGCAGAATGGCCATAACCGCCGTGAAGAGTGGTGGAATCCGAAACATCCAACGCCAATCGCCCTGGGCCACCGTCCACGTGCCAATGGCAAAGCCCGCGAGGATGATCGGCGCGAGATTGTTGATGGCGAACTGGCCGGACTGGATCATGAAGCCAAAGATGCCGGCAAACGTGCCACGTTCGTCGCGGTTGAACCACGCGGCGTTGATTTTCACCATGCCCGGCGCGCCGAAGGACTGGAACCAGCCGTTGAGCAGCCAGATCAGCGCCATCGTGGAAAAAGTGCCGACGAACGACGCGAAGCCGAACACCAGATTGAGAACGATGGTGCCAACGGCGCCGATGAACATGGCGGTCTTGCCGCCAATGCGGTCGGTCAGCAGGCCGTTGACCAGCTGGCCCGTGCCATACGCGATGGACCAGACGCTGAGCATGTCCGTGATCTGGCTCTTGGTGAAACCGAACTCCTCGACCATGCCCGGCGTGGCGAAGCGGAAATTATAGCGGCACATGTAGTAGGAGGCGTACATGGAGCCGAGGATGAACCAATTGAGACCGCGCCGTGCGCGGAAGCCCGGGGGATAAACATGGCGACCGAAAGGCGCGGCGGTGGTGGGCGTCATGAGTTCAGGGTCGGCCGAACCGGGCGGCCAAATCGCGCGCCAGCTAAACAGAGGGTTTGCGACAGGTCAAAGGCTTTTCCTGAATTCCAGTCGCGCAAAACGGAGCCGGAATCATGATGGAAATCTTCTTGCCGCCCGTGAAGGAGCCGGAGATTAGACGGGATGAATTGACCAGGCAAACCGTCCGGGGTGGCGCTAATCTTGCACGCCAGATGTCGCGTTCGCAGGTTGGGATTGGCGGCCTGCCGGACTCGCAGGCCCGCCGCCAGTGGGTCTTTCGTGGTATAAGACCGGACTGTTTTTTTGTTGCTTCCGCGAAGCAGCGGTGCAAGATGGAGACGAACCAGAACTGCAAACCGTGACCCCCACGATGAAGATGCGTGACTGTATTTGATTCGATGGTCGCCCAGAATTTGTCGAGGTGCGCAGTGTCAAAACCCAACAGTTGAAGTTGAAACCATGAAGACCTCACCCAGCCTTCGAATTACGTGCCAACTTGCCATCGCGCTGGCCTTGACCGCGTTTTGTCCCCAGAGTACCCACGCTCACACGTACGCTTCCGGCATCACCGGCACGAACGGCGCCGGTAACGTGTCATTCATTTTGAATGAGGACGGCGCCAACGTCACAATCGTTTATGATGACGGCACGACCAATGCAACCTATAACGGCGTGGGCACCTGGCCCAAAGGCACGCAGACTTTCGCTCTCGGCGCTCATGCCGGCTTCAGAATCATTTGCTACAAACAGGGGAGCGGAAACCCCTCCATCATCAGCACCGACACCCATACCAACTCGGTTTGGATTTCGCCCCGAGGTGTGGCTGTAAACAAGAATCCCGCGATTGGCAGGAATTTTGGCCAGCTCGTCGTTGGCAATGCCGCTGTCGGCACGAATGCCAGCGGCCCCAAAGGTATCGGCTTGTATCTGCTCAACGCCGACCAGACTTTCGTCAAAGGGCCTATCGGGACCAACGCCTTTGGGACCAACTTCTTCTCTGGCGGAGGGAATGGCCCATGGCGGGTCCGTGCCAACGATGATGGCACGTTCTTGGTAAACGATTTCTCCACAGCTAACGCGTCACTTTTGCAGTTCAGTCCTGACCTGAGCAGTTCCAACCTGGTGCTAGGGATAATCGGTCAAACTGCGGCTGCGGCGGCCGGAATTCACGGCGATTTCTTTGGCTGCGGCATTATGAAAGGGTCATTGGCGCAGGGAAACCTGGTCCTTTATACGTTCGATTCCGGCATGGGCACGCCAGGCGATACCAACTGCATCAAGGGACCGCTGACCAGCCCCGGTTCGTTTAATTGCGTCTTCAGGTACGACATCGGTTCAGGCCCGCTGCCTTGGAACAAGCGACCTGACTACGCCTACACATTTGGTCTGGACGGTATCGCCGGGCTGCGCACGGAGGGTGATGTCGGAAATGATGGCAAAGTCTATTGTGCATTCGGTCGGGCAAATGCCTCCAATCCCAACCTCCAGATTCTTGGACCGTTGTTCACCACCAATGGGATCACCGGTGACCCCGTTAATGGCGATAGGCAACTAGCCGCTCAAAGCCCTACTAACTGGCTTTACACTGGGGGTGTTACTCCTCCCTTCAACAATCCGCCCGCAGGGGCAGCGAATGATCCCTGGGCTGGTAATCGGGGTAGCGGTGTAAATGGCGGGACTTACGGCGGCGTCAGAGTTTCGCCGGATGGTCAGCTTATCGCCTCGGTTGACATCAATAATGGCGTAACGCTCGCCAGCCTGACAAACGGCATTCCGAACGACGGCACCATTTTCGCAATAGACCAGGGAAACTTTCCATACACCGCGCCTGCCGGCATTACGGGACTTGGCGCCGAAACGGGGAACTCCCGCGGGTTAGATTGGGATCCAGCGAACAACCTCTGGGTAATCAGTTCAGGACAGGCTCTCTTGCGCTGTTTTTCTCTCGGGTTGACCACAACTTGCATCACCAGCAACGACTGGACCGGCACTAATGGCACATTCAAGTTGGTCCTGCCCCCTGTCAATGCTTCCATCGCCACCGTTAATCCGACCGCGTCCCAGAATTATGTCAACAACAGCGTAAACGCCGGCACACCGATTCCCGGCGTGCTCCGGATCAGCTTGAATACGAATAACACAACTGCCGTCGGGCCAACCCTTGTTGGTTTCGTTCGCACCGGCACGGCAGTGGGCCCGAGCGGAATGATCGCTTCCATCACTGTTACCAATGGCGGGTCTGGCTATACGAATGCCCCGACTGTGACGTTTACTGGTGGTGGTGGCAGTGGTGCGACAGCGACGGCAGCAATCTCCGGTGGTGGCGTCGTGACCAATGTGACGATAACTTCACCTGGTAACGGTTATACGGCCCCGCCGACAGTCGGATTCACTGGTGGCGGCGGTACCAACGCCGGTGCCACTGCCACCCTCGCGCTCGGGGGCACTACTGCGAATTATGTCATAAACACGAATGAGACCCCTAACGGTGTCACGATTACGCCCAACGGCGTGCTTTTCCCGGCGGGCGTTTTCTCCGGCTCGAATGGCCCAAATTGGAACGTGGATGTCAAAATCATACCTACCCCGATTCCCGTGAGCGGCCCGTCGTTGACCGTCAATGTCCGACTGCTAAGTGGCACGAATCAATCCGCCGCGGCCCCGCTGAATGGAACCATCACCATCCTCAATACGGGACCGCAGTTACTCCAATTGTCTGCGGCTGCGCCTGCCACCTTGGGAGGCATGAACCGAGGAATCCCTAACGACTACGCCAGGTTCGTCATAACGCGTTTGGGAGATCTGAACGGCCCCGGCAACGACGCCATCAACCCAATCGTGCAGAGAACCCTTACCATTACTAATATCAATTACCTTACCCCACCAACCGCATCTGGACCGAAGGCGAACCTTGGGGTGGACTATACTGCCGGCGCACAAAACTTTACGGGGGCGTTGCCGGTTGATGGTTCCCCAGGAATCGTGATCGCACCTGGCGCCGTGACAATCCAGGCAATGATCGGCAATCCGGTCCAACACGCCAACACCACGCTCACCCGGTCCAATTTGGCGGTCCTTATCAACCTGACCAATACTGCCGCCATAGGTTCTCCTCCTAGTACGACCAATGTGGTCAGCTCTGAAAACTTTGACTATAAGGTTGTTACCAATTCGCTCATTTTGAATGAGTTTGATAATGCCAACGGCGGTGAAGTCGTGCTTTGGGCCAATCCTCTAACAAGTGCAACCGACAGCACCAATTGGACGTTGGTGCACGCGAGCATCAATCAGGGAGCCAGCCCGACTCTGCCTACTGTGGTGAGCAACTACGACAACTCGGCTGGGGGGCCAGGGCCATACACGGTCTGGTTTGGTAAGCCGGTGAACGACCCGGCTAATGACGGTGGGGTAACCGTCCCGCAATCCACCGCAATGCAGGCCAACGGCTGGACAAGTGCATTGAAGGTGTCCGTCAACAAGGACCCGGGCTACGCTGGCGAATCAGGCGTGAACCTGTATCCGCAAATCCCGGGTGCACCGTGGACGGGTAGCAATTTCATGACTTTCCGTGGCAATTACGCTTTGCGGTTTGACATGTACCTTCGCCTGTACGAATTCGGCCTCAACAATCCGACCATTGGAACACCTGCCCGTGAATTCGCCGCTTTCGGCATCAACCACTTTGGGACCAATGCCAATTGGCGGCTGGACATCAATCCCCGTGCCGACGGTACAGGCGCTCGTCCCATTAACGCCGACGGCGAATGGTGCACGATCGGTGCCGCCAGCGGCTCTATCACTCCGGCTGACTACGATATGTTTATTTCGCCGCCGTGGATTATTCCCATCTACAACCAGAACGGAATCAACACCAATCGACAGCCCATTGCATTCACTACCAACTTTTTCATCGGCACGAACACTGCCGTGGTGAGCAGTGGGCAACTGGTTCAAGTGCCCTATACCAATGCTTACCAGTCTTCACCCGGCATTTACACTGGCGAAACCAACGTATTCAACAATGGAGGCGTCCCGAACGATCAGGTAAGCGCCAATAACAACGCGTTCGGTGGGGCGGCACAGAATGGCATCATCAAGAACCCACCCTTCTCCGGCATCAACGGCAATGGTGGTGCGCCGGCAAATGCCTGGGTGGATGTCAGCCTCGAGCTGTCGCGCCAGACTAACCTCACGCTGAAGCTCGCCCAGCAGCCCATTTTCAGTTCCAGCACCATCGCCCCGGCAGCCGGCGTGCAAAATCCAATAGCGCCGTTTAACGGAACGCCCATGCTGGGTTACCTCGATCCGAATCGAAACATCAGCGACTACACCGCGTTTGTCTATTATTCGAATGTGCGCATCGTCGAACTTTCGCCGTTCATCCCGTGGACGAATCAGCCTGTTGCGGGGCTGATCGTTACGCAGGGTTCGAGTTTCTCTCTCAGCTCGGGCGCCACTTTCGCCTCCAATCCCCTGACCAATATCTGGTACTTGGCTAATACGAATGGGCCAAACGCCATTACCGGTGCGTTTGTGCGAGAGAATGGAACACCCACCGTCGCCATTGCCACGAACGTGTTTAGTTCTACCAATGGCATTGGCACCTTGGCGGTCAGCAATCTCCAAACTGGCACAAACTACATCTCTGTGTGGAGCGATCAGGCAGGCGCGATCACGAACTATATCACAGTGGTTGAGGTGATTGCTGGACCCGGAGACCGGACTACCAATGCGGGCGCCACCATAAGCCTCACAGTGACGCCATCTGGTAATGCCCCGCCGACCTCCTACCGCTGGATGCGCAGTGGCACAAACCTCGTCGCAGGCGCGCAAGCCGGCAGGTTTAGTTCCTTTGGAGGCGTGACCACCGCCACTTTGACCATCACCAACGTTCAACCGGAAGACGTCGGAGTTTACTCAAACGTCGTGGCCAACGCCTTTGCTACTAATTCAGCAATCGGCACCCTGACGATCATGGGCGCAGCGGTCAATCCGATCAGCCAGACCAGACTGTGGGGTTCGACGGCCCTCTTCACCGTCTCCGCCGTTGGTACCCCGCCCTTCACCTACCAATGGAAGAGGGGCGGCGTAAACCTCAGTGATGGCGGCAACGTCTCTGGCGCGACTACCAGTTCGTTGACGCTCAATCCCGTCACCACAGCCGATCAGGGGAACTACACGTGCGGGGTGACGAATCTCGATGGAGGTGTGATCAGCTCCTCCGGCGCGCTCACGGTCCTTGTGCCGGCGCCGACCATCACCAACGTGTTCCTGTCAAGCGGTAACGTGCTATTGGGCTTCCGCTCCACCAACAGCTTTGACACCACGAGCGCATTCATCTTGCAGACCTCCCCCTTGGTCCAGGGTCCATACACTAACGTGCCCGGTGGCGACGTAATCGTCACTGGTGGTAGCGGGGTATTCCAGTTGAGCACGCCGCAGGCTGGTGAGAACATTCGATTCTATCGTCTGCGCCATGTCCCATGAAATCACTGGAACATCCGTCATTGAGCAGCGACCAGGTGGCCCTCGGGTCACCCGTCGCGGCTCGGCGTTTCCCACATTCGCAGCCCATCACATATGAATTGAATATGGAAAAGATCACGAACAAACAGCAGCGTTGTCATTCGCCAGCGGAGGCTGCCCGTGGTTTCACCTTGATTGAACTACTGGTCGTCATCGCAATTATTGCCATTTTGGCGGCCATGCTGTTGCCGGCACTGGCCAAGGCCAAGGCCAAGGCACACCGCACCCAATGCCTTAGTAACAAGAAGCAGATCACGGTTGCATGTGCGATGTACGGCAACGACTGGCAGGATTTCCTGGTTCCCAATGCGCCCGTGGGTGCCATTTATAACGGACAATCCCTCGGCTGGTGTCCCGGCACGGCGAACTGGCTCACTTCGCCATGGAACAACAACGTGGACGCCTACAGGACCAACTGCTTGGGTCCGTACGTCGGTAATGTTGCGGTTTACAAGTGCCCGAGCGATCGAATCCCGTCTGACAATGGTGATCGTATTCGCAGCATTTCCATGAATCCCGCGCTGGTTGGGGATCTGTTTCGGGCGGTGCCGGGCGTCCGCCAATCGATGGAGGATATGATTGGATATCCTAATTGGCGTCTGTTCGTGAAGGTGACTGACCTTAACTGTATTGGCGCAGTGAACACATGGGTGTTTGCCGACGAGGCCATGTACAGTCTCAATGACGGTTATTTGCAATGCAATCTGAGGCAACCGGACTACCCGGATGTCCCCGCAAATTACCATCAAGGCGGCAATTGCATCTCTTTCGCCGACGGCCACGTGGAATACAAAAAGTGGAAATATGTAACCAGTGACAAGACGGCCGGCATCATCAATGTCCCGTACGCAAAGAATGTGACCGGAACGCACTGGGGAAGTTCAGGACTGGACACCGATTGGAGATGGCTCAGGGAGCGTACTTCTTGTCCTCAGTAATTTTGTTGCTCGGCCACAATCTGGGGTCAGTGTCTTCTGCCGTAACCTGAATTCGCCTGAGTGATCATGAGAACGCGGGATGGCAGGGAGAATTGCACCCATTGGCTCTGTCACTCTAATCGAGTTAATTGTTGTCATCGCCATTTTCGCCTCCGGCCGTGCACTAAGCGGCAGCGATTCCGACGTCTTCCTCGCCCACGTGACCAGCTCGCAACTTGGAGAGCATCCGAATGTTCGCACTTGAATCCCCTGTTGACTTTCGGGATGGGTGATGCTGAAATTATTGCACCCCCCTGAAACCAGCAGGGGAAATCTGTTTGGCGGTGCTATGATTTGTCGAGCAACCATGAACATACCAGATCGTCGAAGCCTGGCCGCCAGGTGGCGTGGCGCTTTCACGCTCATTGAGCTGCTGGTGGTCATTGCCATCATCGCCATTCTCGCCGCGATGCTCCTGCCCGCGTTGTCCAAGGCCAAGGACCGCGCCAAGCGGTTGCAGTGCATGAACAATCTCAAGCAGATGATCTTGGGGCATATGATGTACGCTCAGGACAACAACGGCATTTTGAGTGCATCGATCGATTATTACGATGATGGCTTGAACTGGCTTTATCGGGACTACGTAAAGAACGTCAATTCCTTTTTGTGCCCAGCGACTAAGAATTTCATCAAACCATCGAACGTAGATTACAAAGGCGATATCGCGGGGCTGATGGCCTTTGCTCCCTCCCGGGAAGCATATGAGGGCCACAGTTACGAAAATTTTTCTTGGTGGAAGTCACCCAACGAATTTCCGGGAGAGCCCGTTCCTAACTCCAGCCGAACGCGCACTGGCACGCGCAAGACCGAAAGCCGAATTCAGCAATACGTCCACCGGAATACGGCATTGGGACTCCTGGGCGTTGTGGCTGGGCCTTCACAAACGTGGGTGCAGAATGATGCGAATCCGTTCGCGGCATCGTATCCTGGCGCCATTGATGATTATCCCGACATTGGTGATAACCACGGCAAAGAAGGAGCTAATGCCAACTTTGCCGATGGACACGCAGAATGGGTAAGCGTGAAGGCGAATCGGTATTTGATCCTGCGTGAGTTGTGTCAAGACGCCAACAGGAGCGCCCCATGATGACGTTCGTCCGTTTCTTCTGCGGATTGTTGCTGATTGTTGGCGGATCTGGTTGCGGCAAAAGTCAAATAGACCAGGCTTTGGACACCGACGCCAATTGCTACAGTTGTCGGAAATGTCGGGCCAAATTTTATACGGCCCGCGAAGTGTTTGCGACGCGTTGTCCAGATTGCAAAGAACCAGCGCCGGAGATGGTCCTTGGATATGTGTGTTCCGATGACAAGCAAGTAACGCTTTCGCCTCGAGCCCCAGTTGGAGTTCCGTGCTCCAAGTGTGGGAGAAATGCATCTAGCCCAATGATTCCTCGCGAAGCAGACTTTAAGGCTGCTGGCGTTGCCAAACGCGCCGCCGCCGAGGTCGGCGGTTGAAATGCCGGCTTGGTTACCCAACCCAAAACGTGCCCGCCGGGCGAAAACGGCACCGACAGATTTGTAATGCGAAGACCCAGTTGATATGCCAGTCACCCACCCAATACCCAACATGCGTATGAAACCATCAGTACTATCGTTGACCGTTGCGGCGCTCGCCGCAGCAGTCAGTTGTTTACCCAGCACGGCTTCGGCCCAGACCGTGATTTATTCCGACGACTTCGAGACAGACTCCTCGGCCAATTACACCGTCCGGGGAGTTGACCTCGGAAACAACGGTGACTACAACGTGTTCTTTTCCACCAATTACACGTTGACCACCTTTCCGCGGTTTGGCGCCAATCCCAGCATTCCCGTGGCGCCAAGCGGAGCGGGCGGGCGCGGCGTCAAGATGTTCGTCAACAAGCGCGACGCCACGGCGCAAACGGCGGCGATCAATCTTTACCCAATCGTTGCCCAGCCTTTCACCAACGATTACGCGATGAAGGTGGACATGTTCCTCGGCTACAATGGCCCGGCGGCCGGCGGCACAGGTTCAACCGAATACGGGCTCGTGGGCATCAATCATTCCGGCCAATTCACCAACTGGCAGGACTCGGGTTCGACCAGTGACGGCGTCTGGTTTGGGGTGACGGGGGAAGGTCAGGATACGCTGGATTACCGCACCTACGTGGGCGACGGGGCCAGTCCCTTTCAGTTGTTCACCAGCTTCGACGGAGGATTGCTGGATCGTGATGGCGACGGCACCGTCGAGAGCGAACTCTTCTACACCAGCGACGCGCCGACGGCACCGCTTTGGCTGATGTTTCCCACCAACACGGTTGGCGAGACGCCCGGCGTTCCGGGCAAGCAATGGGTGCGGGTGGAGGTGCGGCAGCGGACCAATGATGTGGGACAGTATCTTACCACGTGGCTGATGAACAATTTCGTCATCGCCCGGCACACGAACGTATCGCTCGTTGCGGGCGTGACTAATCAGGGCACGGTCATGATTGGTAATCAGGATACCTACGCTTCCATCGCCGCCCCGGCCGTGGACAACTACGTCATCTTCGACAATTTGCGAGTGGTGGATCTTCAGGGCGTGGCCGATCTGCCGGAAGTTTCAATCGAAGTGGTTGACGACACGGCCACCGAAGCACCGGCGGGGGACAATGCGGTGTTCAAAGTCACGCGCAAAGGCAGCACGGCGGGACCATTGACGGTGAACTATGTGGCGCGGGGCACGGCCGCCGGTGGTAGCGACTACACAGCGCTACCCGGCTCGATCACCTTCCAGCCCGGAGACGCGGAGACCAACATCACGGTGACGCCGCTGAACGATAACATCGGGGAACTCGCGGAGAAGGTGATCATCGGCCTAAATACCACCGCCAACTATGAAGTATTCGACAGCTGGGCGTCCATCACCATCAATGACGACAATGACAAGCCCTTGGCGGCCGTGACCACCTTCCGGTTCATCGCCTACGAAGGCAACACGAACAGCTACGGCCACCTCTACGTTACTTTGAGCAACCCGACCGCCACCGATGTGACCGTGAACTACACCTTGAGCGGGTCGGCCGTGAACGGTACGCATTACGAATCCTTGCCGGGCACCATCACCATCACCGCCGGTACGACTACCAACGACTTGTTCATCCGACCCATCAACGGCACTGACACCGTCAGCAACCGTACCATCACTGTGACCCTGACCACGGGCACCGGTTACGACCTTGGCACTCCGGTGGCGGGCACGGTGACCATCTTCAACGACGACCTGCCGGCCGCCACCGGCCCGCTGTATTCGGATAACTTCGACATTGATTCCGCGCTCAGTTGGAACGTCTTCATGTCCACGAACAACTGTTCGGCAGATTTCGCCTACGACTACGGCCTTAACTTGGGCATTCCGCCCGCGCCTCGGTCTGCCGGTGGCACCACGTTGGGTCTACGGATGCGGGCCAATTCTCCGCTTTTGGGCCAGGCCACAACCTTGGCGCAGTTTCCTGGCATCACTACTTCGCCCAAGAACCAGAACTTTACCGGGGACTATCGCATCCGCTTCGACGCGTGGCTGAATTACCCGGGCGCGTTCCCCGCCGGTGGTGCTGGCTCCACGCAACTCGGGTCCTTCGGCATCACCAGTGGAACAAAAGTTCAGTGGTCCGGCTTCAGCACGTCGTCCCCCGACGCCGTGTTTTTTGGCATGACGGGTGACGGTGGTTCCGGCCAGGACTGGCGCATCTATACCAACATTGTCCGAATTGTGCCCGCCCAGCCGGGTGTTTATGCCGCCGGCACTGTCGGCGACGGAAATAACTCGGAAGCCTATTACTCGGTCTTTGGTCGCATGGCCGCACCCCAGGCCCAACTTAGTCTATTTCCCAGCCAGACTGGGCTTACCGCCGCGGGCGCGGCTGGTATGGAATGGCGCGATGTGGTGATCACCAAGCTGGGCAGCACCGTGATTTGGACGGTTGACGGCGTGAAGATCGGCACGGTCAATTCGGCCAAATACGGCGTCAATCTCTCGACCAACCTCTTCTTGGGGACGGCCGATGTGAACGGCACGCAAACGACGTCGCTGCTGGATGCCACGCTGTGCGCGATCTATGACAACCTGGTGGTTGAGAGCCTGCCGGCCCCGACGCAGCCGGGCATCACGGGCATCGTCATCACCGGCGGCAACGTGCAAATTGACTTCACGAACTCGGTAAGCGACATCCCGGACCTCTTCACGCTCCGCACGGCCACCACGGTGTCCGGTCCGTACACCTACCAGGCGGCGACCGTCACGCAGGTGGCGCCGGGTTCGTTCCGGGCCGTCGCGCCGTACTCGGCGGTAGCCCAGCGCTATTATCGCATCCTGCGATAGTATTCCTTTAGCCTTACAGGGCATCCGCCGGTGGCGGATGCCCTTTTTCTTTTCGGGAGTACGCCGCGGGGTGCAGCGGGTGAATTCGGGACCACCCAAAGTCGGCGCGATGCGGGGAAACGCGTCACTACCACTTTGGTGGTAAGGTCGCGCACTTGACTTCGACTCATGGGTAAGCAAACTTGCCCTCAGCCTCAGACCACTTTGCTATGAACCAGATAGCACCCAGGAAAGGCAAGGCCTTCGCCCTGCCGAGTTCGCAGCGTGCTTTTACGCTGATCGAACTGCTTGTTGTTATTGCCATCATTGCCATTCTCGCCGCGATGCTGCTGCCCGCACTGGCCAAGGCCAAACTCAAGGCCCAGCGGATGTATTGTATCAACAACCTGCGGCAGTTCGCGTTGACCGCGAAGATGTACAGTGACGACAATGGCGGAAACATCGTCTCGGCCTACCCCACCTTCGGCGGCTTTACGGCCACGTGGTGCGGGGGCAACGCGGAAACCGGCGGGTTGCCGGGTTCATATGTTTACGGCGGGGCCGACCCTACCGGCATCCAGATGGGACTGCTCTGGCCTTACGCGAAAAACCTGGAGATTTACCATTGCCCGGCGGACAAACGCATGGCGGATGCTGCGGCGGTGCCAGCTGCGTTTAAGAACAAGCCGATTCTCCGCAGCATCTCGATGAATTCCTATATGAACGGTCGCAGTTTGGGTGCGTCACCCGAATGGGTCGTCACCAGCCCAAATAATCCCCGCGACCAGAACCGGCCTGTTTATCGCAAAGAGACCGAGATCCGCCTTCCATCGCGAACGTGGCTCGTGTTGGATGAGGATCAGGTCAGCATCAATGACGGCATGTTCCTGCTGGATGTGAGCACGCCGCGTTTTCCAGATTTGCCCGCCCGCTCGCATGGCATGGGCTACGGCATCAACTTCATTGACGGGCACGCAGAGATTTACCAATTGCGCGACGCCGCGAGCCGGAATTGGAAGGTCGGCGATGCCGGTGGTCCGAACGACTGGCAACGTCTGCGGGACGTCACCACACATCCATTGTAACGGCAGCTGGCCGTTCGCTTCACTGCGTCAGCCTATTGTGTGGGCGATATCGGAACAATCTCTCCGTCGGCTCATCGCTGCGGGATCTGCCTTCGCCTGGAAATTGTGAATGTTCAAAAATTTCCGTTGCGCTCCAACTGTCGCCCATTAATTTTGCGCCGGCGTGGCTGACCAGAAAGCGGCCCGCCTGAATTTCCTTCCTCGACGATTTCGAGAGGGATTGCGGGCACTGGGCAAAATACCGTGTGTTGCTCGGTGCCCGCTTTGCTTTCCACCTCGCCAGTTACCAAACTTCGACCGGACCTTTCGGCACGGGAATCTGCATCGGCGAAGCCGCGTCCGGCTCGCGCATGAACGAAGCCACCATCGGCGGCGGTTGGAAACGTGGCAAAAGCTGCCCCTGTTCGTCCAGGAACTGCCGGCGCCAGCCCTGATACCACGTGAGGATTTCGTGGAACTCCGCCCGGGTCGAATGCAACACGACGCGTTTCTTGAATTCGTTGGCCGGGCCAAATCGATGCGCATACCACGGCGCCACCTTGCGAAACATCCGGCAGCCCAGATCCTCGCCAAACACTTCCACCATCAGGTCCAGATGCCGGCACATGACACGCACGCGTTCCTCGAACGACGGCTCGGGGGGTAGTTCGCCGGTGGTAATAAACTGCCGCGTTCGCCGAAAAATCCAAGGATCGTAGAACGCCCCGCGACCAATGCTCACTCCCGCGCAGCCAGTTTCGTCGAACATTTTCTTCGCCGCCTGCGGCGTGATGATGTCGCCATTGCCGATGACTGGAATCGTTTTCACCGCCTGCACGACAGCGCGAATGGCATCGAGCTTTACGGTGCCGCTGAAACCTTGTTCCCGGGTTCGCCCATGCACAAAGATGGCCGCGACACCCACGCCCTCCAGCGCGCGGGCCAGGTCCGGCGCCGTGATGTTTTGGTCATCCCAGCCGAGCCGCATCTTGGCCGTCACGGGAATCTTTACGGCGTTGACCATGCCGCGGACGAGGGCGGACGTTTTGTCCAGTTCGGTCATCATGGCCGAGCCGCCGCCGACTTTGCATACCTTCTTCACGGGGCAGCCCATGTTGATATCGATCGAAGCTACGCCGCGGGATTCCAAAAATTGCGCCGCGTCGCGCATTTCCTCCGGCACGCTGCCGAAGAGCTGCACGGCCATCGGCGAATCTTCGGGCCGCGTCTCGATGAGCTTGAAAGCCTTCTCGCGCTTCTCCAGCAACGAGCGCGCGTTCACCAGATCGGTCGTGCACAGGCCCACGCCGCCGACCTCACGCACCACGAGCCGGAAGGGCAGGTTGGTGTAACCCGCCAAGGGCGAGAGGAACAGGTTCGAACTCAATGTCAGTGGACCAAAGCGCATCCCCGTGAGTTTAACCAAGCCGGCGTCGGGGCACAAACCCCTTGACCGTAATTGGCGGCCAACGGATAGTCTGCGCAACCAATGGTTAGTCGTTCAGCACCCTACGTGCGGATGTTCGTCGCTCTGGCATGCCTGATTAGGCTGGCGGGCGGGTCGTTTTCCGCATCCGCGCAAAGCAACGAGTTCCGTGCCATGTGGGTGGATGCCTGGGGCCCGGGTTTTCTCAACGCCAGCGAGGCAACGCAACTCATCGCCGATTGCCGCACATACAATTACAATGCCGTAGTCGTCCAGATGCGTCGCCGCGGCGATGCGTTTTATACTCCGGCCATCGGCGGCAACGATCCCAAGACCACCGCCATCGCGGCCAACTTTGATGCCTTGCAGGACCTCATCACCAAGGCGCACACCGGCTCGCCGCGCATTCAAGTGCATTGCTGGGTGACCACGCACGTCATCTGGAGCGGGCTTTCCCAGCCCACGCAGCCCCAACACGTTTTCAATTCGCATCCTGAATTCCTGATGCGTGATTCCACCGGCACGAATTATCTGGCAGAAGGTTACTATCTCGATCCGGGCCATCCCGACGCGACGCTTTGGAATTACATCATGGCCACGAACATCGTGCGCCGCTACGACGTGGACGGCTTTCACTGGGATTACATCCGTTACCCGCAACAGGATTCCGGCTACAACCCCACCGCGATCGCACGTTACAACGCCGAGTTCGGGCTCTCGGGCGAACCGGCGGCGGCGGATGCCCAGTTTTCAAACTGGCGCCGCCGGCAGGTCACCGACTTCCTGCGGTGGGTGAACTCCGACCTGCTCGCTTACAAAACAGACCTCGTCGTGTCCTGCGCCGTGTTTGGCAGCCGCAGCGATGCGTACAACAACCGCTTTCAGGATTGGGCCGCGTGGAACAACGAGGGCATCATCGATATCTGCATGCCCATGGGCTACACGTCGGATAACTCGGTATTTCAAACGCGGGTGACGGACGCGTTCAACAATCAGGGCGTGCGGCGCGTTTACAACGGCCAGGGCGCCTACCTGAATACGAAAGAGAACACTCTCTGGCAGTTGAATTATGTCCGGAGCAAGCCGCTTTCAGGTTCGGTGCTCTACAGCTCTCGCGTGCCGAACAGCGGGACGGTGGATCGCCCGGGCACGCTCAACTACATCCGGAATAATTTCCAAAACAGTTGGGTGGATGTGCCGGCCATCCCGTGGAAAGCGACACCGACGAAGGCTATTATTCGCGGCACGGTGGCGCGCCAGGTGGGTGGCACGGCGGTATACAACGCCACCCTGAGCCTCAACACGGTTCCGACCCGCAACCAACGCACGGAGCCGCACGGCAATTTCGCGCTGTTTGAAACGCCACCGGGCAGTTACACGCTCACAGTATCAGCGGCCGATCTCGCGACGGTGACCACGAACGTCACGATTGCAGCAGGACAAAATCTCGCGTTGTCCATCGTCCTACCACCGGACAACACGCCGCCCGTGATCACAGATGTCACCACAGATGACATGTCCGACACCTCGGCCACGATTCACTGGATGACCGACGAACTGGCGAACAGCGCGGTCGATTTCGACACAAATGTGAGCTACGGAAATCTGGCGAGCAACGCCACGATGACCGTGAATCACTCGCTCACGCTGACGAACCTGATTCCCAACAGCCAGTATCATTTCCGCGTGCGCTCGCGAAACGCCGCTAGTTTGCAAACAAACTCTGCGGACTTTGTCTTTTTCAGCAACCCGCCGGGCGTAATGGCCGATGTCATCATCGAGAGTTACCGGCCAAACGGAACGTTGAACGTGAATCCGCCGTACGCGGATACCGGCTTTGCGCTCTCCACGCTGAAGAGCAGTGCCGCGGGATTGGTTGCCACTAATTCGCGTTATGGCAGTTCCGGTTCGCCCAGTTTCATGATCACTCCGACTTTGCCCGTGGCCGGCGGCTACTACGACGTCTATCTCACGCACGGCAACGCGCCGAGCATATCGGATGACATCGTGGTGGCGATTGGCCAATCGGGATGCTCGGGTTTGCCGGCAACGACCACGATATTCCGCGAGCCTGGGGCAAACACCTGGGAATCGCTTGGCCGCCTGAAACTCGATGCCGGAGTCTCCGCGCCGGTGCTGACGTTTTCGCATTCGAGCGGCGGGTTGAGCGGCACGGCGCGCATGTATAGCGACGCGATCAAGTTTGTTTACCTTTCGCCCCCGATCATCACCAGCCAGCCGCTGAACACTAATGCCAACCAGGGCGGTAGCACGACTTTCTCCGTGACTTCTGCGGGCGCTGCCCCGCTTGCGTTTCAATGGCGGTTTGAGGGCACGAATATTAACGGAGCGACCAGCAGCAATTATACGTTGCTGAATTTGCAGCCAGCGCAGGAGGGGGATTACTCAGTCGCGATCACCAATGTGGCCGGAGTTGTGACCAGCGCGGTTGCTGCGCTGACCGTCAACCTCCCGCCTAGCATCGCCACGCCGCCGCTGTCGCAGACAGTGCGGGTTGGTCAGAATGCCAGCTTCACGGTGTCAGCGGGCGGCACTGAACCGTTGGCCTACCAATGGCGGTTCAACGGAACGAATCTGCCGGGTGCTGTGGAGAATCTGTTTGTGCGGGCCAACGCGCAGACGAATCACGCAGGCACTTACACGGTCATTGTGACCAATGTTGCCGGCGCCGTGACCAGCGCGCCGGCATTGCTCACAGTGAACCCATGGCTGCCAATCCATTTCCAATCGATCACGCCGATGCCCGATGGGCGGATGCAGTTGACCGTCACTGGTTCACCGGGCGCAACGCTTTGGATCGACCGGACGAACGACCTGCCGCCGAATTGGAGTGAATTGACCAATCTGCCGAACCAGAACGGTGCGCTGGAATTCATTGACCACTCCGCGACGAATCAGTCCCGCGGATATTATCGGGCGCGTCAGTGATGTTGGGCTGAGAATTCGATACGCCCTCAAGCAGATTTGGTTGCCCGTATTCCGGACCAGAGTGTGTAACCCAGCAGCACCAGCAGCAGCGCAGTGGCGGCGAGGCTGATGTAGAGCATTCCCCGCGGCGGCTGGTAGCGGAACTCCACGGTATGTGCGCCCGCCGGCAATTGCACGCCGCGCATCACGTAATTACAGCGCAACAACGCGGCAGCCTGGCCATCCACAAACACTTTCCAGTTAGGATCATGCTTGTCGTTAAGCAGGAGGACAGAGGGCGCGGCGGCCTGCGTTTTCAACGCGATCTTCTTCGGCGCGTAGCTTGCAAACTCCACCGTGCCAGGTGTGGCGTTGGTGACGGTAGCGGGCGCGATTGAGTCGGCAACGAGCACGGTGGCGGCGGGGTCGAACTCCTTCGACCGTAACGTTTGCAGCGTGGCCTCGTCGTTCGTGCTGACCTGCCACGAGGAGTAAAGTTTCGCGCGGGGCAGGGCGCCGGTGTACTCGATCAGCGCATACTGTGCTTGTGCGTTGGTGCGCGTGAGAATCGGTCCTCCCTGCCGCGTCTGGTAGAAATCAAAGCGCATCAATTCCCGGAAGGGCGCATTGGGTTGCAGCTGGCGGTTCAACTCATCAACCATGCCGGCACCGCCCAGCAAATAGCGCGTGTTCATCAACTGCCAGCGCCGCCAGGAAAGGTGGAGGTTTTCCGCCGAGCCATTGAAATGCAGGGCGCTTTCCCACGTTTGCACTTCGACCGGCACGCGCGGCATCTGCACAATGTCGATGGTCTGGATGTTGTAGTACTGGAAGAGGTGCTGCTTCCAATCGCCGCCATAGACGCCGTCCAGAATGCCAAGCTGCACCGGGAGGGAGCCGCTCAGGATGGCGACGCGGTTTTCGTGAGGTCGCTGGCGCAGAAACTCGATTACGGGATTGTTGGCGGCATCAACGTATTTTTCCTTCCAGTTGTAAGTGATGACCCACGGTGCGCTGGCGGGACCGAGTTCACCGAGAATCAGCACCCCGAAAAGCGCTGCGGCAATCTTCCACCGGGCACCACCGAAATAACCGGTGAGGCAGATGGCCACCAGCCCCAAGGCCGCGCCGTAAAAGAACACCGCCTTGGCGACCTGTCGCACACTGAAACTCATCTGGGCTTTGGCTGCCGCCGCTGCGGTTTCGAGATTCGGCTGCTGGCCCTGCGTCATCATCTCGTAGAAATTCAGCTTGGCGATGTACGCCTCCGTGCCCTGCCGGAAATGCGTGGCGTAGGCCGCGCACAGCGCCAGCAGGACGACGAATGCCAGGCCGCTACCGACAATCCAGCGGCGGTCGAACGTACCGACCTTTGCCCACCAGACGCGCCATTGATCCAACAATCCGCGGGTGGTCGCCGGCGCCGAGGCAACGTAACGAACCCACAAGGCTTGAGCCCCATAAGCGAATAAGATGAGCGTGGCCCAAGCAACGAGATGGCCGAACTTGCCCGGGATGCGAATGGCCGACGCATAAGGCAGTGAGTAAAAGATCTTGTAGAAAGGAGCGAACCGGCCGAACGACAAAAGCATTGAAACCACGGCGACCGCAAACCAGAACCAGACCATTCGCCGCTCAAATGTCGTAAAAACTGATTTCTGACCACGGAAGGATTGAATCACCGCCCAAGCGGCAAGCACTAGAACGATGGCGCCGGCGTAACCGCCGCCGCCGCCGAACTTGATCATTCCGCGCGGCAGTTCCACTTGGAAATTCACCGAGGACGCGCCCGCTTTGGTCAGCGCATTCTTTACGGCCTCTTCCGCCTGCTGGTGGGATAAGCCCCCCAGCGTTACTGCTTCGGCCCCGGGTAGCGCGACTTTGCCGTCGCTCCCGATTTGCAATTGGCGCGGCTGACTTAGCGCAGTAGAGCCAGTCGCTTGCACGCGCACAGCGTCACCGGCTGCCAAGGGACCACCGGCTAGATAACGATCCCAGTTTTCCGTGCGTCCGCCGAAACCCCAATACTCGCCCCCCTTGGGAGTATCCATGCGGAAACCAAAGAACGCCGGCACAAACAAGCTGATCGTCTCCCGCTTGTAAGTGCTCCACTGCGTGGCTTCCTCCCACCGCCGAGCCTTGGAAGCATCATCTTGAGCCATGTTGCTGATGCCGGTGATCTGCGTGCCCACCAGCGTTCGGATCATTCCGGCGCCGATGCAGAAAGCCAGGACAGCTACTACGGCTACACGCGCCATACCAGGAACAACACAAGCGGGAGAAAAATCTTTGCTCGCGAGAATTCGCCACAGGGCGAATCCCCCAACAACCACGCTAAACAGCGCGCCGATATCGTATGCCTCCGTGACGCCCAAGCCGACGGCGAACCCTGCCAGCATCACACTGAACCACGCATTCCTCGGCCTCTGGTCGCCAAGCAAACCAATGGCGATGAAGTTTAAGCCGAACCCAATGACCTGTGATCCTACGCCCCAACAAGAGTTGGGAAAGAAGTCCCCATGGAATACGGCGGCCAAGGCAGCTAGGAAGCAAACCGGCAGGGAGAATTGCCATCGCCAGAAACAAAACCACGCACCCAGCCCGACAAACAACAAAGTAAAAGCCGCGTAGAATTTTGACATCAGCAGCGGTCCAAGTGTGGTCAAGTATAGGCGGGTAAAGTTCGGGACAGCGGTTATGCTTGCACTGCCCAGCCAGTTCAAGTCGTGCCACACTCCCCACATGGCATCAAAGCCTGTGGGGCGTATCTGCTCACTGGCAAACACGCCCAAGGGGGTGTCGTTGTTGAAGGTCGTGTAATCGGGTTTAAGTGCTACACGGAACATCCATCCCAGCAGGACAACCAAGCAACCGCAGGTGAACCAAAAGCCGAATGGCCGCAGTTTTGGCCGCTTGGTCTTGCCATGATCCGAAGACTTCATCGGGGAATGGTCATGATTCCGGCTGGAAATTGAAGCAAAATCGTCCCGACGGCTTCGCCTGCGGCACTTAGGGTGTTGGTAGTCTGGCGCGACTGGCTTTGGCATTGATTCTTTGGGCTCAGCGCCTAACCTTTGTGGATACATTGTACGTCCAAGCGGGCGCAAACGAGCGCTCCAGGGCAGGTAATCACCTGATGAAAGTAGTTATTTTGTGCGGCGGCAAAGGCACGCGCCTGCGGGAAGAAACTGAGTTCCGTCCGAAACCCATGGTGCCAGTCGGGCCGCAACCCATCCTATGGCACATCATGAAGTATTACGCCCATTTCGGGCACAAGGAGTTCATTTTGTGCCTCGGGTATAAGGGCGACATGATCAAAGATTATTTCCGCAACTATCTGTGGAATACTTGCGATATCTCCCTCTCACTTGGGCGGCAGTCCAAGGTCAAATTCCATGAACGCCATAACGAAGAAGATTGGACTGTGACCTTGGCCGACACTGGCGCTGAATCAATGACCGGCTTCCGGCTCAAACAGATCCAGCGTTACATTCCCAAGGGTGAATCCTTCCTTTTCACCTACGGTGACGGCCTCTCCAACATCGATATCAATGCCTCCATCAAGGAACACAAACGCTCCGGTAAGACCTGCACCATTTCTGCTGTGCACCCGAGTGGACGGTTTGGTGCGCTAATTATCGAGCCCGATGGCAGGATCAATGAGTTTGCCGAGAAGCCACCCATGGAAAATGCGTATGTGAACGGCGGTTACATGGTCTGCGATTATCGCGTATTCAAACATTTGCCAGATGACCCCTCGGTCATGTTCGAGCGCGAACCGATTGCCAGCATGCTTCGAAAGGGCGAGTTGCATTCCTATCGCCACGAGGGTTTCTGGCAGCCCATGGATACGTTCCAAGAATCCCAATACCTCAACAAGCTCTGGAACGAGGGCAAGGCGCCTTGGAAAGTCTGGTAAATTTGTCCGCCATGGCCGCGCAATCTCCAGCCAATACCAAGGGCGTCACTTTTGGTGGCGTCTACTCTGGCAAAACAGTTTTCGTCACTGGCCACTCTGGATTCAAGGGCGCCTGGCTGTGCGAATGGTTGTTGCGCCTGGGAGCAAAGGTAACCGGTTACAGCCTCCCGCCGCCCACCACTCCGTCGCTGTTTGCGCAGATTGGTCTGGAGCAGCGCCTTCATCATATCGTTGGCGATATCCGGGACACCGCCAAGTTGGCGACGGCCATTCAGACAGCCCAACCCGATTTCATTTTTCATCTCGCCGCGCAGCCGCTTGTGCGCGAGTCCTATCGGATCCCGGTGGAAACCTACGACACCAATGTCATGGGGACCATCCGTGTGCTGGAAGCGGCACGCACATTGGCCAAACCCTGCGCGCTGGTTTGCGTCACCACAGACAAGTGTTACGAGAACAAGGAGTGGGTTCACGGCTATCGCGAGGAAGATCCGTTGGGCGGGTATGATCCTTACAGTTCCAGCAAGGCCGCGGCGGAAATTGCCATAGCGGCCTGGCGACGCTCATTCTTCAAGGACCTGCCCGTCAAAGTTGCGAGTGCCCGCGCCGGGAATGTCATCGGCGGTGGCGATTGGGCGGCAGATCGGATTGTGCCGGACTGCGTGCGTGCTTTGCAACAGCAGCTGCCCATTGCCGTGCGCAACAAACACGCGACACGCCCCTGGCAACATGTGCTGGAGCCGCTGAGTGGCTATTTGTGGCTTGGTGCCATATTGGCCCAGCCGACGCTTGGTCGCGTGGGCGGCGAGCATCTGACTGGTGCATTCAACTTTGGTCCCAGTCACGACGCCAATCGCAGCGTGGCCGACTTGGTTGAGGAAGTATTGAAACACTGGCCCGGTAAATGGGAAGACCGCAGCGATCCCAAGGCCGTTCACGAGGCAAAGCTGCTTCAACTGACGACTGACAAGGCCAATGCGCTGCTTGGCTGGTCGCCCGCGTGGGGCTTTGTTGATTCGGTGCGCGAAACCATCCAGTGGTATCATGCCGCACATCAGGATTCCTCGTCCGCCGCGCTGCATCGGCTCACGCTACAGCAGATTGCTGCATACGAGGACGCGGCAGCCAAGAACAGAATTGCTTGGGCGCCTCGCTGATTTTCCCGGATATGTTGTTATGAATCGGACTCCTGAAGCCATCAAAGAGGAAATCCTTCGCCTCGTTTCCGAGTATTCCCGCCTGTGTCACACGAGCAATCTGCCTGGGTTCGGACCTGAAGCAACCAAGCGATCCTTTGAGGCAGGAAAAACCACGGTCCCTTACGCCGGCCGGGTTTTTGACGCCGACGAAGTGACCGCAGCAGTTGGCACGACTCTCGATTTCTGGCTGACTCTCGGACCGGAAGGTGACGCGTTCGAGAGAGAATTGGCGACGCTGCTGGGAGTCAAACGCAGCATTCTCGTTAACTCCGGGTCTTCGGCGAATCTCGTGGCGTTTTCCGCCCTGACCAGTCCGCGGCTCGGCGAACGTAGGCTGCGGGCAGGTGACGAGGTCATCACCGTGGCTGCAGGGTTTCCCACGACAGTAGCCCCCATCATTCAAAACGGTTGCGTGCCTGTTTTCATCGACAACGATCCGAAGACTCTGAATGGTCGGATTGAACAATTGGAAGATGCGTATGTTCCCGGCAAGACCAAAGCGGTCATGATGGCACATACGCTGGGCAATCCTTTTGATCTCGCCACTGTGACCGAGTTCTGCCGGCGCCATCAGCTGTGGCTCATCGAGGACAACTGCGACGCGCTCGGCTGCCGTTATGACGATCGGCTGACTGGCTCGTTCGGCGATCTCTCCACGCAGTCGTTCTACCCGCCGCATCATCTTACGATGGGTGAGGGCGGCGCGGTGAGCGTGGTCCGCGAGGCTTTGTTGAAAGTCTTGGTCGAAAGCTTTCGGGACTGGGGGCGCGATTGCTGGTGCCCGAGCGGAAAAGATAACACCTGCAACAAACGGTTCGGCTGGAAGCTGGGCGAGCTGCCTGAGGGTTACGATCACAAATACATCTACTCGCACCTCGGCTACAACTTGAAGCCACTTGACCCGCAGGCGGCCATCGGTCGCGCGCAACTCAAGAAGCTTCCGGCGTTCGTCCAGGCGCGGATGGACAACTGGGAATATTTGCGAGCGGGTTTGGCCGACCTCGAGGAGTTTATTGATTTCCAATTGCCAACCCACGCACAGTCCTGGAATCCACCGGGTAGCTCCGGCCGCGCCGCCAGCGCTGCTTTCAGTTGGGATGCGTCTGGACACCGCACGATGTGTTCCTGGTTTGGTTTCATGATGCTGGTGAAATCTTCCGCGCCGTTTTCACGGAAGGATTTTGCGTGTGCGCTGGACGCAGCCAAGATTGGCAACCGCATGCTTTTCGGGGGCAACCTGGTTCGGCAGCCAGCATTCGTTACCCTGCGTAAGGAGCAGCCGGGAGCATTCCGGGTTGTAGGAGATCTGGTCGGAGCTGATCGAATCATGAACGAGGCGGTCTTTGTCGGCACCTACCCGGGACTTACAAAGGAGATGCTCGCCTATGTGGTGCAGACGATCCGCGATTTCGTGAAACAGCATTGACGCCATCAACTGCCCAGTTTGATGACCTCACGCAATCCACTCACCGAAGATCTCGAGCAGGTTCTGCTGCAAACCCAACCAGCGTGGGAGGAGTTGCGCGGACAGCGGCTGTTGATCACCGGTGGGACTGGTTTCTTTGGGCGCTGGCTTTTGGAGAGCTTCGCTTGGGCCAATACCCGGCTCAAGCTCGACGCTCAGGTCTGGGTGTTGAGCCGTAATCCATGCGGATTTCAAAACCGCGCACCGCACCTTGCGACTGACTCGGCGATTCATTTTTTCACAGGCGACGTCCGCGATTTTGATTTTCCAACGGGAAATTTCAGTCATGTCATCCACGCTGCCACGGAGGCGAGCGCGAAACTAAACACCGAGCAACCGCTGCTGATGTTCGACACGATTGTCACCGGCACGCGTCGGGTTTTGGAATTTGCGCGCCAATGTGGAGCGAGAAAACTTCTGCTGACCAGTTCCGGCGCGGTCTATGGCCGGCAACCAGCGGAGCTCACGCATGTGGCCGAGGACTACTCCGGCGGGCCGACGCCAACCAATCCCGCTGCCGCCTACGGCGAGGGCAAGCGCGCCGCGGAGATGCTTTGCACGCTCTATCATCGGCAGCATGGATTGGAATCAAAGATTGCCCGGTGCTTTGCGTTCGTGGGCCCGTTCCTGCCGTTGGATAGCCATTTCGCGATCGGCAATTTCATCGGCGACGGTCTGAAAGGCGGTCCCATTCAGGTTAACGGCGATGGCTCGCCTTTTCGTTCGTACCTTTACGCTGCCGATCTTGCGGCGTGGCTGTGGACCATTTTGTTCCGCGGCGCGCCTTGCCGGCCGTATAACGTCGGTTCATCGGGCGCGATCGACATTCGAGCCACCGCGCAACTGGTAGCGGACACTTTTTCGCCAGCACTGCCAGTGCAGGTGGCCAAACCGCGCGCGGCGGGAGTCTTGCCGGAACGTTACGTTCCCTCTACTGTCCGCGCTCAGCAGGAACTGGGCTTGTCTGAAACCGTGGATTTGCAGGAAGGCATTCGTCGGACTGTGGGTTATTACCGGTCGCGGCAGGCGGAACCAGCTAGCAAACAGTGATCAAGATTTCTGACTACATAGCCCGTTTTCTCGGGGACCACGGCGTCCGGCATGTGTTCATGCTCACGGGGGGCGGCGCTATGCACTTGAACGACTCGCTTGGCCATGAGCCGCGCATCCGGGTGATCTGTAATCACCACGAGCAAGCCTGCGCCATGGCGGCCGAGGGTTATGCTCGTATCGCCGGTCGCCCCGGTGTCATTAACGTGACCACCGGGCCGGGTGGCATCAATGCGCTCAACGGCGTTTTCGGCGCCTGGACAGATTCCATCCCGATGCTGGTTGTTTCTGGTCAGGTCAAGCGGGAACTGTGTATCGGCCAGTATCAGATTCCCGGTCTGCGTCAATTGGGCGATCAGGAGGCGGACATCATTCCCATGGTGAAAGGCATCACCAAATACGCCGTCTCGATCACCGATCCCCAGAGTATTCGTTATCACTTGGAACGGGCCTGGCATCTGGCTACGACGGGTCGGCCTGGTCCTTGTTGGATTGATGTTCCGATCGACGTCCAGGCCAGCTTGGTAGAACCGACCACGCTTCGGTCATACGATCCGGTCGAGGACAAACCTGCATATGCGTTATCCACTTTGACCACGACTTGCCAGACGGTGTTGGAACGCCTGCGGAGCGCGAAACGACCGGTCATTCTGGCTGGCAAGGGACTGCGGACTCCCGGCGCGCAAGAATTGTTTGAAAAAATCATCCGTCGCCTCGGTATTCCGGTGACGACCAGTTGGCAGGCGATTGATCTACTGGCTTCGGATGATCCGCTGTATTGCGGCCGTCCCGGCGACATCGGTAATCGCCCCGGAAATTTTGCGGTCCAGAATTCTGATCTGCTTCTGGTTCTGGGTTGTCGCCTCAGCATCCGGCACACCAGCCACAACTGGAAGGCCTTCGCCCGGCATGCATTCAAGATTCAGGTGGACGCAGACCCGTCGGAGTTGCAGAAACCAACCGTGCAGCTCGATATGCCAGTTTGCTGTGACGTGCGACTTTTCCTGGAGGAGTTGGACCGCTTGTTGGACCGGGAGAGGTTTGACACCAAGCTGCATGCGGGATGGCTGGATTGGTGCCGCCAACGATTAGCGCGTTATCCGGTCGTATTGCCGCGGCACCGGGCACTCAAAGGGGAGTTGATCAATCCCTACCATTTCGTTGACGAACTCTTTCATCAACTCGCGAAAGATGATGTGATTGTTTGTGGTGACGGCAGCGCAAACGTGGTTGGTTTTCAGGCGGCGATGATCAAGCGCGGCCAGCGCATGTTCTGCAACACGGGTGACGCTTCCATGGGGTATGATCTCCCGGCAGCGGTCGGCGCGGCCGTGGCGCGCGAAGGTGGCCGGGTGATTTGCCTGGCCGGGGATGGCAGCATTCAACTGAACATCCAGGAACTCCAAACGGTGGTCCATCATGCCTTGCCCGTTAAGATTATTGTGCTGAACAACGCGGGTTATGTGTCCATCCGCACTTCCCAGGCAAATTTTTTCAAACGATTCGTTGGCGAGGGTCCGAACAGCGGCGTATCTTTCCCGGACATGGTGAAGCTGGCGCAGGCTTATGGGCTGCCGGCGATCCGCGTTTCGGGCGAGGGATTCGAGCAACAGTTGGCAAAGGCGCTGGCTGCGCCGGGACCTATGGTGATCGACGTCATTCTGGATCCAGAGCAAACCTTTGAGCCCAAGCTCAGCTCACGACAGCTGCCCGATGGACGTATGGTTTCCGCCCCGCTGGAAGATATGTTCCCGTTCCTGAGTCGCGAGGAATTGCAGGAGAACCTCCTGATTCCACCAATGGAGTTCTAACTTATGCCTCGTCTCGCATTCATCACAGGCGGCGCGCGCGGCATTGGCGCCGCCATCAAAGCCGAGTTGGAGAATCGCGGTTGCCGTGTGATAGCGCCTGTCCGCGCGGAGCTTGATCTGAGCGAGCCGGCATCAGTGGAGAAGTATCTGGCTGCACATTCTGATCTCCCGGTGGACATCCTGATCAACAACGCCGGCATCAATGTTTTGAATCCCATTGCCGCGATTGATGCCGCCACGTGGCAGCACATGCTGCAAACGAATCTGACGTCCGCGCTGCGCTTGGTGCAGGCTTTTGCTCCCGGAATGGCGCGTCGCGGTTGGGGGCGAATACTCAGCGTCAGTTCTATCTTCGGGACGGTGACGCGGGAACAGCGCGCGGCTTATTCCATGACTAAGTCGGCGCTCGACGCGCTGACTCGGAGCGTGGCGGTTGAGTTCGGGGCCGGTGGGGTTTTGGCCAATGCGCTGGCGCCGGGATACGTGGATACCGAACTGACGCGCCAGAATAATTCCCCGGAAGCAATCGCGAAGATCTGCGCCAACATTCCCCTGCGGCGGCTGGCCGCGCCACCGGAATTGGCCCGGGTGGCTGCGTTTCTCGTCTCGGAAGAAAATACGTATCTGACCGGGCAGACGCTGCTTGTGGATGGGGGCTTTACCTGCCAATAATTCGCTGATGCTGACGGTCAAAAGCAAGGTCTGGGATTACAGTGTCGAGGAGTTTCCCTCGCTGGAAGCCGCCCTGCAAACCGCCGTCGGCAACCCCCGGAACTGTTACCTCGTAGATCAAAAATTTTCGGAACTTCATGCGGCAGCATTGCGTTCACTGATTCCGGAAGCCCGCGTGGTGTATGTCGAAGCGACCGAAGAGAACAAGTCCTATACGGCGGTGGCGCCGGTAATTCAGCAGCTGTTGCAACGGGGTTTGAAGCGGGACGGCACGATTGTGGTTCTGGGCGGCGGGGTGTTGCAAGACATCGGCTGTTTCATCGCAAGTGTCCTGTTTCGCGGGCTGCGCTGGGAACTCGTCCCCACGACTCTGCTCGCCCAGGCGGATTCCTGCATCGGCAGCAAGAGTTCGATCAATATTGGCGAGTACAAGAATCAGTTGGGAACATTTTATCCGCCCAACCGGGTGTTGATGACCTCATCGGTGCTGGGCACGCTGCCGTGGGACGAGATCCGCTCGGGGCTGGGCGAAGTCATCAAACTGCAACTGCTGGCGGGAGAAAGAGGTTTCCGGGAGTTGATGGTCGATCTGTCGCGGCTGCAATCCGAGCCTGCGCTGTTGGGTAAGTGGGTGCGACGTTCGCTTGAGGTCAAGAAACCCTACATCGAGACGGACGAGTTTGATCGCGGCGTGCGAAATCTGCTCAACTACGGTCACACTTTTGGTCACGCCTACGAATCCGCGACGCATTACGCGATCCCGCATGGCATCGCGGTTATTTTGGGCATGCTCACAGCGACGTACCTGTCTGCGCGGCTGGGATTGGTGGCTGCCGAGCATTATCAAGAATTGAAATCCCTGCTCGGGCGCTGGCACGAACCTTATGGCAATCAGTTGAGCCCGGCACTGTTGCCGGCCATCTTTCAAGCCATTCGGCACGACAAGAAGGCCACGGGCGATGCCATCAATTGCATCTTAACCCGGGGCTTCGGTCGAATGGAGAAAAGCCCGGTGCCGTTTGAAACGCAACTTGTCCCGGCGGTCACGGCGTTTGTGCAACAAGAACTCGCCGTGCACAATTCCAACCCCCTGCCAACATCATGAATCGCGATATCTTTGAAAATCTCTTTGTGCTCGAGATGACCAACAATCATCAGGGCAAGTTGGAGCGCGGCTTGCAAATCGTCCACGAACACAGCCGGGTGGTTCGATTCAACAACGTGCGCGCCGCGATCAAGCTGCAATTCCGCGACGTTGACAGTTTTGTGCACAAGGATTTTCGCAAGCGCGACGACATTCGTTACGTCAAACGGGTCCAGGAGACGCGGCTCTCGAAAGAAGATTACCGCACGCTGGTCGAGACCATCAAGCGCAGCGGCTGTATTCCCATGGCCACGCCGTTCGATGAGAAATCGGTGGACTGGTGTGTCGAGTTCAACTTGCCGATCATCAAGATTGCCAGCGCTGACTCAAACGACTGGTTGCTCCTGGAAAAGATCGCCAGCACCCGCAAGCCGTGCATCGTTTCCTTTGGCGGAACGCCGCTGAAAGACATGGATGACGTGGTGACCTTCTTCGAGCGCCGGGATATTCCTCTCGCCATCAACCATTGCGTGGCGGCGTATCCACACGAAGACAGCGAATGCGAGCTGGACCAGATAGATTTTCTTACCAACCGCTACCCGGGCCACACCATAGGTTTCTCATCGCATGAGCATGGTGATTGGACCACCTCGATTGCCATTTCCTACGCCAAGGGCGCCCGCACGTTCGAGCGGCACATTGATGTCAATAGCGATGGTTTCCAGGTCGCAGCCTACTCGTCCCTGCCCGAGCAGATGGATGTGTGGTTCAAGACGTTTCATAAGGTGGTGGAGTTCTGTGGCACGGCCAAGAACAGCCGCAAGATTCCATTGCAGAAAGAAACGGCCTATCTCGATTCCTACATCCGCGGTGTTTACGCCAAGACCGACTTGCAGCCCGGTCAGATTTTGACGGAGAACGATATCTACATGGCTATCCCGCTGCAGAAGGGCCAGCTTTCGTGCCGCGAACTCATGCTTGGCAAATATGGCCATAAGCTCGTCACGCCTTGCCCCAAGGACGCTCCCGTGATGGTGGATATGATTGATTCGCCGTATTGCAGCGAGCAGTTGCGCAAGATTATTTACGGTCGTGGATTGTGAATCGAAGGGATCGGAGACTTTTCGAAACACCCAGCATGAATAGAACCAAGATTAAGCCGCACCCGCCCCTTTACGCGACATGGCTGAAGCTACTCGAAAGAAATTAAGCATCGTCTCCGGCTGCCTCAACGAGGAGGAGAACATTGAGCTGTTTGTCAGCGAGGTTCGGGCCGTGTTGAGCCGGTTGCCGCAGTACGATTACGAAATCATCGTCATTGATAACGCCTCCACCGACCGGACGCCTGAATTGTTACGGCGCATGGCGACGGAGGACCGCCGGCTCAAGGTAATTTTCAATGCTCGCAATTTCGGGCACATCCGTTCGCCCTGCCACGCGCTGATGCAGGCCACCGGTGATGCGGTGATGTTGCTGGCGTCGGATTTGCAGGACCCGCCTAACCTGATTCCTGAATTCGTCGCGAAATGGGAGTCCGGTTACAAAGCCGTGGTTGGCGTCAAGAATCAGAGCGAAGAGACCATGTTGTTCTTCTTCGTGCGCCGTTGCTATTACCGGCTCGTCAATCGCCTGGCGGAGTATTCCATCATCCAGAATTTCACCGGCTTCGGCCTGTATGACCGGGTGATCATGGACTATTTCCGGAAACTCGACGACCCGTACCCCTATTTCCGCGGATTGATTTCGGAGATTGGTTTCCCGACGGCGCAGGTGTCGTTTGTTCAGCCCAAGCGCAAGCGGGGGTTTACCAAGAACAATTTCTATACGCTCTACGACATGGCCATGCTGGGCATCACCAACCACAGCAAGGTGCCGTTGCGACTGGCCACCATGATGGGGTTTGGCCTGGCATTCTTGAGCCTGCTCGTGGGGGTGGGATATCTGCTTTATAAACTGTTGTTCTGGGATCGTTTTAGTGTGGGCATTGCGCCATTGGTCATCGGCCTGTTTTTGTTCTCCTCTGTGCAATTGTTCTTCATCGGCATTCTGGGAGAGTACATCGGCGCCATCCACACTCAGGTGTTGAAGCGCCCGATGGTGGTGGAGCGGGAGCGGCTGAATTTCGATCTCTAGATTGCCCGGTCGCTCGCAAGCCTGTTTTTGGGCGTATTCCAGCGGATCCGCAAAAAATCGTTGTGACATTTGGCCGCCAATATCTTGTAATCGCCGTCCATGACTAAGTTTAGCCGATGGACCGTGCTGCGGCTTTGTGCCTTGATTGCTGCGGCCATCTTCATCTGGTGTCTAAACAACGATCGTTTGAATCCGGCAAACTGGCAGGCGCCGTTGGAATACGACGATGATGTGCCGCTGGCATTGGCCACGATCAAAGCTTCTTCAGAAGGTGACTACCGGCCTTTCCTCGACAAGACCGTGCATCGGTTGGGTGCCCCGTATGACGGAAACTGGAATGACTGGCCCTCGTCTGCCGAAGTGCTGGTCTGGATCTTGGGCCGGTTCGCGAATTGGTTTGGGCTTCTGCCGGCGAGCAACCTGGCGGTGCTCCTCGGGTTTCTGAGTTCCGCCGTTGCTTTCTACGCTTGCTGCCGCTTCCTCCGCTTCCGATGGGAATGGTCGTTCGTTATGGCATTGTTGTTTGCGTTCACCTTTTTCCATTCCTTCCGCGCACTCCACCACCTGCTCTTTACATACTCGTGGTCAATCCCGCTGCTGGTGCTGTGCAGCTGGCTTGTTGGGTTCAGCCGGCGAATTCAGTGGGGCGACCGCTGTTGCTGGTTGTGTCTGGTGAGTGCTGCGGTGATCGGGATTGGCAATCCATATCCGGTCAACATCTTCGGCCAGTTGCTTTGCGTCAGTCTGGCGGTGAATTTTTTCACACATCGGCGCAAGGCCAACCTGCAGATCGGGGCCGCCATGATCGCGTTGCTCGGGATCGGATTTTTCTGCATCAACCTCGACACTTTCGTTCACCAGTCGAGCCACGGAAAGAATCCCGACGTACTGTTGCGGGGTTATTACGAGAGCGAACTGTTTGCCCTCAAGCCGATCGAAATGGTGGTGCCGCCGGTGAATCACAAGTCAGCGGAATTCGCCAGCATCGGCAGCCGCTACTTCCGGGAGGCCTGGCTGAAAGGCGAGGTGAGTTCGCCATATCTGGGGTTGGTCGCGCTGGCTGGCCTGGTGTGGCTGACGATTGAACTGATTCTCTGGGCAACGCGACTGCGGCGGCGTCCGCGTCGGGCTCCTGCCTACAGTTTGACGGTTTTTTGGGTGATGAGTTACGCGGTCGTCGCAGGCGTCAATTGTTTGATCGCACTGGGCGGGTTGCCGTTGTTTCGCGGCACCAACCGCTACAGCATTGTCATTTCGGCGGTGGTGCTCATGTTCCTGGCCTCGCGGTTGTCGCGATTGACCAGCAAGTGGGGTTATGAGCGGCGACTGCTGCTTGCCGCGCCGATTCTGCTCATTGGACTGTGGGATACACTTCCCCAGGCGGCAACGCCGGCGGAGACGACCCGATTGGCAACGATGGTTCAAGTGGATCGTGCCTTCGCGACCGAGATGGAATTGAAGCTTCCGCCGAAATCAATGGTCTTCCAACTGCCGGTGATGCCGTTTCCGGAGTCCACTCCGGTTCAAGGCGTGGCATCCTATGAGTTGCTCCGGCCTTATCTTTATTCCTCGTCGCTTAGGTTTTCGTTCGGTGCGAACAAAGGGCGGCCACAGGAGGACTGGCAGAAGGAAGTCGCCAAATTGCCAGGTGATCAACTGGCTGCCACGTTGGAGCGTTTCGGTTTCAGCGCGCTCTACATCAACCGCAAAGGTTTCCCTGATCAAGCCAAAGGACTACTGAACGAACTCGCCGCCTCTGGCCGAACGCAGGTTTTTGAAGACAGCCAACATGAACAGGTCTGTGTTGTGCTCAAACCGTCTGCACAGCCTGTGTTGCCTCCCGAAAGCCGTCGGGTGCAGTTCGAGGTGCGCGGGGGATGGGTGGCCAGCAACAACAGTCCGGGTGGTATGCAGCACTGGTCGGGCGGCCGTTCAAGGATTTCCTTCTTTACTGGGAAGGACGATTCAATTGCCATTCCGTTTACCTGTCAGTTGGGCAGTATGATGTCCTGTCGCTTGACCGTGAAATTGAATGGCCGCGTCGTGTGGGACAACCCTGTTACTGGTGGCCAGCTTGTACCGGTGAATCTAACGTTGGATGCGCGTCTGGGTAATAACCGGTTAGAATTCATTTCGGATGTCACGGAGCGCCCCAGTCGGCAGAACCCAGTGCCACGAATTTTTGTGGTGGTGAATCCCTCACTTTCACGAAATTGATACTCGGGACTCTCGTGAAAAAATCCTCACATGATGAATCCCCGGTAGAATCGATTGTGAAATTTGCCATTCGTTCCAATTCATATCGACAGCGGCATGGGACTCCGGCCCTCGAAAAATCGGCTCGCACTACTTTTGCCGGAGATGGTGACTTATCAGCCTTACATGAATAGCAGTGAATCAGTGCTGGCTCCCGAAGTTCTTTCCAATCAGCGTCTGCTGATTACTGGGATTACGGGTACGTTAGGCAGGCATGTGCTGGAGGAAATGCTCGGTTGGCCAGGTGTGACAGCGCTCGCTTTGGTCAGACCGGAGTCTAGCGTCGAGAATTATGAATCGCCGGTTGAGGTCCAGCACGTGAATTTTTCGGACTGGGCGGAGATAGATCGCATTGTTTGTGATTTTCGGCCGACAGTGGTAATTCATTGCGCGGCTGCCGGAATGCAGATCCCCCGACCACCATGGGCGGAGTTGGTGCGGTTTAATGTGGATTTTAGCGTGCATTTGTGCGAGATGTGCGCTCGGGTGCCAGATTGCCAATTTGTTTATGTAAGTACGGCTTTGGCTTACCGATGCCAGGGCCGCTCATTAACAGAGGATGATCCATTTGATACTTGTCATCCGTACGCGGCTGGGAAAGCGGCTGCGGACATTTTGGTTCGCGCCACAGCAGCGGAATTCCAGCTGCCGCTCACCGTAGTCCGCCCGTTTTCGTTCTCAGGCACTGGCGACACGGGCACTCGCCTTTTCCCGTCACTCCTGCGCGCGGCGGCTACTGGAGAGCCATTTGCACTTTCGCCCGGACACCAGTTGCGTGACCATTGTGCAGTATCGGACATTGCGCGCGGTATTGTCCTAGCCGTGGCGCATCGACATCAGTTTCCGGCGTCCGCGCAGGTGTTCAATTTGGGTAGCGGTAGCTTGGCCCCCTTGAAAGAGTTGGTTCAACGTGTGGTGTCAGAGCTAGAACTACAGGTCGAGTTGAATTTTGGCGCCAGAAGTTATGCGCCTTTCGAACCTCGCTACCTCGTGGCGGACATTTCTCGGGCCGCGAAGCTACTGGGCTGGCGACCCACTACAAATTTTTCCTACGCAATCTGGGAGCTGGCCCGGGCCTCCTTTCCTCAATTGAAGATAAAGAAGCCGGTTGTCACGTTCACAACCGAAAAGGCGTCGGCTAGTCTCGCTAATAAGATTGTAAACCTGCCCGCGCCTTCCTAGGCGGTTCGTCTTGCCGATGGTGATGCTGCATGCCAGCTTTTCCCCCATTCGAATCGCAATGGTCACAAAATGAAGACAAAGTCATTAGCCTTGGTTACCGGTGGATGTGGATTTGTTGGTAGCAACATGGCCGCCCGATTGCTGCGCGACGGCTGGCGGGTCACAATCTTTGATAGCCTTGCGCGCCATGGATCGGCCGAGAATTTGTGCTGGTTGCAGGCGCAAGGTCAGGTTCAGTTTGTCCACGGTGATGTGCGCATTACACACGACGTCGAACGCGTGATTGGCGCGGCAAAGCCGGATGTCATTTTCCATCTCGCCGGCCAGGTTGCCATGACCACGTCCATGGAAAACCCACGGCGCGATTTTGAGACCAACGTGCTGGGGTCGCTCAATGTTTTGGAAAGCGTCCGCCAGCTGGGGACAAACCCGGTGATTGTGTATTCTTCGTCGAATAAGGTCTATGGCGATTTACCGGGCTTGAGGTTGAAGGAAGAACAGTTGCGGTATTCATCGGCCAGTCATCCGCGAGGGGTGGATGAATCCGCGCCTTTGGATTTTCAAACCCCTTACGGTTGTTCGAAGGGGGCGGCTGACCAATACATGCTCGACTACGCGCGCGGCTACGGGCTGAATACGGTTGTCTTCCGGCACTCTACGATCTTTGGCGGGCGACAGTTTGCGACGTTCGATCAAGGCTGGGTGGGGTGGTTCTGTCAGCAGGCGCTCGCGGTCAAAAACAATCCCAAACGCGAACCTTTCACAATTTCCGGGGATGGGAAACAGGTGCGCGATCTTCTGTTCGTAGACGATGTGGTGGAGTGTTATCTGGCGGCAGTGAAGAACATTTCCCGGGCGAGGGGACAGGCCTTCAACATCGGGGGCGGCATGGCCAACAGTTGTTCATTGCTGGAGCTGTTCGCCCTGCTGGAGGAATTCCTTGGGATAAAGCTTGCCTACAAACGATTGCCGTGGCGACACAGCGATCAGAGGTTTTTTGTTGCCGATATTGCGAAAGCCCGACGGCTGTTGCACTGGTCGCCCAAGTTGAACAAGCGGCGTGGGATCAAACTAATGCTCGAATGGGCAGCGCAGATGGCCGACTGATTGCGGTCAGGAAGAATGGCGGTGGTGTTTCCACCATGCCTCGAGGTCATAGAGTGTAATGCTGGGCGATTTCCGGAAGACGTATTTTACCAACAACCTTGCCGCAAGGTTAAATGGAGCAATGGGAAACACCGCGATTCCCCAAGTCAGCAGCCGCCGCGGGGAAAGCTTTCCAAGCCGCGGTTTGAGCCAGGTCTCGTAATCCTTGAGCGAATAATTTCCCATCGCCCGCGCCATGAGCAGGAGTTCCCACCGTTTCCAAGGATGCCGATGGGACACAATGTTTCGGGCCCACTCCGCATAGTCGGTAAACGACCAGGCGAGTTCGGGAAAATCGAAGAACCAGATGCGAAAGCCCTGAGGTCTCCAAAGATGATTACCATAGCGAATGATGATCCACGGCTGGGTCAGCACCAGCGCCGTTCCCGGCAAAGGTCCTTGGAAGAGGATGCCGACGTGGACAAACATGGTGCGAAAGTACTTCTGTTGTTCGCGCGCCAGCCAGTCCGCGCGGCGCATGACTACAGCCGAAATGAAGGTTGAATACCGGCCGATGGCAGCAAACAGTTGGTCGCGTTCGGGCGCAGTTGGAGCATACACGCGATCTTCCGCTGGTCGCGTGAAACGAGTCTTGTTCAATAGCACTTTCAGGTCAGGATCACGGTCCTCGCCGTTGACTATGATGAGGCTGTGTCCTTGTCGGGTGGCGCGCACAACGGCTTCGACAGCGCCTGGCTTTAATAGATCGTCATCGGAAAAAGTCCAGCAGTACTGTCCCTTGGCTAGGGCCACACACGCGCAGTATTTTTCATCGAAGCCGAGCTTGGCATCCACGCGGTTGTACCGGAGGCGGGAGAACGATGGATTCAGCTCGGCAACCACCATTTCGCTTTCATCGTTCGGTGAGTTGTCCACGATGACGATCTCAACACCGTCGAGCTTTTGCGCCAGGATGCAGGCCAGCGTCTCGCGGAGAAGTTTTGCCCGATTTAGTGTGCAGATGCAGATCGAGAGTTGGATTCCGTCCATGTGTAGTAGTTATGGGTGATGCTGATCTTGTAATGCAATATTGAATCATATTAGATCTTCCGACAATCCTTATACACAACTTTGAAGCCTGCCCAGCAACGTCTATGATGGCGCATTACGGTCGGAAATGTCGGCGCGTGATCTGGGGTGGCGGTGCGATAGAATCTTCGTGAGAAAGCGCTGGAATTAGTGTCCTCGAAGTCCACCACGCCACTGGCGCCGACCGTAACCGTGTCTATAGTCGTCCAAGTGGACAAATCCACCGACGTTTCGATTCGATAAGTGTACCCGAAGACTCGCTCAAACCGCATGGCGATGTTGCCGTTCGGCAGTCGCGTGACAGTCGTCTTGCACCACTCGTGTCCACCGTCACCATTACCGAGGATGATCCCGGTGTCGTTGGTGAACCACGACCCGGTAGTGGATTAACATTGCCGCAGGCAAACTGGAGATGTTTGCAATAGCAGCAGCACTGAATCCGCCTCCGAGATTTTGCGGCGGAGACTGAACGCCGTAATTCGTCGTCAGGCCATATTGAAAGTAAGCCGAGGTAGCAAGCCCGGCAGTATTTACAATGCCAGATAGCGTGGCGGAACTGCTGGTTACGTTTGTGGCGTTACCCGTCTGAATCGCGGCCGAGGCAAGCAATGGCGCGGTCGACGTCACCCGACGTCGCGCCGTTATCGCCTGACGACCGTTTTCCGCTCAGGTCAGCCGAGAGATTCTCGATGGCCTCGTCAAACCTCCAATATGCAACAAGGCCAGATTCAGCACCAGTGAGAGTGCGGATAAACGCTTGCGTGAGTTGCGTCGCGGTTCGGGCCACGTTTCAGACACGCACTTCATCCAGCAAGCCGCTGAAGTGTTCTCCGGTCCCCGTCGGTAGCGCCCCGATAGCCGCGCTAGTGCCAATAAAACTAACAATCCCCGATTTGGCGGCGGAGCCAGCTAAAATTCCATCAGCGTATATGTGCTTGTTCGTCCCATTATAGGTGGCGGCAACGTGATGCCATCCGCCGTCGAGGAAATCCTCTGGCAAAACGGGTACGCTAGGTTCCTGGTTAGATCCGCCAGCGCGAAGACCGAAGGCCAACGCGGTGCCGGAATTCCGAAATGCCAACAGCCAATCGATTGTCGAATTGCCTTGTTGCCGTCTGATCTCGGAACTTGCCGCATTCGTAAATTGCGTGGGCCTGATCCAGGCCTCGAGCGTCAGGACATCGGGGGCGCTGAGGTTTAGGACAGGAGAATTTGTGAATGCGTTGCTACCATTCAGGCTTAGTGCGCTGCCGGCACTTGGGCCGGCGGTAAAGAATTGTCACGTGCAAGAAAGGATTCATTTGTGTTGCTGAGGACACCGCGAAAATGATAGCCCTGAGCGCTGCAAGACCCGAAATGGAACTGAGGATCTTGGTCGGGGTAATATTGGCAGCGAAGGATTGGGTCGCTGTCAAACTCCCATAATTGGTGGTGAGTCCGTACTGAAAATAGAAATCCCCAAGAAGCCCGCGAGCGTTGAGTGTTCCGTTGGGTGTGACCGAATTGGTTGTCAGGCCTGAAATCGCCCGCTCTAAGAAAATCGGACTGCTAAATAGTGGGACCGTGGAAACGCCCGTATGACATCGTTGCTAATTGCGCCGGAGTAACCGTGGCCTGTCGAATCCCCCGTCGTCGTGTCGCTTCCCTCATCGAATCGCCAGTATGCCTCAAGACCGACCTTGCTTCCCGAGAGGGGGGTAAACTTGGCTGCGTCCAACTCGAAGGCGCTGTGTGCTTGGCTCCAGACGCGCACCTCGTCCACGCTTCCGTCAAAAAAGTTCTGTGCCGAACTGCAAAGCATCGGAACTTGCGCCGACGCACTGTGCGGAGCCATTGGCGAGGAGGTCGCCAGACTGACTGGCCAATCCCCATGTGTGTGTGGATGAATTCTGGAGGGAGATAGGGACAATTGAAAAACTGCGCGGCAGGTCTGGCCTTGAGCGTGTGGTGCGGATGCTCAAGCTCCGTTGTTTCTTTGCGGTATTTGTTAACGTCCCAATCGAGGCGGTCCACGAGCGCGCACCGCATCTAGTTGGAAGCCTTGCCGAGGCTGGAAAGAGAAAAATGGGAAGCCTACACTGGTTGCTCGGCAAGTCGGCCTATCATGCTCGCGCATTTCTGTGAGAATTACGCCGGGACTGAATTGTCTCAAACCCTTCCGCTGTCGAGCAGGGTCCGGAAGTATCTGTCTTGGTTCTCAGCGATGCTTGCCCAGGTGAATTGTTTCGCGCGTTCGCGGCCTTGGCGGCCCAATTGCCTCCGCCGGCCGTCATCCAGCGCCAGCATCCGCATTTTGTCAAAGAGATCATCCACATCCTCCCTGCGGCAGAGCACGCCGGTTTGATCGGCTAGGATGCTGTCGCGCAGGCCGTCAATGTCAGTGCCGACGATTGCCTTGCCACACGCGGCGGCTTCGATGGCCACGATGCCCCAGCCTTCGTAGCGCGAGGCCATCACCACGAACAGGCTTTTGCGCAGTAGATCCTGCTTTTGTTCGGCGCTGATGCGGCCCGGGGTTTCCACGCAGTCACGAATGCCGTGTTCGCGGATTAACCGCTGCAAGGTGGCCATGTCCTTGCCGTCGCCGGCGATCACCAGCTTCAGATGCGGCGCGTGTGTGCGCAGTTTCTTAAAGGCTGGGATCAAAAGATCGTGCCCCTTGGTGTGCACGTCAATCCGGCCGAGCGAGAGGACGTAGTTTTGTTCCTCGTCCGGCAGGTTGAACAGGTTGTCGTCAATGCCCGTGTAAATGATTTTCGTCGTGCCACCGTTAGGTGGGATGCGCTGGCAGACGCTTTCAGAAATAAAGACGCGGTGGCGGTAGCGCGCAGGCATGATCCGCTCGAACCAAGTGACCGGGTAACCGATTAGGCCGTACTTGCGGATGGGTTCGCGGCCATAGAGGTGAAAGATCGAGCCGACGGTTTTGTGGCGGTTGAACAGCGGGAAGTAGAATGCAAACGGGTCGAAGTCCACGACAATTACATCGTACCGGCGTTGCCACCAGAATCCCGTCAGGCTGTAAAGCAGGACCACGAGTGAATAAATAACGCGGCTTGCCGCATAATTCGGCGACCAGCCAACGAAATGATAATTCACGCCGTCCACAGTGCGGTTCCGGGAGCCGGGATGCCGCGCGCAGACCACCGTTATGTCGTAATCGTGGGTGATGCGTTTGTAGATCTCATGCAGCCGCACCGCGCCGCCTCCTCCGATCCAAGGATTCCAAAGACAGTCGTAGCTAAAATGGATGACACGCTTCATCGTGTGATTCACGCATCAATGGTGCCGGCTGTTTGCCATGAAGCTTAGTAGCATACCGGCTGCGACCGGCTGTGTCACGGCGAATTGGAGTTGAATTCAAGCCGCGGAGGGTCAGGTTGCCGCATAGCTCCAACGCCCGGCATACCGAACAAATTCTACCGCCAAACGCTTATCCGCTTTGACAAGCTTGCGGAGGGTTTAATACTAGGTCGATGCGCGTGTTAATTACCGGGGTCACCGGATTTGTTGGCAGTCACATGGCAGAATACGCTTTGCAGCAGGGGGCTCAGGTCTTCGGTGCCTGCCGTTGGCGCAGTAATACCGAGAACATCGAATCCATACGGTCACAGTTGAATCTGGTCGAGGCAGATTTGCGAGATTATTCATCCACGCTGGAGATGCTGGCTGCATCTCGACCGAATTTGATTTTTCACTTGGCGGGCCAGAGTCAGGTAATGACGTCATGGCATGCGCCGGCGGAAACGCTGCACACAAACATTATCGGCCAGGCACATTTGTTGGAAGCAATCCGCTATCGCGGGGCGCCATTTCCGAAAATGCTGGTGGTCGGTTCGAGCGAGGAGTATGGGCTGGTGCAGGAAGATGAGCTGCCGGTGACCGAGGCGCGTGAATTGCTACCGCTATCGCCGTACGCCGTCAGCAAAGTCGCGCAGGACATGCTGGCCTATCAGTATTTCCGGAGCTACGGCATTCCCTGCATCCGGGTGCGGGCCTTCAACCATGACGGCCCCCGCCGGGGCGAAGTCTTCGTGACCTCGGCATTTGCCCGGCAGGTGGCGGAGATCGAACAAGGCATGCGCCTCCCGGTCATCCAAGTGGGCAATCTTAAGGCGCAGCGCGATTACACCGACGTGCGCGACATCGTGCGAGGCTACTGGTTGCTGCTCGAGCGGGGCGTGCCGGGTGAGGTTTACAACTTATGCTCGGGCACGTCGCACGCCGTGCAGGAGATTCTGGATTTCTTCATTGCCAATTGCACGGTGCGAGACATCAAGGTGCAACAGGACCCAGCCCGGTTGCGGCCCTCCGATGTGCCGTGCCTTTACGGCAGCGCGGACAAGGCGAAAGCCGTCACCGGCTGGTCGCCGCAAATTTCTTTCGAGCAAATGCTGCGGGACGTTTTGGATTACTGGCGGGTAAGAATTAAGCAGGCTTGACGGTGGTACTCCGGTAGGGCTGCGCTTGGCTACTCTGCGCTACTGGTGAGCGGTAGTGTTGATTTGCGCTGCACGCCATCAACCCCGCGTTGTTGAATTTCCGGCGAAGCCGCAATTTGTTGTAGGTTCCACCCTTGACTTCAAGGAATCCCGCCAACACAAGAAGCGCATCTGCGACATGTTTTCCGGTCGAGCTGTTCAGCCCCGAAGTGTTCCCCGAAAACCCGACAATTTGTTGAGCCAAGTCGTAGCGAAGATATCGAAAATCCGTTAGATCGGCAGGCATTGAGCATAGAAGCGGTTTCACAAGTGTCTGAGCGTAACGATGAGGCAAGCAACATGGAAAAAGGCATTATACATCAGCAACGAGCGGTCGTAGCGCACGACCAGTCTGCGGAAATTTCCCAGCCACGCAAAAG